>Ga0180009_10000545_pt1 | contig 51826 bp, 48 predicted proteins | sample OS_PC_MetaG_FD_123537 | JGI IMG/M metagenome (GOLD analysis project Ga0180009, IMG submission 123537) | Groundwater microbial communities from the Aspo Hard Rock Laboratory (HRL) deep subsurface site, Sweden - OS_PC_MetaG | ecosystem: Environmental > Aquatic > Deep subsurface > Groundwater... | reverse complement strand
TTCGGAGTCGGTCGGAAAAACCGGCGGCGGGTTCCTCCCGCGGCCCCTGGCCGATAAACTCCCGGAAATCGCTGGCGGACGACTTGTCCAGACAGGTGATCCGATCGCCGGTCACGCCCAGCGTCAGGACTGCTCCGCCGACCTCGACCAGGGCGATGTATTTCTTGGGAGCCAGGGGCCGCGTGGCGATGATCCGGATGATTTCCCGTCCGCCGAACAGACCGTTTCCGGCCGAGCCCAGGCGTCGCATGAGGCGCATGGCCAGCAGCAGGACGGCGATCAGTCCGACCAGGACGGCGACCATCTTGACCGCGGCCACGGTCAGGTCCGGAGCCCCCGTTCCCGGAACGGCCTCCGCGGCCAGGGCGACGCCCGCCGGAAGGAGGCTGGCCGCGGAAGCGATCCAGCAGGCCAGGGCTTTTTTTATGGACACGAACGCACCTCTTCCTTCAGCTCAGGCTCTTGACCCGCTCCATGGGGCTGACGATGTCCGTAACCCGGACCCCGAACTTTTCGTTGACGACCACCACTTCGCCCCGCGCCACGAGTTTGTTGTTCACCAGAATCTCGAGCGGCTCGCCGGCCAGCTTGGTCAGCTCGATCACCGACCCCTGGCCGAGCTGAAGCAGGTCGTTGATAACCATCTTGGTCCGGCCCAGTTCGACCGACACCTCGAGGGGGATATCCAGGATGAAGTCCAGGGGGCGGCCGTCGACGGCCTTGCCCCCCAGTTGCGGGGTCAGGGCCTCGAAGGCGTGAGCCGGGGAAGCAGCGGGTTTCGGGGGCGGAGACGGCGCATCGAAGGAGTCTTCTCCCCAGTCCTCCCCGAGATCCCCGTCCTCGGACATCAGCTTGTCAATATCTTCCTGGTTAAGCACCTGATCATCGGCCATGGCCAACTCCTTATGTGTTGACGATCTCGCTGCGGATCTGAAAAGCCTTGCTTCCCTTGATCAGACCGGGGTGACCTTTGAATTTGGGGACTCCCTCGACCCTGGCCACCAGCGGATCGGTCACGTCCTTGTCCAGCGAGACGACGTCTCCGACCTTCAGGTCCAGCAACTGGCGGCTGCTGATCCACGTCCGGCCCAGTTCCACGGTGACCTCCACCCTGGCCTGGCGAACCTGGTCAATGAATCGGTTGATCCACTCATGATCGACTTCGAGCTGGTCGCTCTGAAAGCCCGCGTACAACTTGGACCGGATCGGCTCGATCGTCGAATAGGGCAGACAGATGATCAACGTGCCCACGGTCTGTTCCAGCTCGAGTTCGAACTTGATGACGATGACCACCTCCGTGGGCGCCACCACGCTGGCGAACTGCGGATTGGTCTCCGAACGGACAAAGGACAGCTTCAACGCATGGACGGGGTTCCACGCCTTTTCCAGGTCGTCGAGGGCCATGAGAATGACCTTGTTGATCAGCCGGTTCTCGATGGCCGTGAAGTCCCGGCCTTCGATCTTGACAAAGGACCGGCCCGATCCCCCGAAAAAGTTGTCCACCAGATTGAAGACCAGCTTGGTCTCGATGACCATGATCCCATGACCCCGGAGCGGATCGACCTTGAAGATGTGCAGACTGGTCGGGACCGGCAAGGCCCGCATGAACTCCCCGAACTTGATCATGTCGATGGAAAAGGCCGACACGTCGATGACCTTGCGAAGGGAACTGGAAAGCGTGGTCCTCAGAATCCGGGCGAACCGGTCGTTGATGATCTCCAGGGTCGGCATCCGGCCCCGGATGATCCGGTCCTGGTTGGTCAGATCGTAAACCGTTATGCCCGAATCATCTTCGATACTGTCGGTTTCCGTCTCGATCTCACCGCCGGACATGCCCTTTAACAGGGCATCCACTTCATCCTGGGTCAGAATCTTGCTCATGGGTTTCCTCTACTGGACCACGAACTCGGAGAAATAGATATTATGGACCTTGGGAATCCCGCCGCTGCTGGCAAGAACCGTGTTGCAGCGGCTCTTGATCTTGGCCCTCAGGGCGTCCTTCCCGCCCACGGTGCTGATCTCCTCGAAGGTCAGGCTGGACAGAAGGAGCAGGATCGAGTCGCGAATCTGGGGCAGATGACTGTTCACTTCCCCCTGGATCACGGCGTCCCGGACCTCGAGGGTCAGGGTCAGTTTCAGATAGCGCTTGCCGCCGGGATCGGCCAGATTGACGATAAAGGACTGAAGCGGCACCAAAACCAACATTTTGTCCGCCTCCTTCCCGGCAGATTCCGCCTGGGTCGCGGCATCGGGGGCGGCCGCTTTTTCTCCCCAGCCGGGAATCAGTCCGGGCGCCACGAACCTCAGTGCCACGGCCCCGCCCGCCAGGACCGCCACGACCACGACCGCGATGATAATTATCTTGCCCATACCGCGTTTGCTCCCGTCTTCTGTTCCTTTTATTTCCGAGTCTTCATCCGAGGCGCCTTCCCGCCTAACCGATCCGCCGTTTGTAAAGAACGATCTCTATCCGGCGGTTTCTGGCCTGGTTTTCCACCGTGTCGTTCGGATAGAGCGGCTTGGACGGCCCGTAACCGGCCACCCGGAAACTTTCCTCGAGCAGACCCTCCTGCGTCGTGAAATACTCGAGCACGGCGATGGCCCGGTCCAGCGAAAGCATCCAGCCCTGCGGGTCCTTGGGATTCTCGATCTCCCCCGTCGAGGTATGGCCCTCGATGGAGATCGGATAACGCATGCCCCTGAGCACGAGCGCCAGCCGGTTTAAAATCGGCAGGTATTCCATCTTCAGCTTGGCGCTGCCTTCCTCGAACAGGATGTAGTCCGCCATCTGAATGACCATGCCGCGCTCGTCGATGGTGACCGTAATATCCCGGTCCACCAGTTCCATGAGCTTCTGGTAATCGACATCCTGAAACTGGAAAACCGTTTCCTTGATCTCGCTCTGGCTGAGCAGCATCTTCGAGGGAATATTTTCGCTCCGGTCGATGATCTGGCTGAGGGCCTGGAGCTTGGCGTCCTGGGTGAAGGCCAGCGGGCCGGACCCGCCGGTGAACAGGCCGAAGGCCTCCTTGATGGCCTTGTTGTCCATGGAGGACATGGTGATCATCAGCACGAAAAAGGTCATCAGCAGGGTGACCAGGTCTGAAAACGTGGTCATGTATCCCAGGGGGTTGATCTGGCTCGCGGCGGACTCTTTTTTCTTGCCGGCCATAATCGATCATTCCCCGTCCTTGCCGAAAAGCTTGAAGCTGAATCCTCGGAACTCGAAACGCCGATCCCGCCGAAAGCGTTCCTCGTGCTTGAGAACGCGCAGCCGGTGGGAATTGTCCAGGACCAGGTCGATGCGCCGGTTCTTGGCCCGGTTCAGCGGCGAATTGTTGGGCGCGATCGGGCTGAAGCCCGCGTAGCCGAAAGCGGTCATCCGGTTCGGGTCCAGGCCGCCCTTTTCCGTGAAAAATCGCAGGATGGCCACCGCGCGCATGGCCGAGACGTGCCAGTTGTCCTTGAAGCCTTCCGTGCGGGGCGGCCGGTCGTCAGTGTGTCCCTCGATAGTGATCGGGTAATCGGACCCCTGGAGAATGTGGGCGATGTCCATGAGCACCGGCTCGGCCTCGGGCAGGATGTCGACTCCGTCCGGCGGAAATAGCACCGCGTCCTGGAGGCTGATGATCTCCCGGCTCCTCCCGCGCAGGATGTTGAAACTTTCCGAAACGACCCGGTTGGATAAAACGTCCCGGATGAGCTGGAGGTCCGTCTTGACCGGCTCCATCGGCCCGGTCGGAGGGGCCACGGATTTGGCGGCCTCCTCCTGGGTGGGCGACAGGCCGCCGGGCAGCAGGCCGAAGGCCCCCAGCACGGAGCCGAGAGCCGATATCTGCCGTTTTTCGTCGACCACGGCCATCGAGTTGAGCATGATGAAAAAAGCCAGCAGAATGATCATCAGGGAGGTGAACATCATCAGGGCGATGTTGCTCAGTTCCCAGTCCGGCTTTTCTTCCGGCTCTTTGCGTGCCATGCGGGACGACCTGCCTTACTTGAACGCGGAAACCCTCAGGTTCGGCGGTAGGAAGGAATGGAGCTTCTGCTCGATGATCCGGGGATTGTCGCCCCGCGACAGGGACATGATCCCCTGGATGATCATCTCCTTGACCAGGCTCTCCTCCTTGCTCCGGGTCTTGAGTTTGCCCGAAATGGGCAGGAACAGGACGTTGGCCATAACCGCGCCGTAAAAAGTCGTGATCAGGGCCACGGCCATGGCCGGGCCGATCGAGCCCGGGTCGTCCATGGACTGGAGCATCTGAACCAGCCCGATCAGAGTGCCGATCATGCCGAAGGCCGGGGCGAAGGTGCCCATGGTCTGGAACAACTCCGCTCCCAGCCGGTGCCGGTCCTCGATAAAAGCGATCTCCGTCTCCATGATCTCGTTGATGGCCTGGGGTTCCAGGCCGTCGATGGTCAACTGGAGCCCCTTTTTCAGAAATTCGTCGGAAATCTCCGGCAGGCTGGATTCCAGGGCCAAAATGCCCTCCTTGCGGGCCTTGTTGGCGAAATTGACGAAGTTGGCGATGATCTCGCCAAAAGTCAGACTTTTCGCGAAAAAGGCGTTCTTGACCACATTGACCGTCCGGATGACGTCCTTGAGGGGGTAGTTGATCATCGTCGCGCAGATGGTCCCGCCGACGACGATAAGGGCGGAGGGTATGTCAATGAAGACCAGAAGGCTGCTTCCCATCATGATCGCAATGATCAGGAGCATGAAGGATGCGATGATGCCGATGAAGGTCGCGATATCCATACTCGTCCCCTTGGCGAAAAGAATCTGGACCGATGCAAAGCAAGGCCTGTGCCATGTAAACCTAGACGGCTACTTTAAAAGAATATGACCAACCCCCAATTAATGTCAAGTGGGACCGGGGACCCTGTTTTATAGGTTTTTCAGTAATTAAGAGGCGTAGGACGCAAAAGGCCCCGACGGGGCGCGGCAAGGCCGCCAGGCGGGCCGAATCGACCGGGGCGTCAAGGGTTCACGCGGCTAAGTCAATTCATTGACATAAAAAACGGGAATCCGGAGCGGAGCGCAAGGGGGCGAAACGGATCGAGGGCCCCCAAAGGGGGGCCCTCGCGGATGGATAGGCGAACGCTTAACGCTTCATCTGGATCAGCTCGGACAGCATGGAGTCCGTGGTGGTGATGATTTTGGAGTTGGCCTGAAAGCCGCGCTGCTGGACGATCATGTCCACGAATTCGTCGGCCAGGTCCACGTTGGACTGTTCCAGGGAGTTGGGGGCGATGATGCCGGTCCCGCCTGCGCCCGGCGGATTGACGGTCGCCTCGCCCGAGAGGCGGCTTTCCATGTACATGTTGGCCCCGATCTTTCGCAGGCCCCACTGGTTGCGGAATATGGCCAGTCCGATCTGGAACAGGGACTGGTTCTGGCCGTTGGAATACGTGCCGACCAGGACGCCGTCGGCGTCTACCGAGATGCGCTGGAGGTAGCCGGAGGCAAAGCCGTCCTGGGTCTGGAAAAGCGTGGTCGAGGCCGCGGCGTACTGGGTCGTGGTCAGGTTGTCGGCGGTCCAGGTTCCGTTGCCGTATTTGGAGCCGAAATCGATGTCCATGCTCTGGTCGATCTGATTGCCCGTGGCCGGGTCCACCTGGAAGGCCGCGGTCAGGTTGAAATGCCCCGTGGTCGCGTCCACGGCCTGGGCGGTCCAAGTCGCCGTGGGCGAAGCCAGGTCCACGCTGCAGTCGTCGGCCAGAACCACCGTTCCGGCCCCGAAGTTCACCGTCACGCCGTCGGACAGGGTGATGTCCGTTCCGGCCGCGTAACCCGCTCCGATGTTCTCCGTGGTCCAGTTCGTCCCGCCGTCGTCGCTCCATCGGAAAGTGGAGGCGCCGGCCCCGACAGTCCCCGCCCCGTCGATTTCGATCTGCCAGGTCTTGTCCCCGGTCCCGGTGAAGGCGCCGCCCGAGGTCACCGCGCTGGTGCCCGTCCAGGTCCCGTAGGTCGCCGCGTTGATGGCGTAGTCGAGGTCCGAGATGTATTCGGCCGTGATGTCGTCGATATTGCCGTTCTGAGGATCAAAGGTGATCGTCCCGCGCTGGAGCAGGCCGGCGAAGCTGGTGTTGGCGAATTCCTGGCCCGTGATCGTGCCGTTGTCGGTCCGCAGGTCATCGGACGGATCGCAGCAGACCGCGTAGTCCCAGACGTTGTCAGAGCCGCTTCCGTCGTCCGGATCGAAATAGACCGAGAGATCATGGCCGTTGCCCAGGGCGTCGTATACCCGGACCGAGGTCTGATAGCTGTAGGAGTCTCCGTAAATAGGCTGGTCCCGGGTCCCGTCCCAGGCCGTGGACAGGCGGCCCGCCGTCTGCGATTCCGCGGTCGAGTCCAGGTTGCTGATGTACTGGACCTGGGTCGTGGCCCGGGGATCGGCGTTGAAAGCCATCATCCGTACGTCTGAAGGCGTGCCGACCCGGTTGCCCTGGGCGTCCAGTTCCCAGCCCTGGAGAACGTATCCGGACGGACTCTGCAGGCGGCCGGCGGAATCAAAAATGAAATTGCCGGCCCGGGTGTAATACTCCTCCTGGGTCAGCGGATCGCGGACCACGAAAAAGCCTTCCCCGCTGATGGCCACATCCGTGTCCTGGGCCGAGTTCTGATACGAACCCTGGCTGAAGACCTGGGTCACCGCGCCCAACTGCACGCCCCGGCCGATCTGGTCCTTGCCCGAGGCCGTGTGGGAAGTCTGGCTGAGGAGGTCCTGGAAGTTGGACCGGGAGGCCTTGAAACCCAACGTGTTCACGTTGGCGATGTTGTTGCCGATGACCGACATGGCCGTGCCCATGGCCGACAGGCCGGTTATGCCTGTATACATGGCGGTTGAAATGCCCATTCTCCAAACCTCCTTGTTTCAGAGAACCGCTGTTAAACGGACTCACCCTCGGATTCTTCCGGGATGGTGATTTCGAATACGTTGGCCGGATCGATGTTCAGGCCGTTGACTTTCAGGATCGGATACCCGGTAGAGTCGAAACTCAGGCTGGTCACCACGCCCTGAATCCACGTCGAGACGCTCAGGCTTTGGTCATCCGCCCCCGTGGCCGTAACGGCGAAGCTGTAGTCCCCGTCGGACGCGGTCTGCCCCGTGTAGTTCTTGGCGTCCCATTCCACCTCGTGCTGGCCGGCCTCCATGGGCCCCAGGTCGATGGTCCGGATGCGGGTCCCGGTTTCATCATACACGCTGATCACGACCGAAGCCGCCGCTTCGTCCAGATGGAAATAGCCGCCGGTCGACTCGCCCGACTTGACGCTCAGACCGTCACCCACGGCCGAAACCTCCTTGCCGACCAGTTCCAGCGTCTTGAAATTGTTCTGGGACTCGATGGCCTTGCTCACGGAGCCGAAGCTCGAATTTAAGTTGTACAACTGCTCGAGGGACGTAAACTGGGCCAGTTGCGAGGTGAACTCGACGCCCTCCATCGGATTGAGGGGGTCCTGGTTTTGAAGCTGGGTCACCAGAAGCTTTAAAAACGCTTCCTTGCCCATTGCGTCCGAGCCCGAGGTCGCCTTGGTCCCGCTGGCGGTCTGCGAGGACGTGAGGTTTTCAATGATGGACGTTTGCGAGATCACGGACATGTCATCCTCCTGATTGAAACACGGCCCTCAGGCCATCAAATCGAGTCGGCCGGCCTCCCGGCGAACCTGGTAATCCAGGGGATCGAGGTCTGCATCGGATTCCGTCAAGCGGCCGTGCTTCCCGCCCCGCTCGGAGAACCGGCGCTCCCGTCCCCACAAATCCGACTGGGCCTGACCCCGTTCCGACATCACGTCGAACCGTTCAAGCTGGAGCCCGTACTGGGCCAGATTGTCCCTGAGCTGCGCCACCTGCTCCTCGACGGCGCCTTTGGCCATGGCCGTCTCGGTCATGATCGAGGCCCGGACGATGCTGCCTTCCAGGACCATGCGGATGTTGACCCGGCCCAGTTCCGGCGGATTGAGGTTCAAGCGAACCTGATGCTGGCCGTTCCGGGCCATGAGAACCATCTTCTCGGAGATTTGACGGACGACCGATTCGGACAGGTTCGAAGGAAGCCCGGTCGTGGCCGTCCGGGCGGCGGCCCCCGCGGCATCGGCCCGGGCCGAAATGCCCGTCCCGTCCGCCTGCCCCTGGAGCGGGGTCTGGGTCTGACCCTGGAACAAGCCCTGGCCCTGGCCGCCGGACGTGTTCGAAAAGTTCTGACCCGCCAAACCGGCCTCCGGAGCCACCGAACGGGCCGAAACCGCTCCGCCCCTCAGCATCTGGATGGCCGGATTGCCCGAGAGAAACTCCCGGTCGACCTCCTGATCGCCCATGCTTTCCAGCAGGCTGACGATCTTGTTGAAATAGGGCCGGACCCGCAGTCCCTGAGACAGCTTCATCTTCTGAACGAGGTGCTCGACCTGGGCCAATTGATCGGACTGGAGGAGTTCGGGTCGTTCGATCGATTCGAGAAAAGCCAGGAAGCCTTCCGCGGACAGCCGCCCGCCGGTCTGCGAGATCATGCTCGTCAATTGCTCTATCTGGCTCGGCTTGGCCCCCATCGAGGTCAACAGGTCCTTGGCGTTCCCCAGGTCCACCCCGGACAGATCGAGACCTTTGAGGTTCTTTGAACCGTGCTTGAGCAGGAGGCTCCGGAATTCATTGGCCCCCATTTTCTGACCCGCCTCCAGGCCCGAAAGCATCTCCTTGATCGTCTGGGCTTCCAGCCCCAGGTCCTGGAGAAACAGGCCCAGATACTGAATACTCGTCGATCCCAGGCTGAGTCCGGACTTGGACGCGATCTGCTTTTCCGCCGTGGCCAGAACCGCCATGACTCGATCCATGGTTAAGGGACCGGCCTGCAAGCGGGCGATGATCGCCCCGACCTGTTCCGGGTCCAGACCGCTTTTTTCAAGAATATCACCTAAATCTTTGAGGTCGGCCTTTTCCAGGCTCAGTGATTTCAACGGCACGCCCATGCTCTCGACCTCGGACTTGAAAGACTCCAAGGCCGTCGTGCGATCCGCTTGAGGCTCCCGCCGGCGCGGTCGGGTTGTCCGAGGCTTCTCATCCGGCTTCTCGGACCGCGACGAATCGGGTTCGGCGCTTCGCTCAATCGGCGTGTCGGGCGTTTCCAGGACCGCTTGGCGCGGTTCGGCGTCCTGAGTGTTCATCCGGCGAAAACTGTTGTCCAGAATCTGATTGAAGGCTTCATCCATCCGCGGCCGACCCAGTTCCGAAACCAGCGACGTCCTGGCGTCACTGGCATGGTCCAGAAATAGATCGGCCAGGTTGGCTCGCGGTGATGATGTGATCGTTCCTGGCTGCAATTTCGATCCTCGCCTTTGGGTAACTTGTTGTCGGGGGTGATAGGAGCAACTGTCGTGCCAGAATGATGGAAATGACTTTTAATTGATTTTACAGGAAGTTACAAGACAGAACCCCTGAAAGGGCCGGCCGGGCGGCTGGAGATCGGCATGTTTTACCGAGTTTTATTCAGGGGAATGGGAATAAAATTCAATGCGGGTGTCAAATTCTTAAAATAAAGTTTAACTTTTCTAAAGCGCTCTCCGAAACGGCCCCGCCAGGGTCTCAATCAAGGATTGGTCGCTGCCTTGGCCGGTTGAGCCGCCCCATCTCCGGCCGGCGCTTTTTCATCCTTGCCCGGCTGGCCGCTTTTCATGATGGAGATGGCCTTGGTCAGGCGGGCCGCCTTGACGGGTTCGACGTTGGCCAGAATCTGCCCCGCGCTTCGTCCGGGCATGGCCGCCAGAATTTGCACGGCGACGTTATCGTCGAGGCTGTTGACCAGGGCGCCGGCGCTTTCGGGCCGCATGCTTTTGTAGGCCGAGACGAGATGTTCGATGCGGGCGTTTTTCAGAATCTGCTGTTCCTGGACCAGTTCCGCGTTCTTTTTCACGAGTTCGTTGAGTTGCTTGCGGGTCTCGTCCAGTTCGGCCATTTTCTTTTTGAGTTCGGTTTCGAGGGCGGCGAGGGCCTTTTCGCGTTCATCGAGTCGTTCGTCCTTTTTTTTCATGGCCTGTTCCCGGAGCTTGAGGGCTTCGAGCATCTGCCGGTACTGCTCGGTCATGCCGGCGTCCGAGGCGGCGGGGGCGGCCTGAGGGGGCGCTGCGGGCTGTTCCTGGGCGTGGGCCAGTCGAGGCTGAAAAAGCCGTCCTTGTCCGCCGTCCAGGACGAGGAAGGCGCCGGTCAGGACGAGCTTGAGGCTCAAGCCGATGATGATGACCGCTTCGAGATTCAGCCAGGTTTTTTTCATTCGTCCGGATTTGGCCTCAGGACTCATGCTCTTTCCTCGCCTCGGCCAGGGTGACCATTTCATCCAGGATGTTCTGTTCTTTTCTGGCCTCGTCCACGCTCCAGGCCTGGTGCTGCTTTTCCTTGAATCGTTCGATGGTTTTCCGGTCCACGCTGGCCTGGATCAATGCCTGGCGTTTTTCCTCGATCTGGGCCTCGACGCGGGTCAACCGGCCCCTGGCGGCATGACCGCTCTGCCGAAGATGTTCCTGGTAGTCCCGGTACATGGCCAGGACGGGAGCGGGCAGCCGGTCCGCGGCCCGTTCCCGGACGTCGCGGCTCAGTTCGGCGGACCGGCGTCGTATTTGTTCGAGCTGGTCTTCGATCTCATTGGCCTGACGAATGCGGTTGGCCAGTTCGAACATGGCGGTCTCCTCCAGTTGCCTTCGGTAGCGGATCATGAATTCCAGTCGGAAGCGGAACATGGTCAGTTCAACGTGCGGGCCAGCGCCTCGCGGGCCTCGGACAGGGTTATGGATTCATGGAGGTCCTGTTTCAGGAACCCCTCGAAGTGGGGGTGCATGTCGATGGCCCTGTCGATGTCGGGGTTGGAGCCCTTGACATAGGCGCCGATGTTGATCATGTCTTCGGACCGGGCATAGACGGACATGATGTCGGTCATGGCCCGGGCCAGCTTCAGCTGTTTGGCGTCGACCACGTCGATCATGAGGCGGCTGACCGAGGAGAGCACGTCGATGGCCGGATAGTGGTTTCTGGCCGCCAGTTCACGCCTCAGAACGATATGACCGTCCAGGATGGCCCGCATGGCGTCGGCCACGGGCTCGTTCATGTCGTCGCCCTCGACCAGGACGGTGTAAAGTCCCGTAATGGAGCCGCCGTTCCGCCAGGCGCCGGCCCGTTCGAGCAGGAGGGGGAGCTGTGAAAAAACGGAGGGCGTGTATCCTCGGGTCGTGGCCGGTTCTCCGATGGACAGTCCGACTTCCCTGGCGGCATAGGCGAACCGGGTGGCCGAATCCATCATCAAAATGACGTTTTTGCCCTGATCTCGAAAGTATTCGGCCACGGTCGTGGCCAGATAGGCCCCCCGGATGCGAACCAGGGCCGGCTGTTCGGAGGTGGCCGCGATGACGACCGAGTGTTGCATGCCCTTCGGGCCGAGGTCCTTTTCGATGAACTCGCGAACCTCCCGGCCACGTTCGCCGATCAGGGCGATGACATTGACGTCGGCGCGCATGTTACGGGCGATCATTCCCAGCAGGGTGCTCTTGCCCACGCCCGATCCGGCGAAGATGCCCATCCGCTGGCCCTGGCCCATGGTCAGGAGGGCGTTGATGGCCCGGATGCCCAGATCGACGGGTTTGGCGATCCGCGCCCGTTCGAGGGGGTTGCCCGGACGGGCCTGCAACGGATAGCGGCCTTCCACCTCGAAAGAGCCTTTCCGGTCGATGGGGTTGCCCAGACCGTCCAGGACCCGGCCCAGCAGGCCGGGACCGATCCTAACCGTGGCCGTAGTCCCCAGGGAGATGATGCGGCTGCCCGGCGTCAGCCCCCGCATGCTGCCCACGGGCATCAGCAGGATGCGGCCTTCCCGGAACCCGACCACTTCGGCCTCGATCGCCGGCCCGTCCCCTTTGGGCTGAATGGCGCACAGCTCGCCCACCGAGGCCGCCGGACCGTCTCCTTCGATGACCAGTCCGACCACCTTGACCACCCGGCCCTCCAGGGACAGGACCCGGGCCGAATCCAGGGCGGGAAAGTAGTCGTCGAAATCCAGGGCGGGGTTCGGGTCGTTCATGGTCTCTCCGGTCTCTTACCAGTCCAGGTCCATCTTTTGGCTCAGAATGCCGTCCATGACTTCGGCCAGGGCATTGATTCGCTGCTTCAGGGTGGCATCGACCTTGCCGGCCTCGGTCTCCATGACCAGTTCCCCCCGAGCCAGATCGGAATCCGGCTCGAAACTGATCTTGACCAGACCCTTGACCTGTTCCAGGGCCTGGGAGCGGGCGGTTTCCAGGATTTCCAGGTCCTCGGGATTGATCCGGAACACGGCCCGGTGCTGCTCCTGCAACTGGTCCAGGGCCGCCTTGAATACCTCGGCCACCAGTTCGGGCGAAAGGCTCAATTCGTGATGGACGAGTCGCTCGGCCGCTTTGAGGGCCAGGCGGACCAGGGTGGCCTCGCTGGTCTTCCAAAGGTCCTGGTAAAGCCCTTGAACGGCCTGGAACGCCTGGACCAGGGGCGCCATGCCGGCCTCGAAACCGGCCCGGCCTTCCTCCTGGCCTTCGGCCCGGCCCTGAGCCCGCCCCTCGGCCAAGCCCTGTTCGCGGCCCTCGGCCTGGGCTTTGTTCCGGATTTTCTCGGCCTCCGCTTTCAGGACCTTGGCCCCCGCCCGGGCCTCTTTGAGCATCCGTTCCGATGCCGTCTTGGCTTCTTGGTAGGTCCGGGCCGGGTCGCCGGTGCCTTCCAGGGGCTGAAAAATGTACTCGGAGGCCTTGAAGGGTTCCTCGCCCGCGTCGAATCGCGGCATCTCGAACCGCTTGACTTCGGCCCCGGAGGTCTGGCGGCCGCCCAATGGATCAGACAAAGACGTCCTCCTTGGAACCGGACTTGCCGATCATGACCTTGCCTTCGGCTTCGAGCTTCTTGGCCACGCGGAGAATGGCCTGCTGCGCCTTCTCCACGTCGGACAGACGAACCGGGCCCATGACCTCCAGGTCCTCCCGGATCATCTCGGCGGCGCGTTCGGAGACGTTCGAGAGCACCTTCTGCTTCAAGTCCTGGGAGGCGGTCTTCAAGGCCATGGTCAGTTCTTCGTTGTTGACCTCCTTGAGGATGGAGCGCATGCCCCGATCGTCCACGCTGGACAGGTCGTCGAAAACAAACATCAACTTGCGAATCTCGTTGGCCAGGTCCATCTTGTCTTCCTCGATCCGCGACAGGATGGCGTTTTCCGTGGTCTGATCGACCTGGTTCAGAATCTCGGCCACGGTCTGCGCCCCGCCCAGTTTCTGCGCCCCGACCGTACCCAGCGAGGTGATCTCCTCGCGCAGGACCTGCTCGATCTCCTCGATGACCTGATGCGGCACGGTCTCGAGTTCGGCCACGCGCATAATCACGTCGATCTGGAGCTGTTCGGGAAATTCGCTCAATATCTCGGCGGCCTTGCCTGAATCCAGATGGGCCATGATCAAGGCCACGGTCTGGGGATGCTCGTTGCGGATGAAGTTGGCCAGCACCTTGGCGTCCACGTCCCGAAGGGTCTCGAAAGGCGCCGGGCCGATGTCGGAACCGATATCATCGAGCAGGCCTTCGGCCCGGTCGTCGGTAATGGCCCGCGAAACCACGCCCTTGAGAAAGGCGTCCCCTTTGACTCGCAACTCGGTGGGCGAGGTCACCTCTCCGACGAACTCCTTGAGCACCTCCTGGATCGTTTCCGGGTCCACGGCCTGGATACGAGACATGGCCCGGCCCAGCTGCCTGATCTCGTTGTCGTCGAGTTGCCGAAAGATGTCCGCCGTAAAATCTTCGCCCATGGTCAGAAGCAGCACGGCGGCCTTTTGCGGGCCCGTCATGGATTTGGCGTCGGCCATAAATCGTTCCCCCTGGTATTAAACCCGGATGTTGCGGTCGGCTTCTACTGCGGCGCCGAAATGCGTGCGGCAACGCTCGTTTCCCGCTTTTTGACCTCGACGTATCCTATAATACGCCCGCGGCCCAAAACCGGTCCAACTTCGCGTTTCGCTATGCATTTCGACGCCTCGCTACCAACCCAACCGTGAAATTCGGGTTCAACACGGCTATCTCTGGTCGATCCAGCTCCGAAGCAGGTTCAGGGTCCGCTCCGGATTCTGCTGGGCGATGGCCTGGACCTGTTCGCGGGTTATCCGGCCCTTCTCGACCTCCGGTTGCTCCAGGGCCTCCCGTTCCTCGGGCTCGGGCAGTTCTTCCAACGGCTGAGGCGCAGGCAAGGCGGCGGCGGACTCTTCACGAATCCAGTTGATCATCGGACGGGCCACGAAGAGGAAGAAGAGGACGATCAGGATGATGTTGAAAGCGGTCCGGCCGTACTGGCCCAGGTATTCGAAGACCCGGTCCATCATACTCTCGCCGATCTTCTCGGGCAGATAGAAGGGCACGCTCTGGACCACGACCGAGTCGTTCCGCGCTCCGCTGTATCCCACGGCGTTGCGGACCAGGTCCTCCAGGCGCGTCAGTTCGGCCTGATCGCGCGGCACAAAGGTGCTGACCTTCTGGCCGTCCTTTTCCGTCATCTGGTAGGTCCCGTCTACCATGACCGCCACGGTCAGCCGCTTGATCTCCCCTCCGGGACTCAGAGTCCGGCGGTTGATCTTGGTCACTTCGTAGTTGGTCGTCTCATCGGATCGCTCGAAGGTCTCCTTCGCCGATCCCTGGGCTCCGGTCGCCGGCGCCCGGGTCCCAAGGTCGTACCGCTCGGTGGGCACCCCCGAGGCGCCCTGGCCCTGGCCGGAGCTCGTTTCCTTCGTGCGCTGCTCGCTCCGGACGCCGGAACGGTCCGGGTCGTAAATCTCTTCGTCCGTGCTGATCCGGGTATAGTCGAGGTCCGCGCTGACGCGGGTCAGGGCCTTGCCCGGCCCCACGATCCGTTCAAGCATGCTCGTGGCCCGGTCGGCCAGCGTTTTTTCCAGGTTGCGGCGGTACTGAACCTGGCTGTCGGTCAGGAGGCCTTGCTGGTTCTCGTCCTCCTTGCTGTACAGCAGCCCGCCGGTCGTATCGACGATGGAGATGTTTTGCGGCTTGAGGCCCTCGACCGAACTGGCCACCAGATGGACCACGCCCTCGAGCTGGGAGCGGGTCAGACTGCGGCCCGAGGAGAACTTGAGCACGACCGAGGCGGAGGGTTCCCGCGCCTCTTCGATGAACAACGATTCCTTGGGTATGTTCAGATGAACGCGAACCTGGTCGACTTCGCGAAACTTCTTGATGGTCCGTTCCAGTTCGCCCTGCAGGGCCCGCTGGAAGTTGAGCCGCTGGACGAAATCCGTCGTGCCGATGGATATCTGGTTGAAAATTTCGTAACCGACCGCCCCGCCGGCCGGCAGCCCCTCGGTGGCCAGCAGGAGCCGGGTCTCTTCCATGACCTCACGGGGCACCTGGATGGCCGTCCCGTTGGCCTCGAGAAGGAAGGGGACCTTTTTTTCCTTGAGTTTGGCGATGATGGCCCCGGCGTCCTCCTGGGACAGCCCGGAATAGACGACTTCGTAGTCCGTCTTGTTCGTCCAGATCATCAGGACGATAAATCCGGCCAGGGCCATGGAAGCCACGGCCAGGACCACAATCTTGCGGGCCATGGTCATGGCGGAAAAACCTTCCCACCATTGCCCCAAACGATCGGCAAGGCCTTCGAACATACCTACCTCGCGCTCCTTGTTATTCTATCGCACGCCCGGAGAAAAGGCAAAGCCGGCATCAAACCGACATGCGCATGATTTCCTGGTAGGCGGTGATGATTTTGTTGCGGACCTGCATCATCATTTTAAACGATATTTCAGCCTTTTGAATCGCAAGCATCGCCTCGTGGATGTTGCTGGACCGGCCGGTGGACAGGTCGGTCATGGCCTCGTGGGCCTTGGCCTGAAGATCGTTGACCTCCTTCATGGAGGACATCAGGCTTTCCTTGAAGCCGGGCCGGTCGTCGATTCGCTTGTCAGGGGCCCTGGCTTCCAGGGGCATGGAACTGATGGGGGAGGTTTTCACGGCGGACTCCTGTTACCTCAGTATTTCGAGGGCCTTGAGGGCCATGTTGTGACTGGCCCCGATGGCGGTCACTCCGGCTTCGTAGGACCGTTTGGCCGAAACCATGTCCACCATTTCCTCGATGACGTTGATGTTGGGCATCAGCACGTATCCGAACTGGTCGGCGTCCGGATGGGAGGGGTCGAAGATCATTTTGAAGTCCCGCTGATCCTCGACGATCTCGGTGATCTTGACGTCATCGAGTTCCCGGTCCAGGCTGTCCTTGAAGCGGCCCCGCATGCCCTTGTATACGGGCATGGCCGAAAAGACCGGCAGCTTGGCCCGGTACGGCCCGCCCTCGGGCGTGTGGGTGGTGTTCATGTGGGACAGGTTCATGGCGATCAGGTTCATCCGGCCGCGCTGGGCGGTCAGGCCGGACGCGCTAATATCCATGGCGGTCAAAAAATTCATCAGCTGCGGCCTCCTTCGGTAATGGCGTACTTCAGGACTTCCAGTTCCTTGGCCAGCATCTGGACCGTGGCGTTGTAAACCAGATGGTTCTTGGCCAGCTTGTTCATTTCCTGGTCGATATCGATCAGGTCATGATTTTTTTCGTCCCGGCCGTATTCGCTGTAGACCACGTTTCTCCGGGCCGCGGCCTCCGCTTCGTCGATGCCTCGCCGAGGCAGGTGGGTGGCGTGGGTCCGGCTCGGCTCCATCGCGCCCTCCGCGGGTCCCAGGGCCTCCTGCATGGCCTTTTCGAATTTCAGGTCCTTCAGGCGATAACCGGGCACGTCCATGTTGGCCAGGTTGGATGAGATCATGCCGTGTTTGGACAGGCGCAGGTTGAGCGCCTTGCTCATGACCTGGACGGTGCGTCCGAAAAGACTGGTCGTCATGTTATTCATGGATCATCCTCTCGACGGTTTCGAAGCAATTAACGTACCAATGCCGGCCCCGAGGACCGGTGATCGAATTTTTCATGCAGCCAGACCGGTTTGGCCGTTTTCGCCTCGATATTCGGCCAACTTGTTCCTCAGGGTCCTGACGCTGATGCCCAAAATCTTGGCGGCGTGCGTCCGGTTGCCGTCGGTCTCGGACAGGGCCCGCTCGATCATCTCCCGCTCCATTTCCCGGATGGTCGTCAGTTCGACGGCCTGGGCCGGTGATGCTCCCGAGGCTGCCCCGGGCGCCTCGGCCTCATCGATGAACAGGTCGGGCAGGTCCACTTCGGCGGCCCGAGCCAGGAGCACGCCCCGGGCGATGATGTTCTCGAGTTCCCGAACATTGCCCGGCCAGCGCAGGCTTTCGAGCCGATGGAGAGCGCGCCGGGTCAGGGTCTTGACCGGAAGGTTGTTGACCCGGGCGTATTTTGTCAGGAAAAAGTCGGTCAGGACCGGTATGTCGCCGGGACGTTCGCGGAGCGGGGGGATGGTCAGGGGAATGACGTTCAGGCGATAGTAGAGGTCTTCACGGAACTTCCCTTCGGCGACCCAGGTCTTGAGATGCCGATTGGTCGTGGCGATGACCCGGACATTGATCTGAATGGGGTTCTTGCCGCCCACCCGGTCGATCTCGCCCTCCTGCAGGACGCGAAGCAGCTTGGCCTGAAGGGAAATGTCCATTTCGCTGATTTCATCGAGCAGAATCGTGCCGCCGTCGGCCAGTTCGAAGCGGCCGGTCTTGCGGGCCACGGCCCCGGTAAAGGACCCTTTTTCGTGGCCGAACAGCTCGCTTTCCAGCAGCCCTTCGGGCAGGCTGGCGCAGTTGACGGCCACGAAGGGGCCATGGACCCGGTCGGAATGGTGATGGATGAAACGAGCCAGAAGTTCCTTGCCGGTGCCGGACTCTCCGCCGATCAGGATGGTGGCCTGGGATGAGGCCACTGAACGGGCCATGTCGAGAATGCGCTTCAAACGCTCGTCCCGGGTGATGATGGGCCGGTCGCCGTTGTCCATGAGCGGCGCCGGCAGGGCGCCGGAGTCCGCCCTCGGCGCCTGGCCCAGGGCCCGCAGGACGATCTCTTCGATCAGGTCCAGGGAAAAGGGCTTGAGCACGTAATCAAAGGCGCCTTCACGCATGGCTTCGACCGCGTTTTCCACGGTGCCGTAACCGGTGACCACGATGACCGGAACCCGGGACGACCGCTTTTTGATCTCCCGCAGCAGTTGCATCCCGTCCATGCGGGGCATGCGGACGTCGGTGATGACCAGGTCGAAGGGCTGGGCCTGGAACTTTTCCAAGGCGTCCAGGCCGTTCTCGGCCAGGTCCACGGCGTGGCCCTGGCGGGTCAGCGCCTCGAAAAGGGCATTGCGCATGCCCGGTTCGTCATCGGCGACTAAGATGGGTCTGGCTGGCATCGGTTCAATCTCCTGAATTCCTTTGCCCCTGGGTTTCCTTTTTCAGCACGGGCAGCGTGACGCTGACGGTCGTGCCTTGTCCGGGCCGGGTCTTGACCTGGATCAGTCCTCGATGGGCATCGACGACCTGGTGGCTGACCGCCAGCCCCAGGCCGAGTTTTTTTTCCTTGGTCGTGAAAAACGGATTGAATATCCGGTCCAGGTCCTCTCGAGGAATGCCCGGACCGGTATCCCGAACCAGTACCTCGACCTCCCGGGGGCCGGGCCGGAGGTCCACCTCGATACGGCCGCCCGGAGACAGGGCCTCGACGGCGTTGAGGATGAGGTTGAGGAAGACCTGGAGCAGCAGGTCGCGGTCGGCCTCGACCCAGACCGGTTCCTCGCCGATTCGGACCCGGGCCTCTATTCCGGCCAGGTTCATGGCCTGGGCCGCCGCGGCCACGGCCTCCTCGATGAGTCGATCCAGGCGAAGCGGCGATTTTTCCGGCCGGGGCGGATGGGACAGGGACAGATAGTTGGTAATGAGATGGTTGACCTGTTTGACGCCGGAACGAAGGTGTTCGACCAGGGTCTCGAGATTGTCGTCCCCTGAAACCTCGCGGGCCAGGATGGAAGCGAACAGCTCCAGGCTGCCCAGGGGGTTGCGAATCTGATGGGCCACCTCGGCGGCCATCTCCCCCATGGCCGACAAGACCTGGGTCCGCTCCCGCTGGGCCCCGATCCGGGTTTCGTCGGTCACGTCCCGGAACAGAGCGATCCGCCCGAGCCCTTGGCGACCCGGCCAGGAAAAGGCGGACAGGGACAGGGAGAGCAGACGGCCGTCCGGACCGTGGGAGACCACGAACTCCAGGGCCTGATCCGTATCGGGTTCCCGGTCGCCGGCCAGGGAGGCCGGGTCCAGAACGCTCAAAACGTCCCGGCCCATGACCTGGTCCAGGGCCTGGCCCAGCAGACGCGTCGCGGCCCGGTTGGCCAGGGCGATCCGGCCCTCGGGGTCCAGAACGACCACGCCGGTGGTCAGATTGTCCATGATGTGGGTCAGAAACTTGCGGGTCCGCTCCTGTTCGGCCAGGCTGGATGACAGGGCTTGGTTCTTTTCGGCCAGTTCGACATTCAGAGCCGCGACCTCGTCATGGAGGCGTTCGTACGAATCGCACAAGGCCGAGGCGATCTCGTTGAACCGGCCAAAGGCCCGGTTGAGCAGATCGTGTTCCTCGAAATCGTTCAATCGGGGCATCGTCACCTGAACCGCTCCTAACGTCCGTCTTTCAGCAGACGGGTAAAACCGGCTTCCTTGCTGCCGGCCTGTAGTTCCTCGACGGCCACGTCCCGCCAAAATGGTTCCTTGCTTTTTTCCATCAGTTCGAAGACCTTTCGAGCCTGGTCCGGCAGGTCCAGGCTTTTGAAACTCTGGGCGATCAGGTACAGGCTCTCGGCCAGCGGATCATCGGGCATGATCTTCAGGGCCGAATCCAGGGCCTTGACCGCTTCCGCCTTCTTCCCCAGGGCCGCATAGGCCTGCCCCAACCTGGACTGGGCCAGGAAGGTCTCCTGACGCGCATCCTTCTGGTTCTGGACGGCGGCCAGGGCCTTTTCGAGCGCTTCGATCCCCTTTTCGGAATCACCTCGCTTCAGATAAAGCTGGCCCAGGAAACTCTGGATTTTGCCGTCCTTTTCCAGGGCGGGCAGATCTTTGACCGCCTGCTCCAGGTAGCTGAGGGCCAGGTTCAGATTGCCTTGGGACCACTCGGCCCGGGCCTGTTCCACCAGCGTGATCGGGGCCTCCTTGTAGTCCGGAAACCGTAGCCGGAACTCGGCGAAGGCCTTGGAGGCGTCGGCGTAACGGCCCATGCCCAGCAGGGCCCGGCCCAGACCGAGGAGACGCTCGTCCTCGTACTCGGTCATCCCCTTGTTGGCCTCGAAAAGGCGGACGGCCTCCTCGTTCATGTCCAGGGCCAGATGGCTCATGGCCAGGTAGTGCCGAACCCGGGGCCAGGTGGCTTCGTCGAGAAAACGCTTGTCTTCCGAGTAAAGGGCCAGGACCCGGAAATACTGCCTGAGGTCGTAGAGCTTCTTCATTTCGGCCAGCAAGGCCTTGTTTATGATAAAACTGACGTCCGAAACCAGGTTGCCCCGGGGATATTTGTCCAACAGTTCCCCCAGAATCTTGATGGTCTGGGGATAGTCCTCGTTGGAAAAATAGGCCAGACCCATCTTGAACATGGCCAGCTGGACCAGCGGAGACTCCTGCTGGGAGGCCACGATCTCCTCGTACATCTTCAGCGTGGCCTCCAGGGTCCCTTCCTCGAGTTCGATGAAGATGGATTCGGGACGAAAAACGCTGCGCAAGGCCCCGTAGTCGGCCAGTCGCAACTGACTGATCAGGGCCCCGGTCGTCCCCGGGAACATGCGCCTGACCAGGGAAAAGACCTTGATGGCCTCCTTGTCCCGGCCTTCCTCCCGATAGGTGTCCCCGATCCGGGCCAGGATCACGTCCTTGGCCTTGTGCTGGGGCTCGATGTTCAGGATGTGGTAGAGGAAGTCCCGGGAGAGGTCGGGCCGTTTGAGCTGAAAGTAACCCTCGCCCATGTAATAAAGAACATCCGGCCGATGCAGATAATAGACCTCGTCCATGTCGAGAATCTGTTTGAAGACTTCGGTGGCCTCGCTGTACAGGCCGTCCTTGAAATAGGCCTCGCCCAGTTTGAAGTAGGCGTCCAGGAAGAAGCGGCCCCGGGGCGAGAGGGCCAGGACCTGGTCGAAGGAGGCCTTGGCCAGCTGGAACTTGCCCAGTTTGAAATAGATTTCACCCAGATAGACCTGCGCCATCACGGCGTAGGGGCTGTTCGGATAGTCCTTGATCAGAAGCTTGAGGTACCCCGTGGCCTCGCCCAGATAATCCATTTTAAAATAGGCCCCGGCCCGCATCAGGCTGGCCCGCGCTGCCTGAGGCGCCTCGGGGAAACCCTGAATCGCGTCCTGGTACGCGGTGACGATGTTCTGAAACACGCCCGATAAATTGTCTTTTGCGGAAAAATAATACGCATCGGCCAGCAGGTAGAGGGCCTGAGCGGTCAAGGAACTGTCCGGAAACGTGTTTTTGAACCGTTCGAGCACCCGGGTCGCGGCCTCGAAATTGCCGGCCATGACTTCATCGGCCGCACCGGCCAGCAGGGCCGCGTCTGATTTGGGCTCCGGCTCGAACGGCAGGGACTCCCGGTTTTGGAGCCCCACTTCCTGAGCCGTGGGAATGGCCAGCAACAGCCCCTTGTCTTTGGCCGGCTTGGCTTCGGAAGACTCCCGTTCGGGCAGGATCGCGCGCAGGTCCAGCACGACCAGGTCCCGGTCCGGTCCGACAAAATGACGAAAATCGAACTGGGTCATATTCAACTTGACCCGGGCGGTTATCCGTCCGGAGGCCACTTCCACGGCCACGCCCCGCACCAGGTCGTTACCCAGGTCCAGAACGCCCTGACGTTCGCTGCCCCCCGGCCCGAAATCCAGCCAGACCTCGTCCACGCCCCCCCGCAGGACCCGGTAGTTTTTCAGGCCTGTGGAAAAGGAGAAAATCAGGCGCGTATAGTCGTTGAAGCTGCCCAGACGCACCCCGACCAGTTCGGCCTGGGCCGACGCTTTATCATCAGGCTTCAAGGGTTTGTCCGTGGGGGCGGCCAAGGCGCCCGGGGCGGAGCCCAGGACGACCCAAAGCCCCGCGATCAGAACGAGGGCCGCAAGCCTGACGGCTGTTATACGGATACGGTTAAAGTTCCGCACAGATTGGTCTCCAAGCAGACATCGTCCCTGGAGGTAGCAATTTCCGTACCATGCCCCCGAGAGAAGACCGGGCGATGTTTGCCAATGAATTCATTGTGTTAAAAAACAATCCGGGATCGGTGTCCGATGAATCCTATGATGCTTTGACGGGAGTCGGAGCGGAAAATCGTCAAAAAAGTGTCGAACGACGGGCTGGAATCACCCCCCGGGCGGGTTGATCTTTTTCTTTTTCAGCTTTTCGACCAGGGTGGTCCGGTTGAGCTTGAGCAGGTTGGCCGCCTTGTTCTTGACCCAGCCGGCCTTTTCCAGGGCCTGGAGCAGGAGTTGGTCTTCAAAGTCCGAAACGACCTGATTGAAATCGATTCCCTCCTCGGGTATCTCGACCGGGGCCTGGCCGGGGGCGGCCACGGCCTCCCGGATGCGGGCCGGAAGGTCCACGACCGTCAGGGTCTCGTTTTCGGCCAGGATGACCATGCGCTCGACCAGGTTTTCGAGTTCGCGTATGTTGCCGGGCCAGGGATAGGCCATGAGCCGGGCCATGGTTTCGTGATCGATGCTCTTGGCCCGACTGCCTTTGTTCAGATGGAACTGATGGAGGAAGTGTTCGATCAGGAGGGGGATGTCGGCCTGGCGCTCCCGCAAGGGCGGGACGGTCATGGGGATGACGTTGAGCCGGTAGAAGAGGTCTTCCCGAAAGCGGCCGTGTTCCATGGCCTGGCGCAGATTTTTATTGGTGGCGGTGATGACCCGGATATCGACGTTGATGGTCTTGCTTCCACCGATGCGCTCGAACTGCTGTTCCTGAAGGACCCGCAGGATCTTGACCTGAAGTTTGGGACTCATGTCCGCGATTTCGTCGAGGAAAATCGTTCCGCCGCTGGCCATTTCGAAGCGGCCGATGCGCATGCGGATCGCGCTGGTAAAAGCGCCCTTTTCGTGGCCGAACAGTTCGCTTTCCAGCAGTTCCTCGGGGATGGCCCCGCAGTTGACCGGAATGAGGGGCATGTCCCTTCGTCGGCTGTGCTGGTGCAGGGCCCGGGCGATCAACTCCTTGCCGGTCCCCGATTCGCCGTAGATCATGACCGTACTGTCCGTATCGGCCACCTTTTCCACCAGGCGAAAGACCGAGCGGATGGCCTGGCTCTGGCCGACGATATGGTCGAAGCGGCCCGGGACCGGGCCGGCCGGCGGCAGGCCGGCCGGTTCGGCCTCTTCTTCCAGAATGCGCTCCAGGCAGTCGGAAAACTCGTTTTCATCCAGAGGCAGGGGCAGATAGTCGTAAGCGCCGGCGCGAAGGGCGGACCGGGCGGCCTTCAAGGATGGGTCTTCGGACATCAGCACGACCCGGATGTCCAGGTCCTGGAGGTCCAGGCGCCGCAGCAACTGTTCGCCGTCGAGACCGGGCAGGTCCTGCTGGACCCAGGCGGCGACGACCGGTTCGTTTTCGATAATCTCCAGGGCGCGAACCCCGTCGTCCGCCCTCAGAAGCAGGAGGTTCTTCGCTTTGAGGATCGGTTTTACGGTTTCGGCCGCTTTGGGGTCGCGGTGAGCGAAAAGAATCGAACTCATGGCCACCCTTTCGTCTGGGGAGCTATCCGGTCTGACCGGGACCGATAATACCGTAATGATATTATTTTGACGCTCGGGCGACAAGCCATTTTTTTGACTCGGGCTTCGATGGACCGCCGGGTCCGGCGCAAGGAGATGACGGAGGGCTGGTTGAAGCTCCCCGCGGTGTGCCGCGGGGAATCTTCGACATGAAAGGAAGAATAACCCATATTGGTTGGCGGGCTGACCCCGCGGCAAGCTGCGGGGAATGCGCCCGCCCTGCATGTTCAGATGACGATGTCCAGGACCTGTCCCCGGGTCTCCTCGATCGAACGGAGGGCCCGGGCGTTGGCCTCGAAATAGCGTTGGGTGGTGATCAGGTCGATCATTTCGCGGCCCGGGTCCACGTTGGACCCCTCCAGGGGACCTTCCGACCCGGGCAGTCCCTCCGGGTCCACGATGGGCCGTCCCGGACTGATGTCCTGGCTCACGGTCACGGACACGCCGCCCCCGGGCAGTTCGACCGTGTGAACGCGCTGGGCCTTGTAGCCCCGGCTTTCCATGTTGGCAAGGTTGTTGGCCGTAGCCGTCACCCGGGTCGAATACGTCAGCAGGGCGGTCATTTCGGGCCGATTGATGTCCATGGCGCTCGTTCCTCCCAACGGGGAAATTATAACCCTTTCAGACATATGTTTCAAGTCGGCCCGGCGAGCCGGAAACGGCCGGAGGCGCCCGGTTTTATGATTGACCCGCGTCCGGGGAGCATGTTACTTTTCGCCATGAACGCCAAGCGATCAGCGGCGGGGGGTGACCGTGCTCGACCTGAAGTTCGTCCGTGAGCGCCTGGACCAGGTCCAGGACATGTTGAATAAAAGGAATTCCGATCTGGACCTGTCCGAATTCAGGCGGCTGGATGAGGAAAGGCGCCGGTTTTTAGGCGAGGTCGAGGCCCTCAAGGCCCAGCGGAACCAGACCAACCAGCGCATCACCGAGATGAAAAAGGCCGGCCAGGACGCGTCACCCCTGATCGATGAAATCAAGTCGGTTTCGGTCCGGATCAAGGAACTCGACCCCCTGACCGCCCAGTCCATCGAGTCGGTTCAGAACTTTCTGCTCGAGATTCCGAATCTGCCTCACGCGTCGGTGCCCGAGGGCCGTTCCGAGGAGGACAATCCCGAAATCAAGGCCTGGGGCGACCCGCCGCGCTTCGACTTCGAGCCCCTCAATCATTGGGACATCGGCGAAGGTCTGGACATCCTCGACTTCCCTCGCGCGGCCAAAATCACCGGTTCCCGTTTCGTACTGCTCAAGGGGGCGGGCTCCCGCCTCGAACGGGCCCTGATCAACTACATGCTCGACCTGCACACGACCCGACACGGGTACACCGAAGTGCTGCCGCCCTTCATGGCCAACGCCGAATCCATGACCGGCACCGGTCAACTGCCCAAGTTCGGCGAGGACGCCTTCAAGCTCGAAGGATGGAACTACTATTTGGTGCCCACGGCCGAAGTGCCGGTGACCAACATGCACCGGGACGAGATTCTTGACGACGCCGACCTGCCGCTGTGCTACACGGCTTACACGCCCTGCTTCCGGTCCGAGGCCGGGTCCCACGGCAAGGACACGCGGGGCCTGATCCGCCAGCACCAGTTCGACAAGGTCGAACTGGTCAAGTTCACGCGCCCGGAAGACGCCTGGGACGAGTTGGAAAAGCTGCTGGCCGACGCCGAGTCCGTGCTCCAGGGCCTGAGTCTGCCCTATCGGGTGGTGACCCTGTGCACCGGCGACCTGGGATTCTCCGCGGCCAAGACCTATGACATCGAGGTCTGGCTGCCCGGCCAGAAACGGTACCGGGAGATATCGTCCTGCAGTTGCTTTACGGATTTCCAGGCCCGCCGGGCCAACATCCGCTTCCGGCGCCAGGCCGGAGGCAAGCCCGAGTTCGTTTACACCCTCAACGGTTCGGGCCTGGCCGTGGGCCGGACCCTGGCCGCCATTTTGGAAAACTACCAGCAGTCCGACGGTTCGGTCGCCGTACCCGAGGCCCTGGGCCCGTACATGGGCGGCTTGACCCGAATCACCGGACGGGGTTGATTCCGGCCGATCCTTTCCTCGGCACCGAGGCAGACACGTCGCCATGCCCTATTCCGACTGGCGAGCCAGTCAAAACATACTCCAGCGGGGACGGACCCGGGGCCGCCTGAAGAAAAGGCTGCGCTTCGCCTTCCTGTCCCTGCTCGGCCTGGCCGGCCTCGCTTACCTGGTCGTGGCCGTCATCCCGTCCCTGTTCAACAGCGGAGGCGCGGGCGCGGGACCGGACGTGGTCCTGGTCAAGCCCGGCGAGAAGGCCCCGATTCCGGAAGAGCGGCTGGATAAGAAGCAACTGGCCAGGATCATCGGCCCCCACGCCTTTCAAATCGACGAGATACGCACCTTCAAGATCGACGACGAACAGGGCCACTCGCTTTTTGTGCGAACCACCATGGACCCCGCGCTTCAGACCTGGGCCCTGCGGGAACTGCCCAAGGTCAACAGCCTCTCGGCGGCCCTGGTGGCCATGAGCCCCAAGAGCGGCGAGGTCCTGGCCATGGCCAGTTTCCGGGCCGACGGGCGGCCCATCAACATGGCCTTGAACGGAAATTTCCCGGCGGCCAGCCTGTTCAAGATCGTCACGGCGGCCGCGGCCGTGGAAAACCAGCATCTGAGCAGCAGTTCGACCCTGGCCTATGACGGACGCAAACACACGTTGTACAAGCAGCACATCAAGGGCGGCATCCAGGAGGGTTCCAACGAAGTGACCCTCAAGGAAGGCTTTGCCGACAGTATCAACACGGTTTTCGGCAAACTGGGGGCCTTTTCCCTGGGCCCCAAGGCCCTGGAAGGCTTTGCCCGCCGGTTCCAGTTCAACCAGCCGATCATTTTTGAAATGCCGGTCCAGAAAAGCCGCTTCGAGGCGCCGGAAGGCGAGGACCCCTACCGTATGGCCGAACTGGCCTCGGGATTCAACCGCACCACCCGGGTCTCCCCGCTGCACGGGGCCATGCTGGCCTCGGCCATCGTCAACGGCGGCCGGTTGATGGAACCGACCGTGGTCCGGGAAGTCTTCGACATGGACAACAACATCTACTACGAACACAAGCCGGTCTCCCTGGGCCAGGTCGTTTCGCCCCGGACGGTCAAGGAACTGCGGGAGATGATGGATGCCACGGTGACCGAAGGCACGGGGCGGAAGCGTTTTCGGGACCTGGCCCGTCACAAGGTTTTGTCGAAACTGGAAATCGGCGGCAAGTCCGGGTCCATCGACGACGAGGACGGGCACCGGGTGGACTGGTTCGTCAGTTATGCGCAGATGCGGAATGGCGGCGAGTCCCTGGCCCTGGCCGCCCTGGTGGTTCACGGTGAAAAAATGGGGCGCCGCTCCCAGGAGCTCGTCCGGGAGGCCATCATCCATTATTTCGGGCCCCGTCTGAAGGCGGCCGGGGGAGCGGAGCCCAAGGAGTGATTTCATGAAGGCCCAAGTCAATCGGACCGGGATCGAGATCGTCCAGGGCGACATCACGGACATGGATACCACGGCCATCGTCAATGCGGCCAACGACCGTCTCATCCTGGGGGCCGGCGTGGCCGGGGCCATCCGGATCAAGGGCGGTCCCGCCATCCAGGAGGAATGCAACCGGCTCGGCGGGACCTACGTGGGCGGCGCGGTGGTGACCGGGGCCGGCCGTTTGAAAGCCCGCTACGTCATTCACGCCGTCGGGCCCCGGATGGGCGAAGGCAACGAGGACCAAAAGCTGCGAAGCGCCACGAAAAACAGCCTGCTGCGGGCCGAGGAAAAGCAGATGGCCTCCATCGCCTTCCCGGCCATCAGTACGGGCATATTCGGCTTTCCCGTGGATCGGGCCGCCCGGATCATGCTGGAAACGGCCCGGGAACACGCCGTCGGGACGAGCGTTCTCGAACGCATCGTTTTCTGCCTCTACGGCCAGGAGGCATACGACGTATTCGCCTCGGAATTCAGGCGCCAGTTCCCGGGAGCCTGAACCGGGCCTTGTCTGTCAAGGCGGGCCGGACCGCCTTTCCCGTCCCCAAACCCTTTGGCACCGAAGGAGGATACCATGCCGGAAAAAATGATCGACAACGTGCATTGGCTGGGACACGCCAGCTTCCGCGTCCAGGGTTCCAAGGTGGTCTACTTCGATCCCTGGGAAGTGGACGACGGCCCCAAGGCGGACCTGATCCTGATCAGCCACGAACACTTCGATCACTGCTCGCCGGACGACGTGGCCCGGCTGTCCAAAGCGGACACGGTCATCGTCACCGAAGCCCAGTCCGCGCCCAAGCTTTCGGGCAACGTCAAAGTGGTAGTACCCGGGGAACGCATCGAGGCGGCCGGTCTTCAGGTCCAGGCCCTGCCCTCGTACAACACCGACAAGGCCTTCCATCCCAAGGACAACGGCTGGCTCGGCTTCGTCGTCGAAATGGACGGCGTGAAAATCTACCACGCCGGCGACGCCGACTTCATCCCCGAGATGAAGGACCTGGCCGTGGACATCGCCCTGATACCGGTTTCCGGGACCTACGTCATGGACGTGGACCAGGCCGTGGCCGCGGTTCGGGCCATCCGGCCCAAGGTGGCCGTGCCCATGCACTACGGGAAGATCGTCGGCTCCGAGGAGGATGCCCAAAAGTTCGCCTCGGCCCTCGAAGGCGAGGTCCGGGTCGTGATCAAGCAGAAGGAATAGTCCGGCCCGGGTTCGCCGTCAGCCCTCCACCCGCCCGCGGACCGGAAGCATGAACAGGAAGGCCAGGACGGCGGCGGACACGGCGATGGTGAAGGCCAGGTCGTAGTCGCCCCGGGCGTCCCGCAGGGCGCCGGTGACCCAGTGGACCACGACCGCCCCCAGGCCGTAGAAGGGCGTCCAGGCGCCCATGACCGTGCCCATGATCGCCGGCGGGAAGTAGTCCCCGGCGCAGGCCCCGTAAAGCGGAAATATGGCCCCGCCGAAAACGGCCATCAGCCCGGCCAGGGGGTAGACCAGCTTCCAGTCTCCCCCGGCCAGCAACAGTCCGGCCAGGGACAGGGCCATGAACAGGTGGGCCAGGAGAATGGTCTTCTTCCGGCCCAGGTAGTCGGACAGGGGCAGGATGATCAGCACGCCGGCCACCTGGCCGAAACCGCTGATGGTGGCCAGAAAGCTCGCCTGTTCCAGGGGCCAGCCCAGTTGGTACCGGGCGTAGTCGATCATGAAGGTCGAAAACCCGTAAACGCAGTAGGCGATGCAGAAGTACGAGGCGCCGATCAACCAGAAAGCGCCCTGCCTGAAAGCCACGGACGCCGGAGGCCTGGCGGCCTTGGCCGCCGCGTCGGCCGTCGACGGTTTATCGTCTCCCGTTTCCCCCCAGGGCCGGTAACCGGCCGAATCCGGATCGCTCCGCAGCAGCAGCCCGTTGACCGCGACCATGACCAGGGCCGCCCCCCCCAGGAAATACCAGGCGAAACGCCAGTTGAAATGACGGACGATGGCGGGGAAGACCAGGCCCATGGTGGCAAAGCCCAGACCGAAGCCCGTGGACAGCACCCCCAGGGCCATGCCCCGCCGCCTGACGGCGAACCAGCGCTGGACCACGGTCACGATGGGGGCCCACATGCCCGTCGAACCCAGGCCGGCCACCCCGTAGAAAACGCAGGCCCAGAACAGGCTGTTGATCGTGCCCATGAGTATCGAACCGGTCCCCAGGACCAGGGCGCAGGCGGCGATGACCCGCCGGGCCCCGATCCGGTCCGTCAGGTATCCGGTTAAAGGCGTCAGGGCCACGTACATCAGCAGGTAGGCGTTGAAAATCGTCCCGGCGTCCGTCCGGCTGATGCCCAGGTCCCGGATCATTTCCGGGAGCACGACGCTGTACCCGAGCCGGATCGAGTAGTTGACGAACAAGTCCCCGAAGCAGACGGCCAGAACGACCCAGGCCCAGTGAAACCCTCTTTGCTTGACCATCACCCTCCCCCGTTGTGTTCAGACCCGTTCGATTTTCAGGATGAAGCGAGCTGATTGAATTCAGACAGACGGTTTCGTCGCTTCGCTCCTCGCAGTGACGGAGCTTACAGGCGCCGTCCTTGCAAGCCTAAAGGCGACGAAGCAATCAGCCAGAGGCTGATAAATCCGCGTACACCAAGGCTTCGCCGTACAAGTCTCCCGAGTCCGGGACCTGCCGGATTATCGAAAAAAAATCACGACGACCCCGGCTTGGGTGTCGCCCCCGCTCTTGATGGAACCTGTCATTTTTCAAGGGACTCTATCACAACGGCCAGGCGGCAACAAGCGCGGCGTTCCGCTACCATGGATGCACCTGGCTGTTAACGCGGTCTTTTGGAGGGAGGAGTAGACGGGGAACGTTTCGCCTTGTCCCTTAAGCCCGGGGCCTCCGAAGCAGCCCGGCGCTTCAAGCAGGCTTTTCGGCCCTCAGATCGCGGCCAGCCGCTTTTCCATGCGGTCCTTGAGGGTCTTGAGGTCGCTGGCCAGGCCGGCGAGGTCCTGGTGGCGACGCCGGAGCAGCTTGTCCACCTCGCCGCGCCAGTACTCCAGGACTTCGCGTTCCTTTTTCCGGAGTTCGTCTTCGACCTTTTTTTGCATCTGGCGAATGAACGCCTGGTCAACCGTGCCGGACATGGCCTTGCCTCCGGGTTAAAGCCAGGGGGACATGCGCTGGACGATCTGGGCCTTGGGCAGTGCGCCGACGATGGTGTCGGCCACCTGGCCCCGGTCGAAGACCAGCAGGGTGGGGATGCTTCGAATCTGGAAACGTCCCGCGGTTCCGGGGTTCTGATCGACGTTGAGCTTGCCGACCTTGATCCGGCCTTGCCATTCGCGGGCCAGTTCTTCGACGATGGGCCCGACCATGCGGCAGGGCCCGCACCATTCGGCCCAGCAGTCCAGGAGCACGGGCAGGGGGGAACGCAGGACCTCGGGTTCGAAGTTCGCGTCGGTCACGACCACCGGCCCGGCCGGGCCCTCGAGCGTTTCCGCGTTCAGGGCCGCCTGGCATTTTCCGCACTTGGGCCCTTGATTCAGCCGGCTTGCGGGGATACGGTTTTTGGTCCCGCAGGACGGGCAGCGGACGATCACGGAATCCGAACCGGTCATGCTCTCACCCCTCGGGTCGATACGGTTTGCCGCACTCGGAGCAGACGCCCTCCTCATTGATGATGCCGATGCAGGAATCGTCCGTGCACAGAGTCCGGTTGTCCAGGTCGTAAGGGTCCTGGCCGGGTTCGGCCCCGCCGGCCTCCCGGGCCGGGCCCAGTTCCCGGCCGCAGTGGCAGCAGAACCGCGCCTGGGCCGGGCTGGATTCCCCGCATTCGTCGCAAAGCCGTCCTTCGTTTTCGTGACCGCAAGCCTCGCAGATCAGCACGATCGTATTCTCCTTTTCAGGCCGTTCTTGGGACCATTATCTATGACGGCGCAAATTTGTCAACCGTCCCCGAGCCCGCTTCGAGCGTGGCCCGTGGAAAACGAATTATGCTATCATCCCGCAAAACCCCGCGCATCGGAGGACGATTACATGAAGGCCGTCTGGGTTCGTGAATATACGGATTATCAAAATCTGGCCGTGGAGGACGTTCCGGAACCGGAGATCAGGCCGGGACATGTCCGGATCGACGTCCGGGCCACGGGCGTCAGCTTCGCCGTCAGCCTTTGGGTCAGCGGCCGGTACCAGCGCCGGCCGCCGCTGCCTTTTGCCCCGGGCACCGAGGTGGCCGGGGTGATCGCGGAGACCGGTCCGGGGGCGACGCGCTTCAAGGTCGGCGACCGCGTGGCCGCGGCCGTGGACTGGGGCGGCATGGCCGAAGCGGTCGTGGCCGACGAGGTGGGCGTCCATGCCATCCCGGACTCGATGGACTTTGCCGAGGCCATCGCCCTGCCCAGCTCATACGCCACGGCCTGCGCCGCTTTGACCTGGCCCCATCTGCTCGACGTTCGGCCGGGCCAGACCCTGCTGGTCCACGGCTGCGCCGGCGGGGTGGGACTGGCCGCCGTCGAGATCGGCAAGCTATGCGGGGCCCGGGTCGTGGGCGCCGCCTCCACCGCGGAAAAACGGGCCGCGGCCCTGGATCACGGCGCGGACCACGTCATCGACTATCAGAGTGAAGACTTCCGCGAACGGGTCCTCGAGATCACCGGCGGACGCGGGACCGACGCCGTGCTCGACCCGGTGGGCGGCGACGTATTCGACCAGTCCCTGCGCTGCCTGGCGGCCGAAGGCCGGATCATGCCGGTCGGCTTCACCTCGGGCCGCATCCCCAGCATTCCGGCCAATATTCTGCTGGTCAAGAACATCAGCGTCCGCGGTCTGAACTGGGGCTATTATCTGGGCTGGAGTCCGGACGACGTGCGGCTGGAATACGAGCCCCGGGTCCGGGACCTCATGGACCGGCTTTGCCGCTGGTACGAACAGGGAGGCATTCGGCCGCACATCTCGCACCGTTTCCCCTTGGACCGGTTCCAGGAGGCCATGGCCGCGGTCATGGGCCGCCGGTCCATCGGCCGCGTGGCCCTGGTCCAGGAGGGCTGACCGGCGTTCCGGCTTGCATGGCCGGACGGATGGGGCTATCATTTTCCGGTCGCCTTTGCCTCGAAAGACCGGTATGATGGAAAGGATGAACTCCAGGACGCATTCGGGTTGAAACCATGCCGACCTATCCAGACGGACATTCGAGACCGTGGGTCTTCCGGCTCGGGCTGATCATTCTTTTCGCCTGGGGCCTTCTGTGCGCGGGCTGTTCCGAACAGGCCGGGACGGAAACCCATGAGGACAAACCCATTCCGGTCCAGGTCTTCCGGGTCGAGCCGGCGGACCGGCCGGTGGTGGTGGAAGCCGTGGGCCGCCTGGCCGCCAACCGGGAAGTGACCCTGTCGGCCGAAGTGGCCGGGGTGGCCGTTTCCCACCCCGTGGACGTGGGCGGCCGGGTCGAAGCCGGCCAGACCCTGGTCGAGATCGACCCGACCGACTACCGGCTGGCCCTGGCCGAGGCCCAGGCCAATCTGACCCTGACCGAGGCCGGCTTCGAGGCGGCGGCCAAGGCCTATGACCGGGGCCGCAAGCTCCTGCCTCGCCAGGTCATCGCCGCCGAAGCCTTCGAACGGATGGAAGCGGAATACAAGTCCGCCCAGGCCCAGACGGCCCGGGCCAGGACCGGCGTGGCGATCGCCCGGGAACGACTGGCCAAGACCCGGATATCGGCGCCCTTCGGCGGACTGGTCGCCCTCAGAACGGTCGAAACCGGCCAGACGGTCGCCCCGGGCCAGCCCCTGATCATCCTGGTCGATCTGGACCCCATGCGGGTCAAACTCTTTTTGAACGAACGGGACTACATCCACCTGGATCGCGACGATCCGGTCCGGGTCGTGGTCGAAGCCTACCCCCAGCGCGAGTTCAAGGGCCGGATCGACGTCATCGGCATCCGGGCCGATCCCACGACCAACACCTTTGGCGTCGAGGTCCTCGTGGACAATTCGGACCTCTTCCTCAAGGCCGGACTGACCGCCCGTATCAGCCTGACCACGCGGGTGGAAAAACAGGCCATGGTCATTCCCCAGAACGCGGTCATCTACCGTGAGGGCTCCCAGGAGGTCTTCCTCCTCGGTCCCGACCAGACCGCCGTCCGGCGGCGCATCGAACTGGGGCCGGCCCTGGGCGACCGCGTCCGCGTCCTGGGCGGACTGGCCCCGGGTGATATGCTCATCGTCACCGGCCAGCAGTTCCTCGAATCGGGAACCAAGGTCCTGCTCGCGCCCCCCAAACCGGCCCAGGGCTGATGAAATTTTTTCAGTTCATCATCCGCTACAGCCGGATTTTCACCCTGCTGGTCATCGTCCTGCCCATCGTCGCGGGCACGGTGGCCTATCAGCAGATGCCCAAGGAAGGCGAACCGGAGATATCCGCGCCCATCGCCATCGTCATAACCCCCTATCCGGGGGCCTCGCCCAGCGAAGTGGAAAGCCTGGTCACCAATCCCCTTGAAGAGGCCCTGTCCGGCCTGAAGGACGTCAAGGAGGTGCGTTCCTCATCCCCGGAAAGCGTTTCCGTGGTCGTCGTCGAGTTCGACGTGGACGCGGACGTCGAGCGATCCCTGCAGAAGGTCCGGGACAAGGTGACCGAGGCCCGGTCCGACCTCCCGGACGACGCGGACGACTCCAGCGTGGAAGAGATCACCCTGTCCGACATCCCGATCATGATCATCTCCGTGGTCGGAGACATCGACCCGATCCGGCTCAAGCGCCTGACCGAAACCGTGGCCGACCAGCTCGATCTGCTGCCGGAAGTCCTGGAAACCGTGGTTTCGGGCGGCCTGACCCGCGAGATTCAAATCTACCTGGACCCGGAAAGACTGAACCAGTACGGCCTGACCATTCTCGACGTGTACGACGCGGTCAAGCGGTCGGACGTGAACATACCCGGCGGCATGGTCAACACCTCCCGCCGGCGCTTCCTGCTCCGGACCCTGACCGAGGTCAAACGGGTCCAGGACTACGAGCAGGTGCCTTTGATCACGGCCGGCGACCGGGTCGTCTATCTGGGCGACGTGGCCCGGGTCGTGGACGGACACGCCGAGGACGTGACCTACTCCCGGGTCGACGACCGTTCCTCGGTTTCGATCTCGGTCAAGAAACGCAGCGGCGCCAACATACTCAAGACCGCGGAAAAGGTCCGCCAGGAGATCAAACGCCTGGAAAAGGGGTTCCCGGCCGGCGTTCACACGGTCATCACCGCGGACCAGTCCCGCTTCATCCAGCAGGGTTTCGACATCATGAGCAACTCGGCCGTGACCGGCCTGCTCATCGTCATCTTCGTCCTGTTTTTCGCCATGGGGCTGAGGAACTCGGTCATCACCTCGCTTTCCATCCCCCTGTCCCTGCTCCTCACCTTCGTTCTGCTCCATGTCGCCGGCATCACCAACAACAACATGGTCCGCTTCGCCCTGGTCCTGTGCATCGGCATGCTGGTGGACAACGCCATTATCGTGGTCGAGAACGCCTATCACCACTACCAGCTCGGCAAGGACCGGCTGACGGCCATCATGGACGGCGTGGGTGAAATCGCCCTGCCGGTCATATCCGCGACCCTGACCACCATGGCCGCCTTCCTGCCCATGCTCCTCATGACCGGGACCACGGGCAAGTACATGGGCTTCATGCCCAAGACGGTGACCATCGCCCTCTTGAGCAGCCTGGTCGTGGCCCTGGTCACCAGCCCCCTTATTCTGTCGCGATTCATGAAGCAGTCGGTCAAGGAGGGCCGGGTCGTCAGTCCGGAAGATGACATGCGCTGGCTGAAAAAGCTCTATGTCCTGGGCGTGGCCTGGTCCATGAACCACCGTGTCCTTCTGGCGCTCCTGGCCGTGGTGGCCCTGGCCGGGGCCGGCAGCCTGCTGGCCGCCGGGGTGGTCTCGGTGGAAATGTTTCCGGACATCGACTTCGACTTCATCTACATCACCATCGAGACCCCGCCCGGGACCGAGGTGGACGAGACCGACGCCGTGGCCCGGCGGGTGGAAGCGATCGTCAGGCAACGGGTGCCCGAGGCGGTCCAGGTCGTTTCCAGCGTGGGCATCAAGATGCCCAGCGCCTTCGAGGTCCAGGTCACGGCCGGCCCCCAGTCCCATTTCGCCGAAGTGACCGTGGAACTCAAGGACGGCCATGAGTTCAAGCGGGCCTCCCACAAGGAAATCCAGAAACGCATCCGGCCCCTTCTGGACCGGATTCCCGGGGCCAGCATCACCTACCGCCCCCTGGCCTGGGGACCGCCCCGGCTGGCGCCCATCGTGGCCAACATCTACGGGCCGGACCTGAGCGTCCTGCGCCGGATCAACACGGACGTCAAATCGATCCTGAGCGCCATCCCCGGGGCCGTCGAGATCAAGGACGATTTTACCGGCGCCCCGCCCGAACTCCGGGTCGAGGTGGACCGGGCCAAGGCGGCCTCCCTGGGAGTGCCTTTGACCGCGGTGGCCACGACCATGCGCGGGGCCACGGCCGGCCTGGACATCCGGGACTTCCGCGACGAACTGGACGTCTCCAAGAAATACGACCTCAAGGTGCGCTACTCCCCCGAATCGAGGACCGGTCCGGAAATGCTGGACAAGGTCCGGGTCCGGTCCATCACCGGAGCCCTGGTGCCTCTGGGCAACTTCTCCGAATTCACCCATGGACCGGGACTGAATACCATTCGTCACGTGGACCGGCGGCGGGTCGTTCGCATCACGGCCCAGAGCGAGGGCCGCTCCGCGGTCGAGGTCAGCAAGGAGCTCCAGGACAAACTGGCCAGCTATCGGCTGCCGGAAGGATACACCTTCGATTTTTCAGGGGATTTCAAGGATACCGCCGAGTCCTTCGCCAGCCTCAAACTGGCCTATGCGGTGGCCTTCATTATCATTTTCACCCTGCTGGTGGCCCAGTTCAATTCCTTCTATCAGCCCTTCGCCATCATGACCGCCCTGCCACTTTCCGTGGTCGGGGCCATGATCGGCCTGCTGATCACCCACAACAACTTTTCCGTGATGAGCTTCATCGGCCTGGTCGGCCTGACCGGCATCGTGGTCAACGACTCCATCGTGCTGGTCGACTGCATCAACCGCAACCGGCAGACCGGCGGCAATATCTTCGACTCCGTGGTCCTGGCCGGACAGCAGCGGCTGCGCCCCATCCTCTCGACCACGGTGACCACCATCGGCGGCATCATCACCCTGACCATCACCGATGAACTATGGGAAGGTCTGGGCGTGGTCATCATCTTCGGCATCGGTTTCGCCACGATCCTGACCCTGGTCGTGGTTCCGGTCATGTACACCCTGTTCGAAGGCCTGGGCGACCAGGTCCGTTCCGCCCTCAAGGGTCCCCGCTTCACCGAACCGCCCCGGGGCCGCGCCTTCTATTGGACCCGGCGGCGCGGGGCCGGGATCGTCCTGGTCCTCATGGTCGTCCTGCAGGCCGGCGCCCTCGCGGTGGGTCTCGTCGCCATCGCCCCCTGGCTCCTGAAGCAGTATCATCAGGCGGTCCTCCAGGCCCCCAGCCTGACCAAACTTGCCATCGAAGCCCTGGTCTTCTACCTGGGCCTCCTGGTCCAGGCCGTGGCCGCCCTGGCCGTCCTGCTGACCCCCACCTGGCTGGGACTGCTCTACCTGATGAACCGCCGCAGCGCGGACGGGTACTTCGTCGACCTGGTCCCGGAAGGACTGGCCCTGACCTCGCCTTCGGAACGCCTGCTCGTCCCGGCCGAAAGCATCAGCCACGTGCGCCTGTCCCGATTCGGGCGCCGGGTCGTCATCCGCGCCGGACGGCGAATCATCCGCCTGAAAAGACTGGCGGCCGCGGACCGGACGCCGGGGAAAACCCCGCTCCGGGAATGGCTGGCCGCCTCGGCTCCTCCCAGACGCCAAGTCAGGGAAGACACGACCGAACTGTTCCGCGCAATCCAGCGTCTGGCCATCCAGGCCGACCTGAAAATGCCCGAGGACAACGGGCTATAGTCCGCCGCTTTCCGGAGACCGCCCCAGCCCGCGTATCATTCGCTCCATGATGCCATAGAGTTCATCACGGGCCGCCCGCTTGTCCTGGGCCGCGGCCAGAATCATCGAGGCCTCGACGTACAGGGCATGAATCAGGCCGGAAACCCGGTCGATGGAATACGCCGGTACGGCCCCCGCTTCCATCAGGCCGGATATAGCCTCGCGGATCACTCCCATGGTGTAGCTCGAATCCAGCCGGCGCCACTTCTCCCAGCCCAAAACCCCGATGGCGTCGCTCAGGCGGATGCTCCTGGCCCAGGGGTCCAGGCAGAAATCCAGAAAGGCCCGGCACCCGGCCAGTGCCCGCTCCCAGGGATCGTCCAGGGCGCGGACCGAGGCTTCCAGCCGGGCCGCCAGCCGGGCGGCGATCCGCTCATAGACCACGGTGAATATCTCTTCCTTGCTCGAAAAATGGTGGTAGAGCGCGCCCCGGGTCACCCGGGCCTGCCTCACGATTTCCTCGATGGTCGTACCGGCATATCCCCGGGCGATGAACCGGTCCAGGGCCGCCTCCAGCAGGGCCTCCCGGGTGGCTTCGGCATACTCTTCCTTGCGTGATCGGGTCTTCATGTTCACCTCTCCCGGTCCGGTGTTGTCCTCTTGACAAACATACTTTGAGTATGTATCATAACATTATCATGTCGGATGGCCGGCGTATCATAACTCTGTCTACCGGCCTTCCGCCCAAAAAGCAAGCAAAAGACCGCCGGCCCCGCCGAACGGGCCGGGGCCGCTCCGGGAGGGAAATGTATGCAAATCGTCGATCAGATTCAGGAGATATTCAAGGACCTGCTGCCCGGCCACCTGGGCTTCGAAATCGTGTCGGCCGATCCCCAAGAGGTCGTGGGCCGGCTGGTCGTCGGTGATGCCCTGTGCACCACGGGCGGGATTCTGCACGGCGGGTCCAGCATGGCCCTGGCCGACACCCTGGGGGCGGTGGGCACGTTTTTGAACCTGCCGCCCGGCGCCCGGACCTCGACCGTCGAGTCCAAGACCAACTTCGTGGGCGCGGCCCGGTTGGGCCAGACCGTGGTCGGCGCCTGCACGCTCAAGCACAAGGGCCGGACCATGATGCTCTGGCAGACGGAACTCAGGACTACGGAGGGCAAGTTGGTCGCCCTGGTCTCCCAGTCCCAGATCGTCATGCGGGACGGCTGAGGCCAAGACCCTGACTTACTTGTAGGACATCCAGATATTTGACATGGCGGCCTCGACCTGCTATCCTGACCCAAAAAATTGGGAGGGATGCGTCATGACCGTCGCCCGCAGCGAAATGGTGACCCAGGGCGAGGAGGCCTGTTACCACTGTATTTCCCGGTGCGTGCGCGGCGCCTATCTTGGCGGCGTCGATCCGTACACCGGCCAGTCGCAAGACCACCGCAAGGGCTGGGTCCAGGCCCGCTTGCAGGAGCTGGCGGCCCTGTTCGGCATCGAGGTCATCACGTACGCGGTCATGTCCAACCACCTGCATGTGATGCTCCGCACCCGTCCGGACCTGGTCGAGGGCTGGTCGGCCGAGGACACGGTCCGGCGCTGGCTGACCCTGGCTCCCAAGGACCATGCCGAGGATGGCCGCCCCAAGGCGCCGAGCCGGACCGCCATCAAGGCCTTGGCGGGCAAACCCAAGCGACTCGATGAAATCCGGTCCCGTCTGGGCAGTGTAAGCTGGTTCATGCGGTCCCTGAATGAATTCCTGTCCAGAACGGCCAATCGAGAGGACGGCTGCAAGGGGCGTTTTTGGGAGGGGCGATTCAAATGCCAGGTTTTGCTGGACGATGCGGCGCTCCTGGCCTGTATGGCCTTTGTGGACCTGAACCCGGTTCGGTCCGGCCTGGCCGACACGCCGGAACAGAGCGAATATACGGGCCTTTACGATCGAATCCAGGACCGGGCTTCCGGGCCGGACGCGACCTGGCTCTGCCCGATCGGGGTCGAAGAATCCGGCGGCCTCCGGGGCGTGCTGCCGCTTAACCTGGACGAGTACCTGTCTTTGATGGACTGGACCGGCCGGGAAATCCGCCTGGGGACCCGCGGGGAGATTCCGGCGGAACTGTCGGATATTCTGGGCCGCCTTCCGATCAACCAGGCTCGCTGGCTGGATACGGTCAAGGATTACGGCAAGCTGTTCCACCAGGTGGTCGGGCATCCGGACGCCATGAAGCCGGCGACCGAGATTCTGGGCAAACGCTGGCTGAGAGGCGTGAGGGCCGGCAAGGAGGCGTTTACGGCCGACTGAGCCGAGATGGCCCGCCTGTTGCGGGTTGTCAAACGTCGAAATGCATGGCGAAACGCGAAGTTGGACCGATTTTTGGCCCCCGCTGTACCACGGGATACGTCGAGGCCGAAAAGCGGGAAACGAGCGTTGCGGCACGCATTTCGGCGCCGCGGTTGAAGACGACCGCAAAACTCGGGTTTAATGGCGGAAGCCATATCCAAACCCGATAGCTTTTGGATTTCTCAACGGACGATTGCCCGCAAAAACGGATTTTGGTGCTTTTCCCCAAAAATCGGCATCAGATCATGAAATGGGCGAAGTCCTTTTTGGGGAGTCCCCGGGCCGCGACAGTCCGTTCGCCGAGCGCCCCGATGACCCGGACCGCAGCGGGCTCCCCGTCCGGGGCGTCGCTGTAGGACACGGTCATGGACGCGGCCAGGCCGGGGTCCTCGGGTTCGCCGGCCGGGATCAGGACCGTGGGTCCCGGAGCCGAAGCCACCTTGAACATCACGTCCCCGGGACGGAAAAGACCCTCCAGGGCCTCGTTTTCCGCCTTTTTCCGGCCGACGATGGCCTTGAGACCGTCCGGCAGCCGGAAGTGACGCCCCCACTTGAGCAGTTCGACGTCCCGAGGGTCCAGCAAAGGCCCCTGACCGGCCAGTTCCTTGAGGCGCCTGGAAAAAATCGGGTCGGTCAGCAGGCAGCCGCCGGCCGGGGACGGGTAGTCCTTGATCCCGTACCGGGCCGCCAGCTCCATCTGGGGCTTGCGCGTCCGGCCTGAAAAGCCCTGCAGCCGGTCCCGGTCCACCAGGCCCAGTTCCTCGGTTCGCGTCGGCGGCAGGACCCGGGCGCTGAGCGGACGGAGGATGAAATCCGCGTACCCGGACTCGTGGGCCACAATGTCCAAAGCCCGCCGGTTCTGCGATTTGGGCCGCTGGCCCAGCACCTCGCCGGAAAAAAGAAAGTCCCCGCCCTCGGCCGCCATGATCTCCCCGGCCCGGCGGAACATCAGGGCGTGGCAGTCGATGCAGGGATTCATGAACCGGCCGTACCCGTGCCGGGGCTGCTGGAGCATCTCCATGTGCGGAGCGGTCAGGTCCACCACCCGGGCCCTCAGGCCCAGAGCCCGGGCCGAAACCAGGGCCCGTTCCGGGCCGAAAAACGGCGTCGAGAACGTAAGCAGGACCAATTCCCGGCCCTGTTCCTGAAGTAACGCGGCGGCGAGGATGCTGTCCAGGCCGCCGGAGAATATTCCGTAACCTTTTGCCATATATTGCTTTTTCTTTTCCGGACCTTATTCGCTCCCGCCCGGCCCGTCCAGGCTCTCCAGAATCGCCTCCGGCATGCGCTCCCGGATGATGCAGCCGGCCAGGTCCAGCGGTTCGGCGGCCCGGTCCACCAGGACCGAATCGCTGGTGGCCACCAGACCGGAGAAGGTCGCCAGTTCGAAATCCGGGTCCCCCGCGGCCCGGGCTCTCCCCATCATGCCTCGGCCAGCCAGGACCGCCCGGACCTGGGCCGCCAGTTCTCCGCTGCAACTCATGGGAGCGTCCAGCAGAAACAGCACCGATCCCGCGCTCCGGTCCCGCAGATAGTCCATGATCATGTCCAGGGCCGAATCCGTGGTCTCCGAGGGCCGGTACGACGCGGCCGCGCCGGTCGCGTCCCGGATCAGTCCGTCGTCGCACCGGATCAGACGGCGGCCCAGCAGGGCGCTTTCCAGGGTGATCAGAACGTTGTGTCCGTCAACCCCCACACAACGCCCCCGGATCGCGTCCGGTCCCCTCAACCTCGCCCGCCGGGCCGCGGCCTCGGCGGTCGGATATACGCCCCGGTTCAGCACATCCCGGTCCTCGCGGGGGAGCTGATAGCGGTTTCCGACAAAGGTCAAGGCCCCGGGCCGAGGGTAGCCCCGACCGAGCAGGTAGCGCAAATCCAGGGCGGCTTGGTGCAGACCGTCCATGTCCGGCCGGGGCTCCTTACAGGCCTTCCTCGGCCAGGGCCTCCAGCAGCTCCCGCTGCCGCTCCGTCAGGTCGGCCGGCGCGGTGACAAGGACCCGGACGAACAGATCGCCGCGTCCGGCGCCCTTGAAGCGAGGGGCCCCATGACCGGGAATCCTCAGGCGGGTCTGGCTGGCGGTGCCCGGCGGAATGGTCAGGTTGAGGGTCTTGCCATCCAGCGTTTCCACCGGGACCTTGGCCCCCAGCAGGGCCTGGCTGGGCCGGACCCGGACGTCAACGCTCAGGTCGTCCCCTTCCCGCTGAAAACCGGGGTTCGGATCGACCCGAACCGTCACCAGCACGTCTCCGGGAGGACCCCCTTCGTGGCTGGGCCGCCCCTTGCCGCTCACACGCAGCTTCCGGCCCGAGGCAATGCCGGGGGGGACCTTGACCGTGATCTTGGTCACGCCCTCTTCCATGTTGAAGGCGATCAGGCGCTCGGTCCCGAAAACCGCCTCGGCCAGCGACACGTGCAGGTCCACGGCCACGTCCGCGCCCTTGCGCCGGGGCATGTGCCGTTCCCCGCCGAATTCACCGAAAAAATCCCCGTACCCGCCGCCCCGTCCGGCCCGCCCGTAAGGCCGGCTGGTCCTGCGCCGGCCCCCGCCGAAAAGCTGGGAAAAAACATCCTCGTTCCCGAAACCGAACTCCTTGAACATGTCCCCGGCGTTGAAATTGCGGAAGATGTCTTCCTGGCTGTACTGCTGCTGAAAGCCGGAATGACCGTACATGTCGTATTGCTTGCGCTTTTCCGGATCGCTCAGAACGGCGTACGCCTCGCTGAGTTCCTTGAACTGGTCCTCGGCCGCCTTGTCGTCCGGGTTGCGGTCCGGATGATACTTGACCGCCAGGCGCCGGTACGCCTTCTTGATCTCTTCCGGGCTGGCCTGACGGCCCAGGCCCAGAATCTCGTAATAGTCTCGTTCGCCCATTTTGTGTGGCTTCCTCAGTCCCAAACGGAAAAAAGGGGGCGCTCCCCCTTCCGCCTCCGACTTGCTGGTTTAAGGTATAGTCCATGCGCGGCGGGGTGTCAAGGAGCCGGCCAACCGGACCGGCTATTTCCCGGATTGCGGCATCCGGGGTTATGCGATAAGATTAATTCGGTCCACCGTGCGGGATTGAAGCGCGGAACCCACTCCCATACACAGAGGGCGCCATGGAACAGTTCGTCGCCAGACAGCCGATCTTCGACCGCAAGCAAAGCATATATGCCTACGAACTCCTGTTTCGGTCCAGCATGGACAACTTCTTCGACCACGTCGACGGGGACGAGGCCTCATCCCGGGTCATCGCCAACAGCTTCCTCCTGTTCGGCATCGAGGAGATGACCGGGGGCGCCAAGGCCTTCATCAATTTCACCCGGGGCGTCCTGCTCAAAGGCTATGGCAGCCTGCTGCCCAACCAGTGGACCGTGGTCGAGGTCCTCGAGAACGTCGAACCGGACGAAGAGGTCCTCTCCGCCTGCCGCCGACTCAAGGACCAGGGCTTCATCCTGGCCCTGGACGACTTCGTCTACGACGCCAAGTACGAATCCCTGCTCGAAATGGCCGACATCATCAAGGTGGACTTTTTGATCTCCGACGCGGACGAGCGGCGCAGGCTGGCTGAAACCTTCATCCCTCGCGGCATCAAGATGCTGGCCGAAAAAGTGGAGACCCGGGAGGATTTCGAAACCGCCTTGGAACAGGGGTACGAATACTTTCAGGGCTACTTCTTCGCCAAACCGGTCGTGGTCTCCCGCAAGGACGTCCCGTCCTTCAAACTCCAGTACCTTCGCATCCTCAAGGAAATCAACTCGCCGGAGGTCGATTTCGACAAACTGGCCGAACTCATCCAGACCGAAGTCTCCATCTCCTACAAACTGCTCAAATACATCAACTCGGCCGCCTTCGGACTGCGGGAAAAGATCGTCTCCATCAAACAGGCCCTGGCCCTGCTGGGCGAAAACGAGGTCCGGAAATGGGCCTCGCTGCTGACCCTCCACGGCATGGCCTCGGACAAACCGGCCGAACTCGTCATCTCCAGCCTCATCCGGGCCAAGTTCTGCGAACAGCTCGCCCCGCTCATGGGCATGCGCAATCGGGCCTCGGACTTTTTCATGATGGGCCTGTTCTCCATGCTCGACGCCATCGTCGATCGCCCCCTCAAGGAAATCCTGGACGAACTGCCCGTCAGCGACGACATCAAGACCGGCCTCCTGGGCGGCCGGAACAAGATGCGCGTGGTCTACGAAACCATGCTGGCCTTCGAGAAAGGCCGCTGGGAGGCCGTGGCCAAACTGGCCGCCGCCCTGCGGGTCGATGAAAAACAGCTTCCCAAGGCCTACATCGAGGCCGTCGAATGGTCCAAGCATCTGTTTTTTGATTAGGGGGGGTGGTGGATCGGGATTGATGGAACCCTGTCCAGCCGGTTGGGTTAGCGAAGCGTAACCCAACATCTTTGCCGCGTATTTTCCACTCGTTCCCAAGCTCCCGCTTGGGAACGCCATATCGCCTTGAAGCTCTGCTTCAACCCCTTATTCCGTAAGGTGCAGGCTTTTAGAATAAAATAATTTTAGACATCCATATATCAAAATATTTTTCACAGTAACCATACGCCAACATGATCGCCCCCGAGGCCCGGCCGGTGAACAATGCCGCGGCCGGCCTACAGGGGCGTCCAGGGGAGGCCTTGTTCAACCTCAAGCCGGAGTTCAATGCTTGAAGTCAAACTCGATCGATTTGATCTTGCCGATCCAGAAGGGATATATCCGGCCGGCGGCCGCGCGGGCAATGGTGAACGACAGGGGAATCATCATGCCCGAAATTCGCTGGTAATCACCACGCAGGACATGCTCGCCGGACCCATGGTACGGAGTGCCGAGGTCGCCGTCCTCCTCGGCGTCAAAGCGCCGCAGACTGCCGTCCGGTCCGAACACGGCAACCACGGACGTCTCGATGCCATAGGCCGATACATGAGCCCGGGCGCGATTCTCGTCGATCGGCTCCCATTGAACCGGCCCGCCGGGTAACAGCGCCGACGGATAAAGCGGACTCTCGATCAGCCATCTGCGCAATGAACTCTTGTTGAGGGACGGCTTGTCGTACTCGTCGACCACGGTCAGCGTGGATAGAATTTTCGCCTTCATTTCCATGCGCCCGTCGATATACGCATCGTAGGCGACCGCCCAGAGTCCCGGCAGAACCGATGTATTGGCCGCAAACACCAGGGAGGGCCTGCCGACCGAAGCGACCTGGGTCGCCGTGGTGGGCGCAAAGCCTTCGGTTCGCGGACGCCGAAACTTCCCGGCCATCTCCATGGCCACGTAATTGATCGGTCTGGGCGGTTCGGGGAAGACAAAGGCAAAGTACCGGGCCACCGGAGCCGGGAGCTGATCGGCCATGCCTGGGACGTACACCGGGGAAGACGCGGCTCGCCCCATGTCTTTCACTTTTTCCCGATGCGCATCGAGGGTCGCTTCCGTCCGGTATGAAGAATACAGAACGAACCCGGCTCCCACGGCCAGAGGAATCGCCAGGGCAATGGCAGCGATTTTCAAATATTTCAAATATTTCGACATTTGCCACCTCCATAAATAAACGGTGTTTAGTTTTTGGATAAAAAAAACGGGCCCCTGCCATTTCCCTCACCCGGAACCGCGGGTTGATTACAAAAACCCGGTCGGCCAAGACGCGTATCGGCGGCCAGCCGGGATCGGATACCTTCCCTCCTGTTGTCCCTTGGCCGACTCATGACGGTTGTTGCCTCCCTCAATAACTGAACGATGTTTAGTTTCAATGTACAGCCTGACCCCCGGTCTGTCAAGCCCCCTTGAATAATTCTCTTTACCCAAACAGCACCGTCTTTGCGAGCAGCAGGCGACGAAGCAATCAGCCGGAGGCTGATAAATGCGCCAGAGGCGCACAAGTCTCGCTCAACCAGGACGCACAGCCCGGCCCGCTCAACGCGGCATTTCTCTGACGATTCTCCGCCCCGCCCCGTTTCCCCTTGACATTTACCGGAATCCCTTATTAGAAAAAGAAAGTTACGTAAAATCGAATATCGCGAGTGAGGCCAGGAGGAAGAAATGGGCTTCTTGTCCAGACTGTTGGGAATCTGCCGGACCCGGCCGCCGGCGGCTCCGGAGGCGTGGCGCTATGCCCAGGGCTCGTTGGAAATCGAACTGCCCCGTGTCCAGGAACTGGAACAGCCGGGCGGGGCCGTCCGCCTGGAAGGCCGGGGCCTGCCGGTCCGGGTCCTGATCGTTCACGGCGAGGACGGCGAGTATCACGCCTTCCGCAACCACTGCACTCATGCCGGCCGACGCCTCGACCCCTTGCCGGGGCAGCCGAACCTGATGTGCTGCAGTGTAAACAAGTCCACGTACGACTATCACGGCGACAAGCTGGCCGGCCCGGCCAAGGGTCCGGTGGACACCTATCCGGTGGACCGGCGCGGGCACCTGCTGATCGTCGACCTGAGCGAAACCGGCTAACAGGGCGGATTTGCCCGGCTCCAAAGCCGCGGCTGGCGGCCGGTCCGGCCCCAAGGAGGTTTCGTCATGAGCGCCCGGATTCTAACCATTGCCCTTGGTTCGGTCAACGCCTATCTGGTGCGGGACGAAGGCGCCCTGCTCGTGGACACGGGCGGTCCGAAAAACGGGGACGAAATTTTCAAAAAGATCGAAGCGGTCGGTCTAAGGCCGGATCAGGTGAAACTGATCGTCATCACCCACGGGCATTGGGACCACGTCGGTTCGGCCGCCGAGGTCCGGGACCGGACCGGGGCTGACATCGCCATGCATGCCCGGGAAAAGGACTGGCTCGAAAAGGCGGAAAAACACATGCCCCCGGGCCTGACCGGCTGGGGCCGGGTCATCAACCGTATCGGGACCATGCTCCTGCCCCTGGTCAACTTTCCGCCCGCCCCGGTCGGGACCGTGATCGAGGACGAGGGCCTGACGCTGGACGGCTGGGGCGTGGCCGGCCGGATCGTCCACATGCCGGGCCACTCGCCCGGCTCCGTCGGCGTCCTGCTCGAAGACGGCCGGGCCATCGTGGGCGACGCGGCCATGAGCGCCTTCCCCATGGTCCTCCGACCCGGGCTGCCGGTTCTGGGATACGACCGGGAACTGCTCAAACAAAGCTGGCGAAGGCTGCTGGACATGGGCGCGAAAAAGGTCTATCCCGGCCACGGCAAACCGTTCGACGCGGAGATCATGCGGGCGATCGTTTCCTAGCGGTCAGCCTTCATCGACGCGGCTGACCCCGGCCTCGAACGGGCCGGCCTCGTACCCGGCCAGGGCCATCAGGCGCCGGGTGTCGGCGTGAAGCTCCTCCCAGCGCTCGGCCAGGGTCTCGACGTCCCACCATTCCGCCTCGCCCACGTCGTCGTCCGGCTCGAGGCGGCCGTCGACCGCTTCGGCCAGATAGTCGATATAGACCACGTGGAGCGTCAACTCTCCGTCGCGCCGGACCACGGTCTCGAAAGGCGGCAGCATCCGTTCCAGGACCACATCGAGATGCGTCTCTTCCTTGACCTCCCGCAACACGCCCTGGGCCATGGTTTCGTCGGGTTCGAGACGCCCGCCGGGGCAGATCCACAAGCCTTGCCAGTAGCCCTTGCGTTCCGGCTTGTGCCGGACCACGAGCACCCGGCCGGCCTCGTCCCGGATGACCGCGCCCACGGCCACCATGATGCCCCGGTCCTTCGGCTTCGGACTCACGCGGTCAGCCCCCGGTAGACCTGGGGCAGAATCCGGGGCAGGGCGCTGGGCCGCTTGACCACCAGGTAGTTCTCGCCGGCGCACATCTCCTGCAGGTAGTCGTTGCCCGCCTGGTCCACCGTGACCAGAAAGGTGTGGATGTTCCGGCGGCGGGCCTCCCGCAGGGCGACCATGGTGTCGTGCAGCCCGTAGTCCCGGCTCATGCGGTCCGGCCCGTAGTCGTAGTCCTGGGGGTACCCGTCGCTGAGCAGGATCATGACCTTGAGCCGGCAGCCGGTCCCGTCCAGCTTGTCCAGGGTGTGCCGGATGGCCGGGCCCATGCGCGTGCTGGTCCGGGACTTGAGCGCCCCGATCCGGCACCGGGCCCGCTCCGAATACCGCTCCGAAAAGTCCTTGACCGTGACGAACTCGACGTTGTCCCGGCCGTACCCGGAAAAACCGTAAATGGCATACTCGTCGCCCAGGCTCTCGAGGGCCTCGGCCATGATGACCAGGGCCTCCCGTTCCACGTCGATGACCCGCTGGCTGGGCCGGGGCTCGGACAACGGCTCGACGGGCCCCACCGAAGCCCGTCCCATGTACTCGTCCAGACGGTTGTCCAGCATGGCCTCGCGGGCCTTGCCCAGGGCCCCGGGTTCGTCCTCGATGAACTCGTTGGTCGAAGCGCTCAGGTCCAGGAGAAAGGCGGTGGCCACGTCCCGGCGCCTTCGGTCCCGCTGCTGGTAGATGCGCTCGGAAGGCGTCAGCCCGGCCCGGCGGTCGATGACCGCCTCGATGGCCGCGTTGAGTTCCACGTCCTCGCCGCTGGGCAGACGATTGACCCGGTGAAGCATCTCCGGCCGGATGCGCTGGAAATGCCGGCGGACCTGATGGATCAGGGCGGCCCGTTCCTTCTGGATGCGGTTGACGATCTCGCTGGACTCCCCTTCGACCGTGATCTCCCGCAGCTTGCACCAATGCGGCCGGTAATCGCCGATCAGGTAGTCCCATTCGTCGTAGTAGAAGACCCGGGGGCCGTCGGCCGGGTCCGACTTGAGGGGCTGGGCCTTCTGGAGCAGGCGGGCCAGCCTTTTTTTGTCTTCCGGAGACAGGCTCTTGATCTTCTCCTGCATCAGCCCCTGGAGATCGGTCACGAACAGGCCCTGGGCGTCGGCCAGCTCCTTGGCCGTCATCTGGCTGATCTTGATCTTGGCCCCCCGCTTCATCAGTTCTTCCAGAAGTTCCTTGGACAGGGGCACGCCCTCCCCGTCTCCGGGCGGAGCCGAGTCCTGGAGCATCTCGACGGCCAGTTCGAACTGGACCAGGTCCGGGCTGGTCTGCCCCCGGAAGTCCACCGGCTGGGCCGGAAGGTAGGGCAGGTCTTCCTCGCCGGGCAGGTCCGAACCCGGGCTGGCCAGGCCGGCCGCCTGCTCGGCCGCCCGGGCGGCCGCGCCGGGGGACGAAACCCGGGCCAGGTTGCGGGCCGGCCCCAGAAGCAGGCAGATGCGGACCGCGGCCGCCGCCGAATCAATCACGTCGGCATCCGGCCGGAACACGCCCGACATGATCCCCGTCGTTTCGGCCGCCAGGCCCCTCGCTTCCCCGGCCACGGCCTCGTCCGGCGGACCGCCCAGGGAAAAACGGATCAATATCTCGACCAGGGCCTCCCGAAAAGGCAGACCTTCGAGGTCGGGCCGGTCGGCCAGGGCCTCGCGCTCGGCCCGGTCCAGGGCCCGGACCAGCCCCCGGTACTTGCGGCGAAGCAGAAAGTCTATCCGGCCGTCCTCCACGGCGAAAAAAACGTCGCGGGCCAGGACCGGATCGTCGAAAAGCTGGAAAAAAAGCTCGTAGTGGGAGGCCAGGGCGTAGCGTTCGGCCCGGTCCCAGGCCAGGCCCTCGGCTTCCGGCCGCTCCCGCAGACGGTCCAGGTCCAGATCGAAGGTCCCGAACTCGAGATACCCGGCCTGGTGGGCGGCCAGGACCTTGTAGGACTCGAAGTTGTCCTCCCAGGCCGCATACCGCTTCACGGTTTCAGGCAAAAACACCGTCTTGCCGTCGGTCAGGGGAAAAGGCCGCCGGTCCCGGATCAGCTCGTCGGGCGCCTCGCCCACGCTCTTGACCCCGACCTTCTTTCCGGAAATGGCCGTGCAGTAAAGCTGAAGAATCCGGCTCACGTCCCCCAGATGAACCGACTGGCGCCGCCGGCTCAGGGCCGCCATCCCGGCCTGCGACTCCTGACGGAAAAAGGCTGCCGCCGCCCCGGGGTTGTCCGCGCCCAGGGCCAGGCCCTCGTCGATCCAGGCCTGATACTCCGACTCGTTCAGGAAACACAGGGGCTCGGACCCCCGGCAGAAAAACTCGGTCGCGATCACGGTCCGTTCAGCCATGGCCTCGGCCCGGGACAGAAACAGCCGGCGCTGCGCAAGACTCAGCCCGCCCAGCACCCCGGCGGCGTTGTCCGCGCAACGCAACGCCGCCCGGGGGTCCGAGTCGAAAACCCGGCCCAGGAAACGCACCAGGCTGGACCGCACCGGCTCGACGAACGGACGGGCCGCCTCGGCCAGCCGTTCGGCCGTCACCTGGGGTTCGGGTCGGCCTCGAAACTTCATGCCTCGAATATGCTGCGGATGATCTCCGTGACCGCCCGTTCCGTCTGCCGATCGTCGGTGATGGACTTGGCCACGGACAGCTCGCAGGCCCGGCGGGGCGAAATTCCGGAGACGATCAGTTTGCCCGCGTAGATCAGCAGGCGCGTGCTCACGCCCTCGTCCAGCCCGTGCTCCCGAAGATGGCGCACCTTCTCGGCCAGCAGGGCCAGGGCCTCGGACGTCGAATCGTCCACCCCGCTCTCATGGGCCACGATCCGGGACTCAAGGTCCTTGGGCGGATAATCGAACTCGATGGCCAGAAAACGCTGGCGCGTGCTGTGCTTGAGGTTCTTGAGCACGCTCTGATACCCGGGATTGTAGGAAATCACCAGCAGAAAGTTCTCGTGGGCCTCGATCATCTGACCCTTCTTCTCGATGGGCAGAATCCGCCGGTAGTCGGAAAGCGGATGGATCAGAACCGTCGTGTCCTTCCGGGCCTCGACCACCTCGTCCATGTAGCAGATGCTCCCGATCTTGACCGCTCGCGTCAGCGGCCCGTCGATCCAGACCGTCTCGTCACCCACCAGCAGATACCGGCCGATCAGATCGCTCGCGCTCAAATCCTCGTGACAGGCCACGGTGATCAGGGGCGAAGTCAGACTGTCCATCGATTCCAGCCCGGCCTCCAGACGCTCCCGCTGAAGCGTATAGGCCATGTACTCCAGAAACCGGGTCTTCCCGCAGCCGGTCGGCCCCTTCAACAGCACGGGCATCCGCAATGAATAGGCCGTGCGGAATATCTCCATCTCGTCGCTGATCGGCAGGTAGAAAGGCTCTTCGGTGAAAAAATGCTCCTCGAAAAACCGCTCCACGCCCCCGACCCGTTCCACGGTCTTGTCCGTCATGTACCATCTCCCCCGTCGGAATGATCCGCCTTCGGCGAATCGTGCCAGGAAGTGTATCCGCCCGGGCCCGGGTTGTCAAATGACCTCCGCCCCGTGGGCCGACCCCGCCCGGACCGGATGGAGGACGGTTTGCGCCGACCGGACCGGCTTTCCCCCCAAAAAAATCATTGACAGGGTCCGGACTCCATGGTATCCTGAGGCTAGGTAAATGTTACATACACCACGGTTGCATGGCAATTTTGACAAATTTATCAAATAGATGGATATGAAAGTAAACGTTACATGATCCAGGGGCCTGAAAAAACCGACGAAATTGTCCGCCGCCCCCCCCCGGCTCCGCCGGCGGCCGGGCGGCGCGTCAAGACCGAACCGGCCCGGAAGCCCCTGCCGCCGGCCGGGATCAAACTGGCCCAGGCCCTGCGCCTCCTTTTGGCGGCCAAGGACTTCAATTCCATCACCACCGCGGAAATCGCCCGTGAAGCCGGGGCCAACGAGGCCCTGATCTACCGCTATTTCGGGGACAAGCGCGGTCTGCTTCATTACGTCCTCCGTGAATATCTCGAAGCTTACATCTCGCAGACCGAGCATGCCGTGAAAGGCATTCAAGGAGCCCTGAACAAGGTCCGAAAACTCATTTGGTCCCATATGAACTTTTACAGTTCGGATCGGGTCTTCTCCAAAATACTGCTTCTGGAGGTCCGCAACGATCCGGGCTACTGGCAGAGCGAGCCCTACCGGCTGATTCAGGGATATGGCGACATCATTCTGGAAATGCTCGAGGAGGGCATGGCCAACGGTGAAATCCGACCGGATGTTTCACCATCCTACTGGCGACAGCTCATTTTGGGCGCCATCGAGCACCTCTGCCTCCCGGCCATCATTTTCAACCATGAAATCGACGTCGATTTCATGGCCGGCCAGATGTGCGACATGGTCTTTTTCGGACTGAAAGCCGAGCGAGTATAGAACGCTATTAACCGTCAGGCTCCCCCGTCCCGCCGTTGGCTCCGCGGGCCGGGGGAGCCGGTTTATGTTGAGTATGTTGAGGAGGAAAACGATGAACGAAACGCAAGTGAAACCGGCGGCCACGCCCTTGAGGATACTGGACACCACCCTTCGGGACGGCCACCAGTCCCTGCTGGCCACCCGGATGAAGACCGAGGACATGATCCCCCTGGCCGAGCGGATCGACGAAGTGGGCTATTGGGCCTGCG
>Ga0180009_10000544_pt1 | contig 51900 bp, 45 predicted proteins | sample OS_PC_MetaG_FD_123537 | JGI IMG/M metagenome (GOLD analysis project Ga0180009, IMG submission 123537) | Groundwater microbial communities from the Aspo Hard Rock Laboratory (HRL) deep subsurface site, Sweden - OS_PC_MetaG | ecosystem: Environmental > Aquatic > Deep subsurface > Groundwater... | reverse complement strand
TTTGAAGATGCTTAGATACTTAAAAGAAATTAAAGTTGATGATGTGGCAATAGACTTCTGGATTGCAGTCATAACGAGTGATATGGACCTGCTGGAGAAAGTTTTTCCGTTTATAGACAATCCTAATATCACCGATGTTGAGCTGATAAAGAATCATCAGGAATTGTTAAAAAACAAAGAGATAGGGGCAGTATTCGCAAAATGGTTGTTTGTTGTGCGGCAACCCATATATAAATTTAATGCATAAAATTACAATAATTGGTATTAACTTTTTAGGTTAAATGTTGTAGCATGGAGCAATTGGAGCGAAGCATAATATGGGAAAAAATATACAGACAAGAATGATCAGAGGATTGAAGAGAAACAGGAGGAATTTATTTTAGGATAGAATTATAGAAGATTTTGCAGTCTTTCCGTAAAGAGGGAGAAATTCTCTCTCACCACTAAGTACGGGTAATAGACTGCCTCGGCATATGGCCGGTGGCAGTCGTTTCCGGATTTACTTAGTGGTGGCCGGGGGCGATGTTTGCGCCGGCCATTTTTATTTATATGGGAAGACACTGGATGTAAAAATATTCCTGAATAATAAAATTATTGTGAGCAAAAAAAGAGTCTTATACTTTTCGTTTATTGTTATTTGCTTCTTTGTTAATTCAAAAATATTCGCCTTTACACCAAGTAAATATCAATTAGACAATAAAAATGTAAATCCAAATTATAAGGGAATTAAAGTACTGCCTAGTAAGAAAACTATCGGTGAATGGAAAAATTTCAATAAACAGTACAACAACCGATGGAAAATTAGATTCAGTCCGCGGGCAGGTTACCCGTCAGCGATTTATGGGTATAAAACACGTTCAAAAAAGGGTGAGCCTGATGAAATCGCAAAAGAATTCATTACCCAAAAGCACGAGTTATTAAATATAGATGTAAAAAGTCTTAAATCTGCCAAAATTTCCAAGAGGAAAAAATGGAATCATATAAAATATGAGCAACAGTATAAAGGTATTTCTGTTGAAGGTGGAAAGGTTTTAGTTCATCAGACCGATAAAGGCGAAATAGCAGCGCTTTACTCTGATTATTTTCATGAGATAAATATTTCTATCATTCCAAAAATAACAAATGCCTCTGCAATTAAAATAGTCGAAAATGAGTTAAAACCTAAGTTGCCTCCCAAAAAACAACCAAAGACAGAGTTGGTAATCTTTCCATCGCCAATAGATGATAAATATTATCTCTCTTATAAAGTGAAATTTATTTGTGAGGAGCCCCTTGGAAACTGGATTTATTTTATTGATGCAAATACCGGAAATATAATTTTCAAATATAATGATTTGAGGTTTGGAACATCAGGAACAATCAATGGAAAAATATTTCCTTCGGTTGGTACAGATTCTCTCATTGAAGAACCTTTTGCTAATACTTCTGTAGTAGTGAACGGTTCAACTGAAACTACTAATGCAAGTGGATATTATTCTTCTTCCCAAGAAGGAGCAATTACGGGTATGCTGTCAGGACCATATGCGACAGTTATGAATGGGGCATCAGGTGAGTGGAAAGATGTTTCCTATGCTACATCTACACCTCACAATTATCCTAATAATTATGAATATTGGTGGACAATTAACCAAGCAGGAGCGACTCGGATGAAGATACACTTCTTGAATTTTAACACTGAAGCAGGTTATGATGGCGTGTATATTTATGATTGCGATGGAAATTTGGTTACAACATACACTGGAAATCTTGGAGATTTTTGGAGTGAAGAGGTTTCCGGGGATACAATGTATATTTATTTTGTATCTGACAATATATACGCTTATTATGGCTTAGATATTGATGCATATAGTTACCTTCTTTCCACGGGCCCACTATCCGAAGATATTTCGCCTTCGTATACATGGAATTATGTATCCACAAATACACACTGCGATGAGGTAAATATGTTTTACCATATAAACTTGATTCACGATTACTATAAGAACACACATGATTTCAGCGGGATGGATTATTCAATAAAAAGCACAGTTCATTTTGGGAAAGATTATTGTGGCGCCTTTTTTAATCCAGAAGATGCAAATATATACTTCGGAGATGGTGATGGCGGAACATCTTTGAATAATCCAAGCCGCGCAAGAGATGTGATTTATCACGAATATACTCACGCAGCAGTCAATCATATTTACGAACTGGTATATTATGGACAATCAGGGGCAATGGACGAGGCATTTGCTGATTATTTCTCCGCTTCCTATACTAATGATTCCCGTATAGGAGAGTGGGTAATGCTTGCTGCGGTTCAGAGAAATTTGGTTAATACAAACACATATCCAGATGATATGACGAATGAAGTTCATGATGATGGATTAATTTATTCTGGCGCTCTCTGGGATATACGACAATCCTTAGGACAGGAAATTTCTGATAAAATAATTTTTGAATCCTTGTTTTTTCAACCGGACAATTTTATCCGCGGCCGTGAAGCAGTATTAATGGCGGACGATGACAATGCAGATCTATCGGATGGAACGCCTCATTATTCTGAAATAAATACTGCGTTTTATGCTCATGGTATCAGTTCCTCGCCCCTTGCGGGGGATACTTATGAACCAAATGAAACATTTAATTCAGCGTATGGATATCTGACGGCGGGCACCACTTACTATTCTTATGTATACCATAAGGGCGATTGTGACTACTATAAAATCCAAGCGGGAACTGGCATGATTTCGGTTACATTAACCAGTCTCCCCGCTGACAATGATCTCTATTTATTTAACTGCAATCAAGAATTAGTTAGTTATTCAGGAAATGGAGGAACAGCAAATGAATCTATTGTGTACAGTACAACAGATTATAAAGGAATTTACTATATAGCAGTAATGCCGTATCTGGAACTATACAATTCTGGCGATTCGTATGCTCTTTGCGCGAATTTTTCTTCTCTTTCCGCTGATACTACGCCACCAACAGGAAACCCATCTGCACCTATCGATAGGGGTCTTTACTCTGGTAGTACGGTTACATTTCAGTGGACTCAGAGTTCTGCACAGGATAATGAAAGTGGAATTGTTGGTTACTATCTTCAGGTAAGTACTAATGTATCGTTTGCTTTTAATATATTTGATGCAGATATAGGAAATTATCTCATCAAAGAAATCACAGGTTGTTTGAATGGATTTACTTACTATGCAAAAGTTAGAGCAAAAAATGGTGTTGGTTTTTATAGTACATATTCAGGAATCAGTAACGGTATTACAATTGATGTTACTCCTCCCGTAGGCACTCCGAATTCGCCGGTCGACCGAGGAAATTGGGGTTCTTCTGAAATAACATTTAGCTGGACGATAGGGAACGCAAATGATCCTGAAAGTGGGATTAGTGGTTATTATCTTCAGGTAAGCACATGGCAGGGGGTGGGCGAAAAAATTGATGGATATGTGGGAGATGTTTCCAGCAAAACTATAACTAATTGCGAGAATGGCAAAACCTATTATGCCAGAGTAAAAGCAAGAAATGGAGCTGGTCTTTATACGGATTGGTCCGGATGGAGTGATGGAATTATTATAGATACTAGTCCCCCCTCAGGTTTATTAGTTGTGAGAGATGGAACATCAGAGGATATTGATTATCCTGAATTTACAACAACACTTTCTGCAAACTGGGATGCTGCGAGCGATTCCGAGAGCGGAATTGCAAGATACTGGTATGCAATTGGTTTATCTACCGTGACAACTGATATTGTCGATTGGACAAATGCGGGGCTTTCAACTTCTGTAACAAAAACAGGATTAAATATATCTTATGCAATAACATATTATTTTTTAGTTAAGGCCGAGAACAATGCTGGGCTTTACAATCAGCAAGCTTCAGATGGGCAAACTATTATTGATTTTAGTAGCCCTACTTTGAGTCAGGTGAGAGATGGATTATATTCTGATATGGACTACACTACTTTTTTATCTACGCTTTCCGCAAACTGGGATGTCGCAATCGACTCAGAGAGCGTAATAACAAGGTACTGGTATGCAATCGGAACATCCCCCGGGGCAACTAATTTTGTTGCATGGACTGACGTAGGTATTTCGACATGGGTGACGAGGGGTGGCTTATCTCTTACTAATGGAACAACTTATTATTTTACCGTGAAAGCAGAGAATGGGTCAGGTTATCAAAGTATACCCTCATTATCTGACGGGACAATCGTGGATTTTACTAGTCCTGTAATTAACATAGTGAGAGATGGAACATCAGCAGATGTTGATTTTGCCGGCTCAAGTACTCAGCTTTCTGCAAATTGGGATGCTGCGAGCGATTCCGAGAGCGGAATTGCGAAGTATTGGTATGGAATTGCCACAACTCAATTAGGAACAACATTTAGTGACGATATGGAGGGTTTCCCTTCGGGCTGGACTCTCTCTGGGACTTCGGGACAATATTGGACCAAATCTTCTGTCCGCAAAAATAGCGGTATCTACAGTGCCAAATGCACGCCCAATGCAAATTATAACAGTAATGTTGATGTGTATATGGAAAGGTCAGTGAATTTAGTTAATTTCAGTTCGGCAAACCTTTCCTTCAATGTTTGGCAGTATACAAGGGACTCCTCCTCCTCCTACTACTACGCTGGCTATGTTTATGTACAATATTATACTGATTCATGGAATACTGCCTGGTCAAGGGCAGGTAGTTATCAAAATTGGGAACAAATAAGCGTAGAAATTCCTATATCGGCAACAAAAATTCGTTTTTATTTTCATAGCGGTAACTATTATAGTTACGAAGGAGTATACATTGATGATGTTGTTCTTACCGGTACCGGTGGAAGTTCCACTCCTGATGTTGCAGATTGGACAGACGTTGGGCTTTCTACGTCTGTAAAAAAGACAGGGTTAAGTTTAACTAACGGAACGACTTATTATTTTTGGGTGAAAGCAGAAAACGGGGCTGGACTTACGAGTGAAATAACTACTTCAGATGGCCAATATATAAATATTGCTCCTTTAATAGAAATAGCCCAAACAGAAATCAATGATGGGGGGTTGGTCTACATATCCGGGAGCGCTGAATCGGGTTCACAAATTGATGAGATTATAATTGAAGATCAGAGAGGAAATTTACTTTGGAAAGGAATAAATGAAAACATAACCATTACCGCAGATGGTATTATTTCAGGGACGATAGATGTGGGCGAAATTACCAAAAACTATCCCCTGACTACTAAAATCAAAATAGAGATTAAAATTATTGATGCTTCCGGAAACAACCCGCCGTCTACCAACTCATTTTGGATAAATTTACAGATATCTGAAAATAATTTTAGTTGCTGGAATAATATTCTTAAACCCATACAGAATAAACCGGCAACTGTGAGATATCAAGTAAAATCAGGCGGATATGTGAGAATAAACATTTACAACATGGCAGGAGAATTGGTCAGAACATTAGTTAATGAAGTCGTGCCTGCTGAATTTAATGGAAGCAAGGATTGGTTTGGGAAAAATGACGTTGGGGATATTGTTGGCAGCGGTGTTTATTTTATACATATTGAAGCGCCCGGGATTCGAGAAACAAAAAAAATAGTGGTTGTTAAATAATGAATAAAACAATATCATTTTTAAGATTATTATTATTTTTTAATTTATTAAGTTGCGTTTCTTTGCATTTAAGTAGCATAAGACAGGGAATTAGATATTACTCTGCCGGAAAATATGAAGAATCCATAATAATTTTAGAAACAGCCCAAAAAACAGCTCCTAATAATCCCAAAATCCATTTTTATCTTGCTGGGGCATATGCGGAAGTTAAGGAATATAAGAAATCCTATTCACATTATCAGGAATTAATTAAGGATAATCCCGGGTTTCTGAAAAAATATTCGCAACTGTTTTTAGTTAAAAGAATTACTTCTGTTATTAATAGCCCTGATTATTTAATTGAAATAGCAAAGATTTACTATGGAGAAAAAAAAATACAGGAGGCGAATATTCTTTGTCAGAAAGTTTTAGAGAAAAACCCAAATTGTATTAATGCTCTTATTTTTACCGGGAATATTTATAGCGACGAAGGAAAGAATAAAGAAGCGCTTACTATGTTTGAAAAAGCGATATTACAGAATCCGGAAGTGAGTAAGAAAATTGGGGAGCAATATTTTATATGTCTTGAAAAGGTATCGTCAAAAGATAAGAGTTTTAAATTTTCACTAACGATTTTAAATACTATTGCAAAATTAGAGCCCAATTTAGGAAAAAAAATTAAAGCTTTTACCAGTAGATTTGTAAGCGAACAGATTATCGATGCCAAGAAGCGTATAAAAAAACACGAATTTGACTATTCCGGCGCGATTTTAAGGAATATTGTTGATAATCCCAATGCTGTTAAGATAAAATACGTTGAGGAAGCAAAAAATCAATTAGAAACATCTGATTATCTTGCAAAAGGTTTTAGGCAAGTCAGCCCCAAAAGAGAAAAAATTAAAGAGGGATATCAATATAAATATAAATTGGATGATTCAAAATCCTTTTTTATAATTCCTGAACGCAAAATCGAATCTGCTATGGTAACAGGATGGTCTTCGAAAATGGTTAATATTAAGTTGAATTATAATTCTTTTGCTAATTACTGGAGCACCGGCAGAACATATTCGGGGAATTATTATTATGATAACTACGAAGGAAAACAGGAAATAGAAAAAGACGTATCTTCTTTCATTAAACAAGGAATAAATACTTTTAGTGTTTCAGATGGGCCCAAAGCAACAAGTTATATAGCAGGTTATAGCGCGGATAATTTAACTTTAGAGTTAAAAGTAGTTTTAGGGGATGAAAGCAAGTGAAAATACAATTTAATCCAGACACGCTCCAATTTACTTACGACCATAATCTGTGGAGTTCTGCTTTTTGGATTTTTAGATCCGCTCCAAAAATTATAGTATTTTCATTAGTTTTGTTCTTAAGCAGTAATGGGAAAAAATGCTTTGCTGGTAGTGCCGGAACAACAAGTTTCACTTTTTTAAAGCAGATAGTTCCCGCGCGGCCTTTAGGAATGGGAGGCGCATTTGTTGCTGTTGCTGATGATGCAAGTACGATTTACTACAATCCGGCAGGTCTTGCTAATATTGATAAAATGGAGATTAGCGCAACATATTTTAAAAGTTTTATTGATACAAGATATAGCTGTTTAAATTACATGCAACCCATAGATTATGATGGTATTTTTGGGAAAGGTATTACCAGTTTAGGACTTAGTATGATTGCCTTTAATGGAGGAAAGATGGACGTGGCGTTAACTAATGAGGATGGCACTTTTAAGGATAATTATACTCTAACCGCCGAGGAAGATCTCGCTTTAACTTTGAGCTATGGAGAATTACTCGGTAATTTTTCTTCGGGAATGCATTATTTAGGAGTAAATCTAAGTACTATTCGCTCGACTCTTGTGGAGCAATATAACGCCGAGACATGGAGTTCCGATATAGGCTGGCTTTATTGCTCAAGACAAGATAATTTTCATTTGGGATTTTCAATACGGAATTTAGGCCCCAAAGTTAGTTACATAGAAGCAAGCGAATCTTTACCTAAGACACGGATGTTAGGAGGTATGTACAAGTTCAGATTGAATAATTGGGATATAATGGGTGTACTGGATGTTGTAAAAGCAATAGATAGTGACCAGTATTACAATTGGGGATTTGAAATAAAACCATTAAAAGCTATTGCTTTTAGATTTGGCGGGTATAATGGGAGTTATAATTTAGGACCGCTCACAACCGGTTTTAGTGTGCTGACAAAAAGTTATCAAATGGATTATGCTTTTATATCTGGCCATGATATAGGAGAACAGCACAGAATAACTTTTACAATAAAGAGATCGTTTATGTCACTACCAACCGAAAAATATATAGTTCCACCTAAACTGTAGAGATTTAAGGTGATTTTAAAAGACATAAAGAGGGCTCGCAGAGGGCTCCGGATTCGGCAGAGAAACTGCTGAAATGGAAAATAGAGGGAGGCCAGAGATGAGCCGAGGAAATGTTATGATAGGGATGGAAAAATGAAAACGAAAACATTTAGAGTTCGGTGGGCAGGGTTTTTAACGCTTTTTTTTCTTGGTGGTTGTTCAACTTGTTTTTTAGTGCCGCAAAAAGCTTTTTATAAAACTGTCAACGTTGCTTTGTGGTCACCGACTAAGTTTGAAGATTTGGAAATCACAAGACCGCTTGAATCGGAGATTGCAGATTTTACAGAAAAAATTCTTGCTCCGGAAATGAAAAAAATACAGGGCTTTCGCGTAATTCAAGATGTTGATGATGCGAAAAATGCAGATTGCATTATGTTCATCAATTACAAAAGAGGTGTAAGAGTATATAAATCATCTCCAATGAGCAGCGGAGCAACTTTTGGTAATGTTAGTTTTAGCGTTTCTTCTCAAAGCTCTCAACACATCCCCACTCTAGCTATTTACATGAAAATAAAAGAGAAAGACACAGATGTTGTTTTGTATTACAAAGAAATGAATATTTGCGACATAGCTAAATATAGTGTCGAAGAGATATTTAAAAAAGAAAAATTTAAAAGAAAGTGGGAGAAAATTTTATCAAGAGACGTTCTTGGAGATTTTGTTCCGATTCCACAAGATCGTTTAAATCAATTTTAAAGATAGTAAAAATACAGGGAATGATAGATTTGCTTCAAAAGCACGGGGCAAAATAAGTAGTAGGTAAAGGGAGTGAAAAATGAGTAAAAAAAATTTGGATTGGTTTTTCGGTAATAATTCGGGTAGCACACGCGGTAATATACTAACGGTTGTCTTCCTCGTTGGTTACTTCGCATTCGTTGGTTACTCCGCAGGCACTGGCGAAGAGGTTAGTTGGGGGATAACTGCAATTGTAGTAGGAATAGCTATGAGTTTGAATCGTCTATAATGATTTTTGCTATAGATAACTACAGAAATATGGCAGAGGTTTGAGGGCTTGGGTAGGGAGGTTAGCATATGAAATGTAAAAAATGCGGACAAGAATATTTGGGAAGTGAGATAGTGATATTCTGTGAAAAATGCGGGTGTAAGTTGGATGACAATATTGAACAAGAGCAAAAGGAATTTGCAACAGGATTAATGCCCGGGGAAAATATTAATCATGAGCAACAAAATGATAGTGATGCAAAGGATAATATAGGAGAAAAAAAGAATTCTATAACGCTTCAGGAATGTAATGGTGCAAATATTGTACTTGATCCTGAATCTTTTAATGTCAAAAATCCAAAGCGAGCAACGAAGATTTTTTGGGAAGAAACCTTTTCGACATGTGGTAAGTTCTTATTGTTTGGAGGCATAGTATGGGTAATAGCGCTAATAGTTTCGGCATTTTTACATGGTGTAAATAAAAATTTGGGCCCCAATCCTCTTACATTGCTAGAGTTTGTGACCATCACGTCGGTAGCATTCCTTCCTTTTATGATGATTTGGCGAATAGCCAAGACATTCAGCAGAGGTAATAGAGTTCCCGATATGGAAACCCCTGAGGGAACCGTAACAACTTTTTTAAAAGCAATTGAAATATTTTTGTACAAACGGGCATGCAATTGCTTGACAGATGACACTACTATAAGAAATATAAATATTCCGCAGCTGCTGTCTTCTTACCCCGGCGATTATCTTTCTAAAAAAATATTTGCTGTCCACAAGTATTTATTTCAAAAAGCCCCCGCAGCAAATTCGTCAAATCCGGAACAGAAGAGAGTCTATTTTTGGGGCCGACTTTTTAGAGATCAGATGTCTGATCCCTCAATAGGACAAGTCAAACTTGATTTTCATAATATCAAAACTGAGCAAATAGATCCCCAAATTGTAAAAGTATCTATCCCTGCAGAAATTAAATGGGAATGGGGCAAAAAGAAAATAAAATATGAAGAAGTAATAGAAATCCCTTTCATATTAGTAAAACGTGATAAATATTGGTTTATTGCGAATACCGTATTTTTACCAATTGGACAAAAATATACCAAAGTGGATTTTATTTAGTCGCTACAGTTTCTATGGATGCTCTAAAAAAAAATGATATTGAGGTAAGCAAAAACGCAATCGCAGAAGCAGTTAAGAAGAAAGCGCAAGAAAATATAAAAATATTGGAGGTTAGAAAATGAGTAAAATTTTCGGGGCAAAAATTGTGAGTGGGTTGGTTTTTGTTTTTCTGATTTCCGGTTGTGCGGCGATTCCTATGAAAAATGTTAATACGAAAGATGAAAACGGTCTAACTCCACTTATGTATGCGGCACGGCAAAACCATACGGAAACAGTATCTAACCTCATAAAAGCAGGGGCTAATATTAATGAAAAAAATGAAGATGGCTGGTCGGCACTTATCTTTGCGGCGAATAATGGTCACACGAAAATAGTATCCACACTTATAAAAGCAGGTGCTGATGTTAATGTGAAAGATAAAATTGGTGCAACAGCGCTTATCTTTGCAGCGCTAAAAGGTTCCACGGAAACAGTAGCTGTCCTCCTAAAAGCAGGAGTCAATATTAATGAAAAAAATGACGATGGCTGGCCGGCTCTTATGGTGGCGGTGTTTACGGGGCACACAGAAATAGTATCCGCGCTTATAAAAGCAGGTGCTGATGTTAATGTGAAAGATAAAATTGGTGCAACAGCGCTTATGTTGGCGGCGAGTGAAGGTCACACGGAAATAATATCCATCCTTATAAAAGCAGGTGCTGATGTTAATGCTAAAAGTCAAAATGGTGTGACGGCGCTTATGAAGGCGGCGCACTATGGTCATGCGGAAATAGTTGACATACTGAAGCGGGCAGGAGCTAGAGAATAATTTCATCGGCGTAGGCAAATTACTTAACAAACATGATGCAAAATAAATGTAGCAGTTACCGGATAAATTTTTGGCAGGAATGATGAAGGATGTAAAATCAAGGAGATAAAAGAATGAGAGATAGCAGAAAAGTGTTTTGTACAAAAAAGAATGGAATGGTAGAAATAGAAAACACAGATATGTTTTCGAAGGGCTTGCCAAAACTGGAGGATAAAAAGTACGAGAGTTGCCACGAAGAGAATTGTATGGAAAATTTGTGTAAATATTCCTTAGTTGGAGTGTCCGCAATGACATCGTCGGATATGCTGGGTACACCACCACCTAATATGCTCATTGATCCCACCACTCCAACAAAAGAAGGCTGTTTTATTGCAACGGCATGTTATGGCTCACCAAAATGTCCAGAGGTTATTAGACTTTGTAAATTTCGGGATGATACTCTTCTGCAAAACGTAGTGGGTAAAGCAGCTGTTGCTCTATACTATAGGGTTTCTCCCGTATTAGCCAATTGGATTAAGTCGCGCCCGCTTTGCAGAAATTTTGTGAAGAAATTTATAGTCACTCCGTTATCTATAATAGTGTAAGTCAGATGTATAAATATGTAGTGTGTTATTAGGAGAAAATAAAAGTATGGGGAGGATTTTAAAATGAAATGTAAACGTAATTGGTGTGGGATTATTATTTTAATGTTTCTAATAATAATTGTAGGTTGTGCTGCACCTATTTCTAAAGAACCAGTAGAACAAGATTATAGTTGGGTAGGTGGAATAAATTTGGGCACAGTCAATAATAATGTTATCAAAAACCCTGAAAATTTTGACATGGGAACATCATATACATCTACTAAAGAGGAAAAATGTATTGTGCATATAAAGTCGGACATTATGGAAAATCCTAAATTTCAATACGATGTCTTTTTTAAATATAATCCAGAAGCTGTTCTTGCATATTGTAAGACTATTGGGGTAGAGAATTCCAAAGGAAGAGTTCTTACTAACCGCCAAACTATTAACGATTCACATGGTAAGCCGATTTCTGTTAGTCAGCAATATACTGTCAATTATAATAGCCAAAGAACTACTTTCGTGATAGACAATCTAGTAGGAACGTATTGGCGGGATGCCAATGGAAATGTAAAAGGAGTTCCAGAACTTGCTGATCCTAAGATTTTTCAAGACGAAGGACCCGGAAAACACATCATAACACATGTTCAGAAATATTAAAAATAGGTCTTAACAGATAGATTTTTGGAGGTAATTAGTATGTATAAAAATTTGGGATCGGAAATTTTGAGCAAGGTAGTTTTTGGTTTGATAACTTTTGGATGTATCTTGGGGGAGCATGAAACTTTAAATAGTAACTTGCTACAAAAGCCATGAAAATAGTAAGTGTTGGCTACGATCAGAAAACCACTACTACCTATTCCACCAATATTAAAAGTGACGAGTTTCATCTGCAAGAGATAAAAGTAGCTATATATGTGCCGGAAGTTATATGGCCTCAGCAGTGCGTATGTTGTGGAGGTGAAGCGACCAGCGAACATTACCATTTGAACCACTTCGTTCCTGCACACACTCCCCAAGAATATGGCTCTACAACAGTAACAAAAAATTTCCCATTGGAGTGGCAAGTACCGTGTTGTCCTAGTTGTGCAAAACATTCAAAATTATCTTCGGATATATCTAAAAACATCGGTTTTATCCTCATCGCTATAGGTTTATTTTGTTTTATTGCAGTATTCAATGACACCCCTGTTTTATCCGGGTTGATTTTTCTCAGCACGGCCGTCATAGCTGGGGTGGTTCTCTATTGGCTTTTAATGATGTCTATGGTATTCCCCAAGAAGAAAAGCACTTGTACTAATCACGCATACGCAGTAAAAGTTTCATCTGATGAAGAGTACATTTTTTTTCACTTTTCCAATGCTGAATATGCAAAGTTATTTGCGCAAATGAATAACATCCAGCCTGCCGTGTGCCCCTTGTGCGGATATACCAAGATTATGAAGAAAGCCAATTTCCAGTTATTGTACGGACAGAAGGTCTGCAAGAAGTGTTACTATAGTTTCGTCTTGCGACGAATAGTTGCCTTCGTTGTGGACATAACTCTTTGGTACACTTGCTTTCGTGGACTAGCCGCCGTGGCTGGCGATTCCAATTTTTATTTTTTCTGTCTTTTCCTGATACTCTTTTGTATGAAAGACGGATTCGCCGGCCATTCACCTGGCAAAGCCCTTCTCGGCCTCCAGACCATAAGAGCTGACTCAGGACAGGCAGCAGGATTTGGTGCTTCCTTCAAAAGGAACCTGCCGCTGCTGATCCCATTTATGCCATTTTTGGTGAGTTTGCAACTTCTGGACGTTTTCGTCAATGAAATGCCAACACTATTACCACGTGGGACAGGGGAAGGGTTCCGCATGGGGGATGAATGGGCCAAAACAAGAGTTATTTGGAAAAAATACAGATCAGACCCAATATTCGCCGTGGGCAATACGAAATAAGTTTAGAAAATTGGGACGGCGAGACAGCTTTGCAGAAATTTTGTGAAGAAATTTATAGTCACTCCGTTATCTCGAATAGTTTAAACTATACACATTAACCAATTTATTCCTACCCACTGAAAAAATAACCTAGGTGCTGGTAATAATCAATTCCGGCGCAGGTAGTTTTCATACATAACTTTCTTCTCTTTGTACTTGTTTACATAATCACACACTTACGATACAGTCCTGCTGTTTCCCCGGTAGAACTACTTTTATACTAGAACACCTATTTATAAAAGAAAAAACGACATAAAACACAAAAACAACACAAAATCCTTGCTAATTTAAGAGAAGCGATTAATGTATTTATAGGAGAGAGCTATCTGTAGAATTAGAGCAGGAGACAAATATGAAAAATTATCAAAGAAAATGGTGGGATATTGGGGGAGAGCGAGGGAATTTGTTATTGGGGATGTTGTGGTATTTAAAACACATAAAAGTTAATGATATTGAGATTGACTTATGGATAGCAATCTTGACAAATGATTTTGATATGCAGGCGAAGCTTTTGCCGATGGTGCCTAACCCCCACATAACAGATGTCGAGCTAATACAAAAATATCAAGGCCTTTTTAAAAACAACGAAGAATATAAATATTTTGACATAGGAGATGTATTCGCAAAATGGGTGTGTCTTGTGACCGCATTTACATTTAATGCATAAATCTATTACGAATATATTAACAGAGTTAAAATAATAAACACGTTTATTGTCTATTTCTACGGCTATACGTAATAAAACACAACACCTCGCCTTTTTAGGGTGCGAGAATCTTTTGGAAAACTAAAAAACAGGAGGTAACTAAAATGAGCAGTTAAATTTAACGATCATTTCACAGTAAGAAATTTTTCAAAACGTATTTGAAAATTAGATTTCAAAATTGTTGGCATAACCACCACCGAATTTCGGCTGGTGGTTATTTTATTTTAAGGAGGAACATATGTATTTTTACAATTATTATCAAAAAACGTTGAAGGCGCACCCGTTAATTTCAAATGCTCAGGTTTTATCTATTTTAAAGAAGCAACCCAAATCAGTGGCTTTAAACGAAGTTTTTCTAGGCAATTCTATGCTTGTCTGTTATGAGGTCTGCCGATGGACAGGTACCGCAAAGAAGATATTGGCGGATCCGATGGACTTTGTTCAGGCAGGGAATATAGGCCTCTTGTTATGGACTCGCAAGTTTGATGTGAAGAAATCATCAAATTTCAGAGGTATTGCAAGGAGATATATCAGAAGCTATATTGAAGCCGAAGTTTTCAAGCATTCGATATTGACTCGATATTCCTGGAAAAAGTATTACAAGGGCAGTCAGATAGGCCTTAACCCTGTTGATTCACTTTCAGCACCGGTCTATGAAAATGACAACGGGGACAGTATCTTACTGAAAGATACCATTACAACCGATAAATTAATGGAAGAGATTCTTGCTGGCAAATCAATAATCAGGAAAGTTCTTCATCTGATTAATAAGGCAAACGGCGAATTGCCGCCGTTTGCAAAGAAGATAATTACACTTCGGTATGGTATTGATTTTAGAGAGGGTTTTGGAGCAATGAGTTGTTCTGAAGTCAGCGATTATCTCGGGAATAGAATTGGCAGAGAAAAAGTTCGGCAAATAGAAAAACTAACTTTTAAGTATCTGCAGGAAAACTGGAGGAATGTATGAGATACATAAGATTTTCAAATTCAGTGGTGAGAACAAGACAAATGAGAACAAGGGGATCGTTAAAGGCCAACGTCAAGAATATTAAGGGTAGGAAAAAAGTGTATCGGGGAACCACTCGAAAAGGAGGTTAAAAAACAACCCAGGCGGGGATTTATTTTTGTAGGGGCTGGGTATTATACCCAGCCCCACCCCCGCTATTGATTGATAAAAAGATCGTATGGAATTCCATGTTTAGCAAGTCAGCCTATCTTTTATGACTTTCTATCATAAATTCAGCAAATGTGTGACCCGTGGGATTTCCCACACCCTTAAAGTGATGTTGGTGGCGAATTATTATTTCCGTGGCTGTGCCATTAAGATTGCCGCCAGCGACTATTGCTTTGTTTAGATCCTCCGGAGAACCACGGATTATAGAAATATATATATCTAAATCGGGATCCTCTACTCCTTTATCCTTCAAATACAACAACAATTTTTCCGCTAATTCAAACCTTTTAGTATTCATTTTGCTGCCCCCTTTGCAGTTATGCTTCATCCAAATCATCAAAATTCCCGAACTGCCTTAGCATTAATACTATTAACCGAAATCAATAAAATGACCAAATTTATAACTGTAATCATTCCAGAATTCTTTCAGGCGTACTAACTTTTAGGACATCTTCATATTGTTTTTATGGAGAAATTATAAGCTACTCTCGCTGTTAGGTAGAGTGCCTCGTAAAGCTTCAAATATACTTGCATGTTTCATCAGATATAAGGTGCTTTTACAGACTGCTGTTTCACGGAAGATAATTTTTATGCTAAACTAATGCCATGGCTCAAACATATTCGAAACTAATGGTGGCTGCTTAGAAAAATTCTCCAGTATGATTAGGGTATGGTAGCTTATGGGAAAGAATTGCCTATGAAGGGTGTAAAGTAATGCTCAAAAGAAAAAGGAATAATATAAACAGAAAGAGAGAAAAATTTCCATGGAGAACGTTTTTTATTGTAATCATAGTAATAGTATCTTTCATAATTTCGTGGTTTTTTAATTTTAATGTAGGTCGGATAAATCTTGGAGCTTTATTTACAGTAGTGTTAATACTTAGTCATTGTATCAACATCATCTGGATGGAACATTCTGCAGAAACAGACAAAATGCAATCTTTTCGAACATGGACTTCTATTTACCTTGAAGAAAAAAAAGAACGCTTAGAGAGAATAGAAGATAAATTATCTGAAATTGAAGACGATGATTACAATATAAAAAAAGATAAAGAGATGTCATTGTTTTTGTGGGCATTGTCAGGGTTGTTAGAAGAAGATGATGAGGTACCCCCTTCTAAAAAAGAGTTGATTATAAAATTAACGCGAGAAGAAAAGGCTTTAGAAGATAAAATTAAAGAAATTGGAAAAGCTTTATAACCCACACGGCATTATTAAAATTTATAGGATTTAACCATTAGGTAGGAGGTAATATGAGTGGTAAATTAACACCATGCGAGAAGGCTGGTCGTGTTATTCGTCTTATTGCCTGGATTCAAATAGCTACGATCATTGGCCTTATGACAGCAATGGTTATCCCAATTTTTGCAGAGCATAAAACACCCCATGTAACTATAATACTAGCTCTCCCCTTTCTTATCCCCCTACTATACTTTAAGGTTGGGAAAGCAATAAAAGAACACAAAAACTGGGGCCGAACTGTTGGCATTATAATGGGGATATTAATGATTCCTGTTTTACCAATAGGAACGCTAATCGGTGCATACATTTTGTGGTGTTTAATTAAAGGCTGGGATCAACAACCTGCATAACTATCGCTCCAGCCGACGGCGCACACGCCGCGCCGCAGCTGAACTTATTCGGTAGGCTGACGCTTCGCCATCGCCGTTCTTTTTATTCAAACCTGTAACAAGAATTTGTTGACAGGATAGCTTTATATCTTGGAAATATAGCAATACCTCGGCTTTAAACTTAGGGGTAAGATTAACACGTAGCCCAATAACCATAAAGATTTCAAAAAGGTAATTTTCCAAATACGGTGACTCACTTTTAAGTCTAGTTATTTTACTTTCATTTTTTGTGCGTATTATAGTTGCCATCTCTAAAATATCGCTTTATTTATAGTAATAAGATTGGAATTTAAATTTTTTAGGAGGTAGATTATGAATGAATTACAAGTTGCTGAAAATTGTCAATTGTCCGAAACAATCCCACCTGCGGATAAAGTATGCTTAATGCAACATCTGCAAGAGTGGTGCGACAAAAACAAAGGACTCCGAATTGTGAATTACCACAATCAAATAAAACAGTTTTTGAAAGAGGTCAAGTATGATGTTTCCCTATTCAACAGAGAGAGCTTTGAAAAAGTTCGCAAAAGGAACGGATGGTCTACAAGATATATCTGGCCACTCACTGCATGGAATAACTTCTATAAATACGGTATGACTGTTGCGCCTGAAACATTTCTGCCCAACTGTCAAAGCAAAAAAACCTCTATCCTGACGGATGACTTGCCAACTAAAATGCGCCAGGAAATTCAGGACATAATTGCTAGTCATATTGTTCGCTCCACCAATGAAAAATTCAGGAAACAATCGCAGTCAAGAATATATCGTTGCTTTGAAGTTTTTCGGCAGTTTATAATAATAAAAAATCCTTTACGTCACATTAATTCCATAGAAGATTTTAGCGAAAAAGATGCTTGTGATTTTGCCAACCATTTGATTGCGACAGAAAAAAGCCCTTTGACCGGGCGTAAAATTGATTTCAATTCGCTTTCTGCATTTTTGATTGATCTGCGCCGCATATATAAGTTAGGGGTAAAGCAAAAAAGAATCAACAAAAATATTATGAAAGATATCTCTATTGAAAAACACAAAATATCCAAAAGACAATTCTGCCTTACAACCGAACAAGTTGAAAAACTAAGAACATGCGGTATCGATAAATTGGATGAGATGAGTTTGGAACAAAAATTCGAACAAGTAAGAAACAACACAATGATTTCTGTTCAATACGAACCGGCTTTACGTGATGGAGATGTAGTGAATTTATGCTGGGAAGATTTACCAAAACAGGAACGTTCGGCATCCAATGTCGGCCCCGTGATTATCCGCGGAGGTAAGCAACGGTCATATAATCACGAAGATAGAATATATATACCATTAGATCGCTTAGATTCAGATTTATACCGCTGGCAGCAGATTTCCGAGGAATATTGCAAAATTAAAAAAATTACGCTGCCAACGGTCATTATGGACGGCAAAGAGTATCATCCTATTTTCTTTTCAAAACTGGGGAAACAATTATCGCCGGGGTCATATATCCATATATTCACAAAACAGCTGAAAAAAACAAAGATAACACTCCCTAAGGGATATAAAACTCATATTATCCGCCATTCAAGAATAACACACTGGGTGGATGAGGGTTTCCCTTTTGAAAAAATTCATGAAAATGCGCGGCATGGAAATCTTGAAGAAACATGGAAATATTTTCACAGCAATGCAAAAAAAAGAATTGAAGCCGTTGAAAAAGTCTATGGACTTGATAAAGAAAGTCTCAAAATGAATATATCAAAGCTGCCACCGCGCGGTATACTAAAAGTAATTTTAAGAACAATAACTGAATTCTCCCGGAAAAACATAGATAGATTGAATTCTGATGAGCCTGAAGCTTTATTGTTTTTTGATATTGAAAAAATACTCTTAGAAAAATGCGCGGATTTTTCTGAAACCAATCTTTTTTATACTTTCCGGGAAGTAATGGATAAGCTGAATTTAAAATGGGCGCAAGCGCATGAAAGAATTAAAATTTTAAAAAAACAGAGTATGCTGCATTCCGTAAAAATCAAAAATAAAACCGTTTACTTGAAAGAAGAAATTGATCCCTTAGCTTCTCTTGTGAATTCAAGAACGGCGTCTTCAGCTTTTGGATACAAAGAAAAGTGCCCAACAGTTATTCCAAAATTAGTTCAAAAAGGCTTGCTGAAGTCAACAAAACTCGGAAACCTTCACTACTTTGAGCCAAGCGAATTGATAGAATACTATTCTGATAGAAACTCAAAAAAAATACCGCACAAGCCCGCAAATATGGGCAAATCAAGCTAATTCTCTTACACGCCTGGCATATACGGTTTTCACGCATTTCAAAGATAATATTGAGAAACAAATTTGCTGTTTATATAGGGAAGTGCTAATTAGGACCTTGTTGCTATCAAAAGAAAAGGATATTCTCTTGATGGCAAAAACAGCCCCAAAATGCACGTTTTACCGTCGGGAAAACACCTGAATACTTAAAATCCCGTATTCCGTGACGTTCGGTTTACACGCCAAATTACACGCAAAAAGGCGCTTTTCTACAATTTTTCGAGGCAGGCAGTCTTTTATCTCTATTCAAGCTTTTTCACCATCCCTTTTCAGGGGAACTGACCTTAACTGCGGCTATTTAATTTAATCTTTTTGGTATCGCGTTCTTTCATTGACTAATTAACTCAATCGTTTTTGTCCAGTAATAAAAAGCCTCGTTGGGCAATTTTCTCAGCTTATTTAAAAATGAATACTCTTTGCTTTCAATTAAAGGAATCAGTGCGTTGGCTTTTTTAGAATAGTATTCTATCTTACTAAAATCTTTCTTTTTAAATCTCGCCGCTAAGTAAGAAATCTTTGCTGATGCTTCAATTGCTTCATCAATTCGAAAGTTTTCTGATATCAGAAAGCTCTTAATTTTCAATAGTCCGGATGCCAGCTCATCATATTGAGTTTTTTCATTAGCATCCTTTGATATCCCCCGTTTAGCAATTAAAAATCCCGCTTTGATGATATCATCCAGCGCATCATTAACTGATATAGTTTTTGTTCTATATTTCATTTCTGCCAGCGCAATTGCAGTAAACGTTGCATATACGATGTTTAAATCCGAAAAACTATTAAACAATTTGCCTAGATCAAATAGTTGCTTAATAATTTGTAAATCTTTGCTTTGTCCATATTGAATTCCTATTGTAGTTGGTGCGAATGCAGTCATTTTGTCACCCATTATTGCATCAATGGCAGGGACTTTTACCATGGTGGGTTCTCCGGTATTTTCAAGCCAAATCGCAGCAATAGGCACTTCTATGATTTTCGCATATTTGTTTTTTTCAAACAGGACATCCAATATAATACTTACCGGCTCGGTTTGATAATCCGATTTATAATAAAACTTATAATGCGCTTTCGGAATACCCATAATAACACTTCTTCTCTCATCATATTCATAACTTATAAATGTTCCGCCGTGCACAATACTTCCAATAACTTTTTCCAAGGCGGCCCGCGATTCTTCAGTTGTAATATCAACATCAATGGAAAATCTTTGGGACTTTTTTAATAAAAGAATTAAAGCCGTACCTCCTTTAAAAACGAAATTCAAACCGCTTGATTGCAATAACTCTAAAAGAAATAACGCATGAATCATTTTATTCAATAAGCTTGGATCTATTTTTGAATACTTCTTTTTCTTTTTAAAATTATCTGTCCACTGTGATCTAAGGCATTTGATATTGATCATTCTGTTAATTCCCTGACAATATCCTGAAAATTCATATTAATATATTCTTTTATCTTTTTTTCCTGCCCTCTTCTTTTTGCATATGCGAACAATTTAGTAAAATTTATAGAATATTTTCTTATGGCCTTATCAAAAACATTAAACATCTCTTCGCCCTGGTAAAAAAAGAATATGTTTTTTTCATAAAAAATATCAACCATAATTTTTTCCAGTAAAGGTACCCGCGCTTTTCGCACTTTTTGGACAGGCGCCCGACGCAATAAAGTTTTTACTAAGATTGTTTCGTTTTCTTCTGAAATGTATTGCTTAATAATATCTTCTTTGGGGTTTAGAAAAACATTTTTATATTTTTTATCCTTCAGATAGTAATACGCTGAGTCTACGACAAATTTTTCAATCTCTAAAATAATAAAACTTCTTGTTGCCTGATGAATTGTGAATTCATTTAGCCATGCCGTTTCCCATATTGAATATTTGGCATTAACATATTTTTCGCGTATTAACTTGTCTAATTTAACAAGGTTGTTTGAAATCTGGGGGATATACTTTGGTTTATATGAGATTGCGTACATGCTTTGGCCAATAGATTTAATGATATTCTTCTGTTTTAAATCATAAATACGCCAGCCGAATGTGCCTTCATTCAAATTCGGCTCAAATTTCCTATAGAAATCATATAGTTCATTTCTTTTGAAATGATTTCTGCCTTTAAAATTTTCTACTAATTTTTTGTTTATATACTCCTTCATAATTGCCCTACCATAACAAAAATATGCCTATAATGCAAGATATGTACTAATTTTTGAAAACAAAGATATGCCTATATTGCTGTATTTAGGCAAAATTTTATGAATACAAGTGTTATAGTTATTTTGTTATTTCTTTTTTCTCATCCATCGCCGACCCCCTTATTGTAAGATTCAGCCGGCATGCGGTATTTTAACAACACGCTTATAATTTGTTTCTAAAATTATTTATTTTCCAATCCCCAGAAATGATCATCATTTAAGCTGTCAACTTTTTAATCTTTTTAAAAGTTGCCGCTCATAACAAAGGGGACGCCGTAATATTTCTTACATAGACACTCTTTCTGTTTAAATTTACAAAAAGATTTTTGCCATCAAAAAGCTCTATAGCTTGGAGCCATAGCGTAATGCTTGAGGAAAAATATTTTCCCCGGGGATTAACTGGTATTCTGTTAGGTAGAGTACCCCAAAAAACCCAAATATACTTGCGGTTTTAAACAGAAATATACACATTTATGTTTTGAATTAGGCTGTCATTTGATATAATCTCAATATGAATAATGAAAAAAATGTAGGACTTCCCAGTCTTTTGGCACAAAGACCCCCCAAGACAAAGATACCTGTGTTTGCCGATAAATGAAATATTTGTTTTTGCACACAAATGTGATAAAATCATCGCATGTATGCGGAGGATGTTAGTAGATTTTAATTATGGTAGATAGTATTCCTCTTCCAACGCCTCATAAGTTATTGGCCATCGAAGTTCTTAAGTTTATTGCAGATATAGAATGCTTAAACGCTACGCTGCCACTAACTATGTCATTAGTTGGCTTACTTGAAAATAGATCTGGCAAGAAATTTAATGAATTTCTTGCTAAGGAAGCTATAGAGCAAAAAGAAAAAGAAAACGGAATCATTACATACACTTTAAATACTGTAGATGTGAAAACTGCAGATATTTTGAATCATAAACTCAATAATTTTCAGAATGCCTCCCGTTTGATTCCCAGACATTTTGTTATCTCTTTAGTATCACAGTACGATTATCTTTTAGGAAAAATTATTAGATTCATTTTTACTTCAAACCCAGAAATGCTGAATTCTACAGAGAAAAGCTTGCGGTATACCGATCTAATAGCGTTTGAAAGCATACCAGCTGCACAGGAATATCTGATTGAAAAAGAGGTGGAGAGCATTATTCGGAAAAGTCATTCGGATCAATTTGAATGGTTAACCAAGAGATTAAAAATTCCGTTCACTGAAAATTTAAAAAGTTGGCCTAATTTTATTGAGCTTACAGAGAGAAGGAATTTATTTGTACATTGCGATGGGAAAGTTTCTTCCCAATACATAAAGGTTTGCACAGAAAACAAATGCGCAATAGATTCCTGTATTAAATTAGGCGAAGAATTGAAGGTCACGAAGGTCTATTTTAATAATGCTTACCGTTGTATTTATGAAATTGGGATAAAATTATCGCAAGTTATTTGGAGACAGTTATATCGTAACGAATTAGAAGAACCCGATGCGAACCTAATAGATATCACTTATAGATTAATTGATCGAGGAGAATACGAATTAGCTATTAAATTGCTTGATTTCTTTACGGGAAAACCCATGAAACATGCAAATGATACCAGCCGACGTATGTTAATAGTTAATAAAGCACAGGCTTACAAATGGATAAAAGATGAGAAGCGGTGTCTTGAAATATTAGCTTTAGAAGATTGGACAGCATGTGATGACAGATTCAAGATTGGAATATCTGTTTTGCGTGATGATTTTGAATCTGCATATAACCTCATGAAAATACTTAGTCATAATACTGAATTTGACCATTCGAGTTATGCAGATTGGCCAATATTTAAAAAATTCAGGCAAGAAGAAAAGTTTAAGGTTATTTACAAAGAATGTTATGGGAAAGATTTCCGAATAGAAAAAAGTACTGGAGAAAATTTAGCCACTAAAAAATAAATAAGGGGAATACCCGCAGGCCTTGATATTTTGATATTTCTGTTGAAAACTGTAGCAATAATTACGCCATCAAAAAGCTATCTCCCTTGGAGAATACTGGTAAGATTCCGCTGAAAAATTCCGAATTTCCCACCGATTAAGAGGAAAGCATAGTTAACCCATAGGGATGTGGTCTGGTCTGTATTTCTTTGAGAGCCCGAAATCTGCTAAAATATCCATAAGAGAACAAAAGTAAGATGAATTTTCCTATAAATATAAATGACCTTCTTGCGTCGGGAAAAATTGAGTGGGAGCGTCTTGAATTCAAAGAGGGCTGGAACCCCGAGAATGTTCTTCATACATTATGCGCTTTCGCGAACAATTTTCATAATCTTGGCGGCGGTTATAAGTTTTTACAAGTGACCGAACAAGTAACAGGTGAAGTGGCGGGCAAAGTAGAGAAAGCTATTGCATAACAAGCCGGATGCACGCGACGGCTTACAGCCGCGCGTGATCCGCAGCGTTAGGTAAATAATGATAAATTCGTAAGGAGAAAGATTATCAATGAAAAATAAGCACGACACAGTTTATCTTAATTATCAAAACACTAAAGTTCCAATTGACAAAAAGATTGCCCCTTTGCTGAAGGAGATTTGGAAATGCGGGGCGAGAACAACCTCCTCATGTGAGGACATCGGTGATTCAAATTCTGAACCTGATACATTAGGAGTCTGCATGCTTCAATTTGAAAACACAAAAGATGCAATCTGCTTTTTAAACGCGGCAACAGTTTTTCATAAAGGTGGAAAGTCATTGTTCAATCGAATGAGTCACTGCGGATGCTTCGGCGTTATACCATGGAAATACGATATTATACCTTACGACAGGGCCTACGAATGGACTAGAAAAAAGGAATTCTACAATGGACCTGCAGATTATGGTTTTCTCGTCACTATATATTTTCCAAAATCGGATATCGCGCCAATTATGAAGAAGCTCAGAGCAAGGTAATTTACACCTTAATCTGGAGACAGCGAAAATAGAAAGCAACAGATAAATAGGATTTAATAGAAATTTAAATACTTATCAGAGCAGGAAAATGCAGGCTTCAACTAACAAGTCGTTGCATCGGAATGCCGCCGCGCAGGGCCTGTTCGGAGCGGCGGTCCCCTCGCTATCGCTCGGCATCCGGTGAACTCTTTCGTTGCTTTTTCCGTCCAAACCTACAAATATAAAATCGTACTGAAAAAGCTTTATATCTTGGAGTATAGAAATTTAGCCTGTTATTTTGACCATCGAAAGAAATCTTTTTACACATTTTACCGTCGACAGCCCATTGACTTTGGGCTTATTTTTTGACACACTTCACAAAATGCAAAAAAGAAAATATCTTCACCTTGTTCTTTTTCTGCAAAACAACTTAGTTCTACACCCCCGTGTTTCGTTAATCGATGAAATTTGGAGTTTGCCGACAGGCAGGGAAGGTTGAATTGAACAAAAATGTGAAAACCAAAATTGTCCCAGTTGTCCCACCAAAACTGTTTATATCTTATAGTTGGTCAGATTCTACGCATGAACAATGGGTTGTTGATTTGGCAACGGAACTTAGGGAGTCTGGTGTCGATGTTATTCTTGATAAATGGGAGTTAAAAGAGGGGCATGATCCGATTGTTTTTATGGAAAAAATGGTAAATGACCCCGATATTAAGAAAGTCGCAATAATTACAGATGAAATATATGTAAAAAAGGCTGATGATCGCGCTGGTGGTGTTGGAACTGAAACCCAAATAATTTCTAAAGAAGTATATGAAAACCAAGAACAGGATAAATTTGTCGCAGTAGTTTCTCAAAAAGATGAGAAGGGTAAACCATATCTTCCGACATATTACAAGTCGCGTATATACATAGATTTAAGTGAGCCAGATAACTACGGCGCAAACTTTGAAAAGTTGTTGCGTTGGATATTTGATAAACCGCTTTATATCAAACCAGAAATTGGTAAAGTTCCATCTTTTCTTGAAGGTAAAGAAAGTATAGCATTGGGAACTACGGCCAGTTTTAAAAGGGCGGTAGATGCGCTAAAGAATAATAAGGCATCAACAGCGGGGGCAATAGAGGAGTATCTAGGTATTTTTTCTAAAAATCTTGAAAAATTCAGAATTGAAAATCCAGAGGAAGAATTTGATGATGCCGTTATAAATAATATTGAAAACTTCATCCCGTATAGAAATGAATTAATTCAGTTATTTGTCTCAATTAATCAGTATGCTCCGTCTGATAAAAACATTCAAATAATACATAAGTTTTTCGAAAGCATAATTTTATACATGAAAAGACCGGAGAATATAACAACTTATAGAGATTGGGATTTTGATAATTTTAAATTCATTGCGCATGAGTTATTTCTATACGCGATTGGTATTTTTATTAGATTTGAAAATTTCAATCAAGCCAACTTTCTACTAGAGCAAAAATACTACTTGCCAGAAAATTCCGATTATGGTCGTGACGTAATGATGGGGTTTTCTGTATTTAGAAATCACATGGAATCTTTGGAACACAGAAAAACGAGATTAAAATTAAACCGTATATCTTTACGGGCAGATCTTTTAAAAAATAGATGTACTGGAGTAGGTATTGAATTTCGGCATTTAATGCAGGCGGACTTTGTTCTTTTTATGCGTGGGGCAATAGACGCAGAAAGTTGGTTTCCTGAAACTTTGATGTGGTTAGGAGATTATCATAGTACTCTTGAAATATTCGCACGGTCAATTTCTAAGAAATACTTTGAGCAAGCTAAGGTGTTATTGGGAATAGATAAACCCTCCGACCTAAAGGAATTACTGCTTAGTTACCAAGAAAACAAAAGAAATCTGCCAATGTGGGATTTCGAGTCATTTAATCCAGCAGTGCTTTTAGGTTATGAAAAATTGGCGACACTCCCCTAAATAAAAAAAATCTAGGACGTTCAGGGGTTTATGGTATGAAATGAGGTTATAAATGGATGTTAATAGTGATAGAATTCAAGAACTTATAGAAAGACCGGGAGAAAGTCTTTCCATAGAGCTAAAAAGATGGATTAATCCAGATGAAACTAGCGGTATAGCTAAGATTGTAAAAAACGCTTTAGCATTGCGAAATCATGGAGGCGGTTATATTGTTATTGGATTTGATGATAAAACATTCAAGCCAGATATTGAAAATATTCCAGTAAATGTAAGAGAACAGTTTCACATTGATAAGATTCAAGGGGAAATATCCAAGTATTCTTCCGAGCCATTTGAAATATCAGTGGCATTTCCCGAAAGAGCAGGACAAGCTTATCCTGTAATTATTATCCCGGGCGGGATAAAAACTCCTGTTGCTACAAAATCAGAACTTTGCGAAGGCGGAAAACAAATTATTAAAGCAAATACCGTGTACGTGAGATCATTGAGGGCTAATAATACACCAAGTACAACGCAAGCACTATGGAAAGATTGGACAAAAATTGTTGAAGTATGCTTTGATAATAGAGAAGCAGATATTGGGCGCTTTTTAAGGCGCCATTTAAGTGGTCTAAAACCAGAGATTATCCATGAATTTGCGTTAGCAATTTCTCAAAGCACAAATCCCGAACCAACCATTGAAGAATTTTTAGAGGGGTATCTTCAAGAGAGTCAAAAGAGGTACGAATCTGTAGTTAGTGAAAGAGGACTAGAATTGCCTGATAAAGGCGTATGGGAAATAGCCCTTAAGTTTGTGGGAACAATACCAGAACATTCGACGAATAAAGACTTTCTCAATTTGTTAGATTCAAGCAATCCCGATTATACAGGTTGGCCTGTCTGGGTTGATAGCAGGGGATTCAGCACTGTGGCCTCTCGTCCTTATGTGGCTAACGGTATTTGGGAATCTTTGATAGCTGAAAAGTTCATAGGTTGTGAAGTAGATTTTATGAGGTTGGACCCTAAGGGAATATTTTATCTCAGAAGAACATTGCAGGATGATATTGAAGGAAGTTCGCGGGCACCGAAGCCACGGACAGAACTGGATTTTGGTTTGCCAATTGTAAGAACGGCAGAAGCTATGGCTGTCGGAATAGCATTTGGAAAAGCTATGGGGTGCGATCAAGAAAAAACTCATCTATCTTTTGCTTTTAGGTGGACCAAATTAAAAGGGCGAGAGTTAACATCGTGGGCTAATCCGGGGCGCTATATTTCTCGTGGTCAGCCAGCATACCAAGATAAAGTGCTTGCTTTTGTTAGTCTCCCTCTTGATACACCTTTGTCGGCACTCGGGGATTATGTTAAAAGAGTTGTTGATCCATTGTTTGAAATCTTTGGTGGGCAGCTCATTGGTGCTCAAGTAATTGATGATTTGACTCAAAAATTAATAAATAGAAACGTGTAAAATATTTTGGAAAAATAGAGGCCCCTACTTCGCCGAAACAGCTTCGAAGGGCAAGAGTCCTTGATATTTGTTGAAGTGGGCAGGGGATAAAAAGAAAAATGCGGATGAAAATCAGAGTCGTCCCGGTTTTTCAATATTTATTTTTATACGAATTGTGAAGGAGAAATTATGGGATTTATAGATTTGTTTAAATTGCTATCTGTATTAGGTGCCTCTATTGTAGCAGTTATATTTATATTAGCTGTAATATACAAATTGATATACATCTTTTTTATTTTACCATTGTCATTACCAATGAAATGGACGTTATATTATATGTCTATTATTAAAATACCAAAGATAGAAATACTATTTTCTACACCTAAAACCGCTAGAGGAATATTTTGGTTTGACTGGCTTTGTGCTTTATCATCACTTTCAGCAATAGTTTTTATTGAAAAAATGTGGAAGTATAAATTAAACGCTCCACTTTATATGGAATACATTGCTAATCATGGCTACAAAAGCTTGTTCTTTTTTTCAATACTTCTGTTAGCAACTATTATTACATCTCTATTTTGTGGGTATAAACAAAAACCTGATGAAAACACAATATATAAAAAATTTATGGAAAATGATGTTTTAAGTGTAATAAAGCCATTTTTAGGATTAAAATAAAGAATTCCGATGCCGGGCGTTGACTCCGCGTCAGCGGATGAAACATTTCGTGACTTATTTTCACGAAAAAGGGTACACCTTAAAACGGCGTCGTCGGAAAAAAGGCAAATAGTGCCACATGGCACTATTTAGAGGCTACCCAAATGGTGGGCTTGATATTATTTTGAAATGCGAAAAATATGGATATTAAGACAATTTTAACAAGCAATGTTAAGCAGTCCGTCATCTCAGTAACTTTTCAGGCGAAGGTGGTTAGTTGCTATACGTCAACTACTAAGATAAAACAGTCGGGAAGATTAAGTGATGCAACGGGGAACATCCGATTTGTTGTTTGGGCTGATTCTAAGCTGCCTCTCGTAACCGAGGGCAACAGTTATTTATTTAAAAATGCGAAAGGAAAATTATATAATGGGAAGAGGGAAATTCATCTAACAAAATATTCAGAAATAATTGCCCCCCCAAAAATAGAACAGAAAATAAAACCGAAAGAAGTAACAACACCTTCAGAAATAATCGCTCCAAAGAAAATAGAAAAGCAAATTATACGGAGAGAAGTAATAAAATTATCGAGCACCAATAAAAAATCGCTCCCCTCAGTTTTGCAAAAAACTTTATATGGGGTAAGTATCATTTTGTTGTTAGTGGGGATATTTATGCTTATTAATTATCTTCGTATAGAGAGTAGTGGTAGAATGTGGCCGAAGATAGATGAATACTTCTCTAATCACGTTACAGAAACGATTTTTACAGTCCTAAGATTAGTCGCAATATGGTTTTTAATAGGTGGTCTTATTAGGATTCCTCTTCGGAGTTCAAAATGATATATCTGAGAAAATTCCCTAGCAATAAAGATAAGAGTAAACAGAAGAGAACAGGGAGTTACAGGAGTAGCAACAAATATAAACCGCAAAAGAAGAGAAGGTGGAGTTACAGGTACGGGTATTATAATTATGTCAGACTCACAGTAAGCGCAGTTGCAATTTATGGGTTATATATTGTCGGGGATAGTAATTTGTGGCGTTATATATTCGCAGGGTTACTTGTATTATATAACAATATCAAACCGATACATTTGAAACCTAAAACGTGGAACATTCTCGATGCTATGACACTTGGAGTTATAATCAGTACGTTTTTTCTTATATGAACACATTGGGACGACATCCCCATACCAGAGTTTGCGGCGCGGTATAGGGTAACTAAACTACACCGTACGAAATCCGCATTTCTTTGAGAGCCCGAAATCTGCTAAAATGGCAAATGGAGAATAGTTCAAGATTTTCAAATGTGAAATGTCAAACACGGTACCTGTTATCCTAAACGGGGAGGTTCTTAATGGGCATTGAACGGCCAGTCATTTGTAAAAAGTGCGGTCATAAATTCCAATGTCGCAACGGCTGCAGTTTTTGTTCTATGCAGATACGGTGTGATAAATGCGGCAAAGACAAATTTATTGATAGGTATCAAATCTTAGACAAAGTCCGGCAAACACGAGAAAAAGAATTATTAGCTTTTATAAAATCAGAGAAACTGGATAGGAAGGGGTCAATATTGATATCAACGGATGATACAAACTCAACAATAGGGATAAAACTCGATGGTATGGTCATAAAAAAAATATCAACTGATATTTGTAGTAAGAGAAATCAAAAGTTATTTGAGGATAGTCTAAGAAAGTGCAAATGCGGCGGCCAATTAAAATGGGATGCGCCTGCAAGATGTCCCAAATGTCATGGCACAAAATTGAAGGCTGCAAACTCCGGAATTGAGGTGTGTTATGATTAAAGACCAAAAGAGTAAAATTGCGCAGATAGTATTGAAAATTAAAACGGATATAGCTGAGATCAATACTAGTTATCGCAGTGGACCTGATTATTATTTTTATAAAAAAATAATTGATTTAAGGCAGGCTTCTAAAAAAATAGAAGTGTTTTTAAAAAATGACTATAACCTTGAAATTCTTTATGCCACATTAGTCGCGTGGGATATGAACAGTCGCGCGGCAAAAATGAAATATTTTGATGGCTTTAGAGGAAATATCATGAGCTGTATGGACGAAATTAATCAATTGGAAAGCAATAAGAATAAAGGGAATGCGGCAATAATATCATCTTTGCCGGGGATTTATGAAAAACTTCATTTAATGAACACAACAAGTAGGCTAGTGTCTAATTCAAAATTTCTGCATTTTCTTTTTCCTGAGATATTGATGCCTATGGATGGAAGGAATACACTTTCTTATCTGTATGGACATATAGCTGAATCAACTAATAAATACATCGAAATTATTAAATTTTCACAGGATATAATAAACATGCCTGAAAATTGGGAAAAATATCTGGATGATGGGTGGAATACAACAGTGCCCAAACTTATTGATAATGCAATTATTCTGATAGAAGGGAAAAGTACTAAATCAAAGAATGGTATCGGCGGGAAAACAGGGAATGACATTGATATTGAGAGAGTAAAAGGAAGATGAAATCCAGAACAACCATCCCGGTTTCTATGCCGTCAGCGGATAAAAAAAAGAGAAAATATCAACTTCCTGAATTTTTGGGCCAATCCGTCGATCAAAAAGTCTATGAGCGGTGGTTGCATCGAAAAGCTGTTGCTCATGTTCGCCGGGACAGAACTCGCGGGAATAAAACAGCAACAAACGAAGAATACAAAATCGCTATTCATAAGGCAGTATGTGATTCTGGTGGCAAGGACGCTTATACAAATGAAGAACTGGATTGGTCATTACTCAGTAAGTATGACAACAAACAATCTAAAAAGCATGGAAGAAATTATAAAAAGCAATTCGCGATGTTACCTTCCGTTGACCATGTCGGTAATGGCAAAGGTCCAGCAGATTTCAAGATTTGCGCCTGGCGCACAAATGATGCTAAGAACGATCTCTCTTACGAGGAGTTATTAGAATTATGTCGAAAGGTTATCTCAACCGATAAAACAGCTCATCTTCGCACAAAGACATAATTGTTTCGAGGTGCGTGTTAACTTAATGGACTATTCTTAGTATGATTGAAGATGGAAACAAGAATATGTGATTTCCCTCATTGCAAAGATTTTAATGGTAACTGCTCGGTTCCAGGACAAGATGGTTTACCTGTGCAATGTGTTGGTTCATGGGCCGAAGATAAATATTATTTCTTAGAAAAATATTTGAATGCCACCTGCGAAGTTAGAAGATGTTTCACGGATAAGGGAAATGCTGTGTTTATTGATTTATTTGCCGGCCCAGGCAACTGTATCATTAGATCCACTCAGTCGGAAATATCAGGTGGCGGGGTTAGGGCATTAAATAGGGAGCAGGCCCCTTTTAATGAATATCATTTTTATGACATATTAAAGGTGAATATTGAAGCATTGCAGAGTAGAATTGGAGATAACCCCCATTATCACACGTACTGTGGCAATTCGAATAAATTAGTAGAGAATTTAGTCGGCACATTGCTGCAAAAACCATTCAAATATCATGTCGCTTATATTGATCCATTTGGACCCGAAGCCTTGAAATTTTCAACCATAGCAGAATTGGCGAAATTACAGAGAATGGATATGCTGATTCATTTTCCAATAGGTGCTATAAAAAGAAATTTACCCTCATGGATTGCTGGAGGCGGTACAATACTTGATGAATTATTGGGCACTAATATTTGGAGAAATCAAATTAAGAATGCTTTGCAGCGAGATGTTTTCAAAATATTAATCAATATATTTAAGGAACAACTTCTGGGAATTGGCTATCCTGAAAAAGGATTAAGAATAGCTGCTTCTGATAATGGTATTTATGCTGGATTGCCGGTGGTACCAATTAAAAACACGAAGGATGTAGAGCTGTATGTATTGGTGTTGGTATCAAAACATGGACTGGCTCAAAAAATATGGCATAGTATCATTAAAACGACACCGGATGGACAGAGAAGTCTTTTTTAATCAATAATATAAAGTTACTTGAATATACTTATGTTTACTCATTTATACTTCATTCCTTTACAAAGCCGGCATAAATGAATAAAATACAAATTATGCAATATAGACTTATAGGTATTGAAGAAACAGCAAAGTGTCTTGGGCTGAACAAGCAGACCCTCTATAATTGGATAAGCCAAAAGAAAATTGAATATATAAAGATTAGGGGGGCAATAAGATTTGATGTTGCCAAATTGGAAGAATGGATAAAACAAAGTACGATTGACCCCCAATGCACTGTTAAAAATAAAAGTATATCTTTGAAAATCCAGCCAAAGACAAAAAACGGTCGAGTAAAGAAAGTTAAGCCAGCCTTTGGCACAAACGAATGGTCAGTTGCGACACTTAATTTTCTTAATGGGTGCAGTAATAATTGTAAATATTGCTATGCGCGATATAGGAAAACGTGCCTAAAGACAAAAACAACAAATAATTGGAAAACTGAGGTGCTTCAAAAAACTATTCCGAAAAAGTATAAGAAATATGAAGGTACTGTAATGTTTCCCTCTACGCATGATATTACCCTGGACCATCTGGACGAATCTCTTTTAGTGATTGAAAGAATCTTGCAACCCGGGAATGATATTTTATTAGTCAGTAAACCTCGTCTTGAATGTATAAAAGCCATTTGTGAGAAATTTAAAAATTATAAAAGCAAAATACTCTTTAGATTTACAATAGGTTCGGCAGATTCAAAGGTATTGAAATTCTGGGAGCCGAAGGCACCAGATTTTAATGAAAGACTAGCTTGTTTGAAATATGCGCATAAAAATGGTTTCAACACGAGTGTTTCGTGTGAGCCGATGCTTGATTTACATATTGATAAAGTGGTTCAGAAAACCAGACTGTATGTAACCAAGGATATTTGGTTAGGCAAAATGAATCAGCTTCATACGAGATTAAGGATAAATGGTACTGATGATAAGGTGACCTTGAAACGAGCATCTCAGTTGACTGAATGGCAATGTGATGAAAATATATTGGCTTTGTACGATAAATATAAGAAGGATAAGTTGATAAAGTGGAAAGATAGTATTAAAGAAGTTGTAGGATTAAAAAGGCCAACAGAAATAGGCTTGGATGTTTAATGTGCAATGTCAAAATGCCTGGCCACCGGAGCTTCAGCAGAGGCGGGTCAAGGTACGGGTGGTTCTGCCTTTGATGGGGGATTGCGCCTTAAATGTGAAGGCGATTTGTCCAAAAGATTTTGAAGCCCGACAAAACCGTATTAATATGAAAAGAGAGAAATATACAATGTCTAAAAAAAGGGTCATGGTTGTAGATGACGAACAGGCCATACTGCATGCGTGTCAAAGGATGCTTGAATTGCATAATTATGAAGTAAAGACTGCTTCAGGTGTCAACTCGGCAAAGAAAATACTGGGACACAAAAACTTCGAGCTGATAATTAGCGACATCTGCCTCAAGGGGGAGTTTGGGATTGACCTGCTGAGACATGTTAAAAAAACTTATCCGGGAATCGGGGTCATAATGATGACGGGAACCCCTGATGCAGCAAGCGAAGAGGAATGCAGGCGGGAAGGTGCTTTTGACTATCTTCACAAACCATTTGAAATGAGCGAATTCTTGTTCTCTATAGATAATTTTTTTGGGTCTTCTAAAAAGTAAACCCACCCGAAGCCGGGGACAATAATTTACGACCCCTTGCATTCAAACTTAACAAAAAGAAATTCTTCTTTAAAAGCTATCTTGGAGATATAGTAATTCCCTGCGGTTCGGCTTTGAATTAGGCTGGGAGAGTGGTATAATCTTAACATATGGAAACTCAAAGCGCCTCAAATTTTTTAAATGTGAAATGTCAAATTAGGCACCGATTAATTTTATTCAAAAAGAACCCAGATGTTAAAGCCGGGAATCCCAATCTTGGATTATATAGGTTAAGAAAATGAGAAATATTACGAAGGACATTTTTTTAAATGCGATACAATGTCCTACTTTAGGCTGGATGATAAGAAACGAAGTAATCTCCAAAAGAACAATGACCATAGGGGATGAATTTAGGATGGATGAGGGTAAATATATTGGAAAACAGGCAAGAAAACTGTTTCCTACAGGAATTTTGGTAGATGAAAAAAATCTAACAGATGCGTTAGACAAAACAAAAGAATTGATAAAAGATTCTAAAGTAAAAGTAATATTTGAAGGCACATTTTCAGTAAATAATTATTTTACTAAGGCCGACGTTTTAATAAGAAAGAAGGTGGGATGGCAACTTTTTGAAGTTAAATCTGCGGTAAATGATAAGGCTGAATATATTGATGATATGGCGTATACTGCTATTGTAATCAAGCTATCAGGGCTAAAACTTTCAAAAATTGCCCTTTTGCTACTATCAAGAGATTATCGTCTGGGGATGAGCACTAACAACTTATTTAATGAAGTAGACCATACTGAAGAAGTGTTAGACAGGATGAAAGCATTTGAAGAATGGTTCGAGAAAATAGATTGTATTACTAGCCACGAAAAATGTCCTAAACCAAAACTTAAATTTGAGTGTAAAAAGTGTGAAATTTTTAGTGAATGTGTGGGGAAAGATATTAAAAACCATATTTTTGATATACCGCGGATAAATAAATCAAAGTTTGATAAGTTACTAAAATTGGGCATACAAAAAATAGAAGATATAAAAGACGATTTGCTTTTAACGGAAATTCAACAAAAAGTTAAAAAATGCGTACAAGAAAACAAAGTAATTATTGAGGATGGCCTTAAAACCGAATTGGATTCAATTACCTGGCCAGCGTATTATTTAGATTTCGAATCTGTAAAGTTTGCTGTGCCAATATATCCAGATGTTATACCCCAGTGCCAGATTCCTACACAATTTTCAATACATAAATGTTCTGGTATTGGTTGTGAAGAAGCTCACTTTGAATATTTAGCTGACCCGAGCAAGGATTGCAGAAAAGAAATCGCTGAAAAATTAATACAAGCAATGAGAGGAGGGGGGAGTATTATAATTTATACTAGTTACGAAAAAACTATCATTAATGCCCTTCGTGAGAGGTATCCAGAGTTTTCAAAAGAATTAGAAGATTTAGTAAGTCGCATGGTGGATATGAATGCAATAATAAAAAGTAAAATTAATCATCCAGATTTTCACGGAAAAACGTCTTTGAAAGTAGTACTTCCTATACTAGTTCCAGAGATGTCATACGATGAATTTGAAATAGCAGATGGGGATTCAGCTTTGGCAATTTTTGCCTATATGGCGCTTGGAAGATATCACAGTAAAAAGGAAATTGAAGATATTAGGGAAAACCTTTTGAAGTATTGCAAGCAGGATACCTTCGCGATGGTCAGATTGCATCAATGCCTAATAGATTTGACATAAAAAGGATAAGGGGGTTGGTGTTATCAATAATGGAAATGAAAAATCGGAATTATCCCGGTTTTTATGTTAAGGAGGAGAAAAAATGTTAATACTGTTAGAAGCTGAGAAAGACATATCAAAAGCTCAGAAGCAACTTGAGCGAAGTATCCACCGTGATTTTCCTAATAGGGCTATCAAGGATATTGGCTACCCCGGCGGAACTAACTACGGCGCCGCCGTGGTTACGGATGGTCGATTGTGGTTTTGGTCTGGCGCCGCTACCGACAAACATGAATCGAGTCCGCGTCTTCTGAACTGGTTTGGCCTTTTTCGCAAAGATGCTAACCTAGATATATCGGTTGAGATTAACGTGCCGTACAAAGGGTGTAATAGTAGGGTTGCTGGCTTCTTCGCACGGGACAATGAAACAGGTTCAATCTACCTTATGCATTCGGGAGGGGTAAAAGGTGGTAAGAAAGGCGTCGGACAATTGGCTTTCCTGGCTTGGAGCGACGAGCGATTAGTTCAGGTGGCAGACTCAAATGGGGGAGTTCGCAAAGCCATAGTGGTAATGCCTATTGAAGGAAAAGCTTCAACTCGCTCTGCCATCAGGTATATCGATACTATTGCTCATTTCAAACAAGCAGTTCGAGAGGGGGAAGTTGACACCCCAAAGTTCAAGAGCAAACAAAAAGAGCTAGAAGATTTTTTCTCGGAGTCCAGTGGTCGGAGGAAAGGAAAGAGATCTGAGCAGTTTGACTATTTATCCCGTCACGGAGATGTAGTGGATGCTTTGTACATATGGCGAAAGTCCAAGTCAAGAGATAGAGGGGTTCGTTTAGTAAAAAGCGTCCTTATTGATTTGGGAGTTTCCATAAAGTCCGAGCTCAATGAAGTGTACGAAGTCAAAACAAATGTTGGCAGAAGCAATATTTATACAGCCATTGGTCAGTTAATGACACATGGTATCTCCAACAAATGCAGGCGAATAATCGTGCTCCCGTACAAAGAACCGATTGCGCCGGATCTAAAGGGGGCATTGGATCGTTTGGGTATAGAACTTCTGCACTTTAAACTCACTGATGATGCAGCAATTATAGTAGGGGACAATGGAGACGTCTTAATTTTAGAGGAGAAAAAGTAATGGGTAAATTTTTTAATGCGAAATGCCTGTCCGCCGAAGGTAGGAAAGCCATAACCGTCCCGGTTTTTATTACTCTAAAAAGAATTTATGGAAACTAGCGATATAAATATTCTATTACAGGAATTAAAAAACAAAAAAATAATAGGAATTGATGGCATGCCTGGAGTCGGAAAAACAACCATAGTAGCAAAAGAACTTAGTGAAAGACTTAATACGAATATGCCTATTATCGAGTTGGATACATATTTGCCTAAAGACAAAACTGGAAGAAAGCGGTACATCAAGTATGTTAAAGAACTGAACTATCAAAAGATTAGAGATGTTATTCAAAAAGCCAGAAATACTTTTATTATCGAAGGTGTTTTGCTGTGCCAAATTATAGAAAAATTGGATATAGAATTGGAATGTTTAATTTATGTAAAAAGTGTTAATGCTAGATATTATAATGTAACAAAAACATATCGTTGGATTGATGAAACTGATTGTGATTTTCAATGTACACCGGAAGATAAAATAAACGAAGCAACCAAACAGGGAAAAATAGTTGATAAGGAAATTAATAAAACTAATAACTCATCCAGTGAACTCCCTCAACTTATAAAAGACTTATTTTACTACAATAAAAATTATAGACCTTTTGATAAAGCAGATCATATATATTTGAGTAGCTGGGAATGAGCTTAATTGTAAAATATATGAAATGAAATTATGTCATTATTTCAAAGCTAAGCATGGGCTGGATTTACTCAGAACTCGTTGTATCAAAATAACTAACCCGAATGACTTTAATGATCCTTTTGAGTTTTATCCATATGTTGATGGCAAGCCCTCTTATTCCATTTTTAAAAAATATCTTAAAACAAAACCAGTAATAGATAAATTTTACGAAAGATATAAGATTCTTTGGTCAGTCCCAAACAAAAAAGTTTTTAAAATTATGTTAAAAAATAAAGAAAATATCCGTTCCTTGTTTGATAAACAAGTTTTTTTACCTAAACAATTAAATGAAACCTTTTATAAGGTTAAAGAGAAATCTAGGAAACATTTGCGAGTTATTTGTTTTAGCCAATATGATGATGTTTCACCATATGATGAAATATTAATGTGGTCACATTACGCAGAAAGGCACGATGGAGTAAGAATCGTATTTAGTAAAGAAAAACTAGATTTCAAAAAAGGCACTCGTGGTAAAATTAATTATCAGCCAATGAGAAAGAGAATTGATATCAATGATTTTATGTTCCGCTCGTCAAAGGTTTCTGAGGCTATGTATGATTCTATTTTTATTAAAAGTGATAGCTGGGAATATGAAAAAGAATATCGGTGGATAATAGATCCGTCGGACTGGTGTAAAGAGAGTAATAGCCCTAGTACAATAGATTTTGCTAAAATTCCAGCAGAAGCAATAACCCAAGTGGATATTGGTGCTCGCGCCCCAGAGTCTCTGACAATCAGTATTCTTAAAGAATTGGGGAATGCAAGATATAAGCATATTATTCTTTGCAAAGCTTCGTTGGATGAAAAAGAATTTAAGTTGAACTATGAGCTAATTAACAGGGGACCAAATGAGGATGCCTAAGAGGGGATTTGGGACGACAGGGATTATTGTTTTGGGCAAACAGATCCTGTTTATTTCTTTGGGACGCCGAAATCTGCTAAAATAACGGAGATGAAGAATACAAATGTGAAATGTCCAACGCGGATATTGTTATTCTTTTTAGTCGGAAGGAACAATGCCAGATAATTATATAAATCCGGAACAGGAAGCCAGAAAACAAATAGATGAGAATTTAGCCAAATCCGGCTGGATACTCCAAAGTAAAGACGAAATCAATCTTTCGGCAGGGCTGGGCGTAGCGGTAAGGGAATATCCCACGGATTCAGGTCCGGCAGATTACATACTTTTTGTAAATAAAAACCCAATAGGTGTCATTGAAGCCAAAAGAAAAGACCACGGAGTAAAATTAACGTCAGTAGAAGGTCAGACAAAGAGATATGCTGAAAGCCGTTTAAGATGGAGCATAAAAAATACTCCTTTATACTTTGCGTATGAAAGCACAGGGATATTAACGCGGTTTACAAATTACAGAGATGAAAAGCCCCGTTCCCGTTCAGTGTTTTCGTTTCATAGACCTGAAACCCTTGAGGAAATATCTAAACTGGATGCAACATTAAGGACAAAATTAGCAAATCATCCTGAATTAAATACTCAGGGATTAAGGGAATGTCAAATAACAGCTGTAAATAACTTAGAAAAATCATTTGCTGAAAACAGACCCCGTGCGCTTATTCAAATGGCTACCGGCAGCGGTAAAACTTATACAGCCATTACTTTTATTTACAGACTGCTTAAGTTTGCAAACGCTAAAAGAATCCTGTTTCTTGTCGATACAAAGAATCTAGGGGAACAGGCGGAGCAGGAGTTTATGGGATATTCTCCGGTTGATGATCCCCGAAAATTTACCGAACTGTATAATGTTCAGAGATTGAATTCCCGATATATTTCGCCTGACAGTCAGGTATGTATAAGCACGATACAGAGGATGTATTCAATACTTAAGGATGAAGAACTTGATGAAAGCGCGGAAGAAGTGTCCTTAAATGAGATAAAATTGAAGGGCCCGCCTAAGGATGTTGTATACAACGAAAAGTATCCTTTAGAGTTTTTTGATTTTATTGTTATCGATGAATGTCACCGCTCAATATATAATTTATGGAGACAGGTGCTTGAATATTATGATGCCTTCCTTATTGGATTAACAGCCACGCCCGACAAAAGAACTTTCGGTTTTTTTCATGAAAACATAGTCAGTGAATACTCTCATGAAAAAGCTGTAGCTGACGGGGTCAATGTCGGGTATGACACTTATGTAATAGAAACTGAAATAACCAGCCGCGGCAGCACGATAAAAGCAAAGGAATTTATTGATGTCAGAGATAAATTAACAAGACAGCAGCGTTGGGAACAGTTGGATGAAGAAGTTAGTTATCCGGAAACGGAATTAGATAAAAGCGTTGTAAACCCGAGCCAGATAAGAAATATAATTAAGACTTTTAAAAACAAATTATTGACAGAAATATTTCCTCATAGAAAAGAAATTCCCAAAACCCTGATATTTGCAAAATCCGACAGCCACGCTGATGATATTATCCAGATAGTCCGGGAAGAATTTGCAAATGGGAATGAATTCTGTAAAAAAATTACCTATAAATCAGTTGAGAACCCCAAATCGATTCTAGCGTCATTTCGCAATGATTATAATCCGAGAATAGCGGTTACCGTAGATATGATAGCGACAGGAACTGATGTAAAACCATTAGAATGCGTTGTATTTATGCGCGATGTTAGGTCTAAAAACTATTTTGAGCAGATGAAAGGCCGGGGCACAAGAACTCTTTCCAAGGATGATTTAAGAAAAGTCACTCCATCAGCTTCCGATAATAAAACACATTTTGTAATTGTGGATGCTGTAGGGGTATCTAAATCAATAAAAACAGACAGCCGCCCGCTTGAAAGAAAACCGACTATTTCTTTAAAAGACCTGATGATGAACATTGCATTAGGCAACAGGGACGAGGATATTTTATTGTCAACTGCCAACCGTCTGACCCGGCTTGATAGGGCAGTATCCGAAACTGAGAAAGGAAAATTTACGGAGCTTACGAAAGGCAAAGAAATAAAAACTGTGGTTAAGGAATTGCTGAATGCCAATGACCCTGATTATATTTATTCCAGAGCAAAAGAAAAATTTAAGGTTGATAAAACTGAAGAATTAACGAAGAAACAGCTTGAAGAAGTAAAAAAAGAAACGCTGGATCAATCCTGCGAGATATTTAACAAGCCAGCGATAAGGGAGTATATTGAAAATGTCAGAAAGAATCATGAGCAGATAATAGACACCGTAAATATTGATACAGTAGTGGGCGCTGGCTGGGATAAGCAGAGTCAAAGTCAGGCGGAAAAGACGATAGAGACTTTCAAAGAATTTCTTGAAAAAAACAAAGATGAAATCACGGCTTTAAAAATATTTTACAGTCAGCCGCAAAGGATACAGGAAATTACTTTCAAGATGATTAAAGAACTCTATGAAGCCCTGAAATCTGCGCCGTATTTATTGACACCGGAAAAGTTATGGGCAGCATATTATCAGCTTGACCCCAATAAAGTGAAAGGGGTAAGTACGAAAAGGATGCTGACCGATATTATCTCGCTGATAAGATACGAACTTAAAATAGACAATGAATTGTCGCCATTTTCTGAAATAGTAAATAAAAACTTTCAAGAATGGGTATTCAAGAAGAATGCGGGGAATGTTCATTTTTCGGATGACCAGATGGAATGGCTAAGGATGATAAAAGACCATGTAATAACTTCAATGAAAATAGCTCCGGAAAATTTTGATTTCACTCCTTTTGATGCGGTTGGGGGCATAGGAAAATTCTTTCATCTATTCGGTCCGGACTACGGTTATTTAATCACTGAATTAAATGGGGCGTTAGTGGCCTAATGATAAGTTTAAATACAAAACACTGGTTATTTACAGAATTAGAAAATATAGGTGAAGTAACAACGGGGAATTCGGCTCCTCAAGATAAAAAATATTTTGAAGATGGAACAATTCCTTTTGTAAGAGTATTCGATTTAGGGCTGCTGAGGAATAGTGTTTACATAAAGAATACCCGTGATAAGCTCAACGAAAAAGTAAATAAAAAAATGAAACTATATCCAAAAGGTTCTGTTCTTTTTACAAAAAGTGGAATGTCTCTTTTGTTAAATCAAAGGGCTATTTTAAACACAAATATGTATGTCGTTAGTCATATAGGTGTTATTGTTTCCAAGCCAGAAATAAAAAGTGAATGGGTCTATTATTGGCTTAAAACCATTGATTTTAAAAAGTATGCACATGCAACTACTTTACCCTCACTAAAAATATCACTTGTCAGAAAATTAAAATTTCCATTGCCTCCTATTAACGAACAAACCCGCATTGTGGGAAAAATGGAAGAACTGTTTTCGGATTTAGATAAAGCAGTTGAAGATTTAAAGAAAACACAGGAACAAATACTGATTTATAAACAGGCGGTATTAAATAAAACATATACCCGAGTTTGGCCGAAAATAGAACTTGAGAAAATAAGTGAAGCAGTTGGCGGTTATGCGTTTAAGGGTAAAGAATTTATTGAAAAAGGAAAATATCAAGTAATTAGAATTGGTAATGTTCGACCAGGAAAATTAAGATTGGAAAAGTCAGCAGTATTCATAAATAACATTGAAAATAGTGTCATTGAAAGGTATCTGCTTAAAAAAGGAGACGTAATTATTTCATTAACTGGAACACGAAAAAAAAGAGACTACGGATTCACAGCAATAATAAACAAATCAAATCTGCTCCTCAATCAAAGGCTTGCATATTTAAGAATTAACAAAAAATGTCTGCCCGAGTTTTTGCTTTATTATACATGGACAGAGTTATTTAAAGATCAATTTTTTGATTCAGAGACAGGCAATGTCGGACAAGGCAATGTTGGTATGAAATCAATTAGATTAACAACAGTACCTTTACCAAGTATTCAAACTCAAAAACAAGTAGTCCAAGAAATAGAATCATGGTTCTCTGTTTGCGACAAGCTTGAAGAAACAGTTAAACAGAGCTTAAATAAAATTGAATATCTTCGGCAGAGTATTTTGAAGAAAGCATTTGAAGGGCGATTAGTCCCGCAGGATCCGAATGATGAGCCAGCGGAAAAACTTTTAGAAAGAATAAAAAAAGAAAAAGCGAAAATCGAATTACAAAATGAAAAGAGTAAAAAAGCGAGGGAAAAGAAATGAATGATACAGCTTCAATAATATCTAGGGTTTGGAGTTTCAGCAATATACTTCGTGACGATGGTGTCAGTTACGGCGATTATCTGGAGCAGTTAACATATCTTATTTTTCTTAAGATGGCGGACGAGTATTCAAAACCGCCGTATAACAGGGATTTAAAAATCCCTAAAAAATATAATTGGTCAACGCTTACGGATAAAAAAGGCGCTGAATTGGAACTGCATTATATCAATCTGCTACGCGAGCTTGGAAAACAGCAAGGGATGATAGGTCAAATATTTGTTAAGGCGCTAAATAAGATACAGGATCCGGCAAAGCTTTATAGGATTGTGCAAATGATAGATTCTGAAAACTGGGTAATGCTCGGAGCAGATGTAAAGGGCACCATTTATGAGGGGTTGCTGGAGAAAAACGCCGAGGATGTTAAAAGCGGAGCAGGGCAGTATTTTACTCCCCGTGTACTGATTAAAGCAATGGTAGAATGTATAAAGCCGGAACCAAATAAGTCAATTGCGGATCCCGCCAGCGGCACAGGAGGATTTTTTCTCACAGCGTATGATTTTCTGACTAATCCGAATAACTTCAAGCTGGATTCAGACCAGAAGAAATTTCTAAAGTTTAATACTTTCAGGGGATGGGAGCTTGTTTCGAGCACTTACCGTCTGTGCTTGATGAATCTATTTTTGCATAACATCGGCGATATTGACAGTGAGCCGCCGGTTACACGAAATGACGCTTTGATAAGCGATCCCGGAGAAAGGTTTGACTATGTTCTTACAAATCCGCCTTTCGGTAAAAAGAGCAGTATGACTTTTACTAACGAGGAAGGCTCACAGGAAAAAGAAGATTTAGTTTATAACAGACAGGATTTCTGGACTACGACTTCAAATAAACAGCTTAATTTTGTCCAGCACATAAGGACGATTCTGAAAAGTGACGGGAAAGCGGCGGTTGTTGTTCCTGATAATGTGCTCTTTGAAGGCGGTGCCGGGGAAACCGTCAGGAAAAAGCTGTTAGCGACAACAGACCTGCATACAATACTGCGTCTCCCTACGGGATTATTTTATAAACAAGGAGTAAAGGCAAATGTGATTTTCTTTGATAATCATCCTGCAAGCAAAGATCCCTGGACAAAAGAAGTGTGGATTTATGATTTACGTACAAATGTGCATTTCACCATGAAGAAAAGCCCTATGAAATTTGAGGACTTGAAAGATTTTATCTATTGTTACAAGCCGGAGAACCGACGCCAAAGAAAAGAAACTGAAAGATTTAAGAAATTTTCTTATAAAGAAATTATTGCAAGAGACAAAACAAGTTTGGATATTTTCTGGCTGAAAGATGATAGCCTCACAGATTTGGATAATCTCCCTGAGCCCGATGTCTTAGCCGAAGAAATAATTGAAAATTTGGAATCCGGATTGGCAAGCATAAAAGATATTTTAGAAAAATTGAATAACACAGGGAAATGAAGTTAAATTTTAAATTGAATAAGGAATTACTGCAAGTATTGTGGGGATCAGAATTTATTAAACTGTAACATAGAAATAGTAATTTGGAGGATATATGCCAAAAGTATATTTTATTGGTGCCGGTGCCACAAAAGCTGTATCCTCAAGGGCTCCATTGAATAATGAAATACTTGATGCAATTTATAACGACACGTTTGAAGAGAGCATGGAAAAATCAAAAAATGAAATAATAAAATTTATTGATAGAGTATTTCATAGAAACAAAACCGAGAGACCGTTACTTGAAGATGTTTTAAGTTTTATAGATTTTAACATAAGACGAAAATCTACTACGCTTAGATTGTACAACTATGATGATTTAATTAAAATAAAAAATGATATTGTAGGTCTCATTGGAGATATTTTAAAAAGAAAATTAAGCACCTTGGATTCAGATGCAACAAATGAATTTATTAGGAAGATAGGTACAAAGGACACAATTATATCCACGAATTACGATATTATTATTGACAATGCTTTATTGAGCGTATTAAAGAACGTTAATTATGGTGTGAGGGTTAGAAAAAATATTTTTCCGCTTATAACACTTTCTGATGGGGAAAGGAGAGCTGGAAATTATATTATGCATGAAGTAAATGTTGGAAATATAAAATTATTAAAGTTACATGGTTCATTAAATTGGTTATTTTGTCCAAGATGCAATGAAATAGATGTCACAATAGGCACAAAAGGAGCTGCTGAATATTTAGGACAAAATTATAAATTTGTTTGTTCAAATAGCAATTGTACTGCTGAATATGAACCTTTAATAGTAACGCCAACAAAATACAAAATATATGAGAACAGAATACTAAGCGATATATGGGATATTGCAAAAAAGAGTCTTAAATCAGCTGATGAAATTATTTTTATAGGATACTCACTTCCTGAAGCGGATACGGAAATAAAATGTTTATTACTTAACGCATTGAATGAAGCTAAAAAAAAGGCGAAAATAACATTTGTTGATGTGCAGGGTGGTAGTGACGATATTATTAATTACAAAAGGCTCTTTGGGGCAGTTAAACATATAAAAGATGGGTTCATTGTGTATGTTGAAAGTCTGCCGGAAGTGGCGAACAATATAAACGGAAAGTGATTAAAAATAAGGATTATATATATGCAAGAAATTAACTGGAATAATTTTAAAGCAAAATTTAATGGAAAAGAGCAATCTTCTTTTGAATGGTTATGCTACCTTTTGTTTTGCAAAGAATTCAATAAAAATATAGGTATATTCCGTTATAAAAATCAATCAGGAATTGAGACAAATCCAATAAGTAAAAATAAAGATGTAATTGGTTGGCAGGCAAAATTCTATGAAACAACATTATCACAAAATAAAAAAGATTTAATTGAAATGATTGCAAAAAGTAAACGGGATTATCCTGATATTACAAAAATAATATTTTACACTAACACGGAATGGGGGCAAGGTAAAAAACAGAATGATTCTCAAATTAAAATTGAAGTTGAAAAAATAGCGGAAGATTTAAAAATTCAATTAGAATGGCGAAATGCTAGCTATTTTGAATCACCTTTTTTAACGCTGGATAATGAAATAATCGCTAAGCATTTTTTTAGTTTAGGTGAAAGTATCGTTGATCTTTTAAAAGAAAAACAAAATCATGCAGAGTCTATTTTATATGGAATACAAACAGAAATAGCATTTGAAAAAAGCAAAATAGAAATTGATAGAAGTGAAGTTTTAAAAAACATTCGTGAAACAATTGATCAGAACCAAATACTTATTTTAAGTGGAGTGGCCGGAGTTGGCAAGACAGCTATTGTTAAGAAATTATACAATGAAATAAATAGCGAGATTCCTTTTTATATTTTTAAAGCGAATGAGTTTAATGTAAATAATATTAATGAGTTGTTTAAAAGTTCAAATCTATATAATTTTATAGAAGCCCATCAAGACGAAAAGAATAAGATTGTTATTATTGACTCCGCTGAAAAACTGTTAGAACTAAACAATTCGGTTCCTTTTAAAGAATGTCTTGCTAATTTTATAAAGACTAAATGGAAAATCATTTTCACAACAAGAAATAACTATTTGGAAGACTTGAATTATCAGTTTGTAGAAATTTATCAGATTAAGCCTTTTAATTTAGATGTAATCAATATGGATTCAGAAGCATTAACAGAGTTATCACAAAAGTACAAATTTATCATTCCCGCAGACCCGAAATTATTCGAATTGATTAAAAATCCATTCTATTTGAACGAGTATTTAAAGTTTTATAAGAAAGATGAACAAATAGATTATTTGAAATTCAAGGAAAAACTTTGGAACAAAATTATTAAGAAATCTAAATCAAGTAGGGAACAATGCTTTATGCAAATGGTTTTTCAACGAGCAAATGAAGGCCAGTTTTATATTGTGCCAAAATGTGATTCTCAAATTCTTGATGAATTAGAACAAGATGGAATCATAGGTAGTGAAAAAGCAGGATATTTTATAACGCATGATATTTATGAAGAATGGGGATTAGAGAATATTATTGAGGCAGAATATATTAAGAAGAAAAGCAATAAAGAGTTTTTTCAAAAGATTGGCGAATCGTTACCAATACGTAGAAGTTTTAGGAATTGGTTGTCTGAAAAATTGTTATTAAAAGATGAATCAATAAAGAAATTTATAGAAGAAAATATTGAAAAAGAAGAAATTGCACAATTTTGGCAAGATGAAATTCTTATATCGATTTTGCTTTCTGATTATGCAGAAGTATTTTTTGAGCTTTTTGCAGAGAAACTTTTAGAAAATGAGCAAAAACTATTAAAAAGAATCAGTTTCTTGATAAGAATTGCATGCAAAGAAGTTGATGAGGATTTTTTCAAACAATTAGGCATAAAAAAATTAAATATATTTTCAATGAAATATATTTTAACAAAACCAAAAGGACAAGGATGGCAAAGCCTCATAAAATATATTTATAAAAATCTTGATCAGATAGGCATTAAGAATATAAATTTCATTTTGCCTTTAATACATGATTGGAATAGTAAAATCAAAGAAGGAGAAATTACAAGATTATCGAGTTTAATTGCTCTGAAATATTATCAAGGGGTAATTAAAGAATCCAGTTATTTTTTCCATGATGACACCAAAGAAAAACTTTTGCAAACTATTCTTTTTGGTTCTGCTGAAATTAAAAATGAGTTAAAAGCTATTCTTGAAGAAATCTTAAAAAACAAATGGAAATATCATAGAGATCCGTATTATAATTTATCAAAAACTATTTTGACTAAACTTGAAGGAATTATAGCCGCTAAAGTTCTTCCGGGGTATGTATTACAACTTGCCGATTTATTTTGGTCATGTACTCTTTCGAATGATGATATGTATCATCATTCAGGAATAGGAGTAGAGAAATATTATGGTATTGAAGAAAATCATTTAGAGTATTTTCCAGCTAGCGCATTTCAAACACCAATTTACTGGCTTCTTCAATCGTCATTAACAGAAACATTAGATTTTATTTTGGAATTTACGAATAGGACGGTTGAACACTTTGCTAAATCTGATTTTGCAAAACATGAAGTTGAGGAAATAGACGTATGTATAAATAATGAAGAGACCATAAAGCAATACATATGCGATAGGCTTTGGTGTACATATAGAGGATCTCAAGTGGCTCCTTATCTTTTGGAATCAATGCATATGGCATTGGAAAAAAAGTTTCTTGAAATGGGAAAATATTTGGAATCTAAGATATTAGAAAGTTGGTTGTTATATCTCCTTAAAAACTCAAAATCAGCTTCTATTTCTGGTTTGGTTGCAAGCATTGTGTTAGCTTACCCTGAAAAGACATTTAATGTGGCAAAGGTTCTTTTTAGAACAAAGGCCTTTTTTCTTTATGACGCACACAGACTCGTGCTTGATCAAAGTGTGCTATGTCCAGTAGGGGCGGATTCTAATGGTTTGTTTTTTCAAAACGAAAGAATTGAGTCTGGAAACCTTGAACATCGAAAAGAGTCATTAGAACAGCTGTGTTTTAAATATCAAGTAATTAAAACTGAAAATACAAGTGAAGAAGAAGAAAGGAAAAGACAAAAAGAATTGTGGGATATTTTAGACGGATATTATGAAAAGTTACCAAATTCATCAGAAGAAAATGAATCCGATAAAACATGGAGACTTTTTTTAGCGAGAATGGATTATCGAAAGATGACGCCAAAAGTAGAGTCATCTAAGGAGGGTAAGGGAACAGTAATAACTTTTAATCCAGAAATAGACCGAGAACTTAAAAAATTTAGCGAAGAAGCACTAAAAAAAAGTTCGAATGCGATGAAATATACTCCATTGAAATTGTGGTCGCATTATAGATTTGAGAACAATGAAGATGAATATAAAAAATATAAGCAGTACGAATATAATGTCGAAGAGGTAATAGCCGAAACAAAGGCTATTGTTGAAATATTAAAGAATAGGTCGAATGAAGATATTTCCTTTTTTAATCAATCAGTCCCTGCATATACCTGCACAGTTTTAATACGGGATTATTATGATAAGTTAAGCGAAGAAGATAGAGAATATTGTAAGCAAGTAATTGTAGAATTTGCATCAGTACCATTAAAAAAAGGATATTCATACCAAATCTCTGATGGGACACAACCAGCTATTGGTATTTTAGCTGCGCTTATAGAGTATTTTCCAAAGGACAAAGACAAAATCAAAACCTTGCATTTTTCACTACTAATCAAATCATGGGGAGATATTCAAACATTTGTTATAGGAAGTGTGCTATACAATTTATGGGATATAAGTTTTGAAGATGCCCATGCAATATTTTTAGGATATTTATTATTAAAGCCTAAATATGATGAGTTAAGTACTGAAATAAGAAAAGAAAACTATAAAAAGAAAATTTACGAAAATTCTGAAACACAAGTATTTGAGCGGTTTTATGATCAATATAAAACAGAATTAGAAACAATTATTTCAAATAGTATCTCTTATGAGGAGTTGGGTAACATAAGTTTGCTAGATTTAGAGATTTTAAAAATATCTTTTGAGCTATTACCTATGGAAACTGAAAATATAGATCATAAAAATTTCTTAAACATAATTATCCCTATTTTTGCTAAAAAACTGTTTATTGATGATGAAAAAATTGATTATATGCTCAAGCATAGGTTTTTGGAGAAATATGCGTACTTAATTTTAAATTCCACGGAAAAAGAAATTGGGATATATCTAAAACCTTTTATCTATAACTTTGATGGTTCAAGAGATAGTGCTGCTTTTTTTCAAGCGTTTATTAGTGCAGAAGATAAATTGAATAGGTATGAGGAGTTTTGGATAGTATGGAATGCTTTTTATAAAAAGATTGTGGAGCTTTGTAAGAATGGAAGTGCGTCTCATTACTCTGCAGAAATTGTTCATAATTATCTTTTAGCCTGGCCATATTGGCGAGAAGATATTAAAGAATGGCATTCATTAAAAGATAGAGACAAAGCATTTTTAAAGAAAATCGCAGAAGATATCGGACAGCATCCTTCAGTCTTATATTCTCTTTCAAAAATTCTTAATGGTATCGGAAGTAAATTTTTAGAAGAAGGGATAGAGTGGATAAGTAATATCCTTCAAAGAGATCGAACATTGATTAGTAAAGAACTCGAGATAAACACAATTTATTACATTGAAAATATTATTAGGCGATATGTGTATAAAAACCGCACCAAAATTAAGAAAACAGTTCAAATAAAAAAAGAAGTTATTGAAATCTTAAACTTTCTATTTGAAAGAGGTTCTGTAACAGGATATTTATTACGAGAAGATATTTTATAGCAATATATGGAAAGGTGGATGCCTTATTGGCATATTGACTAAAATCACGTGGAAAAGAAAGGGGCAGGGTACTTTAAATGAAAAAGAAAAAACAATATAACAAACTGATAAGAGGAAAAAATGCAGGATGTCCCCATTCTTTTATGGATAAATCCTTTCAGAGAATAGGAGCAAAATCAAACGCCCATGTCGGTCATGACTTTGAATCTGATGCGAAGGTCTTTTTCGCAAGCATAGGTGTTGAATTAATTTCTGATTTAAAAGTTCCTATTGGCGTTGGACGACTAAAGAAAAGTCATGCCTTTGATCTGGGTTGTGAAAAGCAAAAAGTGATTATTGAGTGTAAATCACATAGATGGACATCCGGGGATAATGTGCCAAGCGCCAAAATGACAGTTTGGAATGAAGCAATGTACTATTTTAATATAGCCCCCAAAGAATATCTAAAAATAATGTTTGTTCTAAAAGACAAGAGTGAAAAGCGAAAAGAAACATTAGCCGAATATTATTTACGCACATACAAGCATTTAATACCTGCGGGTGTTGAATTTTGGGAATATGATGAAAGTACAAATAGCGCTGAGAAACTAGCATTGAGCAATTAAGAAAGAGGATAGCCTCTTTCGCCTCATTACACGCATTCTTGACCCCAAATAGTATCAGATTAGGTCAGTTATGTGACACGCCATTTGTTGATGCCAATACACGGGTCTAACAGGCTATTATCAATCAGCCCGAGGCTAAATTATAATATTGTTTCGGGACTATAAACAGCGCCATAGAAAGAAAAATAGGTATTATTCGGTTGCGCGTCGGTGCAGTAAGATTATCGGCACTATCATTACCCTATGTCTGCACTCCAAAGTGAGTAAGAATTGCATTGCCGCCAGGAGTGCCCGGAGTTAGATGTGCCGACCGTGTCTGGGCAGGAGTATAGGTTACAATACCCTTTTGTTTTGGAAGGTTCCATTCCGCAACCTTGCGTGTTACGATAACAATCGCTTTGCCGCTCTGCACGCGTTTAAGAACAAAATCATCGATAAAATTACGGGCGAGCTTCACTGAAGGAAGGTTCTTTAGCCAACGGTCGCCGTCCTTAAATGAAACACTATGATAGGGTAGTAATTCGATGGCGGCCATGTTCGCGGCCAAACGTGAGCGGGCCGTAGCAAATGGAACTTTCCAAGCTGTTGACAATTTTTCAATGACCTTGGATAATTTTCCGTGCCACCATGTGAATCCCCCATGCCAAGCAAACTGTGGATCTAAAAAAATAAACGGTGTCGATCCCCTAACAAACTGCTGCTTTAAGTTAGATTGAAGAGCCGCACGATATTTTGGAACTTCATATTCTCCATAGTAGTCATGCGGGCCTATTCCCGGGTTGAGCAATAGTATGTAAATGGTGGCGCGTTGTATATCACCAATAAACGGTATAGGCAGGAGGCCGAGATGTAACCGCGTGTCACCTGGAGCTCCGAAATTAGGTGCCTCAATAGCCTCTTGCCAACTACAATTAGTAATGATGGATTTTTGACTTCGAGGTGAACTAAACACATTTTGATCATCATCAAGTACAAATGGCGCGGAGCCTAGTTTCCATTCCGCCCAAGCTTTAAGCAAATTTGTTTTTGACATATTCCCGTTTTTTATTGTCACCTTTAATTAGAGTATATCATATTTCTGATGAAAAATGTGATACGATGACCGTAAGGGTCATCATCTCCGGTAAATTTGCAAAATCCGGTAGCATCCGAACACTAAATCCGGCGACATTCGAACACCGAATCCGCTAACATTCGAACGGCAAATCCGATTTTTATCCGAACAGTATTGTGGGGTAAAACGGATTTACGCCAAAATAAACAAAAAGTAAGACGGCGAGCTTTTTAGAAACTCCTTAATATGTAATAAAATGCCCTCAAAAAAGGGGGGCAAAATGAGGAGAACGACAATAGGGATTTAAGGGATTATAGAGGCCTTGCT
>Ga0180009_10000543_pt1 | contig 51901 bp, 40 predicted proteins | sample OS_PC_MetaG_FD_123537 | JGI IMG/M metagenome (GOLD analysis project Ga0180009, IMG submission 123537) | Groundwater microbial communities from the Aspo Hard Rock Laboratory (HRL) deep subsurface site, Sweden - OS_PC_MetaG | ecosystem: Environmental > Aquatic > Deep subsurface > Groundwater... | reverse complement strand
TTGGGTGATGGGAAGGGAAATACAATCTCAGCAGTCCCGATGCGGAAGCAATACATAACTGATAAAGGAAAAGCATGGGGAGGAATAACTATTTCCGACCCCAAGATATTGGATCTTACACGTAAGTTTTTAAGTTCGACCAAATGGAAAGGAGGCTTTGAGCTGGAACTCATGAAGAATAAAGACAATGAGTTTTATATTCTGGAAATAAACCCACGCATACCGGCCTGGATCTATCTGGCAGTCGGTGCAGGGCAAAATATCCCTGAAGCTTTAGTCAACCTTGCTTTTGGTAAAGACGTCCCTCCATTTCAGGAATATACGGTAGGAAAAATGTTTATCCGTTATTCCTGGGATATGATCGTAAACATTGAAGAATTTCAGCAAATTTCAATTAACGGAGAATTATAATTACAATAACTATGGAAAAACTAAGATATGAGCGGCCGGTGATACGCCGGCATGAAAGCAATCTTCCCAATAAATTCGGCATGAAGGCGGAATACTCTCCTATGCCATACATCGATAATGTTTCGGTTAGTGAATTGATTAAAACTTACGGTTCACCTTTGTTTGTGATCTCTGAAAAGACAATTCGCAATAAATACAGGGCCGCACTCAAATCTTTTACCACTCGCTATCCAAAAGTGCAATTCGCCTGGTCATACAAAACCAACTATTTAGATGCCGTATGCAGGGTTTATCATCAGGAAGGTTCATGGGCTGAGGTTGTATCGGGTTTTGAATACGATAAAGCTATTGCCAACGGAGTAAGTGGGAACAGGATCATTTTTAACGGGCCTGACAAGACCGGAGAGGACCTGACCAAGGCTATCCTGAATGAGTCTCTTATACATATTGATCACCTCGATGAGTTATATTCCGTTATTGAGATTGCTGAAAAGACCAAGAAGAGGCCTAAAGTGGCCATCAGGGTCAATATGGACACAGGCGTTTATCCCATGTGGGACCGTTTTGGCTTCAATTATGAAAACGGCCAGGCCTGGGAAGCCCTGAACAAGATCATGCATTCTGATATGCTTGACCTGGTTGGTCTTCACACGCATATCGGGACTTACATGATGACGGCAAAAGCATATGAAACAGCAGCGTATAAAATGGCCGATCTTGCCATCGGACTTAAGAACAAATACCAGCATGAGATTAAATACATCGATATGGGAGGCGGCTTTGCTTCCGGAAATACGCTGAAAGGGGCATACCTGCCTGCAAGCGATACAAATCCTACTTTTGATGATTATGCCGAAGCTATAACTACACCACTCCTGAACAGCAACTTCGACCGTGAGAATATGCCTTTACTTATCCTTGAAACCGGAAGAGCCCTCATCGATGATGCCGGTTATCTGCTTGGTACCGTCATCGCCAATAAACGTCTCTCCGATGGCAGGCGCACAACCATCGTTGACGTGGGTGTAAACCTCTTGTTTACTTCTTTCTGGTACGATCATAAGATTTCACCTGCAAGGAAACAAACCCAGTATACGGAGGAAACTGTAGTTTACGGACCCCTCTGTATGAATATCGATGTGATCCGTGAAAGTATCAACCTTCCATTGATGAACAAAGGGGATCATTTTGTCATTCACAGCGTTGGTGCCTACAATATGACCCAATGGATGCAGTTCATCACGCTGAGACCCAAAGTAGTGATAATCGACGAAGACAGTATTCCTCATGTTATCAGGGAGAATGAGACCTTGGATCAACTGGTTCAGAACGAATTGGTCCCTGCTAATCTTAACCGTTTTGACCTTAAATGATGCAACCTATATCATACAAGCGTTGGAAATCAGTTGTTTCGGCCTTTTTGCTGAGCATTGGCAATAGCTATTCGCAGGTTTTCTTTTCCCATTCGAGGATTTTTGCGGTTATTTTACTCGTTGTTACCTTGTTTGATATAAACGCGGGTCTTGCCGGATTAATCTCTGTGGTGATTTCGAATCTCGCAGCGTTCTTCATGGGGTTCAACCGGTTTAACATCAAAGCTGGATACTATGGATTTAACAGCCTGTTGGTAGGATTAGGACTGGGAGTGTTTTATCAGCCGGGTGTGGAATTCTACCTTATTCTGGCTTTTACAGCCATGTTTACACTGTTTATTACGCTTATGATGGAAGGTGTGATCGGAAAGTACGGACTGCCTTATCTCAGTATTCCTTTTCTGATCTCGCTCTGGATGGTGACCCTGGCTGCTCGTTCTGTAACTTCGCTTGAGATTAGTGAAGGCGGCATCTTTTCCCTGAATGAAATGTATGCCATTGGCGGGATTAACCTTGTGAAAATTTATGAGTGGTTCAACAATCTCAACATACCTCAATCCTGGGTTATTTATTTTCGTTCCCTCGGGGCCATCTTCTTTCAGTATCATCTCTTTCCAGGGTTGATCATTGCCATTGGAGTGCTGATCTGTTCCAGGATCTCTTTCCTGCTGAGCCTGGTAGGTTTCTTTTCCGCATACTACTTTTACAGGTTGATAGGGGCCGATATTTCCGAATTAAATTACAGTTACATCGGCTTCAATTTCATCCTCACAGCCATTGCAGTTGGAGGGTTTTTCATCATTCCTTCCAGGAGCTCTTTTCTTTGGGTGGTCTTATTAATCCCTTTGATTTCAATCACGATCAGCAGCACCTCAGCATTGTTTTACACATTACAGCTTTCGGTGTATTCCCTGCCTTTTAATTTCATTGTTCTGCTCTTTCTGTATGTAATGAAGTTTCGGGAAAGGTTTTTCCGCAGCCCTGAACTGGTTTATGTGCAGCACCATTCCCCGGAAAAGAATTTGTATATCAGTCGCAACTTTCTTGAACGCTTTCGCCCCGATGTAAATATGAGCTTGTCTCTGCCTTTTTACGGTGAATGGAAAGTGACACAGGGATATAGCGGCAAATACACCCATCAGGGAGAATGGAAACACGGACTGGATTTTCAGATTGAGGATGAAGAGGGAAAGGTTTTTAATAGCAAGGGAGATGATTTGGCGGATTATTACTGTTTCAACAAACCGGTCATAGCTCCTGCCGACGGGAAAGTAGAGGAAATCGCTGATGGTATCCCGGACAATCCGGTTGGCGAAGTCAATCTAAGGCAAAACTGGGGAAACACCATTATCATCCGGCATACTGACAAACTATTTACCAAGCTTAGCCATCTGAAGGAAGGATCGTTCAAAGTGGCTAAAGGCGATTTTGTAAAAAAAGGTGATGTTTTGGCTCATTGCGGGAACAGTGGAAGATCTCCTTATCCTCATCTTCATTTTCAGGTTCAGAAAGATCCCTTTATTGGATCTGCTACGATTCACTATCCTTTTGCTTATTATATCAGCTTCCGGGAAAAGAGACCCGAATTGAAGGCATACGCAGTCCCGGAAGAAAATGAATTATTATCCAATATCAGCAGGAATGCAATGCTGAAAAAGGCTTTCGGACTGGTTCCCGGTCAGAAATTTTCTTTCCTGGTTAAAGACTTGTTGAATCACGCTGAGGAAAGGGTTTCGTGGAAAGTGGAGGCCGATAGTCTGAACAATACTTACATTAAATGCGAAGAATCCGGCTCCAGAGCATATTTCAAAGCAGTCGACGGCGTTGTCTTTTTTATCGATTTTACAGGAAACAGAAAGTCCCTTCTGTATTATTTCTACCTGGGTGCATTCAAAGTCATTTATGGGTATTACCAGGGGATAACGATAAATGATCGTATTCCCGATCATATGTTTACGGTTTCCTGGATCAAACCTTTTCAGGATTTTATGGCTCCATTCTTGAGGTTGGTAAACATAACCTATACACTTGAATTGGCTGAAAAGACCAGCGATTTTCTGAATGAAAAAATCACCCTGAATTCCAAAGTTAATGCTTGTATCGGGAAAAAGCCGATCAGGAACATCCGGTTCCGGATGGAAATCGCAGACGGAAAATTGTCGGTTTTTACCATTACTGCCCCTAATAAAGAAATTAAAGCCATATGGGAAGATTAGTGATGTTGGTATTAGTCATTTTTACGGGTATGCAAGCCGGTTTTTCCCAGGAAAGAACATTTCATGCATCCGATAGCATTACGTACAGCCTTTATCTGCATCAGGACTGGGACAGACTGGTGAAAAAAGGAAAGGAAGCCCTCGGGGCAGGCACGGATTATTTCTATCTCAGAATGAGACTGGGTATAGCATACTATGAAAAGCACAATTATATTGAGGCAGCCCGCCAGTTTCGCAGGGCTCTTGACTTCAACAGCCTTGATAAGGATGCCTGGACTTACTACTACTATTCCCTGAAGTTTTCAGGGCAAAACGATGTCATTACTTCCGTAAACCGAAAAATCCCTTCATTCCTGAAACAATCCCTGAAAATCCCGGAAAATAAATTCCTGGAAATGGTATATGCAGAAGGAGGCCTCTTGACTACCAATAATATCTCTAAGAATTCGGACCTGAATATTATGGGCAAGGATCAGATTTATGGAGAGCAGCTTTTATATGGTAACGGCAGATATGCTCATGCCGGAGTGCGCTTCCGCCTTTCAGACCGTGTTAAGATGTATGTTGGGTATAACTTCATCGAAGCAGATATGAGAAAACGCTTTGAATATACCCTGTATGAAGCAAAGGTGGATTCTGTTGTTTATGAATCGTGGGGTTATTCAAAGTATTATTCTTTTCCGGTGACCGATAATCAGAATATCATAGATTATAAGGTCAGACAAAATGAGCTGTATCTTAATGCCACTTTTACATTAAAAAATGAAATTCAGATTATTCCTGCATTTCACTACTCAATGCTAAATTTTCCCGTTACGGAAGCCCGGTATGAACCGCAAGAAGCTTCCGACACGGCTTATTTTGTTTATGATGGTCAACAAACGTTTTGGTTTACTTATGAAAGACCCGCTTATAGTTTTACCACCAGGAATGTCAGCACAAACGATTACCTGGGGGCGCTGTCGGTGAATAAATCCTTTTCCCGATTTAACGGAGGCATTTCTGCAATTTATTCCAGCCTGAACGAAAGGAAGTTTTTTCAGATCGATGGGCGGCTGACCTGGTTCCCCAGTGGTAACCTGAATTTTTATTCCACGACAGAATTGAGAAATTTCTTAACAGACAAGGAGTATCGTTTGATCTTTCACCAGGTATTGGGAGGCAGGATTTTATCCTGGCTCTGGACTGAAGGCTCGGTCACGGTGGGTGACCTGTCTTATACTTCTGAAAACAACGGCCTGGTAATATTTACCATTACTGATAAAATTAAATATCGACTTGCAATGAGGTTGATTTTCCCACTATCGGAGCACCTTTCTTTTAATCTGCGTTATCAGTTCCTGGCAAAGGAGGGAGTATACGCAGTGTTTCACGATTCGCCAAAGGGCGAATTCCGGTTTCATAGTTTTGACTACTTTCACAATAATTTTTTCGGAGGAATACAATGGAACTTTTAGCGCATAGGTTTTTAACTGTTTTATTTCTGATATTCTCAGGAATAACCCTTTCGACAGCACAGGATTATAATACGATGAAAGAGGCTTTTCGTTCAAGTTACACCTGGCAGGAATCGGGCGAATATACAAAGGCCATTAAAGCATTGAAAGATGTTTACAGCGAGGATCATTATATCCTGAATTTAAGATTGGGATGGCTGAGTTATCAAAATGGAAGCTTTACCGAATCCATGGCCTATTACCAGCGTGCAATCGGGTTGAAGCCCTATTCATTGGAACCACGGTTTGGCATAACCTTTCCGGCTTCCGCCCTGGGAAACTGGAATCTTGTCGTAAATCAATACGAAAAGATCCTGGAGATAGACCCCCAGAATACCATTGCCCATTATAAGTTGGGTTTGTATTACTACAATAATGAAGTATACGATAAGGCATTCACTCATTTTGAAAAGATTGTGAATCTCTATCCTTTTGATTATGATGGATTGATCATGTACGCCTGGACGAACCTGAAACTGGGAAAACTAAGAGAAGCGGGGGTGCTTTTTCGACAGGTGTTACTATACAATCCCGAAGATGAATCCGCCATTGAGGGGTTGAAATGGGTGCAATAATTTTCATAATTTAGCCTGGTATGGAATTTCAAACGGGAACGGTATTATTTGCCTTTGCGCTTACCCTGTTTGCCGGTTTGTCGACCGGGATAGGCAGTGCACTCGCTTTTTTTACAAAGCAGACCAACACGAAATTTCTCGCTATATCGCTGGGTTTTTCGGCTGGGGTAATGATTTATGTCTCTTTCGTGGAAATATTCGGAAAGGCCAGGGACTCACTTGTCGGCGTTTACGGCGATACTTCGGCATTCTGGTACACAACGGCCGGATTTTTCGGCGGGATCTTACTGATTGCGATCATCGACAAGCTTATCCCGGGATATGAAAATCCGCATGAGATCAGGATGATAGAAGAAATTCAACCTGGAACGGCAAATAACGGGCGTAATGAAAAGCTTATGCGCATGGGTTTATTTACTGCCCTTGCCATAGCTATCCATAATTTTCCGGAAGGGCTTGCCACCTTTACCGCCGCATTGACCGAGCCCGGACTGGGTATCGCCATTGCAGTTGCTATTGCAATTCACAACATCCCGGAAGGCATTGCAGTATCTGTTCCTATTTTTTACGCAACCGGCAGCAAAAGAAAGGCATTCTGGTATTCCTTCTCTTCGGGTCTGGCAGAGCCTGCGGGAGCCATCCTGGGTTATCTTATCCTTATGCCCTTTATCACACCGGCTGTTTTTGGCGTCTTGTTCGCATCTGTTGCCGGGATCATGGTCTTCATCTCTATTGATGAACTATTGCCGGCAGCAAGGGAATATGGGGAACACCATCTTTCCATTTACGGACTGGTTGCCGGTATGGCGGTAATGGCGTTTAGTTTGCTGATGTTTGCCTGAAACATATTTCGTCGCCGTTTGTTATTGTTTTCAGGAAAATATAGAATATTATGGCAAAAATTGGAATATTTTACGGATCTTCCACAGGAAATACGGAGTTCGCCGCCAGGAAGATAGCAATGCAATTCGGTGAAGGTAAAGCCGATGTTTACAACGTTGATTCAGCCGATGCATCTGATATTGAAAAATACCCTTATCTTATCTTCGGAACCTCTACCTGGGGAATTGGGGATATGCAGGACGATTGGGAGGATTTTATCGAAGTAGTTGAGTCGGTTGATCTGAAAGGGAAAAAGGCAGCCATTTTCGGTGTGGGTGACCAGGATACGTATCCCGACAGTTTTGTGGATGGAATGGGAACACTCTATAAGAGATTGAAAGATAAAGTTGAGTTCGCAGGAGAATGGCCAACGGATGGTTATGATTTCGATCATTCAGACGCGGTCATTAAAGACAAATTTGTTGGATTATCCCTGGATGTCGATAATCAGGATGAACTGACCCAGGAAAGGATAGAACAATGGGTTAAGATTCTTATGAAAGAATTTAAATAAAAAAGGCCGGATTTCCGGCCTTTTTTTCGCATTAACCATTTTTGCTAACTTTGGCTTAGTATTAAGAGATTTCTATAGTCCTGGCAGGTTTAGCCCTGGCTTCTTCCTTCTTCGGTAAATGCAGTTTCAGTATACCATCGTTGTACTCAGCTTTGATCTCATCCGTGTTGATGCTTTCCGGGATAGAAAACGAGCGGCTGAAGCTGCCAATTCCAAATTCCCTTCTTGTGTAATTGCTTACATTTTCCTGCTCTGCTTCGGCTGATATGGTCAGGATATCCTTATCGAGGTCAATCTTAAAGTCTTCCTTCTTCATTCCCGGAACCATCAGTTCAATGCCAAAACCATCTTCTTTCTCAAGAATATTGGCAGCAGGACGGCAGGTATTGCAACGGTTGCCGAAACGGTTCATTCCGTAGTTCATCAATTCTGCCATTAAGGGGTCTTTGCTCCATTTAATAAGTGTCATGGTTTTATCCTCCATCTATTTTTAAGTTATTGTTTTGATTTCTTTCCACTCCCCAGTCAATTTCCATACCAGCGAAAATCAAACTTCAAAACAAGACAAAATGACACATAAATTAAAATGAAATACGCCATAATGACATTAAATACTCCATCTCCCAGCCCCCCAGCCCCTAGTCCCCAGCCCCCTGCCCCCTGCAACCTGCCCCCTGCAACCTGTTCCCTGTTCCCTGCCCCCTGTATTTCACCCCCCCATCACATACTCCCTGCACAAATAAGGCTCTATACTCTTGTAATCCAGGAAAGAATTAACATCACGATAGACACGCAGCATGTTCCAGGGCATTTTAAGCGGGCCACCGAAGAATCTGGCAGGATTGAAGAGGAGGGAAGGTTTTTCCACATGTTCTTCGACGATACCGTCGAAAGGTTCGGAATCTGGGGTGAGGGTTTCCAGGATAACATTACGGTTGTAATGGTAAATGGGATGGACCTCCAGGGTGAGAGGGGTATGGCCGTTATGCCAGCGGTGGATAAAAGTATCATGATTGAGGTTTTTCTTTTTCCGGAATAGAGTGAGGAGGCAAAGGCCGGGAGTAACGGTTCCCGGATCCCAGTTGCGTCGGTATTTGATGGGAAATGCTTTATCGACCTTGTAAGCACCGGCAAAACCGGGAATATCGGCCAGTTGCTCCAGGACTTGTTTAATTGGGGTAGAAACCGAGACAGCAGCGATTTTGTTTTTCCGGAAAGGGATCACGGATAAAGTTGGAGGTTTGCTTTCCGTCAGGGTTACGCTAACTTTAATGTCTTCCCTCAGCATCTTTGCGGCGGATAGTATTCGTTTTGAGAATTCAGGGTAAGTCTCCCGTTCTTCTCCGCGGATCAGGTAAATTTGGTTTTCCATGAAGTTTATTATTTTCTATGTTTGCAATGATAGAATATTTTGTCGTTTCTAAAGTAATTGATTTATGAACCAACCCAATGTTTTGATTACAGGTGGCAACGGTTTCCTGGGAAAGGCCATAGTTAAAGAGTTCCTGGATAATGATTCACCTTTAAGACCCGGATCGCTAACTGTTTTTGATATTAAAGACACAGGATCAAAGGTTGATGGAGTTGAATACGTTCAGGGGGACATCCTGGATTATAATTTGCTTTTAGAAGCCTTACAAGGGAAAGATATTGTCATACATTCGGCGGCGATAGTTGATTGGGGAACGAAAAGCGATAAGGAGGTGTTGGATGTGAATTTGGAGGGTACGAAGAACGTGATCCGTGCCTGCCGGGAGAGCGGAGTAAAATACCTGATCTTTACAGGATCGGTGGATGCGGTCTTCGGCGGTAAGCCTCTTATCAATGTTGACGAAAGCCATCCATATCCTGAAAAGCATTCCAACAGTTACTGCACTTCAAAGTACCTTGCGGAAAAACTCATCCTGGAAGAAAACGATGATGTACTAAAGACTTGCGTACTCAGAGGGTCGGACATTTACGGTGAAGACGACCCCTATCATATCAGCTCTTTGATAAATATGGCCAAAGGAGGATTCTACGTCCGGCTGGGCAATGGCAAAACCCGTTGTCAGCACATATACGTTGGAAATGCGGGATATGCCCATGTGCTTGCTGCTGCAGCCATGTGGAACGGGAATGAGAAAGTCTGTGGTCAGGTTTATTTCATGACGGATGGTCCGGGCAGTAATTTTTTTAAATTCTTTGACCGTATCGTGGAAGGGGCAGGATACAGAATTTGGCCGAAAAACCTGTGGTTACCTCGTGGGTTTGCCTATGCAATCGGCAGTATATCCGAATTCATAGCCTGGATGGTCAGACCCGTTAAAAGTTACCAGCCAAAATTCAGTCGCTTTGCCGTGGTTTATACCTGTACTGATATCACCTATTCATCGGAGAAAGCACGGAAAGATTTTGGATTTGTGCCTAAATACAGCGAGGAGGAAGGAGTGGAAAGGACAGCGGAGCATTATAAGATCTGAGATCGACGATCGCAGATCGCAGATATTGTCTTGCTAACAGAGTGTTCTTTTAATTACTAACTGTTAAAGTGTCGCCCCTACGGGGCTTTGGTTTATCAGGTAAAAAATATAATCCACATCAGAAAGCAATTTATAAACCTATCTATTTCCCAGCCCCGTAGGGGCGCACCTCCGGTAGCCAAATGGACGCGACACGTTTTCCGGAACCCCGTAGGGGTGACACTTTTATACAGATGACATCTCCCATGACTAGGATTTCATTTGCCAGGTTTTTTAACCCCCGCCCTGATTTCAACCTCCATCCTGTTTTCTCTGGGCGGGACCGGACATGAGTATTTGTGATTATAGGCACAATAAGGGTTGTAAGCCTGATTAAAATCGATGATAATAGTGTCTCCTGCCGGTATTTTCAGGTCGATATACCGACCTCCACCGTATGTTTCTTCACCGTTGGTGAGGTCATTGAAAGGAAGGAATAAATAATCCCTGTATTCTTCCGATTCAGTGAGCTTGATGTTTTGGTAAATGTTCAGAATTATATCTTTCCCGTGAAGGTTAAAATGAGCTTCACCGTATTTGACATAAACCGGAAGCCTTTCGGTGGTTGTTGCCATCCCGAAGGGATCTTCCCCGGGGGTACGGATTAATTCTGCGGAAATTCTGTATTTCAAATCTATGGGATATAAGTCCAGCCCGCGAAATGTTGCCTTCTCAGCTTCAGGTAATGGGGAGCTAGCTGTATCTGCAAAATGTTTATTTAATTCCAGGCGGAATTGGTTGATTTCATTTTCAGCTTCGGATTGGGAATAGGTAAGGGTGGAAATAAAGATAAATAAGGATATCAGAAGGAGAATGATTGTTTTCATTGCATGGGTATTAAATCAGAGGGTAAAGGTATTAAAATGGAGGAGAATTTTTCTTATACAAATATTTCGTCCCTTCTAACATGCCGCCCCTAACGGGGCTTTGGAAACCGATCTGCGCCTATTTTGCTATAAATATTCCGCCCCTCCGGGGCTTGGTTTATCAGGTAAAAAATGTTTTCCACATCATATAGCTCTTTAATAACCCTATCTATTTTCCAGCCCCGTAGGGGCGCCCCTACGGTAGCAAATGGACGCGACTCGTTTTCCAGAACCCCGTAGGGGTGACACTTTTAAACAGATGACATCTCCCAGGCCTGAGATGTCATCTGCCTTCAAAACAAAGCAAACAATATAAAAACCATGATAACCCAGCCCCGTTAGGGGCGGAATATTTATAGAAAAGGACGGCGCAACCAACAGAAAGCCCCATAGGGGCGACATATTTGTTATTATTGATATGAAAATAATAATAAACACCGCTACGGGACTTATAATGCGAAAACCCAAAATGACCAGCGGGTAAAATTACATTAATGAAAATTACTTTTTATTTGACAGTATATTAAATGACCGGTTCTAGCTTTTCCTGAAAATCAAATCTTTTTGTTTCGAATTTAATCATATTTGTTGTCTTTGAAATAATCTCCTTAAAAAATCATACATTAGTCGAAAGTTTACAACGTGATCCCAAAAGAGGACAGCAAATTTCTGCGCAAAGCCATTGAATTAAGCGCCCGCCACTCGCACGACGGGATTCACGGACCTTTTGGTGCTGTGATCGTTAAGGATGGGAAGATCATTGCCGAGGGTTGGAACGAGGTATTGAAAACCAACGATCCCACTGCCCATGCAGAAATCGTAGCAATCCGGAATGCATGCCGGTATCTGGGTACCTGGGATCTGGGGGGAACAACGATATATTCCAGTTGCGAACCCTGTCCAATGTGCTTAGGGGCTATCTACTGGGCGAAAATTTCACGGGTGGTTTTCGCCGCCAACCGTAACGATGCTACCAAAGCCGGGTTTAGCGATGAACATATCTATCGGGAAATTGAAATCCCTCATGATATCCGGATGGTGGAATTTGTCCAGCACCTCCGGGATGAAGCTGTTGAGGTGTTGGAGAAGTGGACAGAAAATGAAACGAGGAAAATGTATTAAGCTTGCAGGAATATTTGGTGAAAAGGCTGCAAGTTACAAGATGCAGGTTACAGGTTGCAGGAGGCAGGGAAAGGTTACAGGTTGCAGGTTGCAGGGGTCAGAGTGCAGGGTGAGGGTAATATTTTGCAGTCGTAGCTTGTAACTTGTAGCTTGTAGCTTGTAGCTTGTTTTTCCACTTCACATAATCTCAGAATTCGTTCATGGTCAGCGATCTAAGAAAAGTACTACGTTTTTTTCAGCTTAAACGCATCATCATTCCGATCGTCATCGGTTTAGGGGTGGCGGCATGGCTTATTATCCGGGATTTTGAAACGGAGCACCTAAGTGGGGTCCAATGGTCGGGGTATATGGTCGGATGGTTGCTGGCTGCCATCTGCCTGCAGGCGATACGCGATATTGCCTATATGTATAGAATAAGGCTGATGACCGATAAGCAGATCTCCTGGCGGCACAGCTTCGATGTGATCATGCTTTGGGAATTCGCTTCGTCAATAACACCTTCAGTGGTTGGCGGTTCTGCAATAGCCCTTATCATTGTCCATAAAGAAGGAATTTCCGTTGGGAAATCCACGGCAATTGTCATGGTTACAGCCATGCTGGATGAACTTTTTTATATTCTCATGGTACCCTTGATCTTGCTGCTTATCGGTACCAGTAATCTATTTACCAGCAGCCAGTTATTTCTGATGAACTGGGGTAGCGAAGGGGTTTTTATTGCAGGATATGTTTTTATCCTATTACTGACTACAATAATCACTTATGCCATATTTCTGAATCCCAGGGGGTTTAAATGGATATTGCTGAAGATCTTCAAGTTGAAATTCCTGAAAAGATGGAGATATGACGCTGCGAGGACAGGGGATGACATCATCACCACTTCCCGTGAAATGAAAGGCAAATCCTGGAAATTCTGGTTAAAAGCATACGGGGCAACGGTTTTTAGCTGGACAGCCCGTTTCTGGGTGGTTAATTGCCTTATACTGGCTTTTAATCCTGCCGTCCAGGATCAATTGCTGATTTATGGCCGGCAACTGGTAATGTGGGTCATACTCCTGATCAGTCCTACCCCCGGAAGCAGCGGAATTGCAGAATATGCCTTTCCTATGTTCTTAGGAGAATTTATACCACAAGGGTTTGAAGCTGCCGTTGGTCTTTTATGGCGCATACTGAGTTATTATCCTTATCTTGTTATTGGCGTGATCGTATTGCCTTTCTGGATCAGAAGGGTTTTCCTGAAGCGGAAGCTGATTCGGTTTAGAAGCGTTTGAATTGTCAATTCTGGATTCTGTATTCTGTATTTACAATAGGATTTTCGATTGGAAATATTCAATTTTCAATGCATTGACAATATCAAATTGCAAATCCAATTGTAAATACAGAATACAGAATCCAGAATCCAGAATATTATCCGCAATGATAGTACTTCTTCACCAGCTTCATGATCTCTTCTTCATTGTGGCTGATTTCGGTGCGAAGGTTTTTATCGTTGAAGTTTTTCAGGTATTGCGCGATCCAGTCGAGCATGCGTTCCGGGAATACCCCGTATTTGGTATATATATCTTTCTGTTTTTCCAGATATTCGCCGGATTCGTAGCAGGATGTTGGCAACTGATTCAATTCCTGGAGTTTTGCTTTATTCTCATCTTTGAAAATGTTGACATCAACATAAGTTTTCCGGGCATATTCCAGGGCATCTTTCATTTCGAATCCATGTCTTGCGGCAACCGTGAGTCCGGCCATTAACAGGTAAATGTCTGCTGAGCCGTCGGGGCAGCGGAATTCGACAGTTTGTTTGACGGTCATATCTTCTGTGTGCGGTTTTTCCTGGGGATTTACCTGGGAGACCATATCTTTTCCGAGCGACCAACCCAATGGAACCCTTACCAGAACGGAGCGGTTGCGGTCACCCCAGCAAATATTGGTAGGGGCTTCCTGATGGGGAACCAATCTGAAATACGATGTTGGATTGATATTCCCGAAAGCAGTCAGTGAAGGAGCCAGGTCGAGGTAACCGGCAATGGCTTTCCTGGCTGTATCACTGAGCCGGCCGTTTTCTACCATCATGTTTTTCCCGTCTTTCATCAGGCGGGTATGCACATGCAGACCGCTCCCGGCTTTTCCCACGGTGATCTTGGGAGCAAAGGAAACAGTTACTCCATAGCGGTATGCAAGGGTGCGGAGCATCCATTTGGCAACCATAAGCTGATCGGCTGCATCTTCTACATTGGTTGGAAGGAATTCGATCTCGTTCTGCTCGTATTCCATATCACCCAGACTGAAATTTCCAACTTCAGAATGCCCGTATTTAATGAGTCCTCCTGCCTGAGCAATAGCCTGCATAGCATCAATGCGCAATTGTTCCCATTTGGTAAAAGGGCTGGATTCGTGGTATCCACGTTGGTCGGAGGCCTGGAAAAGGTCTTCCCTGGGAAAAACAACGTAATATTCCAGTTCCCCCATGGTTTCGAAGGTCATGCCCGTTACATCCTTAAAGGCTTTATGAGCTTTTTTCAGGATATACTCAGGAGCGGATTCGAGAGGATTACCCTCTTTATCAAAATAAGAACACAATATGTCGAGTGTGGGGATATCATTGAACGGGTTGACAAAAGCCGTTTTGTACCTGGGAACTACATAGAGGTCGCTTGAACCGGCCTCCACAAAACTGAAAAGGCTGGATCCGTCGACGCGCTCACCGTTGGTAAGGATCTCCTCCAGGTGTTTCTTGCTGTTAATAATGAAATTAAGGGTTTTCAGACGACCATCCCATCCTGCATAACGGAAGTTGATCATCTCAATGTTGTAATCCTCACAATATTTCACGAGATCATCACGTGTGAAATCCTTTGCGGGTTTGTTCAGATATTGAACCAACTGATTCGGGTTCATGGCAGTTTTTTCGTTCATAGCATCGGGTTTGGGATACAGGCGTCAAACTTAGGAAATTTTTGTTAATTGCTTAACAATAGAACATTAATCTTTGGAAAATTAAAGTTGGTTCATGCAAACAATAGCACCCCAAAACTTGTTATTTTTGCTCCTTAGTTCCATTTATGTCAACAGAAGTAATTTTTATAGCAGGATTCATATTCTTTATCCTTCTTATCCTGTTTCTCGACCTTGGGATATTCTCAAAAAAGGATCACGTGGTTGGATTCAGGGAATCGCTTATCTGGACAATGGTCTGGATCACTTTTTCAATGGGATTTTATACCTTTTTGTATTTTGAGGGGCATTTTCTGCATGGCCTTGGAAGCTGGGAGGAAATTGCAGAAAATGTAAAGCGCTTTTCACATCAGATCGATATTAACGGTCTGGATTATGAAGCAGCCAAAACCGTTTATAATCACAACTTATCACTTGAATATCTTACGGGTTATATTATCGAGTATGCTTTATCGGTCGACAATGTTTTTGTAATGATCCTGATATTTATGGCTTTTGGGGTTGAGGAGAAGTATTACAAAAAGGTTTTGTTCTGGGGTATCCTGGGTGCCATTATCATGCGCTTCATTTTTATTTTCCTGAGTTCCGCCCTGATACAACGTTTCGATTGGATTTTACTGATCTTTGGAGCTATACTGATCTTCACCGGAGGAAAAATGTTGCAGGAGTTCATTAAGGGGAAGGAAAAGACGATCGATCCTGAACATCATCCTGTTGTCAGGTTTGCATCCCGTTATTTTTCGGTACACCCGCGGTATGAGGGTCATAAATTCTGGATACGTCAAAATGGCAAACTTTTAATAACTCCATTATTCATTGTTTTACTGGTCATAGAGTTTACGGATGTGATCTTTGCCGTGGATTCCGTGCCTGCCATTTTTGCTGTCACCAAAGACCCTTATATTGTATTTTTTTCAAATGTGTTTGCCATTATTGGGTTACGCTCCCTGTTCTTCCTTATTTCACATGTGATCAACCGTTTTTACTTTCTTAAGGCGGGGTTATCGGTATTACTGATTTTCATCGGATTGAAGATGCCGGCGCATTATTTTCATATCCTGGATATTGATACGCAGACCAGTTTATTGATCATAGTGGGGATTCTGGGATCGTCAATACTGATTTCCTTGATGTTTCCGAAAAAGGTGAGCGGGTTGTAAACACAGATTACACGGATTTTCACAGATTTTCCGGAAACAGGCTGGAGAATACTTGTAGCTTTAAAAGGATGATGGTTTTTTGAATGCATTGATAAGGAGAGAGGCGGCGAGATATGGACTGGTTTTATTGGCCAGGATGTCGGTTTCCAGTTTTTTCTGAAGGGTTTTGATTTCAGGATTCCGGTAAAAGAGTTCTCTGAGTTCGGCTTCAAGAGCTTCGTACATGATCCCGATGTTTTGCCTCTGTCTTTTTTCCAGGAAATATCCGTTTCCTTTCGTCAGTTTCATGTAATCCAGGATGTTATTCCATACTTCGGATATCCCCTGTTTGGTTTGAGCGGAGCAGGTTTTCACCGGTGGGAGCCATCCGGAAGCAGGAGGGGGGAACATATGGAGGGCGTTTTCGTATTCGGCTTTAGCCAGTTTTGCCCGTTGGATATTATCTCCATCGGCCTTATTGATCACCAGCGCGTCGGCCATTTCCATGATGCCTCTTTTGATGCCCTGCAACTCGTCACCGGCGCCGGAAAGCATCAACAGCAGGAAGAAGTCCACCATAGAATGGACGGCCGTTTCCGATTGACCTACCCCGACAGTTTCCACGAAGATCACATCGAAGCCTGCTGCTTCGCAGATGATGATGGCTTCCCGCGTTTTCCTGGAAACGCCACCCAGAGAACCTCCGCTGGAAGAGGGCCGGATATAAGCATTTGGGTGGTTGGCAAGGTCTTCCATGCGTGTTTTATCTCCCAGGATGCTGCCTTTGGAACGCTGGCTGCTGGGGTCGATGGCCAGGACGGCGATCCTGTGTCCCGATCCGGTTAGATGCAAACCCAATGCTTCAATAAATGTGCTTTTGCCAACTCCGGGGACTCCTGTGATGCCAACACGAATTGATTTACCGGAATGCGGTAGGCATAATGAAATAATTTCCTGGGCAATATCCTGGTGTTTTGGTAGTGTGCTTTCTATCAAGGTAATGGCCTTGCTGAATATAGCTCGATCCCCGGAAAGGATACCTCTTAAAAAGTCAGATGCATTCAGATCGGGTTTTTTCAAACCTTTAAGCTTCCCGGCGGCCAAAGGGTTTATCTGGGATGGCTGCTCTATACCTTTGTTTACATGAAGCGCAGACTTTTTATCTTTTTTGTTTGCGTCAGGCATATTTGATGGTTGAAATGCAAAGATAGTCAAAGATTTTTGTAGAAATCCAGCGGTTTTATAACCATCGCTAAACGTCTTTAACCATTATTCCGACATTTGACGTAAAAAATCGTAAATATGACGTATCTTTGTAAAAAAATGTCCATGAAAGCAGAAAGTATTTCCTATAAATCTCTTGAAAACTGCGATGTTTTCTTGCTGATGGAATCGGCCAGGCAAGGAATTGACTATAAAACATTTGATGAGCTTTCGGAAAAGTTCCCGTTGAAGATGTCGGAATGGTCGAGAATATTAAATGTTTCGGAGCGCACCATGCAAAGATATAAGAGGGAGCAAAGACGTTTTGATCCGATTCATTCTGAACGTTTGATACTTATCGGGCTGCTTTTCAAAAAGGGGACTGAGGTATTTGGTACAATTAATGATTTTTTAACGTGGTTATTTACTGAAAATGTATCACTGGGGGGGGCAAGCCCTTCGGAATTCCTGGATAATTCATTTGGTTTAGCATTGGTTAAGGATGAACTTATAAGAATTGAACACGGCGTATTAGCATGATTGTTTACAGGTTATCGAAAGAAAAGTACGCGGGTGATCTTTCCGGTAAGGGGGCAGAGTTATCCGGTGGTCGATGGAATCATAAAGGGACAAAAGTGCTGTATACCTCTGATTCAAGGGCTTTATGCACGGCGGAAATAGCTGTTCATTGTTCTATGGGAAATATTCCACATGATTATTTTATGATAAGCATTGAAATTCCTGATGATATTACAGTGCAGGAGATAAAAGTAGGTTCATTACCAAAGAGTTGGAAAAGTTTCCCTTATGCCGGTTCTACACAAAAGATCGGTGATGAATTTATTAAGGAGAATAGATTATTAATTTTGAAAGTTCCCTCGGCCGTTGTTCAAGGTGATCATAATTACCTGATCAATCCGGCACATGAAGATTTTCAAAAGATCAAAATCACTGGTAAAGAACGATTTGTTTTTGATCAACGATTGTTCAGATAGGTTAGTTGCGGAAATTGCATTGATATTTGATTTGATTTCTTTTGAGGGCAAACATATCTATTAAGTTTTTTATTAACTTTGCGACCCGAATTAAATACTTCACCGTAGCTTGGTTGAAGGGTCCCAGGTCGAGCAACACGGAAAAAGGAAATAGCTCTCCGTAGCTCAGTTGGTAGAGCAGCTGACTCTTAATCAGCGGGTCCCAGGTTCGAGTCCTGGCGGGGAGACAAAGGAGAGGGCTTCGTTATGAAGCCCTGTTTTATATAATGCCAGGCCATTCCGCAGAAAAAATATTTCCTTCCGGCAGGTTTGTTCTCCTGATAACAGTCCTGGTGATATTTGCTTTTTCAAATCATCCCGGATTTTCCCAGAAGAAAACCCAGGTGAAAATCGTTAATGCCCGTGAGCTAAGAATCGATAACAAAGTTGGAGAGAACATCAAACAGTTGGTTGGTGATGTTGTGATGCGGCAAGACAGTACCTGGTTTTATTGTGACAGTGCCCTTCTGAATTCGCAGTCGAACAATTTCGATGCATTTGGTAATGTCAGGATCAATGTGAACGATACATTGAATATATATGGTGATGTTCTGAACTACGACGGGGCTACCCGGCTCGCCATTATGCATTACAATGTGAAAATGGTTGACAAACGGGCCGTACTTACCACCGATCATCTGAATTATGATCGCAATACCGGTATTGCTTTTTACAATACCGGAGGCCGTATTGTAAGTGATACGAATATCCTGACCAGCCGTATCGGGTATTTTTATTCGAATGAGAACCTGTTTTTCTTTCGCGACAGCGTCGTGCTTACGAATCCCGATTATATTATGCGATCGGATACCCTGAAATATCATACGGTCACCGAAACTGCCTTTTTCCTGGGACCAACTACCATTACGGGGGAGGAAAACTTTATTTACTGCGAACGCGGTTGGTATGATACTAAAAACAATATATCAAGCCTTAAGCAGAATGCCTATATCGTTCACGGGGATCAGACGGTGGAAGGGGACAGCATTTACTATAATCGCGGAAGGTCATACGGTGAAGCATACAGGAACATCATTATTACTGATACAGTGGAGGATATTATCATCAATGGCAATTATGCCGAGTTCGACAGGGACGAGGGTTATGCTTTTGTAACCGACAGTGCACTGGCTATTATGATCGACAAATACGACTCTTTATTTCTCCATGCCGACACCATCATGGTTATGTCTGATTCGTCCGGTAAAGCAGAAGTGATCAATGCTTATCATAAAGTGAAATTCTTTCGTCCCGACCTGCAAGGTATGAGCGATTCGATGACCTATTTTGTTCCCGATTCCACCGTAACCCTGCGAGGGAATCCTATACTGTGGTCGGATGAAAACCAGCTTAGTGCTGATACCATAAAGATCGTTTATGCCAATAATGAAGTAGACTCAATGGTTATGTATAATTCCTGTTTTATTATTTCCCGCGACGACAGCACTACCTTTAACCAGATCAAGGGTAAAACCATGGTGGGGTATTTTAAGGAGAACAGGATATACAAGATCACAGTTTCCGGGAATTCGGAGACCATTTACTTTGTCAGGGAAGAGGACCGCACCCTGATCGGCATCAATAAAGCCCTGGCCAGTCGTATGCTGATCTTCCTGGATGGCAATGAGATCAGCACCATTTCCTATATCGATAAACCTGATGCGCACCTGGTGCCGGAAAAGGATTACCCACCGGCGGAGCTGAAACTGAAAGGGTTTCAATGGATAGAAGAACAGAGGCCTTTGGACCGTTATGATATTTTCAAGTGGGATTGATTTGATGTTGCAAATTGCGCAAGGCGTTGAAAAGCAGCAATATTTGTTAGAAGACTGAGAACCTTACGTAGCGCTTTGGGTTGTTTTGAATATCAAGCAGGAGTTTATCCAGATCCTGGGATGCCTGAATCAGGTTATTGTACAATTCATCATCGTTGATAAGTTGTCCCAGAGTGCCTTGTCCGCTGTTGATTTTATCGGCTATCAGCGACAGGTCATTAACCGTCCGGTTGATATTATTGAAGGTTTTCGGGATTTCAGCTTTGGCCAGTGAATCGCTGATGCTTGCAAAGTTGTTTATAATGCGATCGATCTTATCGTTATTATTCTCGATGTTAGAAGTGATCATATCCAGATTATAGAGGATGTTGGCAAGCCGGCCGGCCTGGCTTTTAACAATGGTATCGATATTATATGAAGCGCTTTCCAGGCTGTTAAGGGTATTTTTAATGCTTTCCAGGGCATTGGCAATATCTTCTCTGGATTTTTTGTTAAAAACGGCCTGCACCATAACCACAACGGAATCGATAGAGCGTATCAGGTCTTCCGCTTTGTTCTTCAGCGGCTGGATCTGCTGGTTAACCGCTTCTTTGAGGCTGGGGTCCACCCTCGAGGCCAGAGTATCCAGATCTTTAAGGTTGGTTGTTGAGTTTCCCATGATCAGCTCAATGGCTTTGGAACCCATCAGGTCGGAACTGTATATGCCGGCAATAGTATTATCGGGAATGGGAAGTTCTGTTGTCACTGACATAACTACCACAATCAATCCTGAATAATCGGGGGAGAAATAAATATCACTCACATGTCCTACTTTCAAGCCGTTAATGAAAACAGGATTGGATTTTTCAAGCCCGTTAACCGTAGGATAAATAGCATAATAGGTTTGATGTTTTTTGAACAGATCGAACCCTTTGAGGTAGTTTAAACCCCAAACAAGTGCTGCAATGGCAACGATAAAAACAATACCTACCTTAAATTCACGAGACAGTTTCAAAATTTCCGGCTTTTCTTTACTACAAATGTAAGATATTTTTATAGAAATTCCAGGAAAACCTTTAACCAATGATCCAAGCCTTTATAATCCGAGCATTTCCCTGGCTGCCTTAATAGAAATCCTTTCACCGTTCAGGAAGGCGACAACGAAAGCATCTTTGTATTTGCTGTTTTTCCTGATTTTATTCTGCAAAACGGTTGCTTCCTTCAGATCGCTTGTTTTACCTGCAGTATATTTATAGGAGCCATTCTGAACATACTCCTCCACAGGTCCAATATCGCCAAACTGACTGCTTTTCAGCGGTTTGTCCGAGGATGCGACCTGAACCTTAAAAATTACTTCCGGTGAAGCTTTCTGTTCGGATTCATTCACATTTTCAGGCTCAGGGTTGTTATTTACAGGCAATTCCTCAATACCCGTTTCCGGAGCTGAGGTATGGCCCGTGTATGCTATCCCTGCTTCCTTATCCAGGTTGTTCTTATATTCTTTGATAGCCCGGTAGATGGCAGAAGCAATATACGTTTGTCCGTCGGCTGAAGCCAGGTATTTTTCTTCAGTCGGGTTGGAAATATATCCTGTTTCTATGAGCACACCCGGCATAGCTGTTTTATACAATACCAGGAATCCGGCTTGCAACACCCCCCTGCTTTTTCTTCCGACCCTTTCGCTGAATTGTGCTTCAACCCTGGAAGCAAGGTCAATGCTTTGGTCCATGAAAGCATTCTGGAACAGACTAAGGGTGATGTAATCCTCATCATTATTCGGATCAAAGCCTTCGTACATATCGGAATAGTCTTCTTCTTTCAGGATGGCAGCATTTTCCAGCTTGGCAACTTCCAGGTTGGCCTGTGACCTGTGCAATCCCATCACATAGGTCTCGGTACCGTATATAGAGGTGGAATTATTAGCATTGCAATGAATGGATACGAAAAGATCTGCTTTATTTTCATTGGCGATCTGGGCTCTGCGGTGCAATTCCACGAAGCGGTCGTCGCTGCGGGTATAAATAACCTCCACATCCGGCAGGTTTTCTTTGATATATTTACCTGTCTTTAAAGCTATGGATAGCGCAATGTTTTTCTCGTAGTTATTTTTCCCGACTGCCCCAGGATCCTTGCCACCATGGCCGGCATCAATCACAACCTTCCGCAATTTCTGCTGCGAATATCCTGTATTGAAGGCAATAAGCAGCATACAAAAAATACCAAATAACAAGCCTGTACGTTTCACCTTAGAATTATTTTGTAGCTTTGAAAATTTGATGTTGTTTGATTTATATTGCTCTGAACATGGTAGTTAGCTGTAAAATCAGGCCCATGTTTTCACAAATTTAGCACTTAAAAACTGCAATTATTAAAGTTGTCGATCAAGTTATTAACAAAGAGACAGTTGAAATATTGCCTGGCGGCTGCCCTGCTGCTCAGGGTGTTTGTGCCGTTGCAGGCACAGACTGATTCAACAGGAATAAGCCTGCAGGACACTGTTCCTCAGATCCTGCAGGGAGATGTCGACACACTGTATGTGCAAGATACCCTTTATGTTTCTGACACGGTCATTGTTGATGATCTGCAGGATTATCTGCCATCCGATACGCTTTCTCCTGAAGATACACAGCCGGCAAAACCCAAACTGGAAGCAACCGTTGATTATAAGGCACGCGATTCCCTTCGTTTCGATGTGAAAAACCGCAAGGTTTACATTTATGGTGATGCCGAGATCTACTATGAAGACATCAGTCTGAAGTCGGCTTATGTGGATATTGATTTCACCACTAATCTGGTTAATGCAGCCGGAATACCTGATTCTACGGGGAAGGAGAGGGGATTACCCGTTTTCGCAGAAGGAGGGCAGGAGTTTCAATCGCGGACCATGAAATACAACTTTGATACGAAGAAAGGATTGATCAGCGATGTTTACACGCAGGATGGGGAAGGGCTTATCCACGGGTCAACCATCAAGAAGATGCCAGATAACGATGTGAACATCCTGCGTGGGTCATATACAACCTGTCCGCCCTGTGAGAACAAAGATTTCGAGTTCCGTTATTTCAAATCGAAAGTGATACCGGGAAAACGCATCGTGACGGGGCCTGCTTATCTCGTCATTGAAGATGTACCTACTCCCGTGTTCATCCCCTTCGGGATATTCCCCAACCGAGCCGGTCAACGGTCGGGTATAGTCATTCCAACCTGGGGGGAATCGGCCGACAGGGGATTCTATTTTGAAAACGGAGGCTATTACTGGGCTGTAAACGATTATCTTGACCTGAAGCTGGTTGGTGATATTTATACCCGGGGTAGCTGGGCAGTAAAACCTTCAATGCGCTATAAAAAAAGGTACAAGTTCACGGGGAATTTTGATTTTATTTATGCAATAAACATTACGGGAGAACAAGGTTCGGCCGATTATCGCAAAGACCGCGATTATTCCATCCGGTGGCTTCATAGTCAGGATCCCAAGGCCAGACCAAACAGCCGTTTTTCAGCCGATGTGAATATCCGCAGCCGCAAATCCAACTATTATAACCCTACCACAACCCAGGATTACCTCTCGAACACTTTCCAGTCGAGCGTTTCCTATCAGACCGGCTTCGCAGGGAAGTATTTCCTGACACTCAACGGAAGTCATACGCAAAGCACCCTGGATAAAAAGGTTACCCTTAACCTGCCTGAGATCACATTCTCGGTAAATCGTTTCTACCCACTACGTAAAAAGAACAAGGTTGGGAAACTCCGCTGGTACGAAAATATCAGCATGAATTACACCATGAATGCGAAGAATACCGTTACCACCGCCGATTCACTGTTGTTTAAGGACGATGTGTTCAAAGACATGAGGAACGGAATAAAACATACCATTCCTATCAGTTCATCCATCAAGCTGCTCAAATATTTCACCTGGACCAATTCCATAAATATTACCGACCGTATGTATTTCCGTTATATCGATAGGTACTGGACGAACGATACCCTGTTCAGCGGGAACGACACAACGGTGGGATACGTACGTACGGATACCATCAATGCATTCAGGAATGCTTTTGATTATAACCTGTCGACATCTGTGACAACGAAACTATATGGGATGTACCAGTTTGGAAGCTGGTCGCCTGTAACTGCCATCCGGCATGTACTGACACCTACGGTGGGCATGTCCTATACACCTTCATTTGAAGGGGATAACTGGGGTTATTATAAATCTTATTTTAATCCCAGTACGGGAAAGGAGGTTACGTATTCCATTTTCGAAGGGAGTTTGTTCGGATCACCGCCCCAGAGAAAATCCGGACGGGTCAATTTCAGTCTTACCAATAACCTTGAAATGAAGGTCAGATCGCGTAAAGACACGGTTACGGGGACCAAAAAAATACCCCTCATCGATAATTTCACCATTTCCACTTCTTACGATATGGCAAAGGATTCAATGCGTTGGGATAAGATACGCATGAGTGGCAGGACCCGGCTTTTTCAGGGATTTGATATAACATATGGCAGCAATTGGGATTTATACGTATTGGATTCCACCGGAACCAAAAACCTGAACAAGACGGAGTGGGAAGAAAACCGTCGCCTGATGCGATTGATGAATACCACCTGGACGGTAGGGGCAAGTTTGAGTCTGTCGCCCGATATGTTCAAGAAAAAGGGGGCTAAGGACAAAGCTCTTGCACCGGAGCCACCTCCGGAGATGACACCGGAAGAACTGCGTGATATTGAGGAGAATCCCCAGGATTATATTGACTGGAACATTCCCTGGAGGCTAAGCATTAATTATAACCTGAGCCTTGATCATACAAATAAATATGTGAATGGCGAACCCGAGAAGGTGGAGACCCTGGTTCAGACCCTTGGGTTAAGCGGGGATCTGAGCATCACACCCAAATGGAAGATAGGATTTATGACAGGATGGGATTTTGAAGCTGCCGATATCTCTTATACTTCCATTAATATTTACCGCGACCTGCATTGCTTTGAGATGCGGTTAAACTGGATCCCCATCGGCCCCAGGAAAAGCTGGAACTTTGCACTTAATGTCAAAGCTTCCCTGCTGCAGGATATGAAACTGACGAAGAAAAAGGACTTCAGAGACCTGTAAATCGAAGATCGGAGAACAACGATCTTCGATCTCCGATCTCCGATCTGCGATCTGCGATCTTCTGATCTGCGATTAAATATTATTTTTGTTCTAAATATCTGAATAAATGAAAAAGATCATTCACACCGACAAAGCGCCACAGGCTGTTGGACCGTATAGCCAGGCAGTTGAAAAGAACGGGATGCTGTTCATCTCGGGCCAGATCCCTATGAATCCTGAAACAGGAAAGATCGTGGAAGGAGGGATCCGTGAACAGACGGAACAGGTTATGAAAAACATCGGGGCCATCCTGGAAAAAGCTGGTTACTCATACGAAGATGTGGTAAAATCCACCTGCCTGTTAAGCGATATGGATAATTTTGCTGCCATGAACGAGATTTATTCGAAGTACTATCCAAATAATCCTCCTGCCAGGGCGGCTTATGGCGTAGTAAGGTTGCCTCTTGGGGTTTTGGTTGAGATTGAGACCATTGCAGTGAAGTAGTCAAAATCATTAGATTCGTTAGCAATTACTAAATTAGTTAAAGATGATGAAAATCAATGTCTTACTATTAACGTTTATTCTTTCTATATCAATTCCTTCCATATCCTTAGCCGATGAGGGTATGTGGATACCCATGCTTCTGAAGAAGTACAATGAGAAGGATATGCAGGAAATGGGCATGAAGCTCAGTGCGGATGACATTTACAACATCAATCACACCAGTCTGAAGGATGCTATTGTGATCTTTGGTGGCGGGTGTACAGGGGCGCTTGTTTCCGACCAGGGGCTGTTGCTTACCAACCATCATTGCGGTTATGGTTCCATACAACGGCACAGCAGTCTGGAAAATGACTACCTTACGGATGGTTTCTGGGCCATGAGTCGTGAAAAGGAGCTGCCCAACCCGGGTTTAAGGGTCACTTTCCTGGTCAGGATGGACGACGTGACAGCAAGAGTGCTGGAGGGAATAGACGACAATATGCGTGAGAAGGTGAGGGATTCCATTGTCCGCAGCCATATCGATGCTATCGTGAGGAGCGTGGAGGATACCTCCGGGTACAAGGTGGTGATAAGGCCTTTTTATCATGGGAACCAGTATTATATGTTTATTAACGAGGTTTTCAAAGATGTACGGCTGGTGGGTGCGCCGCCTTCCAATATTGGCAAGTTCGGAGGGGATACCGACAACTGGATGTGGCCCAGGCATACGGGCGATTTTTCGGTATTCAGGATTTATGCTGATTCAAACAATAAACCGGCGCCATATTCTGATAAGAATGTTCCTTACAAACCAAAATATTTCTTTCCTGTATCCCTTAAAGGTGTTGATAAAGGTGATTTTACCATGGTATTCGGTTACCCGGGCTCAACTGAGCAATATATTCCTTCATTTGCAATAGAACCCCTTTTCGGACATAAGAATCCATTACGGATTGAAATGCGGGGGAAAGTCCTGGATATTTACAATAAATACATTAACCAGGATGACCTGATCAGGATACAATATGCCTCCAAATCGGCAGGGGTAGCCAATAGCTGGAAAAAGTGGATAGGGGAGAACCGTGGGATACTCCGCACCGGGATCATTGAAAGGAAGCAACAGCAGGAACGTGAGTTCATTGAATGGGCCGGAGCTGATAGTCAGAGGGCAAAAAAATATGCCAAGCTGCTTCCTGAATATGAAAAAGTGTACGAGGAGATAACACCCCTTGATATAGCCATGACCTATGTAACGGAAGTGGGTTTCAGGATAGAGATACTCCGTTATGCACTTGGATTCCGCAGGATGGTTGAGGCAAGCGAAAAAGGAATGGACGACACACAGTTGGCAACCTTGCTTGAGTCGTATCATGTTGCGGCGCAACGGCATTTCAAAGATTATCAGGAAAAGGTTGACAAGGAAGTATTCATCACCCTGTTGACTGAGTATTACCGTCAGGTGGAACAGGAATTTCAACCCACTGTATTCAGGGAGATTGCAAAGAAGTATAATGGAGATATCAAGGCGTATGCCGGAATGGTCTTTGAAAAGTCCTTCCTGGCTTCGGAAGAGAAAGTCCTTTCCTTCCTGGATACCTATAAGCCATCTGCTTATAAGAAAATCCTGAAAGACCCCGCTTACAAGCTTGCTTCGGATATTTACTCGGTTTATCAGGAAAAGATCATCCCGGATATCTTTGTTTTGTACGATAGGGCCGACAGCCTCCAGCGCATATACATGAAGGCATTGATGGAGTTTGAGCCGGAGCGCCGTTTTTACCCGGATGCCAATTCCACCTTGCGTGTTTCCTACGGGCCTGTCATGGATTATTCGCCGGCCGACGGGGTGGAATACGGCTATTATACGACCCTCGACGGCATAATGGAAAAGGAGAATCCAGATATTTACGACTATGTGGTTGAAGACAAGCTAAAAGAGCTATACAGGGAAGAGGATTACGGACGTTACGCAGATAAAGACGGAAGTTTGCGGGTATGTTTCACGGCCATGAACCACACCTCCGGGGGTAATTCCGGAAGCCCGGTCATCAACGCCACCGGCGAACTCATCGGCCTGAATTTCGACCGTTGCTGGGAAGGCACCATGAGCGATATTGTCTATGACCCTGAACAATGCCGCAACATCAGCCTCGACATCCGTTACTGCCTGTTTATCATGGATAAGTTCGCAGGAGCCGGGCATTTGGTAGAAGAGATGGAGGTGGTGGAGTAAGGGAGGGATGCCGACTGGATACGGGGATAGGGTGATGCAGGTTATTGGGGCTGGGTACTGGGGAACTGGGTACTGGGGAACTGGGTACTGGGGAACTGGGTGCTGGGGAACTGGGTGCTGGAGAATTGGGAATTATAGAAAGTTGAATATTGATTCAATGAAGCTTGGGAGAAATAACTGTTAAATTTTCATTAACAGATGACATCACCACCAGGGGAGAAGTCATCTGATTAAAACATATTTTTCTAACTTACAGACCTTATCCTTAAACAGCTAGAAACAGATCACCAAGATTGAATAGTAATAAGGTTTCTAATAAGTTATAATCACTTTTTTTGATTCCAACCTTCTTTCCATATCATAAAGTAATACAAGATAAATTCCCGACGAAAGTTTATAATCACAAAGATGAATTGCTTCTTGAGGATTTACAATCATTTTGATCTTATTCCCAAAAGAGTCAATAATTTGTATAATAGGTGCCTTAAATCTAGACGGGTCAATAAGTTCAATATTTACATTTTTTGAAGGATTATTATAAACCCTTATAAACTCCTTTTTTCTTGTGCTAACTTGATGAGAGAAAAGAATTGCATTAGTATTATTTCGATCAGGAATTGGTTCCTCGCCACAATCAGGACCAGGGGCAAGTTGAATAATTTCAATCGTTTCTTTATCATATTTCCAATTCCCATATACTGCGTTTGTATCACAAATAAGGATCCCTTTCTCTTCTTTGTCTGTTCCTATAAATTTTGCATTCATTATTATTGTACATGGTTCAATAGTAATTGCAATTCTATTATTCAGTTGGTAGGTTGACCAAGGCTCTGCATTAATATCCTTATTAACTGGGGTTGGATAATATCGCTCAAATTCAAATATGAATGGTTTGTTATACCAATAATCTTCATAATATTTAAGTACTTCATTATCCTTATCAGGATATTTGCCATGTAAAGTAAGAAATTTATAGTCTCGTGGGAAAGTTAAATTAGCATTAACAAATACATGTGAGGGATTATATATTATTTTTTCATAGGGGTTTATTAATGTTAAATCTATACTATTGTTAATCTCATAGACATGTTCCTTGCCCTCAAGTATTGATCCTGAGGCGTCATAACCAGCCCAATATTGACCATTTGCATTTAGTAGAGGAGCATCTAATAATGCATATGAACAGGGATGTATATGATCAACATATTTCCACGAAGGCGTAACTAAAAAGCCGCTATTAATTGGCTGTTGGTTTGGATTGTAGTATAATTCATATGTTTCGCAAACGTCAAAGTTTTCCAATACCTCTTCGGGTGGAAAGTAATTGACAGAGCCAGATGCATCCTCAGGTGGTTGCCAACCACTATCATAATCAGGATGATTTGTTATTTGTACTAAAGGATTATAAACAAAATTACAATTCATAAAAGTTGGTCTAAAACAAACATCGATAGTTGGATTAATAAAATCATTGAATTCACCGCCACCATTTGTACTAACAAAGGGATATCCTTTCATAGTGCCACGAGTATTGTCATAAATCCAATACAATGAGTCAACAATGTTATCTTCAAGACTTGGTCCACAATGAAAATATACTGTATGCTTAATAATGGTGTGAGGAAACCAAACATCTTTTTGGTTATCATTGCTACATGGAATGGGTACATAGAACCCTGCACTAATTAAACCATAGTCACCCTTGCACATTTTATAAACACCTTCATCATCACAAATGTAATTATTCTTTATTTTACTAAATATATTCCAATATCCATAATCCCAACCCCATCCCCAATAATCATAAACATCCCCACCTTGATTATAATGTTGTTCAAGTTCTCCAAAAGAATAACCTTCTGCAAGTTGTACGTCAAAACATCTATAATCATAAAGGTTTGAGTGTAAGTTCACCTTTGTATTTGTATCGTTGTCATCTAAATATTTTGGTATAAATGGGAATGAAACAATTTCCATTTTAAAGGATTTTGCAGCTTGATTGTAATTTTTGTATATAGAATTCCAGTATATATCTTTTAAAAATACTTGATATTCTCCATCCCAACCAGGAGGAATGAAATCTGAAAATCTACTTTGTCCAGTATGATCTGAGTATGCATCATCTATATTCTGCCCAACTAAACAAATTGGGAAAAGCATTCCTAAGAAAAATAATTTCTTCATAATTGTTATTTTTCCTAATATATTTATTTTATGTATATCATTTTTTTAATTAAAGATTGATTGCAACCTCTAATAGTAATAAATATAAGTCCAGAACAATTATCAGTGGATGGATTCCATATGATTTTTTGGACATCATTGTTTGATATCTTAATCATTTGTTCATGCAAAATATTTCCGGATTGATTATAAATTCTAATTTCAAATTCACAAGCCTGCTTGGAGTATATCTGAATTATTGCTTTATTATGAAAAGGATTTGGCATAGTTAGAATAGCAAGCTCTTCTTTTTGTTTTAACTGATTGAATCCTACTATCCCCCCATTATCAGTATAAAAAATATTCCCCAATTCTCCAACAACCCATCCAGAGTTATGATCACAGAAGTAAATATCCATTAAATTATTTGAAGTATTAATTGGTTGACTATACCAATTCAATCCTATATCGGGTGTATAGAAGATTTTTCCATCATATCCTGCAATCCATCCATTATAGTCATTAAAGAAATATATGGATTTGAGAGATGATGTAATTGGCAATATTTTTAAATCCCAAAAATCTCCACTATTATGAGTAAATAAAAGTTTACCATTGTTACCAACGATCCAACCAACAGAGTCATTCAGAAAAAATATGTCATTAAGTGAAGAATATGTTGGGCATTCCTGCTGTTCCCAGTTTAATCCAGCATCATTTGTATATAATATTAATCCCTCCTCACCACATATAAATCCCTGATTAGGATTTGTAAAGCAAATGCTATTTAAATCTTTTGTTACTCCTGAATTCTGACTTATCCAGTTAAAACCACCATCTGTTGATTTTAATATCTCTCCCATACTACCACATATCCAGGCGGTAGATGGATTAATGAAATAGATGGTGTAAAGATCATTAATAGAGTTACATGCCTGAATATTCCAGTCTGTTCCGCCATTTTGAGTGAATAAAATAGTACCATTATTACCTATTGTCCAACCATTCATTTCATCGGCAAAGTATATATCATGTAAAATCTCATTGCCTATATTATTCTGTATTGTCCATTTTTCACCTGCATCAATAGTTTTCAGAATTGTGCCGTTATAACCAGCAGCCCAAGCAATATTATTGTTTAAAGAAAAAATACTTTGTAGATATTCAATGCTTCCCTTTGTTAAAGCTAACCAATTTTCCCCTCCATCTTCTGTATTAATAATTTGTCCAAATTGACCAACAGCCCATCCAGTCGTCTGATTTATAAATTGAACATTCAGAAAATCAGAGGATATAGGATTACTTTGTTGGATCCAATCATCTCCAGAATTATTGGTATATATTATGAAACCATTATTCCCAACCGCCCAACCGTTCAAATGATCTGCAAAAGATACACTATTAAGATCTTCAATAATATTTGGATATTGAGTTGTCCAACAATTGCCCCCGTCATTTGAATACTTAACCTTTCCATTTTCACCAACAATCCATCCGTTATAGTAATCCGAAAAATAGATACAATTATAGGAGGCAATTGCTCCTAAACTTCCTTTGTTCCATGTATTTCCACCATTTAAGGTATAATGATATTCTCCATTATATCCAGCGCACCATCCAGTATCTTGATTGATAAAAAATATTGTTTTTAGAGCATAAACTACTGAGGAGGGTTGAAGAGTCCAATTCACTCCACCATCAATAGTATTCATTATTTTGCTATTTGATCCAACAGCCCACCCCTTTAAATTATCAATAAAAAATATATCAAATACTATATGGTCAAATATTTTCCCTTGATGTAACCAAGTAAGACCCCCATCAGGAGTATAAAAAATATCAGCTGTACTCGTGCCAAACCAACCATTATTTTCATCTACAAACATTATACAAGGAATTGATGACGTAATTGAATCCAAAGATCTATCCTCCCAATTTAATCCTCCATCGAAAGTTACAAACACTTTTCCGTTGTCACCGGCAATCCATCCAGTATAATTATTTATAAAACAAGCATCATACAATGTTTCGCTAGTTGGAATAGGACTTTGTAACACCCATTGCGAAAGTGTAATGTTACATATACCAAAAATTGTGATAAAAGAAAAAATAACGGTTTTCATTTTCTGTATGGTGAGTAAATGGATGCCTATTTTGACAAGTTGTAAATATAGTAAAGTTTGTTAAAATTTGCGGTTGTTGAACCGAAAAGGAAAAAGAGCAAACTTCATTCATTAACAGATGACATCTCCCCCGGGGGAGATGTCATCTGTGTTCCGAAACCAGAATGCCGATGTTGAACGGCTGGTGTTAATTAAATAACAACAAATTTCCTCATCCTTGCCCCACTTCCTGTAATTGTTGTAATTTTGCCGGGTGTCGGTTTCTATGATGCTGACATTTAAATCATTTCAAAAGAAAATAAGACAACATGCCGCAGGAAGAAAAGAAACCAAGACTTTTCAGCGAGTTTCCGCCGGTAAGCACGGAAGAGTGGGAAGCCCTGATCCGTGCCGATCTCAAGGGGGCGGATTATGAAAAAAAGCTGGTCTGGAAGACCGGGGAAGGCTTTGATGTAAAGCCATATTACAGGAAGGAAGACCTTTCGGAACTGGAGTTCCTCATGGAGGTCCCCGGTGAATTTCCATTTGTCAGGGGCGATAAAACCACTGCAAACGAGTGGTATATCCGACAGGACATCCGGGTAAACGACATTGAAAAAGCCAACGGGAAAGCCCTCGACATCCTGATGAAGGGCGTAGATTCGCTGGGCTTTATCCTGGAGGACAAGGAATACACTGAAAGTGACCTCGACAGGCTGATGAAAAACATTTTCGCCGAGATCGTGGAGGTCAACTTCGCCTGTCCGCCCGGACAGGCTCTGCAGGTCATGCAGCACCACTATGATCTGATTGTAAAATATAACCGGGATTTCCAGAAGATACATGGATTCATTGATTTTGATCCATTGGGTTATCTTCTGCTGAAGGGATCCTTTTACCAGAGCCGGGAGGAAAGCTTTGATACCGCTCGCCGTTTGATCGATATTGCTCGTCATTTCCAGCATTTCAGCGTTTTACAGGTTAACGGTTCCCTGTTCCGCAATGCCGGTTCTTCGATTGTCCAGGAACTGGCTTTCAGTCTGGCATGCGGTGCTGAGTACCTCACACAGCTCACAGATACGGGTGTTTCTGTCGACCAGGTAGCACCGAACATCAAGTTTACCTTTGCCACAGGCTCAAATTATTTCCTGGAAATTGCCAAGATCCGTGCAGCAAGGCTTTTATGGGCATCCATAGTAAAAGCATACGGCCCGTCGGATAATGAAATTGCACTTATGAGGGTGAATGCCGTTACACTCGACTGGAACAAGACCCTCTATGACCCTTACGTGAATATGCTGCGAACAACAACGGAGGCCATGTCAGCAATCATTGCCGGGGTAGATTCCCTAACGGTAAAACCCTTCGATAGCATTTTTGAGGAGCCGGGCGACTTTTCAGAGCGGATAGCCCGTAACCAGCAGTTGTTGCTGAAAGAGGAATCTTATTTCGACAAGATCATTGATCCTGCAGCCGGCAGTTATTATATTGAGAACCTTACGGCATCCATAGCCGAAGAGTCGTGGAGATTATTCCTGGAAGTAGAATCCAAAGGTGGTTTTATCGAAGCCTTCAGGCAGGGATACATTCAGGAAGTAATAGCAGAAACGGCCAGGGAGAAAGACAAAGATATTGCTACGCGCAGACAGGTCATCCTGGGAACAAACCAGTACCCAAATTTCGGGGAACACATTAGCAAGGAGGTTGACCTGACTGTATTTGAAGAAGATGACGAAAAAGTGGCAGGTGCCATGGCGGAGACGTTGAAGTTATACCGGGGAGCACAGGAATTTGAGCGTTTGCGTTACGAAACCGATCAGTATGCATTGAAGAGCGGTCGTCCGAAAGCATTTATGTTCACTTTCGGGAACCTTTCGATGCGCATCGCAAGGGCACAGTTTTCCTCAAATTTCTTTGCCTGTGCGGGTTATGAGATTATCGACAATCTTGGTTTCGCTGCCATTGACGAGGGAGTGGAAGCTGCCCTGAAACAGCAAGCGGAAATCGTTGTGATATGTAGTTCCGATGAGGAATATCCCGTGATTGCCCCGGAGATATATGCCAAACTGAATGATCGTGCCATAGTCGTGATAGCCGGCTACCCGAAAGAAAGCCTGGAAATGTTGCAGGCAGCCGGCATCAGGCATTTTATCCATATCCGGTCGAATGTCCTGGAAACCTTAAGGGAATTTAATAAAGAACTGGGTATTATTTAATTTAAAAATGATTTACGGATGAAACCTAATTTCCAACACATCGATTATAAGTCTGTGCGGTCGAAAGAAGCAGATATTCCATCCTGGGAGCACAGAAGCCATATTGAGGCAGGCTGGATAACCCCGGAAAAGATAGCAGTGAAACCGGTATACACAGCCGCCGACCTAAGGGAAATGGAACATCTGGATTATGCGGCAGGACTTCCGCCTTTTCTTCGGGGGCCTTATTCGGCCATGTACGTTATGCGTCCATGGACCATCCGTCAGTACGCAGGTTTTTCCACGGCAGAGGAGTCGAATGCTTTTTACCGCCGCAATCTGGCGGCCGGCCAGAAAGGATTATCCATTGCCTTTGACCTGGCCACTCACCGGGGATATGACTCCGATCACGAGAGGGTTGTAGGTGATGTAGGCAAGGCAGGTGTTGCTATCGATTCCATTCTCGACATGGAGATATTGTTCAAGAGCATTCCATTGGATAAGATGTCGGTTTCGATGACCATGAACGGGGCTGTCTTGCCGGTAATGGCGTTTTATATCGTGGCTGCGCTGGAGCAGGGAGTGAAACTGGAGCAGCTTAGCGGCACCATCCAGAACGACATCCTGAAAGAATTCATGGTCAGGAACACCTATATTTATCCGCCATTACCCTCCATGCGAATCATAGCCGATATCTTTGAATATACGTCGAAGAATATGCCCAAGTTCAATTCCATCAGCATTTCGGGGTATCATATGCAGGAAGCCGGTGCCACGGCTGATCTTGAACTTGCCTATACGCTGGCCGACGGGCTGGAATATATCCGTACAGGCATACAGGCCGGGATGGATATCGATACTTTTGCACCGAGGTTATCCTTTTTCTGGGGCATAGGTATGAACCACTTCATGGAGATTGCCAAGATGCGGGCTGCCCGAATGCTATGGGCTAAGATCGTGAAGCAGTTCAATCCAAAGAATCCCAAATCCATGGCATTACGAACGCATTGCCAGACATCGGGCTGGAGTTTGACGGAGCAGGATCCTTTCAACAATGTAGCCAGGACCTGCATTGAAGCCATGGGTGCTGTCCTGGGCCACACGCAAAGCCTTCATACGAATGCTCTGGATGAGGCCATTGCTTTGCCCACCGACTTTTCCGCGCGAATTGCCAGGAACACGCAAATATATATCCAGGAAGAGACCCAGGTGACACGGAATGTTGATCCCTGGGCAGGATCCTACTATGTGGAAGCGCTTACGAATGATATCGCTCATCGTGCCTGGGAGTTAATCAGTGAAGTGGAAGAGCTGGGAGGTATGGCAAAGGCCATCGAGACCGGATTGCCGAAGATGCGTATTGAGGAAGCTGCCGCCCGCAAACAGGCCAGGATCGATTCACACAAAGATACCATCGTTGGAGTGAACAAGTACCGGCTGGAAAAGGAAGACCCGATAGAAACCCTTGAGGTTGACAACAGCGCCGTGAGGGAAGCACAGATAAGACGGATCAATAAACTGAAGGCATCCAGGAACGAAGCGGAAGTGCAGGAAGCCTTGAAAGCCATCACCTATTCCTGCGAAACCGGCGAAGGCAACCTGCTGGAGCTTGCAGTTGACGCTGCAAAGAAAAGAGCAACCCTGGGAGAGATCTCCTTTGCCTGCGAAAAGGTCTTTGGCCGTTACAAAGCAGTGATCAGGTCTATTTCAGGTGTTTATTCTTTCGAATCGAAGGGAGACAGCAGTTTTAGCAAAGCATGTGAGTTAGCGGATAAGTTTGCCGAACTGGAAGGAAGAAGGCCCAGGATCATGGTCGCCAAGATGGGCCAGGACGGGCACGACAGGGGTGAAAAGGTAGTAGCTACAGGATTTGCAGATATAGGGTTCGATGTTGACATCGGGCCATTGTTCCAGACTCCTCAGGAAACGGCACGCCAGGCAGTTGAGAACGATGTGCACATAGTGGGGGTTTCCAGTCTGGCTGCAGGGCATAAGACACTGGTCCCTCAGTTGATAGAAGAACTGAAGAAACTCGGTCGTGAAGACATCATGGTGATTGTTGGAGGCGTAATCCCACCCCAGGATTATGACTTTCTTTACAAAGCCGGGGCAGTAGCCATTTTCGGTCCCGGAACCGTGATTTCCGACGCAGGGATCAAGTTGCTGGAGATTTTGATTGAATCGAGGAGTTAGCAGATGACATCTCCCCCGGGGAAGATGTCATCTGTATCACATATCCAAATTATACTGCACCGCTAAATCCATAGAGCCCAACTCCAGCGCCAGTAAATTTCCAAACCCGGAACGGTCTTTCATGTAAACGCCGTTATCAAGATCGATGACCTTCAGTTCGGGATGATCCCTGAAATGATAAAGTAATTCGAGGTTAATGGGGACATGCCCGTGAATAATGGTTTTATTGCCGATCCGTTCCGGTTCGTTTAGAAATTCCCGTATCCAAAGCATGGCATGTTCGTCCTCAAAAGGATCCTCCTTGCCGAAGTTCAACCCGGCATGTACAAGGAGGAACTGATCAAGATCGATATACAATTCCAGGTTTTCAAGCCAATGGATATATTTTTCCGGAATATCGCGCAGGTTTTTCACCCCGAAACTGTTCATACATTCTTTCCCGCCGAAGTGGGTCCATTCTTTTTTTACCTCATTTTTTTTACCAAAACCCAGGAACCCTTTTTTTTCAGGCTCGGCATAATAGGCTTTCAGGATGTATTCCTCATGGTTTCCCTTTAAAAGGCGGATATTATACTCTTTTTCCTGGAGGCTCATGATATAATCGATCACTCCCTTAGAATCGGGGCCGCGGTCGATATAATCGCCCAGGAAATACAGCCAGTCATGTTTGGAAGGGTTGATCTGATAATCTATCAGTGACTGCAGGGTTTTGGAGCAGCCATGGATGTCGGGTATGACCCAATGCTTTTTCATCCGGGTTACTTCTTTTTAGCCTGGTTGGCAACCTGTTCCATCAGCTTTTTTATCACTTCGGGGTCTCCCAGGAAGTAATCTTTCAGCAGGTTCATATCATCATCGAATTCAAAAACGTAGGGAATTCCAGTGGGGATATTGAATGCCAGGATATCCTCATCGCTCATATCCTTGAGGTATTTAACCACAGCCCTAAGGCTGTTACCATGGGCAGCCACCAGTACTTCTTCGTAGGCTTCGAGGTTAACGGAGATTTCATTTTCCCAGTATGGAACCATGCGGTCAACCACATCTTTGAGGCATTCTGTCATGGGGATATCTTTTTTATTCAGTTCTGCATAGCGGGGATCCTTCAGGGAGCTACGTTCATCATCCTCTGTCAGGGGTGGGGGAGGGATGTCGTAGCTTCTTCTCCACAGGAGTATCTGTTCATCGCCGTATTTGTCAGCCATTTCGGATTTGTTCAATCCCTGTAGCATACCGTAATGTTTCTCATTCAGCCTCCAGCTTTTGTCAACCGGGATCCACATCAGGTCCATCTCTTCCAGCACAAGCCAGAGGGTCTTGATGGCCCTGGTAAGGTAAGAGGTATAAGCCAGTTTAAACCGGAAGCCATTGTCTTTCAGTACTTTTCCGGCTTCAATGGCTTCTTCTGTTCCTTTTTCCGAAAGGCCGACATCGGTCCAACCCGTAAACCTGTTCTCTTTGTTCCAGACACTTTCACCATGCCTTAGCAAGACTAATTTTTTCATATCCTTGATATTAAATTGATTATAATAATGTTCATGCTCAATAGTTTAAGCAAAATTAGAGAATTATTGAATATTGGGGCATCCTTATTTTTTCTATTTTCGCAGGATAGCGAATAACCTAAATTATTGTTATGACCTCATATCGAAGGCTAAACAACCTCACCGGCTGGATCATATTCCTGATCGCCTCAGTTGTATATATTTTAACAGCTGAACCGACAACAAGTTTTTGGGATTGCGGGGAATATATTTCCACCGCCTTTAAATTACAGGTGGGTCATCCTCCGGGGGCGCCATTCTTCCAGTTACTTGGGCGTTTTTTCTCCCTGTTTGCTTTTGGGGATAACAGCCAGGTTGCCTTTATGATCAACACCATGTCGGCTCTGTCGAGTAGTTTTACCATACTTTTCCTGTTCTGGACAATCACCATGCTTGCCAAACGATTGGTGATCAGGGGTGGGGAAGAGATGACAAAGGCCGGGATGTGGACGATCCTTTCGGCAGGAATCGTAGGCTCTCTTGCTTATGCCTTTTCCGATTCGTTCTGGTTTTCCGCGGTGGAAGGAGAAGTATATGCCATGTCATCGCTGTTCACCGCGATGGTTTTCTGGGCTGTACTACGTTGGGAGCAGGTTGCCGACGAAAAGCATGCCGACCGCTGGCTTATCCTTATTGCATACCTGATGGGTTTGTCAATCGGGGTGCATCTGCTGAACCTGCTTGCCATTCCTGCCATCGGATTGATAATATATTTCAGGAAGTATCGCAACTATAAATTCTGGAGGGTGATATTTGTCATCCTGGTCAGTTTTCTGGTACTTGCTGCCATCATGTATGGCATCATACCCGAAACACTTACCCTGTTTGCCAACACCGAGCTTTTATTTGTCAATGGAATGGGTTTGCCTTTTCATACCGGGACGATCGTTCTGGCAGTGGTATTGATCTCCTTGCTGGTCATAGCGCTTATTTATACCCAGCGGCCCACGAGAAGGTTTAAAATGTGGGTTTATATCCTGGGTGGGATTATGGCCCTCTTTTTTCTGTTGGAAAGCGATAGTGCCGGTTCATTTTTTCTCAGAATCGTCATTCTCGCCATTGTAGCCGGATTTTTCTTTCTTACCCGCAAACTGGCTGCTTTGCAGAATACCGTCATTTTATCCCTTGTTTTCATCCTCATCGGTTACTCTTCATTTATCATGCTGGTGATACGTTCCAACGCGGAAACCCCGATCAATGAGAATAGCCCGAAGGATGCGATCAGCCTGTTATCCTATTTGAATCGTGAGCAATACGGTGACTGGCCCTTGCTGAAGGGTCCGTATTACAATGCGCCGGTGATTGGGCAGGAAGACGGCAAACCGGTTTACATGCGCGACAGCTCGAAGGGCAAATATGTGATCAAGGATGACCGCAAAGGAACAAAACTGGTATACGATCCGGAATATATAACGATATTCCCCAGGATGTGGAACAATACGGAAAGCCGTTATATTGAGGATTACAAGAGGTGGGCCGGTATCAAGGGTGATCCTGATGGAAAAAGGAAACCAACATTCGGCGAAAACCTCAGGTATTTTTTCGATTACCAGCTGGGGCATATGTATTTCCGGTATTTCATGTGGAATTTCGCAGGAAGGCAAAATGAAATACAGGGACATGGTGACCTTTTGCATGGTAACTGGCTGAGTGGGATCACCTTCCTTGACGAAATGCGTCTGGGGCCACAGAAGAACCTTCCTGACAATATGAAAAGCAAAGCCAGGAACACGTATTATTTCCTTCCTCTTATCCTGGGATTGTTCGGGCTCTTTTATCAATTCCGCAAAAAGTATCACGACGGGCTGGTAGTGACTTTGTTGTTTGTGATGACAGGCCTGGCCATTGTGGTTTACCTCAATCAGCATGCGCCGCAACCCCGTGAAAGGGATTATGCTTACGCCGCTTCCTTTTATGCATTTTCCATCTGGATCGGACTGGGAGTGATATACCTGGTTGAAAAACTGAGTCGGTATTTAAAGCCTGTCACCAGTGTACTCATAGTTGGCATTGCCACTGTTTTGCTGGTTCCGGCAAATATGGGTTACGAAGGATGGGATGATCACAGCCGTTCGGGACGCTATACCGCACTGGAAGTGGCTAAATGTTACCTGAATTCCTGTGAACCCAATGCCATTTTGTTTACAAACGGCGATAACGACACTTTCCCTCTATGGTATGCCCAGGAAGTTGAGGGTATACGTACCGATGTGAGGGTTTGCAATCTGAGCCTGCTCAGTGGCGACTGGTACATCAGCCAGATGCAGCGAAAGGTTTATGATGCGGATCCGGTACCCTTCACTCTGAACTACGACCAGTACAAGCAGGGAACACGCGATGTTGTGTACCTCATTGAAAATGAAAACATCAAAGGCTATGTGGAATTGAAGGAACTTTTCAACATTATGAAAAGAGATGAAGATAAGCTGAAGATACGTTCGGGAGGACAAACCTTTGATTATTTTCCTGCAAAGAAGTTCAGGGTATCTGTTGATTCAGCGGAGGTTATTGCTAATAATGCAATTCCTGCAGAATTTGCCGACAGAATTGAGGATATAGAATGGACGGTCAACACCCAGGGTGTTGGAAAGAATCACTTAATGGTGCTGGATTTGATAGCACATATTGACTGGACACGGCCGGTATATTTTTCGACAACCACAGGTGATGATGCGTATCTTGGTATTCAAAAGTATTTTGTTCAGGAAGGTATGGCCTACCGTTTAATCCCGGCCAGGATCAAGAGTCCTGACCATCAGGTCGGAGGGGTTAGCACTGAGGCAATGTACAACAACCTGATGAACCGTTATAGCATCAGCATGGCCGATTCCACGCTATTCTGGAGTGAAGAGAATATACGGGCTGCGATGAATCTGAGAAATATCTATGGCAGGCTGGCCCAGGAACTTATACGCCAGGGGAAGAAGGATTCGGCAGCATTGGTGGCCGACAGGATTACGGAAATCATCCCCGATGCCTCAATACCTTATGATTATTTTGTTGTCCCTGTGGCCGATGCATATTATAAGTCAGGCAGGACGGATAAAGGAGATGCCATCCTGGTAAAACTCTACGATCATACCCTGGACAACCTATATTATTTCTTCAGTTTTACAGGAGATAAAGCAGAAAAGGTTGACTTTCAAAGGCAGCAGAACCTTGCCATGATGCAGGAAATTTATCGGTTGGCATTGGAGAATCAAAGGGAAGATATTGCCGGTGAATCGAAAAAGATATTCGATCAGTATTACCAGCGTTATGTTGGACAACCCTTTAACCGATAATTTTGAATTATCTCAAGCCATCCTGGTTAATGAGGAACCTGTATGGTCCCGGGCTTATCTGGAGGGTCCGAAACGGTAAGAATTCTCTGTATCTTACCTTTGACGACGGGCCCCATCCTGATGTAACCCCGGCTGTACTTGATATCCTTGATCATTTTGATGTAAAGGCAACATTTTTCTGTGTTGGCGATAATGTCCGCAAATACCCCGAGGTTTATGCGAAAGTTATTGGCAAAGGACATAGGACAGGCAACCACACTTTTCATCATCTTAATGGCTGGAAATCAGGATTTGAGGATTACATCCGGGATGTCGAACAATGTGCCGGTCTGGTATCCGGGGATTTATTCCGGCCACCTTATGGCAGGATCACCCGCAGGCAGGCCAAATGGCTTAAAGGGAAATACCGGGTAATCATGTGGACTGCTTTAAGCGGTGATTTTAACAGGGACCTGCAACCTGCAACCTGTCTAAGTAACGCCTTGAATATCTCCGGCAGAGGAGATATTCTTGTCTTTCACGACAGCCTGAAAGCAAGGGAAAATATGCTGATTACGCTTCCATTATTCCTGGAAGAGTGTCTGGGAAGGGGTTATGAATTCCGCTTGCTTTAAAGGGGTAATGAAGTTTTTACCATCTTTGTAAAATGAAGCACCTGAGAATGGGTAAGATTTGCAGACCGTTTATTTTTCCAATCATTATCACAATGCTTGTAGCGGTGCGTTGTGCCAATCCGGTAGCGCCTACGGGAGGGAGTAAAGACACCAATCCCCCGGTCATCATTGCCCTTGAGCCACCTAATGGCACTACTGATTTTCAGGAAGGACAATTTCGTTTGTCGTTTGATGAATTTATACAACTCAATAATGTAAACGACGAGGTATTTTTATCCCCACCTGCGGAATTACCTGAATTCAAGCTAAAAGGAAGATCCGTGCAGGTTACTTTCGAGGGGGATCTGGAAGACAGCACAACCTATTCGGTATTTTTCGGTAAAGCCATCAGCGACCTCAATGAAGGGAATGTGTTGCCCTATTTCACCTATGTTTTCTCTACAGGTCCGGTGCTTGATTCCATGAGCATCATGGGTGAGGTTGTGAATGCTTTTGATCTTAAGCCTCAGAAAGATGTACTGGTCATGTTGTATAAGTCATCATACGATACCATTCCCCTTGATTCGGTACCTTACCTGGTGCGGCCCCTTTATGTTACCCGAACCATAGAAGAAGGCGTTTTTGTACTGAACAACCTCCGTCCCGGTCATTTTAAGATATTTGCACTGAACGATATCAATAAGAATTTCCTGTTTGATCTTCCCAATGAGGATATCGCATTCCTGGATTCTCTTATTGTTCCGGAGTATTTTTCAATGCCTGTATTGGACACCTTGGTGCCGGATACAATTGGGGTTGCAATGGATTCCATCGTGCAGGATTCCGGTTATTATATGATAGTGGGGAATGATACCATACGTGTTTTTGAGGAGGATCAAGGACAGGATTCCATACCGGTGTTGGAGGAATTTCAGGAACAGGATTCCATTATGGCGGATACAAGCCTGGTGTTGCAGGATACATTGTTAACAGACAGTGTTGCAACTCAGGAAAAGCCGGATTACAATCATTATAGATTATCCATGTTCCGGGAGGTAGACTCAACTCAGCGTTTGCTGGAAGCAAAGCTGGAAAAAGAAGCATTTTTGCGTTTTGTTTTCCGTTTTCCTGTTAAGCATCCCCATATTGTTGTTAGCGATACTGTGGTTGGGGATGAATGGAAGACGGAAGAATGGAACCGGGGAAGGGATACTCTTGTTTACTGGATAAGGAATGCGTTTACAGATTCCTTGAATCTGATTATCTCTGATGATACTCTTGTTTTGGATACAGTTAAGGTACCGCTTATTCAAACTGTACGGAAAGGCAGGATTAATAAGCAGGACAAGAAACCGGAACCTTTGAAGTTTTCTACCAATCTTCGGGGAGGAAAGATGGATCTGAACGGGAAGGCATCCATGATCTTTGAATATCCGGTGACGAATTTTGATTTTTCTCAGGTATTGTTAATTGAGGAGGCGGATACACAGTTCTTTGCTCCCGTTTTTATTGACACACCGGTCAACAGACGACTTTTATTCGATATACCCTGGAAGGAGTCTGCTTCCTACGAGATTATCATACCCGATTCCATTCTGACAGATTTAACCGGAAAGCAGAATGACAGCCTGAATTTCCGTTTTGGCACTCTTTCACCGGAAGATTACGGCATATTGAGAATGAAAGTAAGCATTTCCGACAGTCTTAACCCTTATGTTGTCCAATTGCTCGACGGCAAAGAAAAAGTATTGCGGGAAGCTGTGGTAGAAGGGGAGGCATCCCTGGAGTTTCAATATCTTCAGCCTGCAAAATATGTAATCAAAGCAATCCAGGACAGGAACCGGAACGGCCGTTGGGATTCAGGCAATTATTTGAAAGGTATTCAGCCCGAAAAAGTTTATTACTTTCCTGAAAGCATTGAAATCCGAGGCAATTGGGAGATGGATGAAGAATGGAACCTGATTCCGGAATAAAAAAAAGACCCAAAGGGTCTTAGTTGTGAATTGCTTAAACATTATAAGGATAATGAAATTATTAAATAACATTATCCTGAAAATCGAAAAAACAAATTTGGCAAGTTTGATAAAGAAGAGCAACAGAAAGTTATTACTTTCTATTCTTCATTGCACCTGTTAATGCAATCAATGATCTCCTTTAAAGTCTGACTCTTAAGGGAGTAAAAGATTTTCTTTCCATCCCTTTTTGATTCCAGAACACCTTTATTTTTAAGGATATTCAGATGATGTGAGGCAGAAGCCTGCTCAATGTTGAGTTTTTTATAGATTTCCGTAACGCTCATTTTCGCACCATTGTTCAAAAGCTCAATGATGGCAATTCTCATCGGATGTGCTATAGCCCGTAATTTACTGGCTGCACTTTCCAGTTTTGTGATTTCTAATTTTAATTTTCCCATAACCAAACATTTTTGCAAAAATATATAAAAATGATATAAATGGCAAATAAATATATAAATATCTCACCTCAGCTAAGAAAAAATTTTGGTAAAACGGAAGTTTTTCGCATCAAAAAGTCCTTTATCACTGAGTTTTAATTGTGGAATAACCAGGAGAGCCATAAAAGACAGAGTCATATATGGAGCATGTAGTTCAGATCCGAGTTTTTTTGCCTGTTTATCGGCCAATTCGTAATCACTGGCGACCTGGTATCCATCCTTATCAGACATCAGTCCTGCGACAGGAAGGGGAAGTATATGCTTGAAATCCTTTCCAATGGCAGCAATACCTCCTTTGTGCTCTATTAAAAGGTTGGCGGCTTCAGCCATGGCTTCATCAGTAGCTCCGGTAACGATGATATTATGGCTGTCGTGTGCCACTGAGGATGCGATAGCACCTTCTTTAAGTCCAAATCCTTTGATAAATCCGATAGCTGGTATGGCAGGATCATAACGGTTAATAACGGCAATTTTCAGGATGTCATCCATAGGACTACTTTCAGCAAAATCTCCATTACGTATTGCTTTGGACTCGAGGCTGCCAGTTATAAGCTGACCATCGATTGCTTGGATCACGCGGATATGGTCACCGGTAGCTTGCAGTTGAAAATCCTCCGTTTTAATCCTTTGAGCATTAAAATTGTTGATCGGTTCTGTTTGTATAGATGTTAAGAGTGATACCCCATTTTCTGATACTTTTTCGCCATTGATATAGGTTTTCAGGATATTGAATTCCTGCAGGTTATCGACCACGATAAAATCGGCGGGATCTCCGGGTTGGAGCAATCCTGCATCGAGTTTATAATGTTTAACAGGGTTGAGGGATGCGGCTCTTAAAACGTCAATAGGGTTGTAACCCATGTTCAATGCCCTTTTAACATGGCTGTTTATGTGTTCTTTAACAAGGTCATCGGGGTGGCGGTCGTCAGAGCAGAACATCACCATTTCAGGATTTTCAGCCAGCAAGGGTATAAGCTCATTGAAATTCTTGGCAGCACTACCTTCCCTGATGAGAATTTTCATGCCCAAAGCCACCTTCTCCCGTGCCTCTTCGATCATATAACATTCATGGTCAGTGCTTATCCCTGCTGCAATGTATTTTCGTGCATCCTCGCCCATGAGGCCGGGGGCATGGCCGTCGACCGGTTTATCCAGTCCATGGGCAATGTTGATTTTGTTCATTACCTCAGCATCCTGGGAAATAACTCCGGGATAATTCATCATTTCGGAAAGATAGTGGATTTCGGGCATTTCCAGGAGTTTCCTGACTTCATCAGGCCCAAGGATTGCACCGGAGGATTCAAAACCGGTGGCAGGCACGCATGAGGAAGCACCGAAAAAGAATTTGAAAGGTGTTTTCTTGCCGTTTTCTATCATGAACATGATTCCGGGGATACCCAATACATTGGCAATTTCATGAGGATCCGACACCGTGGCAACGGTTCCGTGCGTAACGGCAATCCTGGCAAATTCGGAGGGAACGAGCATGGAACTTTCGATGTGTATGTGGGCATCAATCAGTCCTGGTATAATATATTGATCCGGGACATTTGAGGTTTCCTCAATTCTTATTATCCTGCCATTCTCTGCAAAAACGGTACCGTCAAAGATCCTTCCGGTCACAACATCTATGATATGACCAGAAACAGAAAAGTAATTCTTCATGTATTCAGAGATTATCTTTATACAAATATAAAGGAAGGAGCCTTAACACCGGCAGAATTTTTATATACTGTAATAAATTCCAAACCACGATGTTGCAGGTCAGCAACAGCAGACTCGTAATGATTGGCAAAAGCCAGCATAAAACCGCCACCTCCTGAACCGCATAGTTTCATCGAGAATTTCCCATGATTAAGGCCATCTTCCCAAATATTCCGGAAATGGGCAGGGATCATGGCCGAAAAATTATGTAGCTGGAACGCCGATAGTTTTTGCAGACTATCTGTAAACACCTCCGTATCAGCCTTAAGCAGGGATGTGATGCATTGATCGTTGAGGGGTATCAGTTCCGATTGAATTCTGTCGTTGAAAGCAGTGACTTTGCACTGATTCATAAAATGCTTCACCAGGGGCTGGGTTTTTCCTGGTTTACCTGAATCCAGGAGGAATATGGCACCTTGTCGGGAAAACTGGTTAGGAGGGATATTCACAAACTGGATATCGGTTTTATTTCGGATAAGCAAGGGTCGCTGAAGAAAACAAAGCAGTGGGTCGAGGCCGGAACTGGTTCCATGGAAATAGGATTCCATAAGGGCAAATGTTTTCTTAAGATCGTTTGTTTTCTCCGGGCCAATAGGCTGACCAGGGTTTAAACCACTGTTGCCATAGCGTTCATAGATAGCTGCTACAAGGGCTCCTGAGCTACCAATGCCATAGCCTTGTGGAATGTTTGAACGAAAGTATAGTCCTGCATCAATATCCCGGAAAAGCTGTTCGAGATCCATTCCTGAAAAATATTCGCCTTCGAGTCGTAATAGTGCAAGATGGTCAGCATATTTTTTCAAGTGGCGGTTGGAGCGGATGGCCTCATCATAGTTTTTATTGGAATCCTGGTTAATAAAGCTGAATGTCCCCTCGAAATGAGCGTAGGGGATGGTTAATCCCATAGAATCGCAAATGACACTGTACTCTCCGAACAGCAATATCTTTGCATAAAATTTGCTGCTAATGTTCTTCATCGTTTTTCGTTTTTTAACAGTACAGGTCCGTTACCGGTTTCATCCTCAATCCTGTGATGGTTTTCACAATATCCAGGAAGTGTTTTTTCAATCCATGGCTTTATTGCATCCGATTCTGAAGCAGGGTAGATTAAATGCACATTTGGCCCGGCGTCTAGGGTAAAACAAACATTTAATTGCCTTTGTTCCCGTATTTTCTTTATTTCCTGCAAAATATTTAAAGTATCCGGTTTAAGCAGGGTATAACCATTCTGGGCTGACATCATGAGGGAATGCAAAGTCAATGCCTCATTTTCGGTGATATCCTGGAAAACCTGCCAGTTTCCGGTTGTAATAGCCTTCAGGATGGAAGAGAGGTTAGCATTAGCCTGTCTGTAGCGGGCTTCTGCAAAGGGATGACCGGTCATGGATGCATGTCCCATGGAACTTGAAACCTGTTTTTCACCTGAATCGACAATTAATATGGTATCTTTCAGGTCGGCGAACAGGGGATGAACTTTCACAGGAACGGGAATGGCAAAGTAATCTGATGAACCCGCAACATCGGGATGGTTCCCCCAGACCGTCATTCCACCGTAAACCGACCGTGAGGCACTTCCTGAACCTTGACGGGCCAAATCGGATGCCATCCTGAAAAAATCATCGTAATTATTACCACGGATGTTTTCGTGCCACGTGAGCAGGCATAAAGCCAGGGCGCTGAATCCGGATGCCGAGGATGCAATGCCCGCTGAATGTGGGAAAGTGTTGTGAGTTTTTATCCTGAATGAAAAAGATCCTATCTCCGGGAAATGTTTCTGGAGCTTTTCAAAATAATTCTGTATCCGGGTCGTGAATTTCTCAGATTGATTACCATCAACAAGGATTTCAGGAGAGTTAGTATTGGCCGGCTGATATTGCAAAACGGTTTCCGTATAGGCATTCTTCAGTGTCATGCTAAGGGAAGGGTTGGCTGGGATCTGCCCGTCGAATTTCCCCCAGTATTTGATCAGGGCTATATTCGATGGGCTTCTCCAGGAAATGGTTCCCTCAAGACGATTGTTATTTTGCATTATTGTTCCCATCGTGTCTGATGATTTGGTCAAATCCGTAAATTATATTCAGTCCTTTATTTTGGAAGTACTGCCGGATATATTCAATGCCATTGTTACTGGCAGCCAAAAGAAAATCACCTCCCCAGGCGCCCAGTGATTTGGTGATACCTTCAAAATCTCCAAACTCTGCTTCCTGTATCATTTTCATTCCCAGGAGGGAGCTGATGATCTTTTCATGTTCTTTGAGGAAATAGAGAAAATCGTTGAGTTTACGGCTATCTGCTATTTCTTTGGTAATCTGGGTAATCTGTTCGGATTCAGTAGTATGTTTGCTAATTTCTGACCTAAATTCAAGGATACTTGTTCTGGTATCCTGTTTTTTTCCGGAATAGATGAAAGCTAAATTAGCCCGGAAAGGAGGGTTGAAGTCAATTTCCTGGTATACAGGGTCTTTTCCTCTAAGTTGATATAAAACTGCCTGTTTTGCATGAGCGCAGGCAATATCATAACCTGAACCGTTTTCCAAAGCAAAATATAGGGTGAAAGGATCAATTTCTGCCCAATTTGCAATGTTGGTATATAGTGTAGAACTACTACCCCATCCCCATTCTTTCGAAAACTCCAGATTACTTTGTACCTTATATCCTTGATCGTGGATCAGAAAACGGGGATTCAGAATGGCTGCCATCCTGATTATTTCAATGAGTTTAGATGCTTTTAAGGGATCTGATGTGGAAATAATGTCCCATGAGTTCAGGTTAATTTCGCAGGAAAACCATATTCCTTCAGTATCTGTGCTTTCCCATAGAAGTCTGTTCCCATGTACCGGGCTGATATTCAGGGATTGACCTTTAATGAGAGGCAGGGCAAGGGCAAGAGCACCCTGCATCACGAGGTATTCACCGCTGAGCAGCAGTTTCCCGTTGGAATGTAGGGTGATATTCTTCAAAACGATAGGAATTAATTAGATCTCAGATTTGCGATCAATTCATTTACAGAACTGAAAGATACCTTTTTATCTTTAAAATACTCAACTGCCTTGTTTTTTTCCTGCGGTGAAACACCTATATGGTTCAGGATATTATATAAGTGCATGCGCATATGGCCAATTTGAATGCCTTTGGTTATAAGAGATTTGACGGCACCAAAGTTATTGGCCAGACCCACGGATGCCGCGATCATCATAAGCTGTTCGGCATCCGGGTTATTCAGCAAGCCCAATGAAAATTTGGCAAGGGGATGGAGTCCTGTTAAGCCGCCAACAGTTCCTAATGCCATGGGGATTGTAAGGCTGTAGTGAAAACGGTTATTTTCTATTTTGATGTCAGTGAGGCTCGCGTATTTTCCGTTTCTGGCCGCATAAGTATGACCTCCGGCTTCAATGGCCCTGAAATCATTTCCCGTGGCCAGGATTACTGCGTCTATACCGTTAAAAACACCTTTGTTGTGAGTTGTTGCCCGATGCACGTCGGCATGGGCGATTTGCACTGCTTTTTCAAACTTCCAGGCAAAACGCTCGGCGCTGAGGTTTTCGTCGCAGTTCTTAAAGGCGTCGATCTCGCATTCCACATATGTCTTTACCAGACATTCAGGAGTATAATTTGAGAGTATCGACATGATAATTTCGCAATACTTTTCGTGGCTTTCGAAGTTGTCCTGACGGGCGATAAATCTTGTCAGGATACCGGCAAATTCTTCCAGGATGGTATTGATGAAATTGGCACCCATGGAATCCACGGTATTGAAAGATGCTTTGATCTGGTAATAGTTATCAATTTCATGGGTCATATCCACCAAATCAATATCCAGGATCCCTCCGCCACGCTTTTCCATATTGGCTGTGAGGTGCCTCGTTCCTTTAATCATTTCTTCACGTAACCGAGGCATAGCTGCAATCAGTTTTTCTTTATTACCTTCCCAGATAAAATGCACTTGTCCTATTTTCTTAACTGCGATAACTTTGGCATGAAACCCTCCATGCTCGGCCCAGAATTTGGCACTGCTTGCTGCTGCAGCAACCACAGAACTTTCCTCGATCACCATGGGAATAAGGTATAAGGTATCGTTGATCAGAAAATTCGGTGCTATGCCATAGGGGAAGTTGAAATTAGAGATACTGTTTTCGCTGAATTCGTCCAGGAGGTTTTGAACAGAGGGGTTCTGATGCCAGAATGACTTCAGGATTTGTTCAGCCTCTCCCGGATTTTCAAAATAGCTTGTAACCTGCTTCAGTTTGTCTTCTTTGAATAATTTTGAGAAACCTTTTATGACTTGTACTCTTTGCATTTTGTACTTTTTTGTTTAATCAAAAAGATAAACAATTAAACACGAATAATGTTTATAAAAAAACTGCTATGATTAAATAATCGTAGAATGAATAAATTAGAAAATGATTGCCTGCTTATTCTGTTTAACTGAGTAAGGTGAAGTATTACCATTCTTCTTCCTGGTATTCTTTTTTAGGTTTCATGGCTTCTTTAAGGCTTGCAGCGAAAACATTTCTAACGTAATTATCGATTTGCTGCAGGTATTCCTCCCATTGGGGATTATAATTTGGGTCATTTTTATCGAGCCATTTTTCGATAGGATATCGTGATTGCTGGCGCAGGAGCAGTTCATCGACCGTATAGCGGTATCGTTCGTCCCGGGCCTCTATTTTAAAGGAATACAGGACCATACCGGCATGGATTTTATTTCCGTCTTTATCGGTTCTGAATAATTCGAACTGATGCCGGCCTTTGATAATACCGCTGGATGCGTCTCTTACTTTGGTAACATGGACAGGATTGGCAAAGAACTGGTGCAGCCATTCACTGGCCCGGTTAAACAGAACAGATTTGGTACCGGGTTCTGAGACCACTTCCTGATAAACGATCAGTCCGCTTGCTTCATCAATCGGAATATTAGCAGGAGTGGGAGGTGGGATGCTGTCTTGTTGGGAGAAAAGTTGTAAAGCCGGTAACATGGCAAACAGGATAAGAATTGTGTTAAGCTTTAATTTTGTCATTGTCATGTTTGTTTTGGCATTAAACAATAATCTGATTACAAATTTAAGGATAAATAAAAAACCCCTCGAATGAAGAGGGGTTTTTTAGTAATGGTTTAATGTATTTTAATACATTCCTGGCATTCCGCCGCCCATTCCGGGGCCACCGGGCATACCACCGCTTTCCTTTTCTTCTTTATGGTCGGCGAGTACACATTCGGTAGTAAGTAACATACCTGCAATAGAAGCTGCGTTTTCCAGGGCAACGCGGGCAACTTTGGTTGGGTCGATCACACCGGATTCGAAGAGGTATTCATATTCTTCGGTTCTGGCGTTAAAGCCGAAGTCGTCTTTACCTTCCCTGACTTTCTGAACAATGACGGAGCCTTCGAGTCCGGCATTTTCCACTATTTGGCGCATAGGTTCTTCCAGAGCTCTTTTAATAATTGCGATACCGATTTCTTCGTCTTCGTTTTCTGTCTCAATGTTGTCGAGTTCAGGAACGGCTCTCAGGTAAGCAACACCGCCACCGGGGATAATACCTTCTTCAATGGCTGCGCGAGTTGCGTTGAGGGCGTCATCGAACCTGTCTTTCTTTTCCTTCATTTCGACTTCACTGGCAGCTCCAACGTAGATAACGGCAACACCACCGGCAAGTTTAGCAAGTCTTTCCTGAAGTTTTTCCTTATCGTAGTCGGAGGTAGTGACTTCAATCTGGGCTTTAATTTGTTTTACCCTGCCTTCGATATCTTCTTTTTTACCTTTACCGCTGACGATGGTTGTGTTTTCCTTGTCGATGGTTACCTTTTCAGCTTCACCGAGGTAGCTTAGGTCGG
>Ga0180009_10000542_pt1 | contig 51975 bp, 52 predicted proteins | sample OS_PC_MetaG_FD_123537 | JGI IMG/M metagenome (GOLD analysis project Ga0180009, IMG submission 123537) | Groundwater microbial communities from the Aspo Hard Rock Laboratory (HRL) deep subsurface site, Sweden - OS_PC_MetaG | ecosystem: Environmental > Aquatic > Deep subsurface > Groundwater... | reverse complement strand
TTGGCAAACTGAAAGAAAACAGAGGGGTAGCAATGCGCTCTTGCAAAACCGACCAGAGTTTCAAAGCCTTCATCTCAATCGCCGCAACGCTCATTCACATAAGGTGAACGTCAACAGTCCCTAGCATCAGGCGCAATGTAACTGCCATCAGAAGTCGTTTCCTGGATTTGTCGAGCACCAATTGCAAAGATCCAGCTCAATTTGTTCTTCTTATGATAGGCTAAAATATCTTAATAAAGATATCTGCGTGACGCAGGATGACGGACGTGCACTGGCAACTCGACCTGTCGTTCAGAGAGGATGCCGCGCGCAACCGGAAGGACAACGGCCCGGGCAGCCTTGCCGTCTTGCGCCGCCGCGCGCTCGACGTCGTCAGACGGGACACTTCGAAAGGCTCGCTCTCCATCAAGCTCAAGAAAGCTGGTTGGAGCGACGACTACTTACGGAGCATCCTCAACGGCTTGGCCGCTCCGTGAGGCAAACGCGATTGCCCTGTGTGGCTCCTGATCCAGTCGTCGAGGTCGGCTTGCAGGTCGTCCGGTTGACCCGATGGCAGAGGCCGCATAATCATCCAATTCGCACCGCCGCCCGTCGCGCTTTTCAACATCGAGCGGGACATTCCCCCACCCCGGCCTTCTGCACGGAGCAAGTCACCGAAGTTGCCAAAGGGTGTCGATCTCAATAAGTGAGATTCCCGAGGATTGTCGTTGACGGGCTTTCGCAGCAATCCACGATCCAGGAGGAAACCTCTCGATGGCAAGGAAACCGGAGCACAAGCAAAGCAGCGCCGACAAGGCGCTGAAGGTTCTTGATCTTTTCACGGAAGATTTTCCGGCTTGGACGGTCGAGATGCTGATGAAGGAACTGGATGCAACGCGGGCCACCACGTATCGGTACGTCAAGGTGCTATACGATGCCGGACTGCTGGCGACGGGAGCGGGAAGCAGTTATGTGCTCGGCCCCCGCATCATCCAGCTAGATCGCCAGATCCAGCGGTCGGATCCGTTGCTGCAGATCGCCCTGCCGATGCTCGAAGAGGAAAAATCGCCCCTCATCGGCTCCAAGAGCATCTCGAGCCTCTATGGAGATCAGGTGCTGTCGGTCTATGTCGAAAAGTGCGATCTCGACATTTTTCTGACCATGCAGCGGGGCCGGGTGTTTCCGCTGGTCTACGGGGCGCCTTCCCGGATCATCCTGGCCCATTTGCCTCCCTATCAGATGAAGAATTTCTACATTGCCAATGCCGAAGATATCGCCTGTGCGCATCTTGGCGAGACATGGGAGGATTTCCGCACCTCGATGCAACGTCTCCGCAAGCAGGGATACTGCATTGGCAGCGAGATAAACCCCACTGTTGTCGGGATCTCGGCGCCGATCTTTCACGACAAGTCCGCCGTCTCGGCCAGTCTGAGCTATGTGCGCCGCCTCGAGATAACCTCCGACGCGCAGAAAGCGGAACTCGCCGAGCTCGTCGTGGCCGCAGCCGACCGAATTTCCAAGCAGCTATTGTCCTATCGGCCGGAACGCGGAACGCGCGGCCCCGTCTTCACGACCCCTCGGATGTCGGTTTGACGGCCTTGCCGGCGATCCCGCGCGCCGCGTAAAGCGGACCGTCCTCATAGGCCAGCACGACCAGTTCGACCGGCTGGTCCAGCGGCGTGTCGTCCAGCACACGGGTCGCCATGCGCAGTCCTTCGTCGAGGTCCACGATCCCGACCCGATAAGGCAGGTCCGCGGCAAAGACGGCGGGTCCGGCATGCACCGTTGTCGCGGAGTAAAGCCGGCCTCTGCCCGACAGCTCGGTCCACGACACCCGGTCCGACCAGCAGTGCGGGCAGATCGGTTTCGGCGGAAAGCTCGACCGGTCGCAGTCGTCGCAATGGGTCGTGCGGAAGACACCCTTGTTGACGGCATCCCAGAAGAGCTTGGTGAAATCGCTCATGCGGGGCGGGTAGGCGCGTGCGCCGTCGGTCGGGATGATGGGTCGGGTCATGCCACTGCCTCCAGAACGTGAACCATCGCGGCGTTGTAATTGCCCAGTTCGGTGCAGGCGAGCCCCAGTTCGGCGTTCCGCACCTGACGGGCACCGCCGCGCCCGCGCAGTTGCTCGAGCAGTTCGTAGTAGCTGTAAAGTGCCGTGACATAGGCCGGATGCCCGCGCGACAGAAGGCCACCCGAGGTGCAGATCGGAATGCGCCCGCCGAGCGCCGTTTCCCCGCTTGCAGCCTGCCGGGCCCCCTGGCCGACGGGACACAGGCCAAGCGCCTCGGCCACCAGCACCTCGACGATCGTGCAGGGCGCATACACTTCCGCAAGGTCGATATCCGCCGCTCCGATGCCGGCATCGGCAAATGCCTTGGCGCCGGCACGTTGCGCGGCCAGAAACGCGATCATGTCATTGGGAACTTCGCTGATCTGGTGCGCGCCTTCGTGGTAGAAACCTTCGCCCCTGATGTTGACGTATGGCCTGCCGGTACCCTTGGCGACATCCTCCTGCGCGACGACGAGACAGACCGCGCCATCGCCGCGCCCCGGCACCTCGAACAGCCCCAGGGGCTCGACGATCGGCCTTTGGGCAAGAACGTCGTCCAGCGTCATCGGCTTGCGGAACTGGGCAACCGGGTTGTCCATGGCGTGACGGCGGTTCTTCACCGCCACCATCGCCAGATCCTCGCGCGAAGAATTGTGCTCGTGGATGTAGCGCACCGCATCCATGGCATACCACGAGATCGGCGTGAATCCGAACGGGGCGTGGAAATCCACATCCCCCGTGGCCCGCATGGACGACATCATGTGCTCGGGCGCGGCGGTGCCCGTCTCGAAATTGATGCCGAGCGCGAGCGCGACCCGGGTGCGCCCCAGCCGAACCTGATCGACGGCGACCTGGAAGGTCAGCGCCGGAGTCATGCCATTACCCATCACCTCCATCACCAGCCCGTCGCAGGGCAGGCGCATGTAATTCGCCATGAACGTTGCGAAATATTTCTGCTGCGTATAGGGCCGAGGCAGGGTGAAGATCATCGAGCCGACATCTTCCTTCTCTAGGCCCGCATCGGCAAGCGCCTCGACGATCAGGCTGGCGAGAACCTCGTGCTCCAAGTTCTGGGTGCCTGCCTCGCTCAGTCCCTGCAACTTCCCGACCGGCAGCGCCGCACCACCCAGAATGGAAACATTGCCTGCGTACATCAAACTCCCTCCCGTTCGCCATCCGCGCCCGCGGCGCGGAACAACTCATATCGCCTTCTGGTCATGCTTGCAAATAGTCTCGCACTGTGGGAATTTTAGTTGTGCGGGCTGTTTGACGCCGCCGGAGACCGACTGACATGCCCACGGTTGCCACCAATCCAAGCCCGATTTCCCGACGCATGAACGGGCTGCCTGGCTGGTCGGAGCTGATCGGCCTGATGCTGATCGGCCTGATGATTTTTCAGGGAATCGACAGATGGCTGCATGTCTCTACCCTGGGTTTCCCGAGCCTGTGCATCATGGTGGCGCTCGTTCCCTATCTTCTGTTGCGCGGCGGGAAGGTCGGCCGTCTCTTCGTGATGCTTTCGGTCCTGTCGGCGGGACTGGCCTTGATCAGGCTGGAAAACGCACCCGAAGTCCTGACGGAAGCGCTGACCCGGGCGGCCTTCTTCCAGGCGTTCCTGACCGCCGTCTTCACGCTTCAGGAAGCCGCATCCCGGTCTTCGACCATCAACCGCGTCGGCCTTTTCCTGATCTCTCAGCCACTTCGGAAACAATCGATCCTTACCCTGCTGGGCACCAATCTCATGGCCCTGATGATGAACATGGGGTCGCTTGTCATGATCGGAACGCTGGCCCGGGATCGCATGGTCAACGACGACACCGGCGACTCCGGGGCGACTGAACGCGGATGGATGACGGCGGTCGCAGCACTCCGCGGCTTCTCACCCACGGCCACATGGTCGCCGCTGGCCTTGCCGCCTGTCTTCCTGTCGTCGCTTTATCCCGAGGTGTCTCTGGCTGAAACCATGATGGTTGGCGTCGTGATTTCCGTCGCGATCCTTGCGGTCAGCTGCCTCTTCACTTTTTGGCAGGCGGCGGCAATCGCTCGCAAAAACCATGCTCCCGATGCAGAGGCTGTACCCCTTCCCGGGCGAAGCATCGCAAGACTCACTCTGCTATTGAGCGCGATCTTCGCGGCGATCTATCTTTCTGCGCACCGGCTCGAGATGTCGACCTCCGCCGCCGTCCTGGTCATCATTCCCGTCACGTCGTGCCTCTGGCTGACTGTCGGGCAGGGGCACACGTTTGGTTCGCTGGTCGAAGGCCCCTTGCAAAACATGGTTTTCCACCGCTTGCCCATTCAGGCGGCTGAAACGAGCGTCATCGTCTCCGCGGCCTTTCTCGGCCCCGTGCTCATCGCGCTGTTCCCGATGGAGGAGGCGGCGCAGGTGGTGATAGGGGCGCACTTGTCGGGGGCCTGGCTGCTGTCGCTGATTTTCCTGGGCATCATCGCTCTGGCCATGATCGGCCTCAATCCCGTGCTGACGTCGACCCTCGCCATTGCGGTGCTGGGTGATCCGGGCAATTTCGGATTGACACCTCTGATGATCATCACCGTCATTCTGCCCGCATGGGCGCTCGCGGCGCAGTTTTCGCCCTACACGGGAACGGCGACCATCGTTAGCCGCATGTTCAACGTGTCGCCCGAGAGACTGGTTTTCGTTCGTAACGGGCCGTTCATGGTTCTGAGCCTGACCCTCGCACTTCTTGCCATCCATGTGTCCCATCCCGGATGATCGCGTAAGCCCCCTCGGCGATCGGTGTTGTTCATGGCAAGAACGGGTTTGAGGGACGCAGTTTCCCCGGCGGGTGGTGCAAGAGGCCGCGCGCCGCGCTGCGTCGGAGGTTCTGCGCGGTTTCCTCATGCACCCCCGCCGGGGCATGCCGTGAGAAAAAGCCCTCAATCAGCCTGAGGTCATTGCGGGTCGTTGAATAATCTCGCATGATGGGAAATATACCCAATGAGACCTGGAGGAGGTAGCGCGATGCCCGCCGAACCGGCACAATCGAAAATCATCCCCGAAGCTGCGCACGAACCTGGCGAAGCCAAGCGCCGCCCGATGTACGATTTCCCCGTGCATCCCGCCTCCGGCGCAAAGAAGCCGGGTCCGCTGACAGGCATCCGCGTGATCGACTTCACCCATTTCATCGCCGGTCCGCTCGGGACGATGATGCTGGCCGATCTGGGCGCGGAGGTGATCAAGATCGAATCGCCGAAAGGCGAGGATTTCCGTCAGTTTCCACCTGCCGATCCCGCGCTTGGCGGCGAAGGGTCGCCCTTTCTCTGGACCAACCGGAACAAGAAGAGCGTTGTGCTGAACCTCAAGACCAGGGAGGCGCAGGAGATCGTGCGCCAGATGGTCGCCAAGGCCGATGTGCTGGTCGAGAACTTCTCGAGCGGCGTGATGGAGCGGTTCGGACTGGGATACGAAGACCTGAAGACGGTCAATCCCGACCTCATCTACACCTCGGTTTCGGCCTACGGCCGTTCGGGGCCCTACGCCGACCGCCTCGGGTTCGATACCGTGGTGCAGGCCGAAAGCGGTTTCATGTCGTTCAACGGTTTCCCCGATCGCGACGGCATCCGGGTGCAGCCCGTGATCATGGACAGTTCCACCGCGATGATGGCCGCGAACGGCATCCTTGCCGCCCTCTTCCGGCGTGAGCGCGAAGGCGGTGGGCAGCGAGTCGAGGTTTCGCTCTACGAGACGTCGATGATCATGGTCGGTTACGGGGCGATGCAGTATCTGATGAATGGGGTCGAGCCATCCCGGATCGGCAATTCCAGTAACGACACCGCACCGACGGGTGTGTTCCACACCAGCGACTCGGCATTTTTTGTTTCGTCGTCCAACACAGCGATCTTCCAGCGCATCTTCCGCCTGATCGGCCGGGACGACGTGGCCGACGACCCCGCGCTCCAGGATCGGATGGAGCGTTTGAAGCGCCGCGAGTGGATGCGTGAAATCCTCGCGGAGGCGTTTGCCAGGAAGCCCTGGGCCTACTGGGAGCCCAAGCTGCGCGAGGCGAACGTGCCCGCCGGCGAGATGCGCACGCTGGCCGCAGCCCTGCATTCCGATGAAACGCGTGCGGCCAATCTGGTGACGCGTGTGCCCCATCCGACCGCCGGTTTCGTTCCCAACATCGCACTGCCCATCCATCTGTCGGATTCTCCCGTCGTCGATCCGGTCGCCGCGCCGATCCTCGGGCAGCACACCCGGAGCGTGCTGGAGGAGATGGGATACGACGCGGACGGGATCGCCGAACTGCGAAAAGCCGGTGCTTTCGGCCCGTTCGAGCCGAAGTGAGCGACCTCAGGACATCGAAGTGGAGGAGATGCGATGAAAGGCATGTTCATCGAGGATTTTGAAGAGGGCAGGGTCGACATCAGCCCGGGCCGCACTGTCACGGAGACGGATGTTGTCGCCTATTCATGGGTGTCGGGTGACGTGAATCCGATGCACACGGATGCGCAATACGCGGCCAAGTCGCCCATCGGCGCACGGATCGCCCACGGCACGCTGGGTATGTCGATCGCCACGGGCCTGAGCGCCCAGATCGGCGGGCTGATCGGCACCGCGATCGCGGCGATCGGCGTCGACGACTGGACGTTCCTGAAGCCGATCTTCATCGGCGACACGGTGACGCTTCACGCCACAGTCGTCAGCGCACGGGTCAGTTCATCCAAGCCGGACCGGGGCATCCTGATCCGCCGCATGGAGTTGAAGAACCAGCGTGGCGACATCGTCCAGAGCGGACTCATGAAGACCATGGTGCGATCGCGCGCGGTCTACGGCAAGGACAAGGAACAATGACAATGGAATTCATCAACACCGCCGGTCTGACCGACGATCAGAAGATGATCCGGGAAACGACGCTGGATCTTCTGAGCAAGCATCTCCCGTTCGAGTCGATCCGCCAGATGGACGACGACCGCGAATTTCCCCATGCCGCGTACAATGCCCTCGCGGAGGCCGGCTTCACCGGGCTGTTCTATCCCGAGGAATACGGCGGTTCCGGGTGCAGCCACTCCGACCTGACGGCCCTGGTCGAGGCGCTCGGATATTACTACACCGGGATCGCCCAAGCCTACATGACCACGGTGATCTATGCCGGGATGCACATCGTCAACAGCGGCAGCGACGCGATGAAAAAGCGGGAGATCCCCGATATCATCAGCGGCAAGACAAAGCTGGCCCTGGCGATGTCCGAACCTGGCACGGGCTCGGATGTGGCGGGGATCAAGACCTCCGCCATCCGGCAGGGCGATCACTATGTGCTGAACGGCAACAAGATCTGGATCACCTGCGCGCATGTGGCCGACAAGCTCGTGGTCGTGTGCAAGACCGACCCGAATGCGGGCCGCCACAAGGGCATGAGCACCCTGCTGGTCGACACGTCGCTTCCGGGGGTCGAGATCCGGCCGCTCAAGATGATGGGACGGCGCACCACCCATGCCAACGAGGTGTTCTTCACCGATGTGAAGGTTCCGGCAGAGAATCTGATCGGCGAGGAAGGCGGCGCGTGGAAGAGCCTCATGAAATGCCTGAATGTGGAACGTCTTTGCCTGTCGGCCATTTCCGCCGGCCACTGCTTCCGCATCACCGATTACGCGACGGCTTACGCGCGCGACCGGATCCAGTTCGGACAGCCGATTTCGCAATTCCAGGTCATCCAGCACAAACTGGTCGACATGCTGATCGCGTCGGAAACCGCCCGGCAGGTCACATGGCGGGTCGCGTCGCTGATGGATCAGGGGGAGAACCCGATCCGCGAGACGTCGATCGCCAAGATCGTGACCTCGGAGGCGAACGTGAAGTGCGCGGATATCGGGCTGCAGGTCATGGGTGGCGCGGGGTATTCGTCGGAATACATGATGGAGATGTACTATCGCGATTGCCGGGTCGGACCGATCGGCGGCGGATCGAACGAGATCCAGCGCAACATCATCGCCAAGCAGATGCAACTCTGAGCGACCGGCAGGCGGCTTGCCGTGAAAGGCGGGCCGATCCGGCCCGCCTCCCTTCGGCGCGGTTGCGCAGATCCACTACTCGCCGCGATGCCCCTGTCCCCGGCGACACTTGTCGTGCGGCGCTCGGGACTGTCTCACGAAGCCGTGCCCCAGCCCACCTCAGGGCAATCGCGTTTGCCTCACGGAGCGGCCAAGCCGTTGAGGATGCTCCGTAAGTAGTCGTCGCTCCAACCAGCTTTCTTGAGCTTGATGGAGAGCGAGCCTTTCGAAGTGCCCCGTCTGACGACGTCGAGCGCGCGGCGGCGCAAGACGGCAAGGTTGCCCGGGCCGTTGTCCTTCCGGCTGCGCGCGGCATCCTCTCTGAACGACACGTCGAGTTGCCAGTGCAGGGCGTTCTCGATGGCCCAGTGATCGCGGACCGTGGACAGCAGGACCTCGGGCGCAGGCATCCAGGACAGGGCGAAGAACCGGGTTTCGGAGGTCACCTTGCCGTCCGTTTCCCGGGTCGCCTCGATCCGGCCGAACCCCTTGAGGCCCGGAAATTCATGGTAATCTCCCAATGCCCTGGCCGACACCACGAGGGCTTTTCGGGTCTCCTTGCGGCCGTGTCCGGCCTCCGCGGTGACCGCTTCGGGATGGGCCGCCTCGAGGCCGGTGAAACAGCCGCGAGCGTCGGACAGGAGCGACTCCTGATTGCCTTTCAGAGCGAGGCACCAGTCGCCGCCGCCGGCGTTGATGGCTGCAACCGTTCGGCGATTGCAGTGCAGCGCGTCGCCGGTGACCACCTTGCCCCGGAGCGCGATCAGCCCCAGCGCCTCGATCGCCGCATCGAGTTCCGTGCCCCGGTCGGCGGGCACCGTCGCCAGCGTCAGGCGCAGCCGGGCCGCGTAGGCCGAGACCATCATCCGCGTCCGCGCGCTCTCGGTCCTGTCGCGCGCGCCGCGCAACGCCTTGCCGTCGATGGCGATCACATCGCCGTCCCCGAGAAGCGCGGAGATATCGGCAAGCACCTTGCCGAAGGCGGCATCGAGTGCCTTCGGGTCGATCATCCTGAAGACCTCCGAGAAGGTATCATGCGACGGGATGGCATGCCTGAGCTTCAGGAAGTCCCTGAAAAGGCTCTCCTTTGCGCGGCCGAACGCAGCCATCTCGGCACAGGAACTCGACCCGCACAGCACCGACACGAAGGCGATGACGAGCAATTCGCCAAGGTCATGCCGCGCGTTGCTGGCGCGTGGATCTGGAACGTCATCGAAGGCGGACAGGAAAATCTGCATGGTGGCAAGGGCTCCGTGAACTGACACCCAAGCCTCAGAATCCATCGCTCCGTCAGACGCAAGTTCAACCGTTCACGGCCCCAGTTCCAAACGCGATTCCCCTGCAGCCCACCCGCGCTTTCCGGCGCTTGACGAACCTGCAATATTCGGTAATTATCCTGCAAAATGAGATTGTTTATCGCAATGGAGTCTTCCAGGGCGAGAGGTGCAGGGTAACATACCGGTATCCTGCACAGGACGGGGGGAGACGGCTATCGTAACCAATGACAGAACATGTGACGTTCCGGTGATCGGATCTGGCGCCGGCGGCGTGACGACGGCGATCACCCGTTCTCGCGCGGGGCCGAACGTCATCGTCGTCGAAAAGGCTCCCGTCTTCGGTGCTGCGAAGGTTTTTTCGGGCGGTGTCCAATGGGTTCCGGGAAACAAGTGCCGCAGGGATCAGAACGCCTCCGACACGGTCGAGGTGGCGCCCACCTGTCCGCAGGTGGAAGCGGGCAACCATTCGATTCGCAGGCGGTCGATACCTATCCGGACACCGGGCCCGAGGCGGTCGACTTCCTGGAACGCGAGACGGAGGTGAAACTCGTCCCGACGCTCCATCCCGGCTACCATCCGCAGTATGGCGGCGGTGTCGATATCGGTCGGCCGTTCCTGGCCACGACCTGCGACTCCCCGCAAACAAGCAGGCACATCAAGCGGTTGCGCCCACCGTTGCAGACAATCCCCTTCATGGGGATGATGTTCAATTGTTCCAATACCGACATCAAGCACTTGTTCAATGCGACCAGGTCTCTGAAATCCCTGGCCCGCGCCGCCAAGAAGCTGGCCCGCCACGCGACTGAAGAGCTGCGCTTCGGCCGGGGCGTGCAGGTTACAAGCCGTAATGCGCTGGCCTCACGGCGGGCGCAGTTTGCGCTGGAACCGGGTGTGCCGATCCTGAGCGATTGGCCCGCACTCCAACTGCGGTGCGAAGACGGGCAGCGCAAGCGGATCATGTTCGACAACAGATCGAACTCCCGCCATGATGTCGGTGCCTTGATGAGGGAAACCAATTCGGGCAGTGGCACGGCCAACGCCTGGCTGATCTGCAGCCGCGCGACCATTCGGCGCCATGGCCCTGGCTGTGCCAGACCCGCGCCGGTTCTGCTGGAGAACCACCTGCGCAAAGGCCCGCCGGAACACCGGCAAGACGATTTCGGCGGCGCCAGGCCGATCGCCGAGGCGGAACCTGTCCCCGGGTGAAGGGCCGGCCCCGTGGCCATGAGGACTACGTATGCCGCCTGAACGGCCGGATGGAACGATCTCATCCATGCCGCACCGGGTGGGACCGAGAAAAGGGAGGATCCTCGATGAAATCTGTAACCGGCCTTGCCGACAGGCTTCTGAGGCCGTTCGAAGCGTTGATTGCCTATGCCGCCGGTGTGCTGGTCCTCGTCCTCATGGCCCTCGGGGTGGTGGAGGTTGTCGGGCGGTCTGTCTTCAACAATCCCATTCATGGCAACCTCGATATCGTCGAACAGCTCATGGCGCCGATCGCCGCCTTCGGGATTGCCTATTGCCAGAGCAAGTTCGGCAACGTGCGCATGACGCTGCTGACTCGGGACATGCGCGGCCGCACCAAGTGGCTGGTCGAGGCGTTGTCCTACGCGGTGAGCATGTTCGTCGTCTTTGTCTACCTGAAGGGAAGCTACATGAACCTTCAGCGATCCCTGACCCTCGGCGGCGATACGGGGGAGATCGGCATCCCCCTGTGGATCGGCATAGCCTGCGTGACGGTCGCGCTGGGTCTGCTTCTGGCGCGTATGGCCCTCCAGACGCTGGAGGCGCTGCGGCTGTTCACCGTTCCCGGCGACACATCGGACGTGCTGCAGACGCAGTCGCACGAAACCCCGCAGGAGGGCTGAACATGGATCCCGTCACACTCGGTTATATCGGCATAGCCCTTGTCATCACGCTTATCGTCCTTGGCGTTCCGGTGGCCTTCGCGACCGCCTTCACCGGCATCTGCGGCCTGATCATGATCCGCGGGTTCGACGTGGCCGTCGGCCTGGCCGGCATCATCCCCTATTCGGAATCCGCCCATTACTCGCTGAGCGTGTTGCCCCTGTTCATCGCCATCGGGTTTCTCGCGATGCATGCAGGGATCACGACATCGGCCTACAATGCCGCTCGGGTCTGGGTTGGTCGTGCGCCGGGCGGGCTGGCGACCGCCACCATTTTCGCCAGCGCCGGGTTCGCCGCCGTGTCGGGCGCCAGCACGGCCAGCACGGCCGTCTTCACCCGGCTTGCCCTGCCCGAGATGGAAAAACGCGGATACGATCAGGCATTGGCGGCGGGCGTCGTGGCCGTCGGCGGCACACTGGCCGCGCTGATCCCGCCAAGTGCCATTCTGGTGATCTATGGCATCCTCGTGGAGGAATCGATCGGCGCGCTGTTGCTGGCCGGATTCGTGCCAGGTCTGATTTCCATTGTGGTCTACCTGCTGGTGATCACGATCGTAGTCACCGTCAAACCAAGTCTCGCGCCCAGGCTCGAGCGGACGACGATGATGGAAAAGATCAAGACAATCCCGCAGCTTGCAGGGATCATGCTGGTCGTGGGTGTCATTCTTGTCGGGATCTACTTCGGCATCATGACACCGACGGAATCCGCCGCAGTCGCCACGGCCATCATGTTCGTCATGGCGCTGGCAAAGAAGATCAGCTTTGCCGACCTGCGCCTCGGACTGCTGGACACGGTGAAGACCACGGTGATGATCTTCATGGTGATCTGGGGGGTGCTGGTTTTCGTGCGGTTCCTCGCCTTTACCGGGCTGCCCGGGATCATTACCGATTCCGTCGTCGGCCTGGATGTGCCCCGTTGGGTCATCCTGCTGGCCGTTGTCATCCTCTACCTGCTGATGGGCATGGTGCTGGATGGTATGGGCATGATGATGCTGACGTTGCCGGTGGTCTACCCGGCCATTGTCGGGCTTGGATACGATCCGATCTGGTTCGGTGTCCTGCTGGTCAAACTGATCGAGGTCGGCGTCGTCACACCGCCGGTCGGGTTGAACTGCTACGTCGTGAACGGCATCCGGCCAGACATTCCTTTGGACAAGGTTTTCAAGGGTGTGGCGCCGTTCCTCGTCGGCGAGATCGTCATCATAGCCATCATCATCCTGTTCCCCGACCTGATCCTGTTCCTGCCGAACATGATAAAGTGATCGGTAAGGAAAACGTTTCACTTTATGAGATTTTTTATTGCAATCTCGCTACTTTTGTTGCTCAATGTGCGTAGAAAAAGGGAGGACGACCTGATGCAATCCAAGGCTATCACCAAGATCGGACTTGCTGCCGTGCTCGCCGCCACTACCGGCTTGCTGACCACGATACCGGCGGCCCCGGCGCAGGCGGCGGAAGTTGATGGCCCCGAGGTCAAGTGGCTGGTTTCGCTCTGGGGTGCGCGGCGCGGCTTTACGGAAGGAATCGAGGGGCTCGCGCAATACGTCTCGGACAAGACCGACGGCAATTTCGAGATGTCCCTCCAGTACGGCGAGGTTCTGTCCTCTTCGCGGGAAAACCTCGACGGGCTGCATATCGGGGCCTTCGAGGCAGGCGCGTTCTGCGCCTCCTACCATCCCGACAAGACACCGGCCCTCGGCGGCCTCGACCTCGCCTTCCTGCCGATCGCGTCGCTGGAAGCGCGGGCCAGGGTTGTCGAAGACTACTACCAGTTGCCCGTCGTTCAGGAAGAATTCGGGAAATGGAACACAGTCCCGCTGATGGGCATCCTGATGCCCAACTACGAAGCCATGGGTACCGGTGAGCCGCCGGATACGCTGGGCGAATGGAAGGGCGTTCGCATCAGCTCGGTCGGGGGTGTCGGCCAGCTGATGTCCGCGCTCGGCGCAAGCGTCACGGTCGTGACCGCGCCGGACATGTTCCAGTCGATGGAACGCGGCCTTATCGATGCCGCGACCTTCCCCTACACCTACGCCTTTGCGTCCTATCGCCTGCACGAAATCGCGGACTGGGTGACGGACAATTGGGGCCTCGGTGCCACCGTCTGTCATTCTGCTGTCAACAAGGATGCCTATGAAGCGCTTCCCGATCAGTACAAGGAGTTGCTGAGGGAAGGTATCGCTGCGGGTTACGAGCATCAGATCGAGAAATACCGCGAGGTGGACATCGAAAACGAGGCTGCGTTCGAGGAGGCCGGCCTGACCCGGGTTCCGCTGGCCGACGAGGTCCGCGCCGTCATTGAAGCCGCCGCGGAGCCTAGCTGGAACGCCTGGGTTGCAAGCGCGACCGAGGAGGGCCTGCCGGCGCAGGACCTGCTGGAATCGATCCTCGAGTCCGCTGCCGCAGCCGAGTAATGATGACATGGCCTGCTGCGCCCGGTCAATGCGATGGGGTGGACGCTGTCGTAAACCGGTTCGAGGTGCTCTCCGACATTCTGGAGCAGCGTTATAGCTGCCGCGCGTTCCGCCCGGACCCGGTGCCGCGCGCGCAGTTCGAGGCCATGTTCGGAATTGCTCAGCGCACGGCGTCGTGGTGCAACGCCCAGCCGTGGCAAGTGGCCCTGCTGTCCGGAGACGCCCTCGAGCGGTTCCGCTCGGGCCTTGTCGAAATGGCAGAGCAGGGGGGCAGCGAGCCTCACATCGATTTCCCGGCCAGCTACGACGGGGTCTATGCAGAGCGCCGGCGCGAATGCGGACTGGCCTTGTATCAAAGCGTCGGCATCGCGCGGGATGACATGGAACGCCGGCGGGAACAGCACATGGACAATTTCCGGCTGTTCGGCGCGCCGCATGTCGCAGTCATTTCGACTGCCCGCAACCTCGGTACTTACGGCGCCGTCGACTGCGGCGGCTATGTGTCCAACCTGCTGAACGCGGCAACGAGCCTCGGGATTGCATCGATTCCACAGGCGGCGCCGGCCAGATACGGCCACTACGTCGCCGATGCGATCGGACTGTCGGGCGACAGGCTGATCGTCTGTGTCGTGTCCTTCGGATATGCCGACACCTCGCATCCGGTCAACGGGTTCCGAACCAGCCGGGCTGGGGTGCCGTCAGTGGTGTCTTTTCTGGACTGACGCCACGTTATTCGTCCATCCCCCTGGGGAAAGTTGCGTGTGCCTGACAGTGCGGCGGATTCCAGATGCTCGATCAAGCACGCAGCGGCATGGGGCGCAGGCATGGGCGACACGCCATCACCGCTTGAACGCTTCGGTTAAATCCGTCAGTCCCCACGACGTTGCCACTCGGATCACCTGTGCGGCCGGGCCATTTCATTGGCATTCATCCGAGATAGGGGGTTGCCTCGACACTCTGAATGAACCATCATTCATTTATGGGGTGCCAAATCTGGAGATTCGGATGAGGCGGAGGAGACCGACTTGACCATTCTTCAGCGTCAGATTTTTGTGGAGCATCACGAGATGCTCCGTGACACGGCACGGCGATTCTTCGAAACCGAAGTCGCGCCGTATCATTCCGATTGGGAAAAATCCGGTGTTGCGCCTCGATCGGTCTGGAGGAAGGCGGGCGAGACTGGCCTGCTTTGCGTAACGCTACCAGAGAAATACGGCGCAGCAGGTGTCGACCGGATCGCATCGGCGATCCTGATCGAGGAGCAGGCGCGCCTTGGCCTGTCGGGGCCGGGGTTCTCGACACATTCGGACATTGTGGCACCCTATATTCTGAACTACGGCACCGAGGCGCAGAAGGACCAGTGGCTTCCAGGGATGGTGGACGGCGACCTGATCGGTGCGATCGTTCTTACCGAGCCGGGGGCCGGATCGGATCTAAGGTCTATCCGGACGCATTTTCGTCACGACGGTGACGAGATTATCCTGAACGGGCAAAAGACCTTCATCACGAACGGGCAGTGCGCCGACCTTCTGGTCGTGGCGGCAAAGTCGGGCGACCCGGTCGCAACCAAAGAACTGACGCTGGTCGTGGTCGAAGCCAGCCGGGTTGGCGTGAGCCGCGGTCGGAATTTTCACAAGATCGGCATGAAGGCGCAGGACACCTGCGAGTTGTTCTTCGACAATGTCCGGCTGCCGGCTTCGAACATCCTGGGCAAAGAGGGCCGAGGGTTTCCGCTTCTGGCTAAGGAACTCGCGTGGGAGCGTTTGCAGATCGCCATCGGGGCGGTTGCGACCTCGGCTGCGGCACTGGAGTGGACCAAGGAATACACAAGCGAACGGAAGGCGTTTGGGACGCCGATCGCCGACTTTCAGAACACCCGGTTTCGGCTCGCCGAGATCAAGACCGAGATCGAGATTGCGCAGGTCTTCATTGACCGCTGCTTGAGCGAGGTGAATGATGAGCGTTTGGACGTCACCGTCGCGGCAATGGCGAAGTTCTGGTGCACAGAGTTGATGGGCCGAGTTCTGGACCAGTGCCTGCAGCTTCACGGCGGTTACGGATACATCTGGGAGTACCCGATCGCCCGAGCCTGGGCGGATGCGCGCGTGCATCGCATCTACGGCGGTTCGAACGAGATCATGCGCGAACTCATCGCACGAAGGCTCTAGGGATGTCATATTTTTTGCGCGCTTTATGAGTGAACAGTCATTCAGGAGCCGGGGAGGGTCGATGAACACTTTTATGAGATCATTTTTGAGACCGGGGGGCGTAGGATGATCATCAACGCGCTCAACGGACTGGTCTATGGCAGTCTTTTGTTCATTCTCGCTTCGGGTCTCGTGCTGGTTTACGGGTTGCGACGCGTCGTGAACTTTGCGCATGGCGCCTTCTACATGCTGGGAGCCTATATCGGCTACAGCGTCGCGATCCACGCCGGTTTTATCCCCGGAATCATTGCAGCGGCCGCAGTCTTGATCGCGGTGGGCGTTGCGCTTGACCTTGTCGTATTTCGCAAGCTCGCTGACCGGGATCCGCTGGTGACCGTGCTGGTTACGTTTGGTGTCCTGCTGGTTCTGGAAGATTTCGTTCGGACCGTCTGGGGGACCGGGAACTATGCGATCGACCCGCCCGCGTTGCTTTCTGGCGTGGTCCAGATCGCAGGTGCGCCGTTCCCGATCTACCGGCTGTTCATTGTGTTCGCGAGTGCCCTGATGGCGGGCGGAATGGTCATCTGGCTTCGCTACAGCCGTTCCGGCCTTTGGGTGCGCGCTGCAAGTCATTCTCCGGTGGTTGCGGCCATGTGCGGCGTTCGTACGAACGTCCTTGGGCCGCTTGTCGTCGGTCTGGGCGCCGCCTTCGCGGGAATCGCCGGGATTGTTGCCGCGCCCTTCCTGTCGCTGAATCCGTCGATGGGTGCGGAAATTCTTGTCATGTCCTTCGTCGTCTCAGTGGTCGGCGGGCTGGGCAGCTTTGGCGGTGCATTCATCTCGGCGATGATCCTCGGTCAGATTCAGGCCTTCGGTGTCGTCTATCTGCCCGAGATTGCCGCGCTGCTTCCATTCCTCCTGATGGCGCTGGTTCTGGTGGTTCGCCCTCAGGGCATTCTTGGCAACAAGGTGTGAGCGATGGCGAACCAGACCCTGGCCCATTCCTTCCGCGAAAGCCCGATCCTGCGGCCGTCCGGCCTGATCGTTCTCGCGATTCTGACAGCAACTGTCGTAATCCTGACCGCGACCGGTTCGCGGATCACGCTCAGCCTCCTTGCTCAGGCTACGATCATATCGATCATGGCGCTGTCGGTCGGCTTTCTGGCCCGCACGGCCGATCTGATCAGCTTCGGCCATGCCGCGCCATTCGGGCTCGGCGCCTACGGAACGGCACTGGTATTTCAACACGGCATTCCGGCAGAGGTCGGCATATGGCTGGTGCTCGTCGCAGTATTCGCGCTGTTTTTCGTGATCGGACTGGTGGTCGGGAAACTCAACGGCATCGCCTTTTCCATGCTGACACTGGCGCTCGGTCAATTCTTCTTCGTCGCGGTCTCGAAACTGCGCGCGATTACCGCGGGCGCCGATGGCATGACAGTATCGCTGCCAAGATCGCTCTTTGGGCTGCCAAGCCGTACGTTCCAGACGCCGGACGGGATGTTTATCATTGCGGCGGTCATCCTCGCGGCGCTGGTAATCCTGATCTACCTCTTCGAGGCCAGCCGGACCGGGCGTCTGGCGATCGGCGTGCGAGAAAACGAAGAACGGGTGCTGTTCCTTGGCTACCGGACGAAAATCCTCAAGGCCGCAGTGTTCGCGACATCCGCGACGATCGCGGGCGTGTCGGGCGTGCTCTTCGCACTCTACCAGGGCTTCGTCTCGCCCGAAATCATGCATTGGTCCTTCTCCGGCAATGCGCTCATCATGGCAATTCTCGGCGGATCGCTCGCGGTCTGGGGGCCGGTCGCGGGCGCCCTGGTCTTTTTCTTCCTGAGGGAATGGCTGTCGGATCTGACCGAGCACTGGCTCGCGGTTCTCGGCGTGATCCTGATTACCGTTACCGTGGCCTGGCCCGGTGGCATGACGGGTCTGGCGAAAGCCATGCGTACCCGGATCTCCGGACGCGAGCGCAACGGGGGTGGAAAATGAGCTTTCTTTTCCGCTGCGAAAACATCGGCAAGACCTATGGCGGGGTCGTCGCGTTGAAGGATGTGAGCCTCAATCTAGAAAGCGGCCAGGTGCACGGGTTGATCGGACCAAATGGAGCGGGCAAGTCCACCTTCATCGATGTCGTCTCGGGCCGGACGCCGGGGCTTGGCCGTGTATTTTTCGAGGATCGCGAGATCACCGGGATCAGCCCTTCCGCGATGCGCCGGGCAGGGATCTCGCGCAGCTTCCAGCGCACCTCGATCTTTCCTGCCCTGACGGTGCGCGACCAGATCGAGTTGGCCAACCATGGCACGGGCGGAGGCAATACGGGCGAACTGGTGGAAATGCTCGGCCTCGGGGCTGTCCTCGACACCGAGGCCGAAGAGATCAGTTATGGCCAGCAACGCCTCGTCGACCTTGCGCTTGCACTCGTAGGTGATCCGCGCGTCCTGCTGCTCGACGAACCTGCTGCGGGCCTTTCCGTGCAGGAATCCGCCGTGCTTTCCGGCCATCTCGAAGAGATCGCCGAACGCTGGAACGTCGCGGTGCTTTTGGTCGAGCACGACATGGATGTGATCTTCCGCGTCTGCAAGGTGCTGACCGTGCTCGCCTCGGGCCGCTTCCTGGTTCAGGGCACCTCCGCCGATATCAGGAACAATCCGGTCGTGATCGAGGCCTATTTCGGGAGCACGGCATGACTACCTCCCTTCTTGAGCTCAGGGGCGTCAACGCCTTCTACGGATCGGCTCATATTCTGCAGGGCGTGGATCTTTCGGTCCAATCCGGGGAGCGCGTCGCGGTCGTCGGCCGCAACGGCGTCGGCAAGACAACCATCGTCAACACCCTTCTGGGCATCGCCGCGATGCGCGGCGGTTCGGTACACATGCGCGGCGAATCCCTGCTGAAGCTCGCCGGTCACACGGCCGCGACGCACGGCATCGCGGTGGTGCCTCAGGGACGGATGATCCTGCCGAATCTCTCGATCGAGGAGAATCTCAAGCTCGGCGCGTCGCTTCGGCGACCGGGGGAATGGACGCTTGACCGGATTTACGGCCTCTTCCCGATGCTGGCCGAACGCCGCCGCTCGCCAGGGACCGCCCTCTCAGGCGGGCAGCAGCAGATGCTCGCGATCGGTCGGGCACTGATGGCCAACCCCGACCTGTTGATCCTAGACGAACCCTCCGAGGGCCTCGCCCCGGTGATCGTTGACGAGTTGGAAAAACTCTTGCGGGATCTCACCGAAACCGGCGTCGCGATCCTTCTCATTGAACAGCACCTGCGCCTCGTGCTCGACCTCGCGGAACGGTTTTACGTCCTGTCCAAGGGACACGTCTCGGAAACAGGGCTGATGAAGGATGTGGACCGGGAAACCTTGCAGGCCCGCATCATGCAATAGCTTTGTTTCGTCAAGAGGAGGGCGAGCCAGGGCAATCACCGAAGGAGGAGAAAACCATGTTGAAGAAATCACCGAAGGAGGAGAAAACCATGTTGAAGAATAGACGAACAATATTGACCAGCGGAATCGCGTTCGCCCTGGCACTCACGCTTGCAGGCGGTGCCATGGCCGAGGGGGACGTACTGAAAATCGGTGTGCCTACCTCGCGTACCGGCCCCTACACGATCCTCGGCGATCAGGTCGTGCGTGCGATCGAATTCGCGGTCGAAGAAGCCAATGCCAAGGGCGGCATCGCGGGTCATCCGGTCGAAATGAAGGTCGGTGACACCGAAGGCAACCCCGACGCAGGGCGCCGCGCCGCAGAAAAGCTGGCTCTCAGTGGCTACAACGTCCTCACCGGCCCGATCTCATCCGCGGTGGGCCTGGCGCTTGCGTCGCAGCTTGATCGGTGGGACGCGATGTATGTCTCGGTCGTGAACAAGAGCCCCAAGCTCACTGGCGACAGCTGCCATCCCCGCATGTTTCGCGCCAACCATTCGGACGGAATGGATATTGCCATCGTGCGGCCCTGGCTGAGCGAACAGGCCGAGGCGGACTGGTCGATCATCGGCGCAGACTATGTCTGGGGCCGCGGCTCGGCCGAGGCATTCAACGAGGTCGCGACAGAGCTTGGCAAGAATATCAAGGTCGAAGTGTTCCCCCCGCTCGGCACCACCGACTTCGCGCCCTACATCACCCAACTGCGCGACAGCGGCGCGGAGGGAATCTGGGTCGCGCTGTCGGGTGCCGATGCGATCAACTTCGCCAAGCAGGCCAAGCAGTTTGGCCTGACCGACCGGGTCACGATGTTTGGCCACAACTTCGTCGTGGACCAGACGCTCGCGACAATCGGGGCAGACGGCGTCGGTATTTGGGGCAACGTAAACTACACGGCCACCATCGACACACCCGAGAACAAGGCCTTCGTCGAGGCATGGACCGCCAAGTACGGCGCCCCGCCCTCCAACTACGAGGGTGAGACCTACGCTGGTATTCAAACGATTTTCGGCGCGGTCGAACAAGCAGGCAGCGTTGCGCCGAGTGATATCGCGGCGGCCCTTCCGGGCCTCACCATCGACTCCGTCTTTGGCAAGGTAACGATGCGCGCCGAGGATCACCAACTGCTCTTGCCCAACTATCTCGGTCTTGCGGTTGCGAAGGACGGCGGTGCTGCCATCGAGGTGGTGCAGTCCTACGGTCCCGACGTCGCGGTGCCCGCGGCCGACCCGGCCTGTAAGCTCTAAGAAGGCCCTCGTTCCCATGCGTATCCTCCTCACCGGATCCAGCCGTGGCATCGGTCGCGCCATCGCCGACAGGCTCGCCCATAAAGGCAACGCGCTTGCGCTCTGCGCATCGCGGCCCTCGTCCGAGCTGGACGACGTTGTCACGGCCTCCCGCGCCGCGGGTGCCGAGGCGGTTGGATTGAGCGGTGATCTTGGCGAGGCGGGTACGGCGCAGCGCATCGTTGCGGAAGCGCACGATGCCCTGGGCGGTCTCGACGCTGTGATATCGAACGCCGGCATCTCGATCGCCGGCCGGTTGACGGACAGCGCCGAGGCCGATTGGGACCGGGTCTTTGACGTCAATGTGCGCGGCGCGTGGCTTTTGGCGCGCGCCGCCCACCCCCATCTTCTCGCGTCAGAGGGCAGCTTTCTGGCTGTCGCCTCGATGTCGGGAATCGAACCCTATCCGGGCACGGGTGCCTACAGCGCCTCGAAAGCGGCGCTGATCATGATGGTGCGGACGCTGGCCCTGGAATGGGCCGAGTCCGGCGTGCGGGCCAACTGCGTGTCGCCGGGGCTGTTCCTGTCGGCCATGACCGCACCGATCTACGCCGACCCCGAAAAGAAGGCAGCGCGGGAGGCACTGGTTCCGATGCGTCGGATCGGTGATCCTGCGCGCGACCTCGCGGGGCTGGTGGAGTTCATGATCTCTCACGAGGCCGGATACATCACCGGGCAGAACGTGCTCGTCGACGGTGGGCTGATCGGTTCGATCCATGCCCATATTGCCGGACGTCCGCAATCGGGGAACATCAGATGATCGACTTCCCCACACCCGATCCCACCCGTGCCGCGCTTTATCGTGCCCCCGGCGACTGGCGTGACGAGACGATCCCCGGTCTGATCCTGGCCGCCGCGGCGCGCCACCCGGAGAAGATCGCGGTCCGGGACGCATCGGGTGCGGCCCTGCGCTACGGCGATCTTGCCGAGCAGTCCGCGCGTCTCGCGGGTGCGCTCGCGGTCCAGGGTGTCGAACCGGGCGACGTCGTGACCGTCTGCCTTCCGAACTGGTGTCAGACAGTCATGGTCTTTCTCGCCGTGCTTCGGCTCGGCGCTGTCGTGAACCCCGTGCCCGTGACATATGGCCGTGCCGATCTGATCCACGCGATCGCAACCTGCGACAGCCGCGCGCTGATCCTGACAGACTGCTTCCGCAGTACCGACTTCCGCGCTGTCCTGGCCGAAATGCCGACAGAGCAGATGCGGGGGCGCGCCGTCCTGATGCTGGGAAACGCCCCCGCGCCCGGCACGATCGGCTGGAAGGCGGCGCTGGCGTCATCGCCGGTCCCGGACGCTCAGGGTGATGCCGACGCACCCGCTGCGGTGTTGTTCACCTCTGGCACCGAGTCGCGCGCCAAGGGCGCTGTCCATACCCACAACACGATTCTTTTCGGCGAGCGTTCCCTGGCCTCGGCGCTCGACGCCGGTCCGGACGATGTCGCCTTCATGGCATCGCCGATCTCGCACACGACCGGCTTCATGCACGGTGTCGTCATGACGCTGATCACAGGCGGCACGCTTTCGCTCCTCGACGTCTTCAAGGGTGGTGTTGCGGCCCGCCAGATGGCGGATCACGGTGCCACATGGACGATGGGGGCAACGCCGTTCCTCGCCGATATCGCGGATGCGGTTCGCCAGGATGCTATCGCTCTGTCGGCGTTTCGCTACTTTCTTTGCGGCGGCGCGCCAATCCCCGAGGCCCTGGCCCGTGTCGCGACCGATGCAGGCTTCAGAGTCCTTTCGATCTATGGCGCTACGGAAAGCCCCCCCCATACGATGGTATTCCCGGACGATCCGGTCGAAAACGCCTGGACGACGGATGGGCGCCCCTTCCCCGGCATCGAGGTTCGCATCGTGGGCGACGACGGGCGCGACTGTCCCGTGGGTGAGGTCGGCGAGGAATGGTCGCGCGGTCCCAACACGTTCATCGGCTATCTGGGCGAACCCGCACTGACGGCCCGCGCGCTGGATGCCGATGGCTGGGTTCATTCCGGCGATCTGGCGCGTCTTCTGCCGGATGGCTCGCTTCGCATCACCGGGCGGCTCAAGGAAATCATCGTACGCGGCGGCCAGAACATCTCGGTCCGCGAAGTCGAGGATTACCTCGTCGCGCATCCGGCCATTCGCCAGGCCGCAGTTGTCGGAATTCCGCATCCCCGACTGGGCGAGACGGGGTGCGCCGTGGTCGTGACCCGGCCCGGCGCAAGCGTCACTCTTGCCGAGCTGGCCGATTACCTGGTCGCCAAGGGCGTGGCGAAGTTCAAGCTTCCCGAGCGGCTGGAGATCTGGCCCGAACTGCCGATGAACCCGTCGGGAAAAATCCAGAAATTCATCATCCGCCAGCGGCTGGTGGAGCAAGACGAAAGGACGTAGTCATGATCCGCTATTCCGCTGTTGATGGCGTTGCGACGCTTACGCTGTCGCGACCGCCGGTGAACGCGATCGACGCCGCGTTCGTGGCGGCCTTCCGCGAGGCGCTGGACCGGGCCGAGGCCGATGCCGTTACCGTTCTCGTGATCCGTTCGGACCAGAAGTGCTTCTGCGCCGGTGCGGACCTCGCGCAGATCGCCGGATATTTCGACGCCCCGGACGGAGTCGAGGCGATGACCGCCTATGTCAAGTCGCTGCACGCGATCTTTGACCGGCTGGAGGCCTTCCCCGCCATCACCCTCGCGGCGATCGACGGCCCCGCGCTGGGGGGTGGGCTTGAAATGGCGCTGGCTTGCGATCTGCGCCTCGCGACGACCCGGGCCAAGCTGGGCCTTCCCGAGGCGCGCGTCGGCATGATCCCCGGGGCGGGTGGGACGCAGCGCCTTACCCGGATCTGCGGACCGGGGGTTTCGGTACGCATCATCCTTGGCTGCGAGATCGTGGACGGGGCCGAGGCCGCGCGCCTGGGCATCGTCCAGTGGAGCTGTGCGCCAGAGGCGCTCGACGGTGAAATCGCGACGATCACCGGGCGGATCGCGGGTCTCTCGCGGCAGGCGCTCCTGCTGTCGAAGGACTGCATCGCGGCCTGTGGCAACCCGACGCGCGACGGCTTTGCACGTGAACTTGACGCACCGCAACTGCTCATTCCCACCGAGGAAGCGCGCGACCGCGTGCGCGGGTTCTTTCAACGCAAGGCGGGCTGAGGCTCGCGACCCAACAACGGAGATATCCATGAACTTCAAGGGCAAGACCATCCTCGTCACGGGCGCCGCATCGGGCATCGGCAATGCCTGCGCGGCCGCTTTCGTCGAGGCCGGCGGCACGGTCATCCTGACGGACATCAACGAAGCCGGGGGTGAGGCGGCCGCCAAGGCGCTGGCGAATGCGCATTTCATGAAGCTCGACGTGACCTCGCGCGAGGATTGCGAATCGCTCGCGGGGCGCATCGAACAGGAATTCGGCCGCCTCGACATCCTCGTGAACGCCGTCGGCTGGGACATCATCCAGCCGTTCATGGACAACACGCCTGAGTACTGGGCCAAGATCATGGCGATCAACTTCATGGGTCCGGTTCAACTTACACGCGCGCTGCTGCCGCTGCTGATCGAAAGCGGCTCGGGCCGGATCGTGAACGTGTCGTCGGATGCCGGTCGCGTCGGTTCGTTCGGCGAGACGGTCTATGCGGGCGCCAAAGGCGGCATCATCGCCTTCACCAAAAGCCTTGCGCGCGAAATGACCCGCAAGAACATCCGCGTGAACTGCATCTGCCCCGGCCCGACCGACACGCCGCTGTTCGCGTCGCACAGCGAAAAGATGCAGGAGGCGCTGAAGAACGCGATCCCGATGAAGCGGGTGGCCAAGCCGTCCGAAGTCGCCGACGGCGTTCTCTTCTTCGCCTCGGATCGTTCAAGCTTTGTCACCGGGCAGGTGTTGTCGGTTTCCGGCGGCCTGACCATGGTCGATTAAGGCGGGGCTCGCAGCATGGCACGGCAGGACAAGACCACGACCCTGAAAGACGCAATCTCGGCGCATGTGTGCGCGGGCGACACGCTCTGCTTCGGGTTCACTCACAACCGCAGCCATGCCGCGGTCTACGAGGTCGCGCGCCAGTTCCGCGACACCAGATCGTTGACACTCGTGGCGACGGGACTTCTGGAATATGCGTCTGTTCTGGTCTCTGCCGGCGTGGTCGCAAAGCTGGAAAGCGCGTTCGCCGGCAATACGTATCCGGCACCGTCCCCCTCGCGCGTGCTGCAAGACGCCTATTCCGCCCACCCCGAGAGCGATCCGGATTGGACCAACCTGACGATGACGCTCCGGTTGATGGCCGGGGCCATGGGCTGGCCCTTCGTGCCGGTCAACAGTCTGGCGGGGTCCGATCTCTGGCGGCCCGAGGGGCGGGCCTTCGTCAGGGACCCATTTGGTGGCAACGAACAGGCCGTCATTCCCGCACTGGTGCCGGACGTGGCGTTCCTGCATGCCCCGATTGCCGATACCGGGGGCAACGCCGTAATCCACGGCCCCGATGCCGAGGAAAGCTGGGCCGCCTTTGCTGCGCGCAAGGTGATCGTCACCGCCGAGCGCGTGGTCAGCCCGGACCAGTTGCGCGCGCTTGGTCCCCGGCAGGGCATTCCAGGCCACCTCGTCGCCGCCGTGGTCGAGGCACCCTTCGGTGCGCATCCACAGGGCCAGTTTGTCTGGACCGAAGAGGAGGGAGTCCCGTCCTATGCAGAGGACTATGATTTCCGCCAGAACCTTCGGAAACTGTCGCGCGATCCTGAGGCGCTGCGCGGCTGGATCGAAGACTGGGTCTTCGATAGTGATCATGCGTCCTATCTGTCCCGACTGGGAGCAGAGCGGCTGGAAAACCTACGAGAAGCCGCTATCTTGCCGGTCTCGGCCACGCCGCGCGATGCCGATGCGCCCGCCTCGGCCGAAGAACGCGCTGCGGTTCTGGCAATGCGCATGGCCGAGGCCCGTGCCGTCGACGGCCGTGCGGAAAGCTTCTTCGCCGGCATCGGCCTGTCACATCTGGCCGCCTGGGGCGCCGAGCGCCTCTGCCGGGAACGCGGCCTCGACGTCGCGCTGATCGCCGAGACCGGCATGGTCGGCTTTCGCCCCGTGACCGGCGATCCCTATCTGTTCAACCGTCCGAACGCGGCATCGTCGCGTTTTCATGCCTCGTTTCTGAAGACGCTCGGCGTCCTGGCTGGGCCGCGGGCCAAGCGCTGCCTGTCGTTGCTCGCGGCCGGGCAGATCGACAGCAGGGGCTTCATCAACTCGTCCCGCACAGGTGATGGCCGACTGATCGTCGGCTCGGGCGGGGCGAACGACCTTGCCGGAGGGGCGTCCGAGGTCATGATCGTCATGCCGCTGAAACCCGGCCGCTATGTTGATCGGCTACCCTTTACCACGTCGCCGATCCGCACCCTGGCCGGGGTTGCGACCGATCTTGGCTGGCTGGAACGGGGCGAGGACGGCAGGCTCGAGGTTGCGGGCATCATGGCCACGCCCGATGCAGAGGCCGAGGCGCGCGCAGCCATTGATGCCGCCACCGGGGGCAAGCTGCGTTACCGCCCCGACCTGATCCGACACGCCCCCCCCATACCCGAGGAAATTGCGCTGCTGCGCGGGTTCGACCCGGCGCGTGTCATTCTCGGTTGAACACAAAATACGAAGGAGAGAACGACCCATGGACTACACCGACGTCCTTTACGAGGTGAGCGAGGGCATCGCCACGATCACCATCAACCGCGCCGACCGGCTGAACTGTTTCCGCGGCCGCACGATCGAAGAACTGATTCATGCCTTCAAGCGTGCCTGGGCGGACAAGGGCGCAGGGGCCGTGATCCTGACCGCCGCCGGGACCAAGGCCTTCTGCGTCGGCGGCGACCAGAAGGAAATGGCCGAAAAGGGAACCTACGGCACTTCGGAAAACGGGCTGTGGGAAATCGACGATCTGCACATGGTCATCCGCAATATTCCCAAGCCGGTGATCTGTGCGGTGAACGGCTATGCGATCGGTGGTGGCCATGTGATCCATGTCATCTGCGATGTCACGATCGCGGCCGATCACGCCAGGTTCGGACAGGCGGGCCCGCGCGTAGGCTCCTTCGATGCCGGCTGGGGCTCGGCCTATCTGGCCCGCACGGTGGGCGAAAAGCGCGCGCGCGAGATCTGGTTCTTCTGCCAGCAATACGACGCTCAGACCGCCCTGCAATGGGGCCTCGTCAACAAGGTGGTGCCGTCCGACAAGCTGATGGAAGAGGCGCGCGCAATGGCCGCGCAGGCGGTCGCGTTAAGTCCCACGGCGATCAAGTTTCTCAAGCATGCCTTCAACGCCGATAGCGCCCATATTTTCGGGCAGGTCAAAATGGCGGCGGACGGGCTGGCGAGCTTCGTCAACTCGGAAGAGGCTGCGGAAGGGCGCAACGCCTTCCTCGAAAAGCGCAAGCCCGACTTTGGTCGCTTCCGCTGATGACGGCGACCGCCAGCGATAGCCGACGCGTCGCGCTGGTCACGGGGGCGGGGGCGGGCATTGGCCTGGCCGCCGCGACCCGGCTCGCGGCCGATGGCTACCTTGTGGCTGTCAATGATCTCGACCCGGAAGCGGCGGATCGGACGGCCCGGCGCCTCGGTCCAGATCATGCGGCGGTTCCCGGCGATGTCGCATCGGAGCGACTGGCCGATGCGATGGTTGCCGATGTGGTTGCGCGCTGCGGGCGGCTGGACGTTCTGGTCAACAACGCCGGAATCGGCGACGGCGCCGTGCCGGCACTGGATCAGACGGCCGAACGATTCCGCCACACCCTTTCGGTGCATGTGGAGGGCTGTTTCCTGATGTCCCGGGCGGCGGCCAGGGCGATGATCGCGCCGCACTCTGCCTCTCGAGGCGGCGCCATCATCAACCTGTCCTCGGTCGCCGGGCACGTCGCCACGCCGAACCGCATAGGCTATGCAGCGGCGAAGGGCGCGATAAACATGATGACCAAGGTGCTGGCCTGCGAATGGGCCACCTCGGGTATTCGCGTGAACGCGGTCGCGCCGGGTTACGTGCGCACGGATCTTGTCGACGGTCTGATCCGCAGCGGAAAGCTCGACGAGGAGGGTATCGTTTCACGCACACCGATGCGCCGCCTTGCTCGTCCGGATGAAATAGCTGACGTGATCGCTTTCCTCGCGGGGCCGCACGCGTCGTTCATGACCGGTACCGTAGTTCCCGTTGACGGCGGTTACCTCGCGTTCGGGGCACCTTTCGAGACCGCCGAACTCGGGTCGGGATTCGACCAGGATGACAGCCTTGAAATGCGTCAAGGGAAGTAAGGGACAACCGAAATCGACAAGACAAATATCACATCACATGTAGAGAACCCCGAGTTGGTCGATCGTCGGCGCAAGCAGATCGTCGCAGCGGCGACCAAGCTGTTTTCCGATCAGGGCTTCTATCGCACCAAGATCAAGGAAATCGCCAAGCTGGCGGGCGTCAGTCCGGGCCTCGTCTACCTCTATGTCCGCGAGAAGGAAGATGTCCTTCTTCTAGTGCTTTTGCAGGTTCTGGAGGGCTACGCCCTCGAAATTCCGAAAGCAATCGAAGGGATAACCGATCCGCTCGAGCGCCTGATCCGCGCTGTAGATGCCTATTGCCGGGTCGTGGACCAGCACCGTTCTGCCACGGTGCTTGCCTATCGCTCCACAAAATCATTGTCGTCAGAGCGACAGCTTCTAATACAAGAGCGAGAGATCGAAACCAACTCGATCATCTCGGATGCGCTGAAAGCGTGTATCAGCCAGAAGTTGATCCGCCCCGTGAACGTCGATGTCCTGACCTATCAACTCGTGCTTATTGCGCATGGCTGGGCGCTGAAAAGCTGGTTTTACAAATCCCGGTTGACACTGGACGAATACATCAATCACAACGTCGACAATGTGCTCTCCGGGATATTGACCGAAGCGGGCCAGCGCAGCTGGGATGCTGCGTCAAGGGAAGGACAGGGGAATCGCATATGGCTCTGACACGTCGCCCCGAGGTGTTTCGACGTCCTTCGGGAGCAACGAACGCGACGACAACGCACATGTCGTTCGCTATATGTTCACGTCGAAGACCGCGCCAACGTCAAATGCGATTGCCCTTAGGGAAGGATAGGAACTGCCGAAGGATGGAAAACTCCACCAATCACGACATCCTTGCCCGGCGTTTCGAAACGCTCCTGCGAGACGATACATTTTCCGCTGCCCTCAATATCAGGCTGCATGAATTGCAGCCCGGGTGTTCGCTCGTGTCCATGCCGGTATCGCCGCGGGCGATGAACTGTCATGGCAGTGCCCACGGCGGGGCCGTCTGGACGCTGGCCGACATGGCTTTCGGCGCGGCAGGCTACTACGATGGCCCCATCATAACGACGGAATCGAACCTGTCGTTTCTGCGGGCGACCCCCGGCGGAAGCCGACTTTTCGCACGCGCCAATCAGGTATCCCGTCGCGGCAAAAGTGGCGTATTTCACATCGTTATGGGCGCGAATCTCGACGACGAAGCGGAAATTTTCGCGATCGGCCAGTTTGCGGGACGCTGGACGGGATTGCCGCAAAGGTGGCCGCCCGCCCATTCGCCTTTCGACTCAAGTCAGAGCGGAGCGCACGGATGAGCGCAAGAACCGAGATCTCCGGCGATGTTGCACTGATCACGATCGACAATCCGCCACTCGACACCATGAACATCACGCTGCGCAAGGATCTTGTAGCGGCCCTGGATGCGGTCGAGGCTGCGGCGGTGCAACGAGTTATCCTGACCGGATCGGGCGGAACCTTCGTTGCCGGCGCGGATGTGAAAGAGGGCGACGCGCCGCCCGATGTTCCAAGTATGCCTGAGATAATCGCGCGGATCGAAGGTTTTCCGGTGCCGGTCATCGCCGCGATCAACGGCGTGGCCCTGGGTGAGGGGCTGGAACTTGCGCTTGGCTGCCGCATGCGTATCGCCACGCCGGATGCCACGTTTGCATTTCCCGCGGTCTCGCTGGGCTTGGTGCCGGGCGCCGGGGGCACTCAGCGGCTTCCCCGCCTGATCGGGATCGGCCCGGCTCTGGAACTGATTGCGCAGGGGCGGACTATCGGCTCTGACGCCGCGATCAAACTCGGTCTTGTCGACGCCGTGGAGGCCGACCCGGTGGCCGCGGCCCGAACGATTGCGCCGTCGGCCCTGTCTGAATATCCGGCCGTTTCGGCGCGCCCGGCGCCTGCTGCCGACGATGATGCGGTCTCGAGCGCCGTTGCGACCGCTTCCAGAAAGCAGCGCGGACAAGTGGCCCCGGCGCGTGCCATCGCCCTTGTGGCCGACAGCGCCCGGCTTTCGATGGCCGAGGGGCTCGCGGCGGAGCGGGCGGCGTTCCTGGAACTGCGTGGATCGGAACAGAACCTGGCGCTTCAGCATGTCTTTTGCGCGGAACGCGCGGCCAATGCGCGCAGCAGGGGGCTCGGGGCTGCATCCGGACCCTTGGCGACGGCAGTGGTCGTGGGCGGCGGCACGATGGGTGCGGGCATTGCCTATGCCCTCGATACGATCGGCATCAGGGTAACGCTCGTCGAAGTGGATGACGCCGCCGCCGCACGCACGCGTGCCAATGTCATCCGGCTGTTCGATGACGCTGTGAAACGCGGCAAGGCGCGCGCGGCTTCGGCGGGCGAGGCCCGTATCCCGGTTGTTGTCGGCTATGATGGCCTGCCCGCGGCGGACATCGCCATCGAGGCGGTGTTCGAGGATCTGGCGGTCAAGCGGCAGGTCTTTGCCGCGCTCGATGCCGCCTTGCCGGAAACCACCATTCTCGCCACTAACACCTCTTATCTCGATCCAAACCGCCTCAACGAGGGCCTGCGCGCGCCGCAGCGGTTCGTCGGGCTGCATTTCTTCAGCCCGGCCCATGTGATGAAACTGGTCGAGGTGATCCGCGCCCGGGCCACCGCGCCCGAGACGCTGGCCCGCGTGCTGGAGTTGGCCACGCGGCTGGGCAAGCTGCCGGTGCTGGCCGGGGTTTGCGACGGGTTCATCGGCAACCGCATCCTGACCCGGTATCGGCAGGCCTGCGACGTGATGCTGATCGAGGGCGCCCTGCCCGATCAGGTGGACGCGGCGCTGCGCGAGTTTGGCATGGCAATGGGCCCCTATGAGGTGCAGGATCTGTCCGGCCTCGACATCGCCTATGCCAATCGCAAACGGCTGGGATGGCGCGACAATCCCGCGATCCGCTACATCCCGATCGCCGACCGCATCGTCGAGGAAACCGGGCGGCTTGGCCGCAAGACCGGCGCGGGCTGGTATGATTACGGGTCGTCCGGCCAGACCCCTTCGGCCCGGATCAACGCGCTTGTGGAGGCCGAAAGCGGCCGCGCGGGCATCACGCGCCGCAGTTTCGGGCCCGATGAGATCGTCGCGCGCGCCATGGCCGCGATGGCATCCGAGGGGCTGGCCATCCTGCAAGAGGGTATCGCCGACAGCCCCGCCGACATCGACCTTGTGCTGATCCATGGCTACGGCTTTCCGCGCTGGCGCGGCGGCCCGATGCATATGGCCGAACGCGCGGGCCTGGCCGCCCTTCTGGCCCGCCTTGAACGGCTTGCCGTCGAAGACCCGTTATCCTGGCCGATCCCCGAAATCCTGCGCCGCGCCGTCACCGAAGGGCGCAGCCTGACCGAACTTGCGAGGACCGAATGACCGACGCGTTCATCTGCGATTACATCCGCACCCCGATCGGCCGCTATGGCGGCGCGCTGGCACCGCTGCGCACCGATGATCTGGCCGCCATTCCGCTGGCCGCCCTGCTGTCGCGCAACCCTGGGCTTGCCCCGTCTGCCGTCGAAGAGGTCTGGATGGGTTGTGCCAATCAGGCGGGCGAGGACAACCGCAATGTCGCCCGCATGGCCCTGTTGCTGGCCGGCCTGCCCGAAACGGTGCCGGGCGTCACCGTCAACCGGCTGTGTGGCTCGGGGCTCGAAGCCGTGGCGGCGGCGGCCCGCGCGGTGCAGGCCGGCGACATCGAACTAGCCATCGCGGCGGGCGTCGAAAGCATGACGCGGGCGCCTTTCGTGATGCCGAAATCGGCCAATGCCTGGGGCCGCGCGGCCGAGATCCATGACACGACCATCGGCTGGCGCTTCGTCAACCCGAAGATGAAGGCCGCCTACGGCACCGACAGCATGCCCGAGACGGCGCAGAACCTTGCCGACGAACATGCCATCTCGCGCGAGGATCAGGATGCGTTCGCGCTCCGCTCGCAAGGGCGGACGGCGGCGGCGCAGGCGAACGGGCGGCTTGCGGCCGAGATCGTCTCGCTGAGCGTGCCGCTCGGGCGCGGCAAGACCGCCGAAGTCAGCGTCGATGAACATCCGCGCGCAACCTCGCTGGAAGATCTCGCGCGGCTCAAGCCGATCACCCGGCCCGATGGCTCGATCACGGCGGGCAATGCCTCGGGCGTCAACGACGGGGCCGCGGCGCTGATCGTGGCGTCCGAGGCGGCGGCGCGGCGCCACGGGCTGACCCCGCTTGCGCGTATCGGAGGGGCGGCATCGGCGGGGGTCGCGCCGCGGGTCATGGGCTACGGGCCGGTGCCCGCGGTGCGCAAACTGCTGGCCCGCGCTGGAATCGAGCTTGACGCGCTCGGCGTGATCGAGCTGAACGAGGCCTTTGCCGCGCAGGCGCTGGCCGTGACCCGCGCGCTGGGGCTTGCCGATGACGACGCGCGGATCAACCCCAATGGCGGGGCGATCTCCCTTGGTCATCCGCTGGGCATGTCAGGGGCGCGGATCGCCGGAACGGCTGCGCTGGAGTTGGCGCGCGGCACCGCGCGTTATGCGCTGGCCACGATGTGTGTCGGCGTCGGGCAGGGCGCGGCGCTGCTTCTGGAACGGGTCTGAAAGGTAGGCACATGACGGACACGAAAGCATTCACCTGGAACGATCCGTTCCTGATGAACGACCAGTTGACCGAGGAAGAGCGGATGATCCGCGACAGCACCTTTGCCTATGCGCAGGAAAAGCTGCAACCGCGCGTCGAGAACGCCTTCCTTGCCGAGGAAACCGACCCCGAGATTTTCCGCGAGATGGGCGAACTCGGGCTGCTTGGCGTGACGGTGCCTGAAGAATATGGCGGGATCGGCGCGGGCTATGTGAGCTATGGCCTCGCCGCCCGTGAGGTGGAGCGTGTTGACAGTGGCTATCGCTCGATGATGTCGGTGCAGTCGAGCCTCGTGATGTATCCGATTTTCGCCTACGGCTCCGAGGAACAGCGCAGGAAATACCTGCCCAAGCTCGCGCGCGGCGAGTATATCGGCTGTTTCGGCCTCACCGAACCCGATGCCGGGTCCGACCCCGGTTCGATGAAGACCCGTGCCGAGAAGATCGACGGTGGCTACAGGCTGACAGGCACCAAGATGTGGATCTCGAACAGCCCGATCGCGGATGTCTTTGTCGTCTGGGCAAAGTCCGACGCCCATGGTGGCAGGATTCGAGGCTTCGTGCTCGAGAAGGGAATGAAGGGCCTGTCTGCGCCGAAGATCGGCAAGAAGGTCAGCTTGCGGACATCGATCACGGGTGAAATCGTGATGGAAGGTGTCGAGGTCGGTGAAGAGGCCTTGCTGCCCGATGTCGAGGGCCTGTCCGGTCCGTTCGGCTGCCTGAATCGTGCGCGCTATGGCATTGCATGGGGCGTCATGGGAGCTGCCGAGGCCTGCTGGCACGCCGCCCGCAGCTACGGGCTCGATCGCAAGCAGTTCGGCAGGCCGCTGGCGCAGACGCAGCTTTATCAGAAGAAGCTGGCCGATATGCTGACCGAGATTTCGCTCGGGCTTCAGGCCTGCTTGCGGGTCGGACGGCTGTTCGAAGAGGGGCGCATGGCACCCGAGATGATCTCGGTCATCAAGCGCAACAACTGCGGCAAGGCGCTGGACATCGCCCGACACGCCCGCGACATGCACGGAGGCAACGGCATCTCGGCCGAGTTCGGTGTGATCCGCCACATGGTGAATCTTGAGACGGTCAATACCTATGAAGGCACGCACGACGTGCATGCGCTGATCATCGGTCGGGCCCAGACAGGTCTGCAGGCCTTCTTTTAGTGTTCCCCACCTGACGAAGGATTCCCCTTTTTTGATCAGGTGTGTCACTGTCTGGCTATGAGACGCGATGACATTTGTTTGTATTTGAACCCCGCTGACCGTGCGGAACTTCGTAAGCGCTACGGCGCTACCCTATGCGATGAGGCTTGACGGCGGCGCGTAACACCACGGCTTCAGGTCTTCGATGCCGCTTTGCGGGTGGCCGTCGAGGATGGCGCGGAGGGTGGCGTCGAGGTAGTCGACCGGGTTGACGCCGGACATCTTGCAGGTGGCGACCAGCGAGGCGGGCGTGGCCCAGTTTTCGGCGCCGACCTCATTGCCTGCGAAGAGCGCGTTTTTCCGCGTCGGGGCAATCGGTCTGATCTGATTTTCGACCGGATTGGTGTCCAGCTCGAGGCTGCCATCGTCGAGGAAGCGGATCAGGCCGGGCCAGTGCGCGAGGGTGTAGCGGATGTCCTCGGCCAGCTGGGATTTCTGCGGAATGCGCGAGAGCTGGGCCTCGAGCCAGGGCGTGAGCGCGGCGATGATCGGGGCTGCGTGTTCGCGCCGGGCGGCCAACCGCACGTCCGCATCCCTCCCGCGCACGGATTTCTCGACCTGGTAGAGCAGGGACTATCCTGAATTTTGTGCTCTGACGTGGTAACTGCTCTCAGAGGAGACCCACGTATGAGCATCGACAAAGACCTGCTGGACCGGCTGATGGAAGGCCGCTCGCCTGGCAATCTGTTTGGCAAGACCGGCATCCTTGTGTATGGCGGTGACAAAGTAGGCCACGAAGCGGCGGCGAGGGGGTCGACCGCGCCGGAGTAAAATCCGGCCAGTGGTAAGGCTGTTTCCTTTTTGGGGGGGACGGCCGGGAATGTTTGCCGTGGAAGTCTACGCTGCCGTTCGACACTTTGTGTTCGTGGAGGGCAACAGCCAGCGCGCTGCGGCTCGGGTCTTCGGGCTGAGCCGCGAGACGATCTCGAAGATGTGCCGGTTTTCGCTGCCGCCTGGCTACACACGGGTGAAGCCGGTGGCCAAACCGAAGCTGGGGGCGCTGCTGCCGGTCATTGATGCCATCCTCGAGGCGGACGGGACGGCCCGTGTCGCGCACCAGCGACAGCAAGCTGTCCGGACCCTTGCGAAAGTCCACCGGCTGGCTCGCCAGGAACACCTTCACGCCCGAAGGTATCATGCCGAGCGTACCGCGCGAAGAACACGGCGCAGTGCCGTTTCGCTCAGCGCGGGGCTGACGCGGATGGTGACGTCGCCCATCACGATTTCCACCATCGGCTCCGGCGCTCCATCGGCGCCAGCTTCGCTCCCCTTGCTCAGGAAGGCCCGCCGCCAGCCAAAGAGTTGCGCCGGCGAAATCCCCAGACGGCGGGCCAGAGCAGAAACATTCACCCCAGGCTCCAGCGCCGCCCGAACCGCCTGCTCCTTGAAATCATCCGACCACCGCCGCCGCTCCCCGACCGGCGCACCCTCAAAACGCTCAACCACCGCCTCGACCAACTGCAAGCTACCAGTCGCAGGCATAGGCGTAGAACCAGTCATAGACATGAAACCCCGGTCATCTGTTCAATGACCAAGACCTATCCCAGATCCCAAGCGGCAATAACCCACGGGGTTGCCTTGCCGCTTACCCTACATCAAGGTCAAAGGCCGATGGACCTATCTCTACCGTACCGTTGATCGCAATTGCGAAACCCTTGATTTTATGCTGTCTGAGCGCCGTGATCTGGCAGCGGCACGCCGCTTCTTCAGAGGTGCTATCGCCACCCACGGGGTTCCGGACCGGGTGGTAATTGACAAGAGTGGAGCCAATCTGGCTGGCCTGCAGGCGGTGAATTTTATCCTCAAGTTCACCGGCACGGGCAAGACGGTTAAGATCCTGCAGGTCAAGTACCTAAACAATATCCTCGAGCAGGATCATCGCTTCATCAAGCGCATAACCGCCCCAATGATGGGCTTCAAAACCTTCCACTCCGCGCAGGCCACCATTGCAGGGATCGAGATCGCACATGATCCGAAAGGGCCAGATCCCGGCCAATGGACGTACCGCCTTTCAGCAGTTTACGGACCTCGCGGCATAATCATGTCCGAAGCTTGGGCGACTCAAAACAGCCCAAAACGATGCGACAGAACCGTTTGGATCGACCTGCTTAACGCCATTGGGCCGGAACGATCACGCCGTGGCTGCACCGCGTGTGCCGCACCGGCCCGGGCGCATTTCAGAACGCGTTCAGCCCGGTCAGGTTGCGCCCGATGACCAGCTTCTGGATTTCGGTGGTGCCGTCCGGGATCGGCATGACCTTGGCATTGCGGAAGTGCCGTTCGACGGGAAACTCTTTGGTGATACCGTTGCCGCCGTGGATCTGCACGGCCTTGCCGGCAATTTCGACTGCCATTTCAGTCGCATACCATTTCGCCATCGAGGTCTGCGTGTCGCAACGCACGCCCAGTTCCAGAAGTTGCAGCCCGCGCTGGCACAACAGGCGCGCGGCATCCAGGTGCGTGGCCATGTCGGCAAGATATCCCTGGATCAACTGGTGCCCGCCGATCGGCTTGCCGTGTTGTTCGCGCTCTTTGGAATACGCGACCGCGCATTCCAGTGCCGCCTGGGCGATTCCGACGCTGGTCAGCCCGACAAAGACCCGCGCGCTCTCGAACAGCTTCAATGTCTGGAACAGGCCCCCGCCTGCATTTCCCAGAACATGTTCGGCGGTGGTTTCGGCCCGGTCAAAGAACAATTCGCAGGTCGATGCCCCGACAAGCCCCATCTTGCGCAACTCGCGGCTTTCATAACCGCCCTTGTCGCGATCCACGATAACCATGGAAATGCCACCGTCCAGATTGCAGACAACGATGGCGAAATCCGATTGCGCACCGTTGGAAATCCACAGCTTCTGTCCGCTGACAAAAATCTTGTCGCCGTGGCGCTCCGCGCGGGCCTTGACCTCGCGCACGTTCGAGCCGACCGAGGGTTCGGAAATGCAGGTGGCGCAGATGCGCTCGCTGCGCAGGAGCGGTTTGAGATAAGCCTCTTTCTGCGCCGCGTCGCCCAACAGGTTGAGCGCGAATGCGGCATGGCCCTGAATCAGAACGGCAATCGCCAGATCGGCCCAGATCCGCGCCAGTTCCTCGTAGAGGATGCCATAGGTCATGCGGTCGATCCCCGCGCCACCGTCCTCTTCGGGGAGCAAGCCGCTGATGAGCCCGAATTCCTCGACCTTGGCGAACAAGCCCTTGAGGGTTTCCGCATCCGGAGGATGGCCCAGGTCTTCGTATTTTTCCACTAGCGGAGCGAATTCCGCATTGGCCATCTTGCGGAAGTTTTCCAGCAACATGCGCTGGTCGTCGGTATAAATCGCCTGTGCGGCAGCAATCACATTTTCCATTTTCTTTTCCTTGTTTCAGCGGCCCAGAATGGTAACGCAGGCGGCGGCTTCCTCGACGCCGTGCAAGCCGCCGCCATTTTCGGCGATGGCGTTCTGTGCGCCGTCAACCTGGCGTGCACCAGCCTCGCCGCGTAGTTGCGTGACCAGTTCGAATATCTGGCCAATCCCGGTGGCGCCCACCGGGTGGCCCTTGGATTCCAGTCCGCCCGAGGTATTCACCGGAATGCGCCCGCCGATCGTTGTCTCGCCGCGCAGGCTGGCCGGGCCACCTTCGCCGAACGGGACAAAGCCCAGGTTTTCTATCTGGATGACCTCGCCCACGGCGGTTGCGTCGTGCACTTCGGCGAGGGACATGTCATCGGGGCCAAGCCCGGCTTGTTCATAGGCTTGCAGGGCGGCAAGGCGGGTCAGGTGGTTTTCGTGATCCTCGGGCGCGCGGTCGGTGCCCGAGCGCAGGACCGCTGCCTTGACCCTGATCGCGCGGGTCCGGTCGATGCCCAGCCGTTTGAGGCCCTCGCCCGTACAAAGCACCGCCGCCGCCGCGCCGTCGGAAATCGGGGCGCACATGGGAAGGGTCAGCGGGTAGGTGATGGGCGGCGCGGCGAGCACCTGATCAATGCTCATGCTGTCGCGATATTGCGCCAGCGGATTATGTACCGAGTGCCCGTGGTTCTTGGCGGACACGGCCGCGAAGTGTTCCTGTGTCGTGCCAAAGGTTTTCATGTGCAGCCGCGCGAAGCCGGCATAGACATCCATGAACACGCTATAGGGCTTGGACGATTTCGAGCCTTCGGGTTCCTCCACCCCGGCACCCAGATCGGCCAGGCGCTGCGCGACCGCTTCGCCGTTGCTCACGTCCCAGCCGCTGTCAAAGGCCGCGAACATCAGCGCGCGGTCATCGGAATACATCTTTTCGGCCCCCACGGCGAGGCAGCAATCGCCGTTGCCGGCCTTGAGGAAATCCACCGCCAGCTTGAACCCGGTCGAGGCGCTTGCGCAGGCGTTTTCGACATTCACCACCGGAATGCCCTGAATGCCCATCTCGCGCAGCGCGATCTCGCCGCGGATCATGTGCTGGCCTTCCATGTGGCCCTGCACGGCATTCGAGAAGAACGCACCGTCGATGTGCTTTGCCGCAAATCCGGCATCGGCAAGGGCACCGGTGACGGCCTCGCGGGTCATGTCCTTGATGGACTTGTCCCGGAACTTTCCGAACGGCGTCATGCCGACGCCGACGACATAAATATCCTGCATCATTCGTTCTCCTGTGTCAGTATCCGCGAAACTGCGGCTTGCGCTTCTCATTGAATGCCGTCAGCCCCTCGCGCATGTCCCAGGACCGCATATGGGCGCGCAGGTTCAGCATCTCTTCGGCCAGCGCCGCAGGTTCGTCCACGTTCATCGACCTATTCGCCACAGCCTTCATGCGGCGCAGCACGGCGGGGCTCTTGTCGGTCAGCTTGTCGGTAAAGGCCTGCACCGTCTCGCGAAGCTGCGCATCCGCAACCACCTTGTTGACCAATCCCCACTCCATCATTTCCCGCGCCGAGACATTTTCGCCCGAGAACAGCAGGTATTTCGCGCGGTTCAGTCCGATCCGGCGCGGCAGGATCGCGGCGCCGCCAGCACCGGGAAAGACGCCGAAATTGGAATGGGCATCGCCAATCTGCGCGCTTTCGGCGGCAAAGACCAGATCGCAGGCCATCACCATTTCCAGCCCGCCCGCCATGGCCAGCCCGTTGACGGCGGCGATCACCGGCTTGGGGCCATGGCGCATCAGCCCGAAGGTGTGCTCGACCAGATCGAGCAGGTCGGACTCTCCGGGTTCATGCCTGGCACCGGCCACTTCCTTCAGATCGGCCCCCGCGCAGAAAGCACGGCCCGAGCCGGTCAGGACAATAGCGCGAATGGCATCGTCGGCAATCGCGGCTTCAAGCGCATCTGCCATCTCGCGCAGCATCTGCATCGACATGGCGTTCAACTGGTCGGTCCTCTGGAAGGTGATCCATTCGGTTCGGGCCACGCGCTCCACGGACAGGGTCTGGGGGGCTTCAGTCATGGTAAGCTCCTGAAGAAGAATGAAAAGATATGATTTCAGGTTGCCTTGTGCGGCGGATTGCGCTGCTATGGGCCAGACCTGCACACGGATAAAACGACAACGGGAGACTGACATGAGCACTGCACCACTGGCCGGATTGAAAATCCTCAGCCTCGCGGAACAATTCCCCGGCCCCTACGCGACGATGCTTCTGTCGGATATGGGGGCCGAGGTGATCATGGTCGAACGGCCCGGTGTTGGCGATCCGGCGCGGCAGTTTCCGCCGCTGTTTCGTGCACTGAACCGGGGCAAGCGCAGCGTGGCGCTCGATCTGAAATCCGCCGAGGGGATCGCGCGGTTTCGTGAGATGGTCAGCAAATCCGATGTCATCGTCGAAGGCTTTCGCCCCGGCAAGCTGGCAGCACTTGGCGCCGGGTTCGAGGACATGCGCAAGATCAATCCGCGGCTGGTCTATGTGTCGATCTCGGGATACGGGCAAGACGGCCCCTATCGCGACAGGGCGGGGCATGACCTCAGCTATGAAGGCGTCGGTGGTCTTCTGGCCGATCAGGCCGAGGCCGGGCAACCGGGGCCGGTGCCGACCCTCCCGCTTGCGGATATCGGCGCGGCGCTGTTCGCGGCCATCGCGATCCTCTCGGCGGTGGTATCCAGCCAGCGGACGGGGCAGGGGCGTTACGTCGATGTCTCGATGTCGGATGCGGTGGTCTCCATGCTCACCGCCTTCCTTGTGCCCGCGGCCAATGGCACGCCGTTGGGCGAGTTCATCGCCGAGCCGGGCTATGGCGTGTTCACCTGCAGGGATGGCAAACTGCTGACGCTGTCCATCGCGCATGAGGACTGGTTCTGGCACCCGTTCTGCGAGGCGATCGGCAAGCCGGACCTTGCCGGGATGAAAGGCCGCGACCGTGTCACGCGCAAGGACGAGTTGCGGGAGGAGATTGCGGCGGTTCTTGTCGGCAAGACGCGCGCGGACTGGGGCGGTCTCTTTGACAAGGCGGGCGTACCCTGGGGCCCTGTCAATTCGCTGGCCGAGGCCATGAACGATCCGCATGTGCGCGCCCGCCGGTTGCTGCGCACCATCGCGCATGATGGCGGCAAGACAGAGACTTTCCTGGTCCAGCCCCTGAAATTCGACGGTTTTGAAACCGAGATTTCGGGGCTGCCGCCGGAGATCGGCGCGGACAATAAACGCATGTTCGAGGGCGGCCCCGACTGAAGGCGACCGCCCATATTCGGATCTAGCAGGCAAACGAATACCCTCCATTCACCGGATAGGTCTGTCCGGTGATCCAGCTTGCAGCATCCGAGCAGAGAAACAGGATCATTCCCGCCGCGTCTTCCGGTTCGCCCAGCCGACGGATCACATATTGCGAAAGCGCCCGCTTCTCGGTCTCCGCATCCGGGATCAGATCGGCGACCGCCGGGGTTCTGGTGCCGCCTAGGGCGACGCAGTTTGCGGTAATTCCAAACCGGCCACCGGCCTTGGCGATGGCCCGCATAAAGCCCGCCGCCCCGGCCTTGGCACCGGAATAGACCGCCAAGTGCGGCTCGCCCACGCGGCCGGCGTCGGATATGACCGTCACGATGCGCCCATAGCCACCCTTGACCATGATCGGCATGGCGTGGCGGGTGCAGTTCAGCACGCCATCGAAATTGGTGGCCATCCAGCGGCGCCATTCGGCGGGGTCCGATTCCCAGAACGGCACAAGATCGTCCAGTCGCGATGTCGGCCCGGCATTGCCCGCGTTGTTGACCAGAATCTCCACGCTGCCAAAGGCGCGCTGCGCCTCGGAAAAGGCCGCGCCGACAGCATCGAAATCGGACACATCAAAGGCAAGCGGCAGCGCCCTTGCGCCCGCGGCCTCGACTTCGGCGGCAACGCTTTCGGCCCGCTCGGCGTGAAAATCGTTGACCACGACGGCACCCGCGCCATGTTCGGCGAGATAAAGCGCGACCTGACGGCCCACGCCTTGTCCGGCCCCGGTTACAAGTGCGGTATGTCCCTTGATGTCGAGAAGTTCGCTCATTGTGTTTTCCTTCCTATCCGAGCCATCTCTTGCGGCGCCGGTAATGCTTGATTTCGCGATAGCTCTTGCGTTCACCGGAGGCGGTGACACCAAGATAGAATTCTCTGATGTCTTCGTTGCCGGCGAGCTTGTGGGCGGGGCCATCCAAGACGATGCGCCCGTTCTCCATCACATAGGCGTAATCGGCGATCGACAGGGCGGCGGCGCTGTTTTGTTCAACAAGAAAGAAGGTCGTGCCTTCGCGCTTGAGCTGTTTGAGAACTTCGTAGACGTCACGGACCATCATCGGCGCCAGACCCAGCGACGGCTCGTCGATGGCGATGATCTTGGGCCTCGCCATCATGGCCCGGCCGATCATAAGCAGTTGCTGCTCACCGCCGGACATGAACCCCGAGGTGCGGTTGCGCAGGTCCGCAAGACGCGGCATCAGGCTGTAGACATGAGCCAGCCGCCTCTTCAATTCGGCGGTGTTGGGCACCATATGGCCGCCGACAATCAGGTTCTGTTCCGATGTCAGGTGACGCAGCACGCGTCGGCCCTCCATCACATGGATAAGGCCATTCTTTACCACATTCGACGCTTCCATGTTCTGAATCGGCGTGCCGTTCAGGACGATCGAACCGGCGGACACGGTTCCGTCTTCGGATTTCAGAGTTCCGGAAATCGCCTTGAGCGTCGTGCTTTTTCCTGCCCCGTTTCCACCGAGAAGCGCAACACACTGACCCTCGCGCACGGTCATTGAGACCCCTTTGAGCGCCAGAATGACGTCGGAATAGGTCACTTCCACGTTATTGAGTTCGAGCATAACTTCGGGTCCGGATCCAGAGAAAGGGTCGGGCACCACGATCGCGGTGCCCGGGTTTTGTTCACCACTTGCTCAAATCGGGAACATCGACGCCGGTCGCCGCGATGGTGATCTTCCCGTCCTTAACCGTGCCCACGTTCACCTTGAGTCCTTTCAGAGGAAAGGGGGCTTCGGGGGTGAAAGTGAGACTCGGAAGGAAGCCATGGGTTTCCTCCGAGGTGATCGGCTTGGCAAAGAGCGCCTCGCGCACCAGCTCGCCCGTCAGACCTTCGGCACCGTTCTCCTCGATCGCGTGCTCGATCACGGCCACGGTATAGAGGGCCTGGGAAATCCCCATGGCCGTCACGACATTCCAGGGCGCCTTGAGCCCGTAATCCGAAACTAGGGTCTGGTAGAACTGCCGCGCTTCTGTATCCTCATCGGCCGCGATCACCATGCCGTAGGCCTCAAAGTCGCCTTCAAGCTGCGCCAGCCCGCCAAGCGCTTTGCCCGAGGCAGGCAGCCCGTTATGCGAGCTCATCATGATCGGGATGTCGGCCCCGTTGGCCTGCAACCCGCGTTTCGCGGCGACCACGATCGAGGTGTTGGTCTGGATGATCACCGCTTCGGCCCCCGACCGCGCGACGCGACGCATTTGCGCGGTCAGGTCGGTCGGCTGCACGTCGGTATAGATGACCTCAACCAAATCGGCGGCCTCGGGATGCTCTTCGGTATAGACTTCGAGCCCCTTTGCCATATCGACATAGGCAGGGGATGCCTCGGAGGACAGGACCGCGAATTTTATGGGTTCGTCGCCGCCACGCTGTTCGCGCATCCAAGCCAGAAAGCCTGCGGCTTCATGCGCATAGGTCGGGCGCGGATTAAATATCCAGGAATCGGGCTGCCAGGCAAAGCCATAGGCGGCCGTGGCCATGAACATCGGGATCTTGTCTTCGGGTAAGCGTTCGGACAGGGCCGCCACGTCCGGCCCGCCAAGGCCGACCACGGCGATCGGCGCCAGCTCCGACTTGATTCCGGGCCACAGGCTGGCGACCTGTGCGGCATCATATCGGGTCTCGTAGTTCTTGTAGTTCAGCTTGACGCCGAGTTCCTTGCCGCTGGTCGCGTTCCACCAGTCGAAAACGACCTCCCGGCTTGAGGCCAAGATCGGCATGATGTCGGCATAGGGGCCAGAAAAGTCCGACAGAAGCGCAAGGTTATATGTGGTCTCCGCCTGTGCCTTCATTGGTAGCGCCGTGGCGAGCGCCAGCGTTCCGGCGGCCAGCAGCCCCCCAAGGCCCGATTTGCTGAGGTATGTCATTTTCATTCTCCTCCCAGGTTATAGACCGCCCCGAAATCAATAGGGGAACGGCCAGATACGATAAGACGATTTCAGGATATTCCAGCGGTGCATCACCCCCTTGGGTTCAAGGATCATGAACAAGGCAATCACGCCACCAAGAATGACGTTCATGCCCGCGAACACGATATCGCCTCCCAGAAACGAGACGGAATCGGCGATATTCGGGCCGACTGTGGCAATAACTTCCTGGATGGTGCGAATGACGAAGACACCGACCAGCGCCCCGACGATCGACCCCATTCCACCGACGATGATCATCGCCACGAAAAAGATGGAATGGAACAGGGTGAATTGATCGACCCCGACAAAGCGGATCATGTAGGCCCAGAGTGCCCCGCCGACGCCAGCATAGAAGGCGCCGATCAGAAAGGCATTCGCCTTGGTAGCCGCTACATTGATCCCCATGATGCCTGCGGCCACGTCATCGTCCCTGACCGCGATGAAGGCGCGACCGAAGCGCGACCGGATGATCCCGAACGCGCCTGCGATCATGATCGCGGCAACCGCAAGGTTCATGTAGAATTGCTGGGTCTCGGTGACGAAGCGCAGCCCGAATATCTCTGCTGCCGGCACGGTGACTCCATTTGAGCCACCTAGCCAGGAGGATGGCAGGTTCAGGACTGCAAAATGAAAGATGAACTGTGCCGCGAGAGTCGTCAGCGCCAGATAGAACCCCTTGATCCGAGTCGCCGTCAAACCGAAGAGAAAGCCGAACAGCGCAGCCGCGAACCCGGCCAACGGTATGGTCAACAGGAACGTGAGACCGGTCTTGGAGGCCAGTATCGAAGCGGTATAGGCGCCCACCCCCATGAATGCGGCCTGGCCCAGATTGATCTGGCCCGCATAGCCGGTGCAAATCTGGAGTCCGACGGCGATCACGGCGCTGATCAGCATCATGTTCAGCACGGCGATGATACGCCCGCTCACAAGATAGGGCATCGCCAGCATAACCACGAGGAACAGCGCCAGGCAAACCGCCTGCCAGCGCGTGCGCACGAGACGTCTGTCGGCGCGATAGCTTGTGGGAAAAATGCCGGAAGGATCCATGAATTAAACCCGCTCGATTGTGCGCCAGCCGAACAGACCCGTGGGCCGGATCAGCAGAATGGCAAGCATGATGATATAGGGCACGACACTGCCGAGCGAGCCGCCGATGATCGGATCGAGGTAGTTGGTGGTCAGGCTCTGGATTACACCGATGATGATTCCCGCCAGGACAAGTCCGCCGATCGACTCCAACCCGGCGAACAATGCAACCGGCAGTGCCGCAAAACCGATATCCGAGGCCAGAAAGGTCAGCGACTTGCCGCTGAGGAAGATCATCGCCCCTATCGTGGACAGGATTGCGCCGAGAATCCAGGCAAAGGCAATAGAGCCTTTCACCGAAATCCCCATCGAAGCAGCGACGACGTGATCTTCGGCCACTGCCGTCATCCGCAGGCCTGAACGGGTCCGGTTGAAGAACCAGGACAGGCCAACGGCGGCAACGATGGTGATGATCCCCCCGATAAGCAAGTTCATCGGAATCAGCATATCGCCGAGGAAGAGCGGCTTCAGCGGAAAGATGATCGGGAATGGCCGGACGGAGGCCCCAAACAGCAGCAGGACGACGCCACGCAGCAGGATCAGCAGGCCGACAGTCACCATCACCATCGAGAACACCGATTCACCGATCAGCTTGGTGAGGAAAATCCGTTCGATCAGATAGCCGACAAGACCCGCAAGAACCAAGGATAGCGGGATCGACAGCCACAGGCTCAGGCCGAGCTGCATGGTTGTGAACCAGACGATGAAACCGCCGATGATCACCAGTTCGCCCTGCGCGAAATTGAACACCTTGCTGGCGCGGTAGATCACGACGAACCCCATGGCCACCAGCGCGTAAAGCAGGCCGATCAAGGCCCCGGTGATGATGTCATTGATGAAATAGACCATTTTTTCCGACCTCCCTTAAATTTGCGACCGCCGCCCGGCAGCCTTCGATCCGCTCTCGACATCCGATACACGCACCTCGGCCCTGAGCACGCCCTGGCGGCCATCCTGATAAGTAACGGCAATCTCAAGGTCGATCTTGTCGGCACCGCTGTAAATAGCCTCAACGAGCGTGGCATACCGGTCTTCCAGGAATGCGCGCCGGAGTTTCCGGCTGCGGGTCAGCTCGCCTTCGTCCGGGTCCAGTTCCTTGGGGAAATTCGCGAACCGCACGACCCGAGAGCCTTCGGGCAGCAAGGCGTTGATGCGCGAAACCTCGCCTTTGATAAGGTCCAGAACCTCGGCTTTTTGCGACAGGTCGGTATAGGTCGAGAAGCTGATATTGTTCTCTTCGGCCCAGCGGCTGAGGACCTCCATGTCGATATTGATCAGCGCTCCGACAAAATCCCGGGTTTCGTCGCCCAGCGTCATAAGATCCTTGATGTAGGGGCTGTAGCGCAGCCGTGTTTCGATAAACTGCGGCGGATAACTGTGGCCGTTCGCCAGGCGGCGCATGTCCTTGACGCGGTCGTAGAATACCAGCTCTCCGTCATCGGTCATCGAAACCGCATCGCCGGTGGCATACCAACCGTCTTCGGTCAGCACCTCGGCGGTCTCGTCCGGTTTGCCATAATATCCGCCAAAGCCCGAGCCGCCGCGGACCTGCAACTCGCTTTGCGGCGTTATGCGGTATTCCAACGGATCGCCATAAGCGGTATTGCTTTGCATCCAGCTGCCGCTTGTTTCCAGCTGATAACTTTCGCCGACATGCGCGGTCAGAAGGCCGATTTCGGTCGCGCCATAGACGTTGCGCAGCTTGACCCCCATGGCGTGGAACATGCGAAAGACTTCCGGGGCCATCAGAGCACCGCCGCTCATCGCATTTTTTGCCTTGCCAAGGCCTAAATTGTCGCGCAGGTGATGCAGCACCAGCGCCTCGGCAAAGGGAAGTCGCAGGCGCGCGGCGAGGCTGGGACTGCGCCCTTCCAAGCGTTCGACATAAACGTCACGGCCGACTTTCATACCCCAATTGTACATCAAGTTGCGGAACTTGCCCGCGCCCAGCATCCGGGCCTGAACGATCGAGGCAAGGTTTTCCCACTGGCGCGGACTGAACACCAGCGCGTCAACCGCCAGTTCGCGGATGTTGGTCAGCACGTCTTCGGGGCCTTCGGGAAAATTGACGACCATGGGCGCGATCAAACCAATCGACAGGCCGAAAATCTGTTCCGTGACCCAGGCAGGCGAAATGTACGTCAAGTATTCGGTGCCTGGCGCGATTTCGATTGCCCCCATCACACGTGAGCAGTTGTCGAACAGGTAACGATAGCTGATGACAACGCCCTTCGGTTTTCCCGTGGTCCCGGAGGTATAGGACAGCAAGGCGGTATCGTCCGCCCGCCCGCGTTTGACGTGTTCTTCAAATCTGGCAGGCTCCTTGGCGTGAATCTGACGTCCTGCCGCGCTCACACTTTCAAATGAATGCAAGAGGGGATGATCATAGCTCCAAAGACCAGAATCATCCCAGTAAACGATCGCCAAGGCACGCGAGTACTTGCCCGCGATCTCGATGCATTTATCGACCTGCTCCTGATCCTGCGCCAGAAAAATCCGCGTTTGCGAGTCTTCGGCCAGATACAGGATCTCTTCGGCGTTCTGATCCGGATAGACGGACAGGACTTTGCCGCCCAATGACTGAACGGCGTATTCAGCCCAGAAATGTTCGGGTTCGTTTTCCCCGATCAACATGACGGATTCGCCCGCCGACAGGCCCAGGTTCTCCAACCCGAGAGCCAGGGCACGAACCCTGTCAATCACATCGGCCCAGGTGAATTCACGCCAGATTCCCAGGCGCTTGTGGCGTTCGGCGAGGTTGTTCGGCATGGACGTTGCACGCGCGAGCAAAATCTGCGGCAGGGTTTCGCTGTGTGTCACTGCCGGGTCTGAAAAGACCATTGCTGTTCTTTGTTTAGTCATCCCGCTACCCCAGATATGCCTTGATCACAGCCGGGTTCTTCTGGATTTCTTCGGGCGTGCCTTCGGCGATGACCCGCCCGAAGTCCAGCACCACGATCCGGTCAGCAAGGTCCATAACAACGCCCATGTCGTGCTCGACCAGAACCACTGGAATCTTGCGCGCCTCGCGCACATCGAAAATGAAGCGCGCGAGGTCCTCTTTCTCTTCCGAGTTCATGCCGGCCATCGGTTCATCCATCAGCAGGATGGATGGTTCCTGCGCCAATGCGCGGCCCAGATCGACACGTTTGCGCAGCCCGTAGCCCAATGTGCCCACTGGCCGGTTGCGGATTGCTTCGATCTCCAGAAAGTCAATAATCTCTTCGGCGGCTTCGCGATGCTCTGATTCCTCCCGCATCACGGGCCCAAACTGGAAAAAGGCCTGGATCACATTCGATTTCATCAGCATGTGACGACCGATCATGATGTTTTCCACCACGGTCTGCCCGGCAAAGAGATGGGTGCCCTGAAACGTACGCGCCAGTCCGCGCCGGGCGATCTGGTCAACACGCAGGCCGGTAACGTCCTGCCCGGACAACTCGACACGGCCCTTCTGCGGACGATAGAAACCCGCAGTAACGTTCAGAAGTGATGTTTTTCCGGCACCGTTCGGACCGATGATCGCAAGCAATTCATCGTCGTTCACGGTAATGCTCACATCGTCGAGCGCCGTCACACCGCCAAATTTCAAAGTTGCACTGCGCACAGCAAGCGGCGATGTGACGATCCCCCCATTCGTGGTCATGACTCAGCCCGTGCCTTTTGCCGACAGCCCATGGAACGGCACATAACCTGACCGAACGGTGATCCGCAAGTGACGAGGTTTCCTCGCATTTTTCTCCTCCCACCTCTTATTTCAGAGGGCTGCTTGCCGGAGGTGCCAAGCCGCTTTCTGATACCTAACATATGTTAGAAAGTAAAATCAACAATTGAATCCGCCGCCAAGCAGAACCGCTCAGACAGTCGCGTATTCTGCGGTAAAACTTCGAAGACCGGTTTGATCCTGGCACCAGACGGTTCCGGAGTTTTCGGCCCCTTCACTATGCAACTGCAATTCGCAGGGCAGGGTCAGCGGTGCGAGTCCCCGGAAAGAAAACCGGTGGGGCGACGTCTTCAAGGCTTCCGCCGCCAGATTCAGAAGCAGCGTCGCTTGCTGCAGCGCGACAAACAGGATGAGAATCGCATTGCCGCACCAGAATTGTTCCCCAAGATAGTGCCGTTGCATCATTAGAAACGTTCCCGAGAGAGTTTCACTCAAGGGGACAGGCATGAGGCGGATCGGCATGGGAACGAGAGACGAACTTCTTGAGGCTGTGGGGGCGCGCTACCGTGCTGCGACCCGGACCGAGAAGGGTCGAATCCTGACGGAGTTCGCGGAGATCTCCGGATATCACCGCAAGCATGCCGAACGGCTGCTGCGACGCGACCATGTCGTGGACCGGTCGCGGCCCCGACCGGAACGCCGCGTTTATGACGACGCGGTGCGCGAGGCGCTGGTCGTGCTCTGGGAAGCGGGTGACCGGATCTGCGGAAAGCGGCTGAAGCCACTCATTCCGTTGCTGATCCCGGCGATGGAGCGGCATGGCCATCTTGCACTGGACGAGACGGTGCGCCTGCGTCTGCTCGAGATCAGCGCAGCGACGATTGACGGGTGCTCGCCCCGGCCCGGGCGGGCGCGTCGGGCGGAGGGCGACGGCGCAATGCTCACTCCTCGGCGGTGCGGCGCAGCGTGCCGGTCCGCACATTTGCGGATTGGAACGACCCCGCGCCCGGATACATGGAAGCGGATCTCGTGGCGCATAGCGGCCCGTCGGCAAGCGGGAGTTTCGTGCAGACGCTGACGTTGACCGATGTGGCGACAGGATGGACGGAATGTGCGCCTCTTCTGTTTCGCGAACAGCGCCTGCTGAGCGAGGTGATGACCGCGCTGCGCCCGGCGCTGCCGTTTCCGTTGCTGGGCTTCGATACGGACAATGACAGCGTCTTCATGAACGAGACGATCAGGGACTGGTGCGACGCCGCAAAGGTCGCGTTCACTCGCTCGCGCCCCTATCGAAAGAATGATCAGGCCCATGTCGAACAAAAGAACGGGGCGGTGGTGCGGCGGATGGTGGGCTATCGCAGATACGCCGGCATTGCCGCGGCCACCGAACTGGCACACCTCTATCGCGATATGCGGCTCTACGTGAACTTCTTCCAGCCCTCGTTCAAGCTGATGGAAAAGACCCGCGACGGGGGGCCCGGGTGACGAAGCGATATCATCCGCCGCTGACACCGTTCCAGCGCGTGCAGGCCCATCCCGCCGTCGCGCAGGAAGCCAAGGACGCGCTTGCCACCCAATTCGGGCAGCTCGATCCGGTCGTCCTGCTTCACGCCATCCGCCAGTCACAAGCACGGTTGACGGCGCTGGCCGATGCAGGACCGGTCAATGAAGGCGCTCATGACCCCAGGGCAGACGTCGATGCCTTCCTGAGCGGTTTGCGCCATGCCTGGAAGGAAGGTGAGGTCAGGCCCACGTCGCGAAAAAAGCCGCCTGCGCCTCGAGGGCGGCGGCGCCCCGATCCGCTCGCCAAGGTCACCGACGACCTCAAGGCGTGGTTCCACGAAGACCCGTCACAAACCGGGCGCGAGCTACTGGGCAGGCTTCAGGCGGCTCATCCGGATGACTATCCTGACGCGTTGATCCGCAGTAACCGCTCGGTTTCTACCGCGGCTCTTTTTCCTTGACGCGGGCGATGATGTTGGGATCGGCGATAAAGTCCTCGAGGAAGCCGCGCCATGCATCTGGTGATTGACGTGCGTCGTCGAGCATGTCTTTCAGTTCGTCGATGCCATCATCGGTCAGGGCAGTGACGGCTTCTTCGCTTCCGGTTTGGACGCTGATGATGGTGCCGTAGCTGAGGTTGTCGCTGGCGATAATCCCGGCGAGAAAGCTCGAGATCATCGCTGCCCCCTGCGCCAGTCATCTAGGCGGGCGTAGATCGTGACCGCGATGCCAATGAGCGCCAGAGCGATGAACACCCAGCGGAGCGTATCGAGGTACGGCACCAGCGGCAGGACGGCGGACTGGGTCTCGGCAAGAACACTCTGCGCAACCTCTACCCCGGCCGCGCCCAGTGTCGCGACACCTGCCGCCCCGCCGCCCTTCATTGTGCGACTGTCGGCCAAAATCTCGCGCACGGGTGACGCGTCCTCCGCGAATGAGGTCGCTCGGATAGGAAACCGCTCACCCCATTGGCGGGCTGGACCAAGATCAACATGCATGAAGCCTGAGCGAGGATAGAAGCCGAAGCCGAGAAACCCTACCTCCCGTGCTGCCGCCTCGAAGGCCACTGGGTCGTGGTTCGACATGGCGATGTCGAAGGCCGCGCCGTCCATGTGTTTCGAGCGCGTTGCGCCGCCAACGGCACGGTTGTGCTCCGGGCTACGATAGGCCGAACGGACGATCAACGGCTTGCCCAGCCGGTCGCGCAGCGTCTGCAGCTTTTCGAGGGCGGGTTCGTTGATCAGCAGCTTGCCAGTGCCCCGGCAGGCGATTTCGGCGGGCGAGAAGTTGGTCCAGCGCCAAGCGCTTTCCGGGGCGTCGCGCCAATGGTCGTAAAAGGTCGTGGTCATGGTGTCCTCCAGAAACGAAGAAACCCACCACAAGGGCGGGTTCAGGATGTCAGGTGAATTGAGGCGGAGCTCATCTATGGACCGCCGCCGAAGATCTTGAGCTTCAGAGCAATCCCGGCGAGGAGCGCCAACATCACGCCGGTGGTGATAAGATGGACGGCCGTCTGAACGGCCGTTCGCCGCACGAACCGGATGCAGTCCAGCAGCGAGCGCAGATCGCGGATGTCGAGGGCCGCGTCCTTGCCATCGATTCCGGCGTCGGCCAGCGCGCGTTTAGCACCCGCTTCGGCAGCGCGTGTCAGCATGGCCTGGAATTCGATCTCGGACATGCGCATGTCGCCCTGATCGGAACGCGGTGGCGTCATGACGAGACGATCCCGGCTTCCGTCGGCAGCGCAGCCGTGGTCCAAGGCGTGCTGTCGGCCGGGTTCACGTCCCAGGTCGAATAGACGGGACTGGCCATATCCGGGGACGGCGTACCGGGCGGCGCATCATAGTCGACCCCGCCGATCCGCAGGAACCCCGCAATACCGGTTGGCCCTGCCGTTCCGAGCTGGGCCAGCTGCTTCACATGCACGCCCGCGATGGCCGAAGCCCCGGCAGGCCCCGTTGGCCCCGCCAGCGAAAACGACATACGCTGACCCGCAATGTCGCTCGCGGCGCGGGTGGCGATGTCGCCGTCCTTCACCGCGTCGACCCCGCCCGAGAATGCGTCATAGGTCGCAACCAGATCGGGCGTGCGCCGCGCAAACCGCCGCCCGATGGTCGAGACGCCGTCGAGCACCGCGATATGGGCGTAGTAGCATGTGGTGTTGGTGTAATAGTCGTGGAGTCCGAAGTTTTTCCAGATGCACTTCACCGGCTTGCCCTTGCCGCCGGTGTTCGGTGCGGTGGCGCTGCTCTGCAGGACGCCGTCGATGTAGAGAGACCTTCAACCTTTCGGGTCGAGCGTCACTCACGGCCCTTTGCGGACCTCCGTCACCTTGCCAAATGCTGCACCGCAGCCGCCGCATTGCTGCCCTTCTTCGATCACGCAGCATTCTTGATGGATCAATGTCGGCACAGCGGACTAAGCGACTTGCGAAAAAACTCGTCGGGTATCGTGAAACGTAGGGACTGTTGACGTTCACCTTATGTGAATGAGCGTTGCGGCGATTGAGATGAAGGCTTTGAAACTCTGGTCGGTTTTGCAAGAGCGCATTGCTACCCCTCTGTTTTCTTTCAGTTTGCCAA
>Ga0180009_10000541_pt1 | contig 52062 bp, 37 predicted proteins | sample OS_PC_MetaG_FD_123537 | JGI IMG/M metagenome (GOLD analysis project Ga0180009, IMG submission 123537) | Groundwater microbial communities from the Aspo Hard Rock Laboratory (HRL) deep subsurface site, Sweden - OS_PC_MetaG | ecosystem: Environmental > Aquatic > Deep subsurface > Groundwater... | reverse complement strand
TATAATCTGCAGATCAATGAGATCATTAGCCGATGTATACCACAAAGAAGAGTTTAAGTATTATACAAAAGAAAAAGCCCGCAAACTTATTAAAAAGATTGCGGACTTATTTGAAAATGTTGAAGCTAAAGGATTCCTTAATAACTAATTAGATGTGCCTGATAATAAATATTCTGTTGATGAAGACACACCATTTATAATTGCTTTAATAGTAATATTTATGATTGAAGGAGTATCTTCTTCAAAATTACTATCAGAGATATAAAACGTAAAATTTGTCGAACCTGAAATTACATCAGGCATTATGACATTTATATTTCCAGTTAAATTTATATTAGAACCTTCCGCAGAAACTGTAATGCTTGAACCTGCAGCGATTGGGCGACCATTGGAATCTTTAACTGAAAAATTAAAGGCTTTTGAACCCCCATTCGGGATATTAAAATTATTATTTGCTGGATCAGTTGTAATTATTGCATTTCCTGAAAATATGACGCTTGTTTGTACATCTATAACTTCAGAGTTTTCATTTATTGTTGTTGCTTTTACAGTACCCAATCCATTAAGTCGTGGATCTGCTGTTAGTAAAATTACAGATGCAACTCCCAAATTATCTGTTAACGCTGAACCTTCAATTACGCCAATTGTTGAACTAAAGTATATAGCTGTTCCAGGTCTAACAGGATTTGAGTATTTATCACCAACAATAACAGTTACTACATTTTGTAATCCAGATATCAGCAGTCCAGGAACGTTGTATTGTTGAACGGCTATATCAAAATGCACTGCATCAGGCAAGCCACCATGAATAGTAATTAAAACTGGCTTAGAACGTATAATCTTACCGTTTAAATAAATTTCGGCTATTACTTGAGCAACACCTGCAGAAGTTCCACTATTTAATGTAACCTTTGCCTGTCCATTATTATTTGTTTTTGCAGAATCAGGGTATAAAAATTCACCGCCATTGGGGGAGGAAACTAATTTGAAATGTACCATTGATTTATGGTTCAAATCTAAAGGCACGCCGCTTGAATCTCTAGCTTCAAAAATAATTTCAGCCGCTTCTACTGCACCGCTTTCTCTTACACCTATACTTTGAACAGGTTGTACAAATAAATTAATTGTAGCCGGTAAACCAGACAGACTGTTTTGTAGATCTTCAGGATTTACTAACTTAAAAATTGGTACTTGTACATTTCGTCCATCAAGGGCAAAAGCTATATTACTTTTTTCGATGTAATTTTCCTTAAAAGCAATAATGGTAAACTGTTTAGGTTCACTAAAGGTTACTTCAATATCGTATTGTCCTTGTGAATTTGTTGATACTGCGAATTCACTGCTACCGTTAATTGCTCTTACAACTGCATCATTTAATGGGAGGCCAGAAATGGAATCAATTACCTGTCCTAGGAAATGAGCAGATTTAAGTGCAGAGTCTGAGGGCTTTTTCAATTCAAAAATTGGTAATTCAACATTCCTACCTTCAACAGCGTAAACAGAAATACTCTTTTCTATATATCCTTCTTTAAAGGTTTTAATTGTAAATTGTTTTGGAACAGAGAAATTTACCTCTACTACGAATTTTCCGTCGCTTGTCGTAATTCCAGTAAATTCAGATTCATCACTTATAGCTCTTAAGACTACATCATTTAATGGAACTCCTGATAGTGAGTCAATAACTTGACCAGAAAATACAATAGTCTTTACGGTCGTTTGAGTTTGTTTATTTAATTGAAAAACTGGTAATTCGATATTTCGGCCTTCAAGTGCGAAAACAGTAATATTTTTTGAGCTGTAACTTTCTTTAAAAGCTACTATAACCAGTTCCTGACTATGTGATATTTTAACTTCAAGATTATATTTCCCCTCGCTATTGGTAACAGTAGCGAAATCGGAAGTCCCAACTATGGCCCTTACAACAGCATTGGTTATTGGAGCACCCGCAATAGAATCAATAACCTGTCCTGAAAAGAAAACTGATTTTACTGAAGAATCAGTAGGTTTTTTTAATTGAAAAATTGGGACTTCAACATTTCTGCCTTCGGTTGCAAATACAGTAATACTTTTTTCACTGTAACCTTCTTTAAAAGCTAATACTAAAAACTCTTGTGTTTGTGAAATTTTAACTTGAAGTAAATATTGCCCATTATTATCTGTTATTGCTGCAAAATTAGAACTTCCAGCCAAGGCTCGAACTATCGCATTTGAAATAGGTTGTCCAGATAAAGAGTCAATTACTTGCCCAGTAAAATTAACAGTTTTTAGTGAGGAGTCAGTAGGTTTTTTTAATAGAAATACTGGTACATCAATTGTCCTTCCTTTCACAGCTAATACGATAATACTCTGCTCACTATAACCTTCTTTAAATGCACTAAGCGTAAATTTTTGTGATTCAACAATAGTTACTGCCAATGTGTAATTTCCATCAGCATCTGTTATTGCTGAAAAACTCGAAGTATCATCAAAAGCCTGAACTACTGCATTGGAAACTGGTGAGTTAGCTAAAGAATCTAAAACTTGACCTTTTATAATAACAATTACTTCTTCAACTGTAGAATTTGGTACGTTATCAGGTTCAGTTATAAGTTTACAACTTTCAGCAGAAAAAATAATTAATAAAAGTAAAGTTATTGAGAGTAATATTTTCTTTTTCATAATGAGATCTTCTTTTAATTTATGAAAGATCAATTGTTAACGAATGTTAATGAGTGAATATATTAAAATATTTGCTAATTTATTCAGCATTCTTAATTAAATCAAGTAGTATATACATATAATCGTGTTTATTTTAAAATAGTTTATTTGGAATTGTGACGCAGTTAACTTGGTTTAAAAACAAACAAGCCCGCGTTACGGGCCTGCTTGAACCATTAGTACCAAGGAGTAACTAACATGGTTGGAAGGAGTTAATCTTATTTATTTACTGTCGTTATCGAACTATTGATTACGAACTCATCATATATTGCCGAAAACATATGTTTTACTTTCGGGTTGCTTTCGTTTGAAACCATATCCTTTATATATTCAATAGCAATAGGATCACCTATTTTATATAAACTCAGCGCTATTAATATTTTTGTGCCGGGATCTTCTTCTTTCTGCAATTCCTCAATTAAATAATCAAACGCTTCTTCAAGTTTATACTGGCCAGCGTAAAATATCGCGCTGTTTCTTAGTCCGCGGTTTTCGGATTTAATTCCTACTAACAGACTTTTAACGGCGTTCGTTTTTAACTGATATTTTTCAATAATTACTTTTCCCGAAGATTGACTTTCCTGCGCATTTACACTACTTGCAAAGAATAATGTTAACAATAATGTAAAGACCATAAAAGTTGTTGTTCCGATTGTTATTTGCTTTTTCATTTTCCCCTCCCTTTCAGAGATATTATTAAAATCTTCAAAAGAAATTTACCTGCATATTATGTAACCGTTGTCATCCGCAAGTAAACAAATGTCAAATGATGTCATGAAATAATATTTCTCAAACAAAGGGGAAGATTTTTTATTTTCCAAAAATCACATCCCAGAAGCTTCTTTTCTTGCTTATCCTTTTCCATGCATTCCGATAGTTATTCTGCGTAGCAATGCCAATGGGACCTTCGTATATGCCGCCGTTTATATAGCTGTCGTATACCCTTACAGCTATTACATTTACGCCGTTTTTGTTCAAAAGATTTGACGGGAATAAATATCCTCTTAGTTCCTGCCATTCATTATTGAAATTACTATTTTCAGGATCACTGCTGAATGATCCTGTTTGACCGATTAGATTTCCGTTTAAATATGCTTCGTCTATATCGTCAATTTTTCCAAGAAGCAAAACCAGTTGGTCATCATTAAATGAACTACTAATTGTAAAAGTTTTCCTGTACCACGCGACTCCGTTGTATTCATCATAACCCTGAGTTTCCCAGTAGCCTGGCACGAATATTTTATTCCATTTTGAATCGTCAAAATCTTTTTCTTTAAATTCCTCGCGGTCGCCGGTAGAAAATTTCCATTCTCCTTCCAGGTTTTTATCAACTAGGAATTCGTAACTTTTTACATATATGCCTATATCGCCTGAATTAATACCGCCGCCTAAAGTGGCGTCAAACACTCTAACGGCTAAAACGTTTTTTTTATTTTTGTTAAAGTATTTTGCCGGAACAGGGTATTTCCTGTCGGCATTGTAAGCGGTTTTAAAATCTGGAGGAAATTTACCGGATGAGCCGATAAATTTTCCGTTAAGATATACTTCATCTACGTCATCAATATAGCCAAGTGAAATATAAACGCTTTCATCTTTTAGTATTTCAGCTAATACAAACTCTTTTCTGTACCATGCGTATCCGTTATATCCGTAAAAACCTTCTTCTTCCCAAAAAGAGGGAACGCGAACCGTTTCCCAGTTCGAGTCGTCATAACCAATGTCGGCCCATTTTTTATCGTCGCCTATGGAGAATTTCCATTGACCTCTTAAATTTAATATCCTATCCCAATCACCCGCGGCGCTGATATTAGATGAAAGAAATAATAATAAAGCCGATATTAAAATTAAACGCTTAATAGATATTGAATTAGTCATAAAATTTTCCTGAATTTCAATCGAAAATTATATTAACAAATTATTAAATGAGTCATAATAGGGTAAACATTTGTCATTAATTGTCATAACCGGAAAAATGTTCGAAAATATAAACATCTATTTCCATTATAACGGAATAAATTTGTATGAGAACTGATTTTTCTATTAAAAACTACAAATATATTGGCATAGAATTTTCTTAAGGATAATTATATATTAGAAAAAATATGAATCAGACTTATCTTTTGTATTTTTATTAATCCTGACTTTATGTTTTTTTTTGAATATTTTGTTTACTAATTAGAAACTAATATAAAATTACTTCTGTTGGCTTGGAGTCAGAATGAACTTAAATTTATCCCGTTCCTTTATACTAATAAACCTGTTTATAACATATTTTTCAATTAATTCCTTTGCACAGCTTCTTACCCCCAGGGTAAGTCCCAAAGCTGAAATTACGCAGTTTGTGGGTATAAGCAAGGTAGTTGTAAATTACAGCCGTCCTTCCGTAAACGGAAGAGAAATATGGGGCAAACTTGTCCCGTATGGTTTGGAAAAACAACCCGACGGTTCGGAAATTCCATGGCGGGCAGGCGCAAATGAAAATACAATTATTACTTTCTCCGACGATGTTAAAATTGAGGGGAAAGATTTACCCGCCGGGAAGTACGGTCTGCACATGATCCCCGAAAAAGATAAATGGATAATAATTTTCAGCAGCAATTATACTTCATGGGGAAGTTTTACATATGATAAAAATGAAGACGCTTTGAGAGTAACGGTTAAACCCGTTGAAGCTCCGTTTGTTGAAAGACTTACATATGATTTTGAAAATATAACAAGTTCATCCGCAGTTCTTTTTCTAAGGTGGGAAAAAATAAAAATTCCAATCAAACTTGAATTTAACGCCGATAAAATTGTTATTCAGAATTACAGAGATCAGCTGCGGGGCGAACTAGGATACCAGTGGGAAACATGGTACGAAGCCGCTTTTTACTGCATGCAGAGTAATTCCTACCTTGATGAAGCGGAAAGATGGATTAAAAAGTCGATAGAAATTAACGAAAACTTTAAGAATAGAAATCTGCTCGGGTATATTTTAAAGGCCAATAATAAAACGGATGAAGCTGTAAAAGTTTTTAAGGAAAATATTAAAAGGTATCCTTCGGATTGGAGTGTTTATGAAAGTTTGGCCGAAGTGTTAGCTGAAACAGGCAATAAAGATGAAGCGGTAAAATATTATAAAAAAGTTTACGAAACAGCGCCCGATTCTCAAAAACCGAGAATTGAGGATATACTTAAAAATCTTAACAGTCACTGATAATTTTAAATTTTATCAGGAACAATTATTTGGGAAAATAACTAAAAGAGAATACTCTAATTAATCTATTTCTTATAAATCCTTGGGGGGAACTTGGATAGAATGAAATATTATTACTTCAAAGCGAAAGCCGTTGCTTTATCCCGCGATAATCAATGGAAATTCGTTTATATATTTCTATTTCTGCAGTCGGTTTTTGTTACTCTTTCTTTCTACTGGTTTACAAAGGTATTTGAATGAGTAATTTTGACTGGATTATTCTATGTTCGTTTATTTTATTTGTTGTTGTTTACGGGGTTTGGAAAACCCGCGGCAGTAAAAATGTTAACGATTATTTATTAGCTAGTAAATCTACCCCCTGGTATACAGTAGCACTTTCAATTATGGCAACGCAGGCCAGCGCAATAACATTCCTTTCTACTCCCGGACAGGCATATGTTGACGGTATGCGATTTGTACAATTTTACCTCGGACTTCCGATCGCAATGATAATCCTTTCAATTACCGCAGTTCCAATCTATCACAAATTAAATGTTTACACCGCATACGAATATCTTGAAACAAGGTTTGATTTAAAAAACCGGACGCTGGGAGCGTTTCTGTTTTTAACACAGCGCGGATTGGCGGCAGGCTTCACAATATTTGCGCCTTCAATTATTCTCTCTGTTCTGCTCGGATGGGATGTATATGTTACAAATTTGATAATTGGTACGTTGGTTGTAATTTATACCGCATCGGGCGGGACCCGCGCGGTTAATAAAACGCACCTTCAGCAGATGGTAATTATTATGTTCGGCATGACTGCTGCTTTTTTTATGATTTATAAATTGCTGCCTGAAGATATTTCCGTTGTTGATGCAGCGTATGTTGCCGGTAAAATGGGAAAACTAAACGCGATTGATTTCTCATTCAATTTAAGCGACCGTTATACTTTCTGGTCGGGTATTATCGGCGGCACATTTTTAATGCTTTCTTATTTCGGCACGGATCAGTCGCAGGTTCAGCGTTATTTATCGGGCAGTTCAATTTCTCAAAGCCGTATTGGTTTAATAATGAACGGTATTGTAAAGGTGCCAATGCAGTTTTTTATTTTATTTATCGGAGCTATGGTTTTTGCTTTTTACCAGTTTGCTACTCCTCCCGTATATTTTAATCCCGTTGAAGAACAAGCCGTAAAAGAAAGTGTTTATGCCGATGCGTATAACTCTCTTGAAAATGAACATAAGGAATTGTTCAAAGAGAGGAATGAAAGTTTGCGCGCTATGCTTAACGCCATTGAAAATAATGATGAAAACAAAATTGCGGCATATGAAAAAATTCTTGACGCTTCAAAAGAAAAACAAAATGAAATTAGAGAAGCGGCTGTCGGTTTAATTAAAAAAGCGGAACCTAAATCGGACGGTAACGATACAAATTATATTTTTCTAAATTTTGTCGTCACTTTTCTTCCCGTAGGTTTGGTAGGATTGGTATTAGCAGCAATTCTTTCGGCTTCAATGTCGTCAACCGCGGCCGAACTTAACGCATTGGCTTCTACAACTGTTATTGACGTTTATAAAAGGTTAATAAAAAAAGACGCATCCGACGCACATTATCTTAAAGTCTCTAAACTCGCGACGGTATTCTGGGGCGGTTACGCGATTTTTTTCGCGATGTTCGCCAACAGGCTGGGGTCATTAATTGAAGCTGTAAATATACTCGGCTCCTTAGTATACGGAACAATTCTCGGTATTTTCCTCGTAGCGTTTTATATTAAAAAAGTAGGCGGCAACGCAACATTTATTTCGGCGGTAATAGCGGAAATAGTGGTTATCTTATTATTTGCGTTTTCAAACGTTCCGTTTCTCTGGTTTAACGTAATCGGCTGTTTACTTGTTGTTCTAATTTCATATTTAATTAACCCGTTCGTTAAAGAAAAAATTAAGCAAGAGATTCGGTCATAAATCAATTTTCAGTATCTTTAATTTTAAAAATAAGTAGGTATTATTTATGCGGGATATAAAAAACGGTAACGTTAAAATTATGGCAAAAAAAGCATATGATATAACCAAAGGATTCGCGGTTATGATTTTGATTGTGCTGATAATAAAATCTTCCTTTGTTGAAGCTTCCATGGTTCCAACTCCTTCAATGGAAAATACAATATTAGCAGGCGATTTTTTAATTGTTAATAAATTTATTTACGGAGGCTCAACCCCCAGATATATTCCCTTTACAAATATCAGACTTCCGTTTATAAATTTTCCTTCTTTAGACGAGCCGGATAGGTTTGATATTCTTGTATTTGAATACCCCGGAGAAAGAGATCAATTATACAACGAAGAAGTTGTTCATTATGTAAAAAGATGTATCGGACTGCCCGGCGATAAAATTAAAATTGTTGACAGGGTTGTTTTTATTAACGGTGAAGAATTAAACATACCGCCCCATGTAAATTATCTTAAAAACAGGGCAACACCAAGAGGAGCCGAGGAAGTTTATATTTTTCCGAAAGGTAAAAACTGGAACAGCGATAATTACGGAGAACTTACCGTTCCTAAAGAAGGACACATAATAAATTTAACCTTGAGTAACATAGATGAATGGGAAACATTTATTAATAGGGAACTGGAAAAAGAAGCAGTAACTGTAAAAAACGGAAAGATATATATAAACGGGAATGAAAGCGATACTTATACGGTTAAAAAAGATTATTATTTTATGATGGGGGATAATAGGGATAATAGCCTTGACAGCCGTTACTGGGGTTTTGTTTCAAGGGATAGGATAGTCGGTTCGCCTATTGTTGTTTTGTGGTCTGTTGATCCCGATGTTTCAATATTAAATCCTTTTAAGCTGTTATCTACTTTAAGATTTGACAGAATAGGAAAACTTATAAATTAATTTTATATGATCATTTTATAACCGATTCCATGCACGGTTAAAATTATTTTAGGGTGTTTGGAATCGGTTTCAATTTTCTGCCGCAGTTTCAAAATAAAATTATCAATTGTTCTAGTTGTAATATAAACATCATGTCCCCAAATATCGTGAAGAAGATCATCCCTGCTTACGGTTTCGTTTTTTCTTTTCCACAAGTAATGAAGCACTTCAAATTCCTTATACGACATTTGAATATCATTGCCTTTTTCTTTTGAGTTGTAGGTTGTAAAATTAATATCCAGTTTACCAATAGTAACAATTTCTTCTTTTAAGGTATCATTGCCGGTTTGTTCGCCTCTTCTTATTACGGCTTTAATTCTGGCCAGCAGTTCTCTTAAGCTGAACGGTTTGGTTACATAATCATCCGCTCCCAATTCAAGTCCCAATACCTTATCAATTTCTTCGCCTTTTGCAGTTAGCAGAATTACCGGCGTTTTAATTCCTTCTTTTCTAATTGTCTTGCAAATCTCGAATCCTGATATTTCAGGCAGCATTACATCAAGCAGTACAAGGTCGTAACTGTTGGCTCTGATTTTCTGAAGACCCGCGCTGCCGTCTTCCGCATAATCAACTGAGAATCCCTCAAACTCAAGATTATCCTTTAATCCCATTCTCATACCCGGTTCATCTTCAACAATGAGAATATTTTTCATAACTACTCCGTTTAATTTTTTTCTGTATTGCCGTTATAGATTGGGAATTTTAATTTGAATGTACTGCCTTTCCCAAATTTGCTGTTTAGTTCAATGCTTCCTTTATGGTTTTCCGCAATCTGCTTAACAAGAGTTAAGCCTAGTCCGGTTCCTTTAACGTTATGAACAAGTCCTGTATGAACGCGGTAAAATTTGTCGAATATTTTCTTCTGGTCTTCTTCTTTAACTCCAATTCCTTTATCGGCAATTTCAATAAAGGAATATTGATTATCGAATCCTGTTTTGATAAATAATTCTTTTTTATCTCCGCTGTATTTTATCGCGTTGTCAATCAAATTAATTAAGGCTTCCGAAACCGCCTCTTCGTCGGCGTAAATTGCTTTCTGGTTTTCACACTTATCAAGAGAAAGCGTAAAGCCCTTATTCTGAAGGTGAAATTTATATGTATTCAAGATGTTATCGATAATAGAATTTAAATCCGTTTCAATAAAATTGAATTTACGTTTACCCGCTTCCATTTTTGAAAAATTTAATATCGTATTTACAATTCTTCCCAGCCTGTTTGTTTCCTGGCTAATTATTTTATAATACTCATTTTTCTTATCGTCGGAATTGACTCTGCCCATTTCAAGCGTTTCGGCGAACATACTTATAAGCGCCAAAGGCGTTCTCAGTTCATGCGAAACATTGGAAACAAAATCGGATTTTATTTGGGCAAGTTTTAGTTCCTTTTTAATATTTGCGAAAACAAACCATACACCGGCGACAAGGCTTACGGTAAGTAAAGAAATAATAATAATGAATGAATTTTTTTTGCTGTTTACAAGTTCTTCAATTGAAGAATCTTTTAAGAATATTCCGATTGTTCCTTCGGGGACCAGCCATAAAGGTCTTCTGTGTTTTATAAGCTCACCGGGAAAATTTGCGTTTTGATATAATATTTCACCGGTATTTTCATTTAATATAGAAATAATAAATTCGTTTTGGGCTATTGACTGTATTTTAGGAGATAATACCTGCTCTGAAAACTGTTTCGGGTTAAGCATAATTCCGCATATGCTCGTTAGGCCTTTATTCTCCGTAAGAAAAATTATAACCACATCTTTATCGGTTATATTGTTAACAAGAGGTTCAAGTTTTCTGTAATCAGCTTTTTTATAATTATAAAGGCGCGAAACTATTGTACGGCTTGAATCAAGAATCTTAAATATAAAATCACTGTTCCGCTCTTCGTTGTATTTTATAAATGGAGAGGGGAAAACCTGATTCCCGGAATTCAGGCTGTCAGCCAGAAAAATTAAATTTATCGAATTGTGAGAATTAAGAAACGAGACAATCCTAGTTCTTAAAAGAGATGGATTATTTTCGGTATCCCTAATTATTTCATCTATTTGATCCGCCCATTCAGAAACAACATCTTCTGAGTATTGATTAACGGAAAAAAGAATAGCATTCAGCTGGTTGCCGTAAATTTCCTCAATAATCCGCTCGTCTTCGCTTATCGAAAAAAACTGGTATGAAGTTAATACAATTGCCGGCAGTAAAATTATAACAAGCAGTATTAACCCGATTTTATTTACTGTGTTATTCACAATGTTAGTAATTTAATTTCAGTAAAAATATTAAAATAAATTAAGAATTACTAAGGCGGGTTTTGGCGGGTCCGATTTATTACCGAATTATTTTAATAATATTTCTGCGGCTTGATATAAAGAATGGTATTTCAAACCCAAGATTATAACCTACAACTTGAACCTTATACTTTTTATTTGCTTCCAAAAGTTTCATTAAAGATTCCTGGTTGGATTTACCGTGATAATAATTATCTTCGTTTCTGAAAACCTCTTCCTTCGTATGAATAAAATACTTTAATTCTCCTTCTTCATTTAAGGTTCTTTCTAATTTTGTAATTTCTATCTCAACTTCCTTACTTGTAATAAATGTTTCGAATATTGCCGCGCTGCTTATTACAATCAGTCCGACTAAAATCAGTCCGAATAGTAATTTTAATAAAGTTCTCATATATAACCTTTCTGCGTTTTAGAAAAGGTACTAAGATGTATTGACAAAGGTTATGATTAATATCAATGCTTTACAATTAAATAATATCCGATACGAGTATAGAAAGGTTAAAATATTTTTTTATTTATATGATTGAAAATTAGTCCAGCTATAAGTATTTTAGGGAGCCCTTAGACCACTCATTCATTTTAATTTTCAGAAAATAACTATGAGAAAATTTATACTTTTACTTTTGGTTTTATACCTTCCTGCCGGAATTATTTTTTCTCAGGAGCCAAACGACAGTTTAAAAGATAATCTTAAAACCGCGAGCGGCAAGGAAAGAACCGATCTTTTATTAGTCATTGCGGAAGAATATTTTGAAAGCAATCCGGATGAAGCGGAAAATTATATAAATGAGGCGTTAAATCTTTCCGGTAAAATAGGATATAAAGAAGGTATTGTAAAATCAAATTATAATCTCGGCAAAATTTATTTTGTTCAAAAAGATTTTGTTGAGGCATTAAAATATTACGACGAAGCTTTGAACAATTTGGAGGATTCAACAAAAAGCAGTTTTTATGCTCCTATAATTTCCTCAATTTCAGAAATTTATTTAATAAGCGGAATCTATGATAAAGCTTTTGAAAGTTATATGTCTCTCCTTAATTATTATAGAAGTATAAACGATAAAAAAGGGGAAGCCTATACGTTAAGTTATATAGGAGATACTTATGTAGATCTGCAAAGCGGTCAAAATGCTTTAAAATATTTAAATGAAGCGCTTGCAATTGCCGTTGAAATTAATGACGAAGAGAGAATCTCATTCGTTCTTAACTCAATAGGCGGCGTTTATGTGGATATTTATAACGATAACCTTAAAGCTGAAGAATATTATGAGAAGGCGCTTGAGCTTTCCCAAAAAATAAATTATGTGCTCGGTATAGCTAAAGCTTATCATAACCTGGGATTGGTTCATTACAACAGAAAAGAACTTGACGAGGCTTTGGAATATCATAAAAAGTCATTGGATATTGTTGTAAAATCCGGAATTAATGAAGGGCTTGTTTATAACTACAACAGTCTCGCTAAAATATATCTTGAACTGGATAAAGTAGATTCCGCCGTTGAATATTTTTATAAAAGCCTGGAAGTCGCAAAAAAAGAACAAATCACTTTGATGATTTCCGAAAATTATAAAGGACTTTCTGATTCATATAAAAGAAAAAATAATTTTAAGGAAGCGTATAATTTTCTTGAGCTTTTTAACGAAACCAAGGAAAAACTTGTTAATGAAAAAATAAAACAAGGCATCGCCGAACTTGAAATTCAATACGATCTCAAAAGAAAAGAATCCGAAAACCAGATTCTTAAAAGCTCAAACATTATTCAAAGAAATTACTTTATATTTTCGTTAGTACTGGTTGTGCTCTTCGCGGTTGTACTCCTTAACAGGTACCTTTATTCAAGAAAATCTCATAAACAGCTTGAGGAATTAAACGCTACAAAGGATAAACTTTTTTCAATTATAGGGCATGATTTAAAAAATCCATTCGGTACTTTAATTAATTTCTCGGAAATGCTGATTGAGGACTATCTTGATTTAACAGACGAAGAGAAGATAACTTATTTAAAAATGATTAATGAAGCCTCGCAGACCGGCCATGAAATCCTGGATAATTTACTGCAATGGAGCAAAACACAATCGGGCAAGCTCGAATTTGCGCCTCAAACAATTGATTTAAGTGATATAGTTGACGCCAACATTGCCTTATTAGTTTCAGGAGCCAATAATAAAGGTGTTGAAATATCTTCAACAGTAAACGGCGGTACCACGGTATTTGCAGATAAATTAATGCTGAAAACCGTAATAAGAAATTTATTAGGCAACGCGATTAAATTTTCCAATAAAGACGGCAGCATTAAAATATCTTCAGTTGTATCCGGGAATTTTATTGAAGTATGTATTTCTGACAACGGCATAGGAATGAACGCGGATACAATTAAAAAACTTTTTAATCCTTCCGTATTCCATTCTACGGCGGGTACGGCTAATGAACAGGGGACAGGTTTAGGTTTATTGTTATGCAAAGAATTCGTAGAAAGAAACAGCGGCAGAATATGGGTTGAAAGCGAAGCCGGAAAAGGAAGTGATTTTAAATTTACTGTCCCTCAAAAAGTATAATTTTAACAATGAACTTATTACGCAAATGTTAATGTAAACGTTGTCCCAAAATCTTTTTCGCTTGATAAATTTATTTCGGAATTATTTATTTTACAGTAGTTTTTTACTAAAGCTAAGCCGAGTCCGTTCCCGTCATATTTTCGCGAATAACCTTGATGTTCCTGCCTGAACGCGTCGAATATTTCAGGTATAAATTCTTTTGCGATCCCCATCCCGGTATCCTTTACGTCGACACAAAGTTTATTATGCTGATTTCTATAAACTATTATATCTACCGATCCGGCATCGGTATACTTAATAGCGTTGTCGATCAAATTTGAAAAGGTCTGCTGAATGCTGTAAAAATCCGCGAATAAATCGGTGTTATTTGTATTTATAATAAGATTGTATTTCAGTTTTTTTGAAACAGCCAATGATTTGAATTCAAGGTAAAGATGATCTAATATATCCCTTACTAAATTAAGTTTTTTAAATTCTGGGTTATAACTGCCGGTTTGAAGTTCGGACATATTTAAAATTGAATCGATAGTCCTGATAATTCTTTTGCTAGCCGAATCAATTACAGGGAAAAACTCCTGCACTTCACTGTTTGAGTACCGGGCGGACTCTTCCTTTATTAAACTAGCGGAGTTAAGAATAGCATTAATTGGCGTTCTTATTTCATGCGACATTTGCGCGAGAAATTCGGACTTAAGATAATTAGCTTTTTCGGCGGTCTCTTTTGCTTTTATTAATTCATTCTGCAGATTTTTAATTTCGGTAATATCAAAAAGATAACCTTGTATTTTAGTTAATATATTATCGGAATTAAAAATTCCTATTGCGTTTACTATCACATAAATTATTTCTTTATTCTTTTTATATAATTTCTGTTCGTAATAAATAATTCTTTTTCTTTCTTTTAACAGATTTACGAATTTTTTGCGTTCATCGGAATTTTCATACAATTCTATTGTATTGGAACTTAACGCTTCTTCACGGCTTTTAAACCCGAAGCTGCTTACAAACGCCGGATTGCAGTCAATTAAGTTCCCGTCCACGTCCGATAAATATACGGATGATAAATCTTCCTCAAAAAACTGCCTGTATTTTTTTTCGCTTTTTATAAGATCTTCTTCTGCTTCCTTTCTTTTTGATATATCGGTCCATGTACCTATTATTTCATAAGGTCTGCCTTTTCTGTCTTTAACAATTCTAAGTTCATCCCTTATCCATATAATATTTTTTGATTTGGTAAAAAAGCGGTATTCTCGAATATATGTATCATTGCCTGAAGTTCTAAAATTTTCAAACTCTTCGGCTGTCGATTTCTTATCCTCCGGATATAGATTCTCGCTCCACCATGTTTCGTTCAGTACCTCTTGTATTTCATAACCGAGGATTCTTGTTACGTTTTCGCTTATCCAGAAGGGGAGAACACTTTTGTTATTTATACGCAAAGCATAAGTGATTGTTTGGCTGGTAGCGAGATAATGCTGAAGTCTTTCCGATAGTTCAAATATCTCTTGTTCGGAATTTTTTCTATCTGTAATATCCCTGGCGGCGGCGTAAATTTTATCCCCGCTCGATTTTGAACGCCATTCGATCCATTTATAATTACCGTCCTTGCAGATGTAGCGGTTTTCAAAATCCGAAACTTCTTCCTTGTTTTCCAGTTTTGACAATACACGTTTTGTCGATTCAATATCTTCGGGATGAACAAATTTTATAAAATTTTCACCTATTAATTCATCCATTCTATAACCGAGAGTCTTTTCCCAGGCGTTGTTAAGTCTTAAGAAAGTGCCGTCAATACCGGCAATGCAGAACAAATCTAAAGCATTAGTAAAATAATTATTCAGCTCTTCGGTTTTTTCAAATAATTCTCTCTCAACAATTTCTTTTTCAAGAATCATTTTATGCTTAATAAGAGTCTCATTTACAGCATAAGGAAGTCTCGAAATAAGTTCTTTAATAACATAATCGTTTGCTCCTTCTTTCATACATGATACGGCAGTTTCTTCATTCATTGAGCCTGTAAGTATAATAAAAGGTATTGTAGGATCTATTGCTCTCGCGGTTTTAAGCGCCGTCATTCCGTCGAATTCGGGCATTGAATAATCTGAGATAATTATATCGGGTCTGTTTTCTTCAATCGCTTTTATAAATTTATCTTTTGAATCAACGAGTTTCGATTCAAAATTTATTCCGCCTTTTCTTAAAGTTCTTACGGCAAGTTCGAAATCGGTTTTTATATCTTCGGCGAATAATATATATATTTTTTTACCCAGCATAATTTGTCCTTTCAGGACTTGGTTATGGTATTTGATTTAATAAAAGCCAGTAAAGACCAAGCTCCCTAACGGCATCAACAAATTTTTCGAAATCGACAGGTTTAACAATATAACTGTTTACGCCGAGTCTATAGCTTTCAATAATATCATTTTCTTCTTTCGAAGATGTTAGAACAACAACCGGAATTTTTCTTTTTACGGGATCTTTTTTAATTATTTCCAGTACTTCAAGTCCGCTTACTTTAGGCAGTTTCAAATCAAGAAGAATAACACGCGGTTCTTTTTCGTCAACCCTGCTTACATATTTTCCTTTTGCAAAAATAAATTCAAGAGCTTCTTCACCGTCCGGAACAACCACAATATTGTTTGCGATATTATTTTTTTTTAATGCTCTTAATGTAAGTTCGACATCATTAGGGTTGTCCTCAACAAGCAATATTTCAATTTGACTGCTGCCGTTCATTACAATTTTCCTCAATTGGTAAAGAAAAATAAAAAACAGCGCCGCCGTTTAATTTCCCCTCGCCCCATACTTTTCCTTTATGCCTATTAATTATTCGTTCCACAATTGCGAGACCGACTCCGGTTCCCTCGAATTCCGAGGCGCTGTGCAGCCTTTGAAAAACTCCGAATAATTTATGCGTATAATCGGGATTAAAACCAACGCCGTTATCTTTAATATAATACGTGATATAGTCTTTTTGTGTGATATAGCTTACCTCAATTTCACTATTTTCTTTCGGGGATGAATACTTAACGGCATTAGATATTAAATTATACCATACCTGCCTAAGCAAAGAATCGTCCCCGCAAATTTCAGGAAGCTCAGTGATATTTATTTTAAATCTATCTTTTTGCTTATGAGAAAGAATCTCTTCGAATACACTAATTGCCATTTCTTTCATATTAACGACCGACATCTTAAAATGAGTTTTCGCGACTCTTGAAAGTGAAAGCAGGTCGGTAATAAGAAGATCCATTTGAGACGTATTGTTTCTAATAACAGACAGAAGTCTTTTTCCCTCTTCGTCAAATAGTTGAGAATAATCCTCCAAAAGGATTTTAGAGAAACCGTCAATAGCTCTTAACGGCGAGCGTAAATCGTGTGAGACTGAATAGGTAAAAGCCTCAAGTTCTTTATTTATATCCTCGAGCTGTTTTGTCCTTTCTTTTACACGCCGTTCAAGCTCGGCATTTAATTTAAGAATTTGATTTTCGGCTTCCTTTCTTTCGGTAATATCAAGTGAAAGTATAAAAATGCCTTCGGGCACAGGCTGAATACTTAATTGAAACCAGCCTGATGATCCGTCATAATATTTAAACTCATTCTCTATAATTGCAGATGTTCTTTGTTTCATACAATTTTTGAGCATAGAGAACATTTTTGTTTTTTCAATGCCCGGGAATGCTTCCGGCATCGTATAACCGATTAATTCCTTACGGCTTTTTTTCGCCTGCCTGCAGACGGAATCATTAACATAAATGTACCGCCAGTCGAATCCGATAATTTGATATCCTTCATCCATATTCTCCAATGTGCTTCTATGGCGCAGTTCGCTATTCTTAAGCGCTTCTTCGGCGGCAATTCTTTCTGTAACGTCATTGGCTAATACCAAACGCGCTTTCTTATTTTCAAAATCTATCTTATGCGAATAAATTTCTACATGAATTGTTTTACCGTTTTTTAAAATATGCTTCCATATACCCGAATCGATTTTCTTTTCGTCCCTTACAGCCACAAAATCAATTAATTGATTTATATCATCTTCCGGCCTAATATCCTTAATTGTTAATTTTAGGAACTCCTCCTTTGTATAACCGTATTTATCAATAGCCGCGTCGTTAACCGCCAGTATATTAAAAGTTTCGGTATCATAAACCCACATCGGATGCGGATTACTTTCGAAAAGCATCCTGTACCTTATTTCACTTTCAATCAGCGCTTCTTCTTTATGTTTTCTATCAGTTATATCGTCAAAAACTCCAAGCACACCTATTACATTGTCGTTTGAATCGTGCAGCGGAATTTTAGTTGTATTAATGATTAGTCTTTTGCCTTCGGCTGTTTGAAGTGGTTCTTCAATATTTCTTTTTATAGTATTATTACCAATAACTTCTTTATCATCTTTTACATAATTATCGGCTTCGCCTTTCGGCCAGGGAAGGTCAAAATCGGTTTTCCCGATTATTTCATCCGGCGAATTTAAGCCGGCAAACTTTGAAAATACTTCATTGCAGCCAAGGTAGGTTGAATTAATATCTTTCCAGAAAATGGATTGAGGTACGTTATCCAAAATGTAATTCAGCATCGATGATTTTTCTTGAAGCTCTTTTTCAATTACTTTTAATTCATTATTCTGAATTATAAGCCGCGAGATTAATTTTTTCAGAATAAAATAAAGAAGCAGCGCGGTAACAAATACAAAGAACCAGCCTTTATATGTCTGAAGCAGCGGAGAAACACCTAGGTTTGAAATTAAATTATCCGAAACGACAATCCATATACCTGCCACTAAAGCGTAAAGAAGCGATACACGAAGAGGAAGCGAATCAATTATTTTTTTCATAATAATTATATCTTCCGATATATAAATCTTTATTTATACGTTATTATTAATGCAATAATTGATTATAAATAAAACAGAGCTAATTTGTATGTGATTATATTATCGTATAATCTGAAGATATTAAATAGGTCAACTGAGACTTTTAAATAAACGAATAATAATTGACTAATACAATACAGTGGTCTTTAATTCTTGTTTTAAGTAATCAGGATTCAAAGTTTTTATTAATCGGATTATCAATAAATGAAAATAAGCCGTCAATTTTTACTAAAGGTGCAATTCTATTAACCTATTTTTACCGGGGTATTCTAATAAACAAATTATATTTATTAAACAATACTGTAGGTATAATTAATTAAAAGAATATTGTTATTAAGCCTTATGAAAGTTTTTTGGAATTTTTATTTTAACAATTGTTCCAATTCCTATTTTAGATTCAACCTCAATTTTACCTCTATGAGATTCAACATACGTTTTTACAACTGATAAACCGAGACCTGTTCCTTCAATTGTTTCAATATTTTCGCCGCGGTGAAATCTATCAAATATTTTTGGAATATCTTTTTCAGGTATTCCAATGCCGTCATCTTTTACCGAAATATATAAATAGTTATCATCATTTTTTATATCAACGTTTATACTGCCGCCCTGCGGAGAAAATTTATATGCATTTGAAATCAGGTTTTGAAGTATCGAGAACATTTGTTTTAGGTCGAGATAAAACATATTTTCCGAACAATTATAGTCTAATTTAATATTATGTTTACCGGAATAACTTTTCTTCATATCATCTAAAAAACTTAAACAGAACTTTTTAAAGTCAACCGCCATGGGCTCAAAACGAATACTGTTTGCATCGGCCCGGTTTATAATTAGTACATCTTCCAGCAAATGAGTAATTTTGCCGACCGAGCCGGTTATTTGAGTAAATAGGTTATTGTATTTTTCATCATCATATTTTTTGCCGAATTTCTGGAGCAATTCGGCGTATGTAAGAATTATCGTTAAAGGGGTTCTGAATTCATGCGAAGCTGTTGTAATAAAACGGCTCTTTAATTCATTCAGTTCTTTTTCCTTATTTAGTGAAACTCTTAACTGTTTTTCCACTTCTTCTTTTTTCTTAATTTCTAATTTTAATTCTTCAGTTCTGGTTTCGACTAACGCTTCCAGATGTTCCCTATATTTCTTTAATTCGTTTTCCTGTTCAACTTTTAATGTAATGTCCTCTTTTACGGCAACAAAATGCGTAACTTCATCGGATTCATTTTTAATCGGCGAGATAATTGCCGATTCCCAGAATAGCTCACCGTTTTTCTTTTTATTTTGAAATACGCCCGACCAGTTATTTCCATTAAGAATAGTATTCCATAAATCTTTGTAAAATATTTCGTCCTGTTCGCCGGATTTTATGATACGCATATTTTGGTTTACAGCCTCATCGTATGAATAACCTGTAACCTCGGTAAATTTAGGATTAACAAATTCAATTTCTCCATTGGAATTTGTAATAACAACCGATATAGGATTTTGCTCAACAGCCTTTATAAGTGTTTTTATTTTTTCTTCGGCTTCTTTACGTTTAACTATTCTCCATACGCCGTTCATCATAAGTCTTAACTGCAGAAGATCACTATTGTCATAATCACTTTCTTTATTGGCAACACCAACAACCGCTATAATTTCTTCGCCGTCAAAAACCGGGAGAGTTAAATATTTTTTAAGATGAACGTGGCCTTCCGGATAACCTTTTTTTAGATGGTTTGTTTCACTGAAATCATTTACAATAATTTCTTTTCTTTGTCTTACCGCCTCACCCCATAATCCCGTTTTTTCCAGTTCGTAGCATGTCTGTATTTCCATTACTTTACACTCTTCCATTACTTCTTTTGACCACGAATTAAGTATAAATTCTTTCTTTTCTTCGTTGTAAAAATATATATAGCCTATTTTACTTGAAGTAAGTTTAATGGCTTCGTTTAGTGAGTAGTCGAGAAAATCTTGTATATTCCTCGAATTATACTGATAGATTTTCAAAAGCCCGTTTAATCTTTCCGTATTTTTACTAATAGATTTTTCAGCGGTTTTTCGCGAAGTAATGTCAACAACTATTGAATGTATAAATTCTTTTTCACCGATTGTAATATTACTTGAGTATACTTCAACATATCTTGTGGACCCGTCGGCCAGCAAATGCTGAAATTCAAAATGATCTTTACTATTATTTGAGACTTTTTCAATTTCAGAAATTACTTTATCATGCGGCAATAAATTTATCTGTGAGATTTTCATCTTTTTAAGTTCTTCTTTCGGCCAGCCGTAAAAATTTGACGCGGCATTGTTTGCGTCTATTATATCCAGGGTAACCGGGTCAATCAATAATTTTACCGCCGTATGTTCTTCGAAAAGTCTGCGGAATATTTCTTCGCTTTGTTTTAGTTTTAGCTGCTGCTCGTGCAGATGCTCGACTGTTTTTTTATGTTCAGCAATTTCAGATTTTAAACTTCTGGTTCGTTTTCTAATTTCGCGTTTAAGAAAAACTACGAAAGAAATTGTCATTATTATAACTAAAGGGATTAAAGTAAATAAAATTATTTTCATTATATCATTAAATGAAAGTTCCTCTTTTATAGCCGGACCAAACCATTTATTATGAATTTCATCATACTTATTATTTGCAATAACAATTGACAACCCCTCATTTAATAACAACAGAAGGTCTTTATTTCCTTTGGTGACCGCGAAGCAGAAATCCTGACGGAATTCAGGAAGTTGTATATTTAAAGGGATAATGTTATCGCTAAGCTTCATTTCCTCCAATAAATTAATGCCCATTATTCTTTGAGTAATTACAGCGTCAAACTCGCCTGCGGCTAATCTATGAAATGCCTCGCCGAATGTATTAGTTGTATATATTTTCTCCGATACATTTTGGCGTCTTATAAATTCTTCGGCGTTGTCGCCTTTCATTACAGCAATGGCTTTATTTTTTAAATTGTTAATTGAATTTATTCCGGTTGTTCCATTACGTACAAATACCGCTCCGTGCAGCGATAGGTAAGAAAATGTAAAGTCGTATAATTCTTCCCGTTCGGGAGTTCTTCCCACAAAAGGCAAGGCGTCAATTTTTCCCTCGGCCAAATCGCGTTTAATTATATTCCAGACCCCAATTTTTATATCGAGCTCAAGACCTATCGCTTTCGCGGCTTCTTTTATAAGATCAATAGAAAATCCACGGGGTTCACCGTTAGCATCAACAAAACAGTAAGGAGGATAATCGGGCTCAGACGCAATTCGAATTTTTGTTTTGGATCCCGGCAATAATGGTTTTGATTGAAAGGCGTATACATTTGTTGTACAATAAGTTATTAAAATTCCGATGTACAGCCAATATTTAAGTCTCAGCGATATTTGCATAATGATTTTTCTAACAAAATTAAATAAAAAACAATTTTTTTCACATACATGATGTAAGATATTTCAAATCAATATTATTGTTAATAAATCATATAACAATTTTCATTTCAATAAATCATTTATATATTTTTTTTAATAATTGATTCAACCGCGTTTACCCAGTCATCATTATCATTTAAACTTTCAACAAGCTGAACTTTTTCGCCGCCGTGTTCGCGGAAAAGAATATTATACTCATCGCCGATTTCAATTGTTGTTTCAAGACAATCGGCAACGAATGCCGGACTGAACACAAGCAGTTTCTTAGCCCCTTCTTTCGCTTTCTGAATAACTATTTTGTCTGAGAAAGGCTCAAGCCATTTTTTATCAAGCCTCGATTGAAAACTTACAGTATATTTTTCGCTCGGGATATTTAATTTATCGGCTATAAGTTTTGTTGTTGAAAAACACTGGGCGCGGTAGCAGTATTTATTTCCTTCGCTTATAGGTCCGCAGTTCAGCATATCGCATTTATAATTTTTAGAATGCACGTTATTTAATTGTCTTGTCGGAAGTCCGTGATAACTGAACAATACATGATCATAATCATTTATATTATATTTAGCCCCTCGTGCGGCGACTGTATTTATATAAAACTCGTCGTCATGAAATTCGCTTATAAATTTTATTTCGGGTATAACCGTCCATTTCTTAACAATTTCCATTACCTTTTCCAAAGCGGAACCTGTTGACGCGCTCGCGTACTGCGGGAATAAAGGGAAGACTACTATTTTACCGTAGTTCTTTTCCCGCATTCTTGAGAGAACATCATCCAGACTCGGATTCTTATAACGCATCGCAAGTTCAATTTCAAAATCATCTCCGAGTTTTTTCTGAAGTTTTTCTTTCAGACTTTCGCTATAGATCAGCAACGGGGATCCGTTTTCAGTCCACAGCTGTTTATAAATCTTTGCCGACTTAGGCGCGCGGAATGGTACTATAATTAGATTAACAAGTATTTTCCTTAACAGCCATGGTATATCAATTACCCTGGGGTCATTCAAAAATTCAAACAGATATTTGCGGACATCTCCAACACCCGGGCTGTCGGGTGTTCCTAACTGTATTAAAAGCACTCCGGTTTTTGCGGACATGTATAATTCCTTTTTGTTTAATTACAATAAATTGAGTAAAGATATTGGAATAAATTTATATAATAATTTAATTAAAACCGAATTCTGAGGTATAAAGTTCATTTCATTTCTCCCTTTTTTAGCGATATAATTAAAGGAGAAGTAAAGAATTTAGGTTTGAACTATGAGCTGTATCACACTAACGGGAACATAGGTATAGGCATAAGACTCAAACATCCATAGATCCATTGGTTCTATTTATGAACGGAGGAAAAAATGTTTAAGAAATTATTTATTGTACCGGCTTTAACAATTGCTTTTGTTTTATTAACAATTAATTATTCTCAGGCTCAAGTCAGTTTAAATGATAAGAATTCTTATACCGGTGTAAAAAGCTGCGGTATGTGTCATAAAAAAGATAAAGACGGAAGTCAGTTAAAAATATGGGAAGAAAGCAAACATGTTCAAGCTTTTAAGGTTCTAGCCTCGCCCGAAGCTAAAAAAATTGCCGCTGCAAAAGGAATTGCAGATCCGCAAAAAGAAAAGGCTTGTTTAATATGCCACGCTATCGGATACCAAGCAGGCGCGCTGGTTGATAAAAAATTCTCAATTGAAGACGGTGTACAGTGTGAAAGCTGCCACGGAGCCGGAAGCGAATATAAATCAATGAAGGTTATGAAAAATCATACTGCGGCAGTCGCGGCGGGAATGAGAGATTTTTCTAAAGATGGTTCAATTAAAGATTTATGTATAACATGCCACAATGAAAAAAGCCCGACATTTAAGGGTTTTAATTTTGAAGAGAAATGGAAAGAAATTGCACATCCGATTCCTAAAGGTTAATTAAAAAAGTCTGTTTTTAATTATAGAATTTATTCAAATACTAAGTGTTAATAAAAAAACGCTTAGTATTTTTTTTGCTTCTTTTAACATTAATCAAATGTAGTCCCGCGTCAAAAATTATCGACGGAAAATAAACCGCATATTTTCGTTTGAGAAGAGAAACCCCATATAGTGAGATGTTTCCAATCTATTTAACATAATGAATTCGGATTTTATAAAATCATCTACTACCCATTCGTGTATTGTAAAGTGCCCGGCAACGGAGTAATTTCTTTTTATATAAATCATTGTTGTCTTTTTAACCGGCAGATTAAATAAGGATATATTTGATGAATGAAAATAATTTCAGACCTAGGCTACATTGGCACTTCATAATATTTATATTATTTGTAATATTCTTCATATCCGGGACTAATTACGCCTTGGAACCGGTTGTGCGGGTTAAAATTCTTCATACAAAAGAACCGGTAAAAATAAAATTTAACGGCAGCTGGGAAATTAATAACGGGAATTCCAAATCAATTATAGAAAACAATTCAGTTATAGATTTTAAAGCTGAAGAGAATAATATATTATTTGAAGGGGGAGAATTAACCCCGGCCGATAGCGGACTTATCAAATTAACTCCTATAAATAACAGCGGTACAATTGATATATTTGATGTGCCTTACGGTGTCGGATGGTGGTGGGAGGGAAAGGAGCAGCGTAATTATGAGGGAGATGTTTTACTGCGCCTTACTGAAGATAATAATATTGAGGTAATAATATCATTGCCGGTTGAAACCTACTTAAAAGGTGTTGTGCCTTATGAGATTGGGGGAAACTCCCCTCTGGAAGCACTTAAAGCCCAGGCAGTAGCGGCAAGATCGGAGGCTTTCGCGGCATTAGCCTCGGGTTTATACGGTGGACGGTTCCATGATTTAACTTCCGATGTGGAATGCCAGGTATTCAGCGGCAATAAAAAAAGAACCGAAATCTCGGACAGGGCAGTGGAGGAGACGCGCACAATTGTATTAATGGAAAACAATGAAGTAATCAACGCTTATTACTCGTCAAATTGCGGCGGTCATTCCGAAGAAATTAAATATGTTTGGCCCGACAGACCTGAAAAAGAATCATATAAAGTTTCGGGAAGGGATTGGGACAACGGTCAAGAAATAGATTTGAGGGACGAAGGTAATGTGCGCGATTGGGTGCTTTCAATTCCGGATAGTTACTGCAATCCTGAAGGGGGATATGAAGTGCCTTCGTGGTCAAGTAAAAATTACAGGTGGCAGGTTGATTTTACAAATGAACAAATATCTGAAATGTTCGCGGACAAGGATTACGGAATGCTGATTAATATCGAACCCTTGGAAAGAGGAGCCTCGGGAAGAATATCAAAAGCAAAATTTATATTTGAGAAAAATGAAATCATCGCGGACAGCGAATTAAAAATCAGATTATTATTCACTCCGCCTCTTAGAAGTTCCTGCTTTGTTGTTGATAAAGATGAAAACGGATTCCATTTTAAAGGCGCCGGCTGGGGACACGGAGTGGGAATGTGTCAATCGGGCGCGGTGGCTCAAGCGATCGAGGGAAAAAGTTTTGAAGAAATACTAAAGCATTATTACAGAAAAACGGAGTTAAAAGCCGCGTATTAAATACTAAGCTGCAAGGATATACCGGGAAAGAATAATTATTTTGAACGGTATTTACAAAATGAAAATTTTTTTATTTCGGCGATGATGTAATAGTATTAACGCCGTAATATGATTACCGTATTAATTTTTTTTATAATTACACCCTCAGATTAATAGGATCAATTATAAATCGATTATACGACGTTTCTATCAAGAGGAATTCTAATTTTAAAAACTGAACCTTTATTCAGCTCCGACTCAACGGAAACGTCGCCGTTATGAAGTTCAACTAGATATTTTACTATTGAAAGTCCCAAGCCTGTCCCCTGAATTGAGCCGCTGTTGGCTGCGCGATGAAATCTCTCAAATACAAACGGAATATCCTTCCCCGGAATTCCAATCCCATTGTCCTCAACCGTTAAGTGAAGGTTTTTCGAATCGCATTTAACGGTTAAACGAATACTATTTTCAGCGGAAGCATATTTCTGTGCGTTCGAAATAAGATTAAGAAAGATTGTATTAAGATGTTTGGGATCAAGATTAAAAATTTTTGTTTCGCACAAGTAGTTAAGTTCTATATTATGATTTTTATTCTTGTCCAAAATTGATCTTTCTAAAAAATCATTTAAAAACTTGAACAGGTCAATCGGCTCCGGATTAAAGGTAATCTTTTTTTCTTCTGCCCGGCTTGCCATCAGAAGTTCCTCAATCATGCCGGTCATTGAACTTACCGAGTTAAGGATTACCGAGGTATATTTTTTGAATTTCTCTTTATTATTTTCAGGTACCTGCAATAGCATAAGCTCGGTATATGATTGTATGATTGTAAGCGGTGTTCTGAATTCATGAGAAGCGGTTGTTATAAATCTGGATTTTAACTCGTTTAATTCTTTCTCTTTTTTAAGGGACTCATATAAAATTTGTTTGGTCTTCAACTCATCGGAGTATTTGTTAAAAATTAAAAGAACAGTTAAACCGACAAGTCCCAGAATTAAATGATAAATTAATTCGCCGTTTTTCTGCCCTGCGGCGGAAGCCGTATAATTTTCAAAAGGAACCGAAATACTTATTCCTCCTCTTATATCGCCTTCCTTATAACCCTGTTCGGCATGACATTTCAGACATGCTTTTTCGGTTACAAACGGGGCCATATAACGGAATGTATTTAATCCATTTGCAGTATCAATTTCATAAAATTCTTTTATTCCATCCTCAAATAAATTTAACGCTTTCGATTCCCAAACATCGGCTTTATTAGCGGGACGTATCGGGTTCAGACTTGTTATATGTCCTTTTACTCTTTGATCTTTTAATCCGAGATCATAAACCATTCTTGTCATATAGGCGGGATTTACTAATGTAAGCTTTTGTCCGTTCGTAGTCTGAACATCCCTGTTCGGAACATTAAGGTAAGGATTAGGCTGTGTATATTCGCTTACAGGCACATATACGCCGCCTTCCAGGGTTACCCATCTTCTGTAAATTACATCTCTCTCAAAATTAGTTCTGGCTTCATTTAGAGCAAGATTAAACACATAATTATCTATTTCCTGAATATTTCTTTTATAAGAAATAAGCACTATGATAAGCCATATTAATGCGGCAATAATTATTAAAGGATAACTGCTGAAGAATTTGGATTTTATTATTTTCATAATATTATTCGATTTCAAAAATTTGAAAATGAACTTACATATAACAATTCAATTATCGTAAATAATTAATAAAAGTTCATAGAATAATATTATTTCGGAGGAAAATCTACGTTTTTAATACTCGAGGTGTTTTGATGTGTTTTATTACGCGGCTATATAGAATTTAATAAATATTAAAAAACTTTTAGAAAATATTGCTTGGAAAGAAAAAATATATTAGATTTACAGACTTGAAATTGATATGGTAGTCCCGCCTTGCGGGATAAATGATTTTGAATGGTTTTTGTGTTTTATTTAGATTTTATGATTTCTCTATATTATTGAATTTGCTGGTGTAGCTCAATTGGTAGAGCAGCTGATTTGTAATCAGCAGGTTGCGGGTTCGAGTCCCATCACCAGCTCGAAAACAAACCAAAATCAAAGAAAACCGTCTGACTAAAGGCGGTTTTTTTGTTTATGTACATAATCTCACTGTACAAGTTACTGTACACACTGTACACCCCAGTATCGAATTAAACTTATTGGCTTCCCTGGTTATATGGTTAGTTGTTTAAATCTGATGGTAAAAATAAGCATAAATAATTTTAGATGTTTAGATCATCTCTGTTTATGCGTTTCCTTTTGCGGTGATAAAGATTTCAATTTGACTTGGACCGTCAAATCGGTTGGCGACTTCAAATAATTCGTTGCTAACAATTTCTATAATTCGTTCTACCTCCGAATCCGGTATCGGCTGATAATCGTAAGGCTTTGCAACTATCAGGCTTAACTTTTTATTGGTTGTCATAAATTATATCTCCGTCATTTAATAATTGCCTGCAAGATTCACATCTACATTCGATCCCATATATGTAATGTGTATAAGAATAGCAGTATGGACAAGTTATTTCATCAAAAATTTCTTTTGATTTAGAAGTATAGTCATTATTTGTGGTAAACTTTCTGTACGATGCAACTTTTAGAAATTTCATTTTATTCTCCTTCTTAAGTTTCTGAATTATTAATATGCTCTACATAAGCCTTCTTTCAATAAAAGATGTGTATTGATTTTCACAGAAAATGATATGATCAAATACAGAGATATCAATTATTTTTCCTGCTTCGACTAACTTCTTTGTTATTTTGATATCCTCCATAGATGGATCGACATTGCCAGAAGGGTGATTATGAGCCAAAATTATATTGGCACAGGTTGCGATAATAGCCCCTCTAAAAACCTCCCGTGGATGCACCAAGGAACTATTTAAAAGTCCTTCTGATATTACCTCAAATCCACTGACGATATTACAACTGCTAAGCCAAAATACGACAAAACGTTCTTTAACTTCTCCGTCGAATAGAAAACGGAATGCCTCATAAAGGTCATTAGGCGATGTGATCTTAATCTTCTTATCCTTTAACTGTGGATATTGCTCGCTTGTATCAGAGAATTTCCAGCTAATGGTTCTGATATAGCACTTCATTTTACCTCCAATGATTTGTTTAAAATGGAAAAGCCGACAAAGAGACCTCAAAAATCTCGTCGTCGGCTATGAATTGTTGGAATGATTATTTAATTATTTCGACCCCCGGGGGGCTCGCATCAGAATTGAGAAAAGGAGTCTCTTCTCAATGGTAGGTACCTGGTTGGATGTCCGTTCATTTGATTTATATTTTAATCGGTTTATTAATATTTAGCATTAAAATTAATTTCAAGTTTTGGTTGGACACTTAAACCCATCCATATACTTAGAATACATTTCCTGCATAACACATTGAAGCTCATTTTCTTTCGACGCCGGAACAATAAAACTGTCATGAACACACAAGCAAGGAACACCCTGCTTTGTAAAGTATGTCAGAATATCAGTAGCAATCTTAGAGTCCAAATTCTGCAGTTCAATGCCTTTGTCGGAACATATATATTGTCTAATATCTGGATGAGCATCAAATATCTTGTTAAACAATTTTCTGCCGTTAAGATTATTTTCCTTCATAGCATAGCTAATTGATTGAAGTTTTTCACCTTTCGCGGTACAAGCATCAATTTCTCTGAACTTGCTGTTAAAGCTATAAATTGCTTGCCTCTCTGATTTCGCATTGATTGCGATATTCATCAATAATTTGACAGCGGTCCTTAAAGGATCGTTAGCAGGGAAGAGGTCATAAGGATCGTGGGAGATATCTTTCCCAAGGAGATGATAGAGCATTCGAATATGTAGTGACGAGTAGTCGACTTCAATAACCGGCTCACCGTTAATTAGCATCCGGGCACGTTTATTTTTATTAATGGATTGGTAATCTCCATCATAGTAACGCCCTCCATATTTGAAGTTTCCTCTATTAAACACACGATAAAGTCGGGAGTCTAACTTTTGGTAGTACAATAAGTTACATGATTGCGTATGAGTAACCTCCCCCCATATATCTACTTCTCCTAATCCTGATCTTACCTGACCACTCCCTCCATTGGTCGAAGGAATACCTCCGCAGTCTGTGGAGAAGCTTCCACCTTCAGAATGGAGGCTGCCTCCGAAAGTAGGAAGCTGTCCTTCATCTAATGGCAGCAGCACATCAACACCTGAGATAAACTCATTATATTGATTAACCACATTAGTGATGTCACGAATCTCTCGTGTAAGATGGTAGTTAATCCAGTTCTTAGATGAGTCCTTAAGTATAATGGGCGAATGCGGTTTAACTGGAAGAGCATTTTTAACATTACACACTGTGACCACCCGGTTATAAGTTTTAGGATAGGTTACATAATCCAAATGTACCACACCCGCCGAATTATTTTTAAGCTCATCAAACTCACGAGAAAGATTTTCAATTACCCAGATCCTTGCTCGCTTTCCTTCTCCGGATTCACGATCATAATAACCAGGTACGCCAGAAACATAGTCCAACTCTATAAGCCTATCAATTATAGACAGGTAATTTTTATAAGTATGCCATTCGAAACCATAACGCCTATGAATTTGAGAATAATATCCAGTATCACGAGAATATGCCAGCACTTGATTTGAATTGAACGCCGCAAACAGGTTAATTAATATGTTTAGTATTGCGATAAGCCTCCGTTGCCTTTTGATAATTGCATTATCATGAAAGACAAGCGGATATATTCTACCAGCCAAATCATTAAAGAATTCTGAAACATAAGCCTTCTTAGAAGGGAGCAGCCTCCCATTCAATAAACGAGAGTTGTCAAGAAAATTTGAATCATCCTCCGCCGATATTGTAAGCATGTTGTTTTCTTCAGGGTACATTCTAATTCTCTCGTTTAACTTTGTTTTTAGATTCAATGTATTTGTTAAGATCACTTTCCTTGATTACGAAGGACTTACCGATTAGACGAGCTTTAATGCGGCCCATTTTTATTAAGAACCAAACCCATTGTCTTGAGTTGTTTAGAATTTGTGAAGCTTGATGAATTGATAATAATTCCATTAATATCTCCTTGGAATGTTTTGTAATTGTTGTAGTAATAGGTAAAGAGGTTATATGAGTTTTAAGAATATTAACGAATCAGACGCCGGTCATTATACCCGGCATCGATTCATTTGATTTAGGCTTCAATTTCGTCCAACTCGTTATTAGGATTGCAGCTGAATATTTTGAAGTTTTGTTTTTCTGATTTTATTATTTCCAAATCTTCAGGATGAGCTCTATTTATCATTCTTATTAGATCCTTTATTGTACAAGAAATGTACGCCATTAAACCATGAGGCATGAAAACTGGGTCGCCCGTAAGATACACCGGTAAAAGATTTAATACTTTTTGATGATTTTCTTCTGGAATAAATTCTAGAAATAGTTTTACCAATTCTACTGGAATTGCGTTTTCATAAAATGGTTTGGCTTTGGAATTTAATATTGTTTTTTGTTCTAACATGGTGAATCTCCTTATATATATTCTTATTGGTATTGAACCTATTTGGTTCGTTAATGTTATTTTGACAATTATGTCAGATTGGCGGGAATTTCTCCGATGAGAAACAATTTAATTAATTCTTTAAAATTTTAATATTCTATACTTTTCTTTGACTCCTTCGTTAATTAATTTTAATTACATCCGCCAATAACGTAGTGGTATTTTGGGAAGTCAACCAAAAAACACCAAGTAATTAGGTATTTTAGTTAAAATGACGGTTGTAATTGTCAGAATCGATTTTAAGGTTTAATGAGTGTCTCACTTTGGGACACGCCATACGCTATATCCCATGTAATTTACAGGGATTATCAATTTCATTTGATTCCGTATGAAAACAAGAGAAATTAAGTGGTTTGCTGTTCTGATGTTATATTATTATGGTGGTCAAACTAAAGATTCATTGGACTATGATCTGTTTTTTTGATTTACCGGAAATCTTATGTATTATCAAAAACTCATTATTTAGATGAATGGTATTATATGGTTGTTTAGTTTGAAATTTTTTATTCATGTTCGAAATTGATGCCGTCGAATACTTAAAGTGTGCCGTGTCAGCATATATTCTTTTCTGGTCCTTTAGGACCGACTCCTATCAGGATTATAATTCCCATGACCTTTTCCTAGAAATTAAGAATAGTCCACTTCTTAATACTAAGTTTCTATTTTTTAGTTACTTAATTAGAATCTATAGAAATTCAGGGTATGGCAGAATTGAATAATTTACTTCAAAAACGAGGCATTATTTTTTACAAGTATTTTAATATATTCATTTTAATGTTTTAAAGGTTTTGAGAATGGCAGGAGCTAAAAAACTGTGGGATTTATAAAAATAGTACAATTTATAACCGCCATTTATCCGCCATATCCGCCAAATAACCGCCGGTTATCAGCCACGTTTAAGACGATAAACAGCAGCTTTCTTTTCACCAAGTTTTTCAACAATGTTTAATTCGACCAATTGTTCAAGATCGCGCAAAGCTGTTCGTTCAGAAGTATTGGCAATCTCTTGATACATACTGTTTCTAATAGAAGTATTCTGTTTTAAATAACTAACTGCGATTATCTGTCTCTCATTTAATCCAAGTTTTTTTAGCTGCTCTTCAGAAAAATTATCCTTGAATAATGTTACGAGTATGCCGCCGTCTGATTCTTTCATCTCAGGTTCAGGGAGTGAGGCTTCTTTACACGAATTAATTATTCTAAGAGTACCGCTTCCCCAAGATTCAATGTAGCCGCCTTTGAAACAGACATCTGCAATTATAGGATTACGGGGGCGTGATGGATGCTGTCGACGAAGAGACTCAAAAGTTAAGCCTTCCGGAAGTGTGCCTTCATTCCAAATACTAAACTTATCATCATACATTCTTATTTGAATTGTTGACCCAAAATAAGTTTTATGTACAAGGGCATTCAACAGCATTTCTCGTACAGCAGCAACAGGATATTCTCCTTTTTCTATACGTTGAAGCCCCTCAAATTCAATTGGACTAGTAAAGAATTTTCTATTGAGTTGTTGCAGCACTTCTTGAAGCAACTTAATGAGATTGCCTTCTTCAACTTCTTGGTATTTAAGATCGGAATCATCTTTCCCGAAGCGTCCAATTTTAACAGAAACATTTGGATAAAACTTTCCAGGGTCTTTACCAAATAAAATTATAGCCGCGCGTTTTAATTTTTCGCCATCTGCAAGTCGAAGTTTCTGAAGTAATTCTATTTTAGTCAATCCACTAGTATCAGGGAGTCGTCCAGCTTTCTTTGCAGCTTCTAAAAAAGTAGTAATGCTGCTCTCATCAATATCATCCAACGATGCTCTATCTTCTATTAAATCATCCCAAGTTTTCCCTGACTTCTTCAGAAGAAAATCATTTAAAGATGCGCCGGTTAATTCTGATGTTGTACTGCCGGTTCTAATATAATATCTGCAGCGAAGTGAAATAGCAACTGAGTAAGGAAGAACAACTATTTCAATATAATGTATATTCTTTTCTTCTCGTAAAACTGCTTTAACGGTTATACCGAGATGATTTTTGATCTTGTTTGGAATGTCATCCATTAATTTCTTATAGTCCACAACATCAACAAGAGCACCTTTATCATCTTTACCGATAATCAATGTTCCCCCTTGTGAATTAGCAAATGCACAAATTGTTTTTAGATTATCTTCCTGCCAACTTTGCTTGTATTCTATGTCTTGATTCTCTGGCATTAATTTTTCCGATTGCTAAAAATTATTTGTTAATTCAGTTTCTATAAGTTTATATTTTTCTTTCACTTCTTCGCCGCTGTAGAAATCGAGTAAGTCTTTCTTCGTTAATTTTCCATCAGAGAGAAACTTTGTAAGATATTTTTGATTAAATTCCATTAACAACATACTTTTTTCAAGTTGTTTTAATATTGACTTATTATTCTCAATATTAGTTTCTACAAGGTGACGAATAAGCAATATCTCATTTATGTCTTTAATTATTCTATTTAATATTAATGACAATAACTCTTTATCAAGCTCTACATCACGGGCGTTAAGAACAATATCTCTTGCCAACATATATGCAATAGCAAGATTAGAATAATCCCCTCGCTGTGAATCAACTACTACAATAAATCCAATTGCTGGAAGGAAGCCGACATTTTCATAATTCTTTAGAATTGAGTTGTCGATTAGGGCTCTATCGAAAACTATCATGCTTATTTTGGCTTCACGATTGGCTTGGGCTTCTATTAGTTGACTCCAAGCCGTATCTGATTTCTTTGTAAAGATATCTTTGTTTTCAATATCGCCAAGTTTAAGGCTTTTATCAAATTTGCATTCTATAACAATTTTAAGATCTTCCTTTCCATCAATTTCACAAATTATATCACCGGTCTTATTACGAGGAAGTTTACCTGTTGTATTGCCAGTAAGAACAGCTCTATCTTTTAATTTCTTCTCTCCAAAATAGTTATTTAGAAATTCAGCAATATCGTCTTCCGCAAGAGAACCTTTAATTGTCGTTTTGTAAAAAAGTTCTTTCTTCATATCAAAAATTAATTTCAAACTTTCTAGTTCAGTCCCAAGTTCATTTGTGGTTTTAGCTAAGAAAGTTGAAATACGATCTTCCATTAGAGCAAGTACACCAATATAAATTGCTTTTAGAAACTTCTCATCACGCTCTTTAACTGGAAGTTTGTTGAAATAATTAAATACTATTTCATTCGATAATTCGAAAGATTTAATTTCTAGTCTTTTTTGTTGCTGATTTATTTTAATATTTGTCAATTTTTAACCAACCTTTTCATATGGATATTGACCTTTAATATTATTATGCAAATAAGAACCTATTGAAGGAGCATTTCTTAAGCCTTCAAACTCCATTGTACCAACTCCATTATAATCATATACTGTTCCATTTAAGAACCATACTCTCAAAGTTTGAGTGTTTTCATCATACCCAATTGCTTCAACGTTTGATGATGACACATATTCTTTTTCGATATCCATTATTGCCTCATTGTTATTTAATGAATTTTTCTATTTCTCCATTTAAGTAAAAGTTCATCATATAATTTATCTTCTGGTTTTTCTAAGATCCAACGTTCGGATACAAGGGGATCACTACTCTTCGGTGCAAAAGCAATTTTATCAAACTTTACTCTTGACGGGATTTTTACAGCTTCACCCATTATCAAGCCTTCCCCTGTCCTCAAACCAGGAAGTAAATTTACTAAATCATTCAGATCGTCTTGTATTGCACTTCCTACATGGCCCCTATCTTTAGAATTTGTCAGTCGTAAAGAAATTAGAGTTCCAAGCTGACTCAAAACCGTTTCATCTAACTCAGAAGGACGTTGGGAAATTAATAATAATCCAACACCATACTTTCTTCCCTCTTTAGAAATTGCTTGAACTGTTCTTGAGGCTATTGAATTTTCCCCAGATTTAAGGTAATTATGAGCTTCTTCTAGTGCAATAAGGAGTGGCTGTTTTCTACCGCCGACATCCAAATCTTGACCCCAAAACAGAGCATCATATATTATTTTAATTAATGTCCCTGAAATAGAAACCATTATTTCAGATGGAATACCTGAAAGATCAAGAATTGTTATTGGTTTATCATGACTCAACCAATCAATAAGAAGATCGTTCAAATCAAGAGTAGTTTTGTTTTTCAAATCGGGATCGTAGTTCTCAGTGTTGAATAAAAATTTATATCTCTCATCTAATAGTTTATTTCTCATCCCATTTAAATATGAAAGTATTCCAAATGCATCTTTGTTTAGATTTGGATTACCTCCACCTATGCCAGGAGAATTATGTTTACTAGGAATTAATTTTTGAGCGTCTCCTTTTTCCAAAGCAGATACTAATTGCAATTCATATTGACTATCAGCATTTTTGATTTTATTAAATACTCTTTTTTCAAAATCATCAAGATCATACCACAATTTTTTTATACTAAATGGAATTGGACTATCAGAAGTTACAGAAAGCTCGTTTGGTTTTTTTTTGAGATTCTTAATACCTTCAATTTTTCTTTTCTGAATTTCTAATCTAATATGGTCAAGAGCACTTTCTTTAAGCACACCTGGGAAAACATTAAAAAGTTCATTGAATGGAAGTGCCCAAAATGGTATATGTAATTCGTATTCTCCTTTCTTTTTGTCAGAATTAACCTTGAATACTTTACAGTATTTTTTTAACGTCTCATTATATTCACCATGTGGGTCAATCAATATGATTCGAGAAGATTTGTATTTTTGATTTGAAGCAATTGCTTCAAGTATAATTGAAACAGCATTTGATTTGCCACTTCCGGTGGAACCGACAATTGCTGAGTGCCTTGCAACAAGTTTATCTAAATCAACATGAGCAGGAAGACTTTCTGAAGCACTTATATGACCAACAATAATTGAACTTTCTTTTTTAATTTCGCTATAAATAATTTTAAGATCGTTTAAAGTCACTAGGTGTACTTCATCATCTGGGGCAGGATATTGAATAACGCCCCGTTCAAATTTATTACCTATCCTTTCACCTACCAAAACTATTGTTAGCCACCTTGAAGATATACTGGATAAATTTAATTCGAAAGACTCTTTAATTTTATCAGGAATTGCTTCAGCTCCTGCTTGAGTTATAATTCCATAAAGATGGGCATACCCAAGTGGAATTCTAACGAATGCTCCAATTTGTCCAATTCTATATACCACTCCATCAACAATAGGCATGGAAGATCTAAATTCATCAGAAAGTTTAACAGAGATCCTACTTCCATTAACACTTTTTACATGACCAATTACTGTTTGAAATTTCTCTTCTGACATACTAATTAATCGTTGGATAAGTTAAAGAAATCAAAAAATTTACAAATCTATTAAAATCAGTAAGTTTTAAATTTCCAGTATTTTGAGTTTGTTCATCATCTTTACCTTTATCTTTAGTTGGTATTGGTGCGTCTCTATCGAAATACTGATCTATAAAATCAAAATCCTCTTTTGCAGGTTCTCTTTTTAATTTCCAATTACCAAATACTCCTCCAATTAAAGCCTTTCTGTTTGAACAGATCATCATTTTTTTGGACCGTTTCCCAATAATAATAGGCAAATCATTTTCGACAATATTCTCATTGTAAATAAAAGCAATAACTGAAGATGATTTAGATTGAGCTAATGAATTGACAATCGCTTCATTAATATGCTCGTCACCAAAAGAATATCCACTAATGAATAAAACTCCATCATCTTTCTTTAAAAATGTACTAAGTCGATCGATATAGCTCACATAAGGTTGCTTTCGCGAATCATCATATTTGAGAAGTGACGGGTATATTACTATCCGGTCATCTGAAGATTGACGACTTCTAATTATTTTTTTTTCAGTTTCATCATATCCCCATCCAAGTGATCCGTGCAATTTCCATAGTCTAGTCCAATTTGGAATTAATAAATCATTTTCAACACTAACAGGATCAAAAAAAGGATTATAACTTCCAACAAATCCATCGAAATATGGTAGATTCTGAGATTCAAATCCTAATTCAAATAGGTAATCATAATTGGTTGTAAAAACTTCTACTGGATATTTACGAGAAGCATTAATAATCCAGGTAGCAAATTTCGAATGCAAAAAATCTACAGTAAGTAACTTAATATCCTTGTTACTATGCACCGAGACAAAGTTCTTTACTTCGTTTTGAATTTGTTCTCTTAATATTTTCAATTTTTCTTTATTTATTCCACAAAGAACTCCTTTACCAATAACTCGTAATTTCTGATCAACTGACGAAATTATATTCTCAAGCATAAAAGCATTTTTCTTTCGATTTTCATCTTTTTCTGTATCTTCCAATTCTTCTTTAATTATTTCAAGTGCTTTTATCAGTTCGGCATCATCAATCTTTTTAAGTATTTCTTCCGTCATCGTTTTAATACCAGGTATCAAGGGAAAGGGATTTCTTTTCTTTTCATTTTTATAAACAATTTCACCATTTTTATCTCTCATCTCTGCTGCCATGGAAGTGCCAGCACCACATAAAAAACCAATTCTTTTCGTATCTGAAATAAGGATTTGTTGTAAGCCTCTAATAAATTCTCGTGGATCGTGGTTGTTGATCATAACTTATCCTATTTATTTTATAAAATCAGCAAATTATGAAATAATTGAAAGTCTTTTGATCTTGTATATATCTCACACTATTTTTCCAATATAAAATTTGGTTTAATATTTTCAAAATTTTACAAATCAGCAAAATAAATTGGTATTAACTTTCACTAGATTTTATAAAATCTACATTGCTGCATTTTCTATTTTAAAATCTATTTTACAATAAATGTATACATTTTAATACTCTACTATAAAAAAAGCAGATTTATCCTTAATTAAATAGTGCCCACTATCGTGTAATCAAATTCTTCCAATTGATTATTAAGTCTTAAAATGTGACTGTGCAATAAATCATTAACAACATTATTAGACGGATGTTTATGCCTATTACCAAGACCATAATTTATTAAATAACAAACAATATCATCTAAGTCTTTAATTATTTTTCTTTCCCAATTCTTACTTGAACCATGATGTGGAATTTGATAAACTCCATTTCTTTTTAAATACTTAGAGAAATACTTTTTGTATGCATGATAATATTTATTCATATCAATATCCGCATTCAAAGTTGTACCTAATAAATTGGGTCTAACTAAATATTCACTAAATAGTAGACATATCGGGAGGCAAATATATCTATCCCGTTTATCCAATAAATGCATTAACTTTTTATCCGGATCAGCTAATACGATCGGTTCATGATAAACAACTAAGGAAGAATTATTAGATTTTTCACCTTTCCCAATTTTGTCTTTATAAATTATTTTTAACTCTTCAAATTTATGGTGTAAAATATCAGCAAGTGCGATTTTATTTATTTCATTACCATGATTTAATTTTAATTCAATCTCATTTATTAACTTATTTTTCTTATCATCCGTTATTTTCACATTGAACAATATAAATTTCCATACACCTCGAATACTTAAAATTCCGGTATGATTCTTATGGTAAATTTCCACTTTTGCTTTTAAATCACTCTCTAAACTAACTGATTCAAGTTTTTTAATTAGAGTTTTTAACCCTTCAGAATCGTCCAATCTAATTTCCAACTGAAGCAGATTTATATTTTTGTTATCTGGATCCAGCGGCTGCTCTTCTATTATAAATTCATCATTATCTGACCCCGAATCATCAACGAGTATAATCCTTTTTACTCCTAATTCAATAAGATATCCAATCGGATCAATTAGAAAACTCATATACGCATCATTATTCCCAGCAGAATCATTCTCTAAATATAAGATTAGTCTATCGCCTGGTTTGATATATGGCAAAACAACAGTATGGCATTTAACTTTTTGAAGAAGTTTAGATATATGCGAAATATGGTCATTATCAAAATGTGAAATAAATAACAAGTCTAGCTGGTTTCTATTAAAATCTTGAACTAGCTCACAAAAATCGTCTATCTCTTTCTCTATATACTTATGATTGCTTTCAGTACCGCAGTCATAACACATAAAAAAGTGGGCTTTATCAACATGGATATGCCCTGTATAAAATAATCCTTGTCCGACTTTATTGAATCTGAATTTTGAATATAAGTGCATTTATTCTTCCCAGCTTGGTCGTTGCCACGTGTCCATACTTTTTTCATATGGTTCCCAATCTTCTCTTGAACCGAGTCTTCCAGTATACACACCAGCATGCCCAAATTCCCAATTATCATAATCTCTTACAAATAATTCCAGTAAATCCATAAAATGGAAATAAGCTTCTCTTTGCAACTGATAGAATAAATTGGCACCTATAAAATCATCTTCGCATTCATAAAAATCTTTATGGAGTAATTTTATAAACTCGGTTACTATTTGTTGAACCTCTTCAGGATCCTTGTTGAATTTATTTGCAATCTCTAAAACTATTTCATTTTTCATACTTGTCCTTCAATAATTTTTATCTCTTGAAGCTCACGAATTTTTATTAAGTTTATTTTTACTTGGTGATCTTCCTTGTTAAAGCGGTTATAAACTTTTGTAATTATTTTTAGTTTTTCATCATTATCCATTTTTACTGAAATCTCAGGGATTTCTCCGAGATGTTTTAAAATTCCACAATGGTTTCTTTCTACTGAATCAACTAAATATAAATCATAAAACATACCGTCTAATAAAATTTCAAAATAGTCTGTATAATTCTTGTACTGATCTTCATTTGCTTTCAGAAAAATTATGTAATCAACTATTTTTTCAAATTGAGTTGTATCTTCTGGTTTATAGATTGGAATAGCGAGTAATGGTTCTTTATCGATTTGAAAATTGTGTCCCTGCATTTTTCCTTTATTCCTTAGCCAGAATTCAATAAGTCTTGAGTTCATGAGTGCAGTTAGATATTTAAGATTTATTCTACTTGATTTGATTATATAAAACGTCGCCGAGACATAACAATCAAAATCTGAATAGGAAAAAGAAGGTCTATCAGCGCATTTTCTTTTGGCTATTATTTTTTCGCCCTTAAAAAATTTTTCCTCTCGTGCTCTATGTAAACCATATGGCTTATTATCTGAAGTAATTACATTCTTAAAACGATCTAAATGTTTTTTAATGTTTGGATAGGGTTTGACGTTGCGAGGATTTTTAAATTTCGAATCTGTATATATTATCCAAAATTGGTTTTGCGGATTAGAATAATAATTAGAGAACTGTTCTGAAGTAAAATATGGTTTAATAATTTTTCTTTCATCTGGATCTAAATTCAGATTCTTTTTCTCAATATTATTTAAAGCAAATATACCATCTCCTACATTAAATTGATTATTCAATTTAATTTTTGATGACTTATTTACAAAATCTTGCGGGAATACAATTCCTTGTGCAACTTCATTTTCATATAAATATAAGTTCGATTTTTTCTTAATATAGTTTAATACTATTTCAACGTCGGTTGTATTAAATGTAAATGGACTTTCTTTTATTTCAAATGGATTTAAATTAAAGATATATTTTGACGAATAATTATTTTTGGTATAAAAATCGAGAAATGAATTTAGTTTTGATTTCGAAATTTTTTCATCTTGCATGACAGAATACTTAATTGGATACTGTTTTATTTGTTTCTGCTTTTTAATCAGATAAATCATAGTCTGAATGCCGGCCGTTTCAAAAACTTTATAATTACCAAAATCAGTGAAAAGAATAATTTTACATTCGGTATGAACTTTATGTCTAAATCCAGAGGCGCCTGCACTTGTTATCCAATTGTTTTGAGCAATAAAACATTGAACACCGTCAGGCTTTATATAATCGAGTAGTATACTTGCAAAACCGTACCATATATCCATCTTACCTTGATAATATTTTGATTCTCTAAAACCGTCAAATGCTTCCCTATTTGTATATTCTTTTATGTAAGGTGGGTTCGCTATAACAATATCAAATCCCGCATTGTCACCAACAATATAAGGGTTTAGAATTTCAGGAAAATCGAGTTTCCAGTCAAAGTGATTAAATGGTAGATTTTTATCTTTCAACAGGTTTGTTAATTTATTAATCTGTTTATCAAAATTTGCAAGAGTAATTTGTATTTCCGTATTCTTTTTAATCTCGGCTGCTGTTAGACCAAACCCGGAATCAATTACCTCTGCATTATTATTATGGTAAATGCATTTATTTAAAAGAAGTTGATTTATAAGAAGTTCTATTTTTAGGTTTCTTATTTTAGAAGAAATACCCTTTTTATAAGTATTATCAGATTTGAAATACTCTTTTTGTTTTTCAGCGACTTTTCTTAATAACGTTTTCACATTTTCAACATACTCTTCCGCTTTCCCATAACTACCTCTTCTTTCCCAATTAATCTCAACAACTTCTTCTCCATATTTGCTAACAAGGCTGTTTCCAACTACTATTTTATAGTCAAGATTAGGTAGAGGTTTTGGTTTATCTTCATCAACAACAAGGCTGAGCCAAAAACGTAATCTTGCAATATCAACGGCACCTTTTTCTATATCCACACCATAAATAGTGTTTTGTATTATTTGTTCTTTTACTTCCGCCGGCTTCCATTCCTTTCCCGTTTCATAAGCTATTGCTTCTTTGATTGATTGTATTTCAAGCAACAGCCCCATAGGGAATGCACCGGAACCAATTGCAGGATCACAAATCTTTACTGAATCTAATAATTGATCAATACGTTTTAAATGTTCCTTTGTTAAACCGCTTATATCTTTTGTTTTTACGAGATTACTAACATCTTCACGGTTAAGAGTTTTATCACCAATTTCTTCCAACAGTTTTAACTGCCCTTCTCTGGTTTCATTCCCGAAAAACTCCGTTTGTTCTTTACCCAAAGGCTGATAAACTTTATACTCTTTACTTAAATGTGTTGTGAGATATTCTATAAGACTTTCTTGACACATGTAATAAACAATTTCCTTAGGAGTATAATAGGCACCTTTATCTTTGTTGTCCTCAAGAAGGTTTTCAAAAATATGTCCGAGCATTTCGGGATCGACCGCTATAGTTTTTTCATCTGGACTATCCTCGTAAATCGTAAAATTATACGCATTTAGAAAATCAAAAAATCCTCTGTATTTTGGGTCTTCATCATTATCGGAATTATGAAATAGTTTAGCTTTGAAAGTAAGAATTTTATAGTCGTAGTCTTCCTTATCAAATAAACCGCCGTTAAGAAAAGGGACTTTTACTTTTGCACCATCAGGCATTTCAAAGACATCGTTTTGTCTATTATTATTAAGTGTGTCAAAGAATAATCTTGAAAGCCAATTAGGATAAAACGAATCGTTTCTACCAGATTTATTAAATAGTTGAATCATAAAATCCGGCATACCGTCTTTGTAGTTTATATCCGTCGCGCCAAGCCAGCCCTTCTTCTGCACAAAATAAAGAAATACAATCCTTCCAAGGAGTTTTTTGGTGAAATCTCTTATCGCTTTTTCATCGCCGTTAAATACGGATTTCTTAAAATTAGATTTATTCAGATAATCTATAAATTTTTCATAATGTATTGTATATTCATCAAAGAATGCTTTGCTAAGTTTTTCAACCGAGAATGCTTTTATAATGGTTTCTAAATTTATTTTTGTTTCTACACTCAAAATCTCGAACCGTTCAGCTGCAGTTTTACATGTCTCTGAAGGACCAAGTAAATAAGTATATCTTTTAGCGAAGGTAGATTTTTCTGCAATCCCTTTTTCGGTAATTACACTATCCTTAGCAACAAATGTAAGACGCCACACATTTTTATTAGTGGGAGAAACAAAGTTTATTAAAGCAGCCTGTCCAGCCGTCAACAATTTTCTCACATAGTGCTGAATGGCTACTTTACTGTATTCTATTTTAACATTAGGTTTTAAATTGATTTCATAACATGTGATCTCGGATCCGTCTTCGAGCAATATTTTACCATAAATGCCAATCGCACCAATAACAGCCGATTCAGATTGATTGGTTTCAATTGATGGTTTAACTAATGATGAGTTTAATGTAAATGAAGTGCCAAAGATTTCTTTTAATACATTCTTTGCAAAGAACAATCTGTCATACGGTTTTTGTAACGCTTCTTGTAATTGAATTCTGTTAGTCGGCATAAGCTTTTCTATAATTATTTACTGGTTAGAATCTCCGTTACTAAAACTTTGTGTTAACACAATCCTAGGATTTACAATACCATGGAAAGAATCACCTTTGGAATCCTTTTCAACATTTGGCGACAGATCATATTTATCCAAAACATCTACAAATAGCCGATCAATAAATTTATTTGGCTCCCTTAATAATGAAGCTTGGGCCGTGAAGAAATCATTTATTAATTTAGGCAGGCCCTTAGAACTAAATGTGCCTTTCTTAACCAAATCAGTTGCACGCAATAAAGACATCCTCTTTTGTTCAGTTGCCGCTATTTTAGTAACCGCATTTAAATTAGTAATGGATTTATTCTCGGCTGGGCTTAAATTCCGTCTTGAAACGCTTTGAACATTCTTTTGATTCTTTTCAGATTTAAAAAATTCAAAACCCTTTATGGTTTGTTCATAATGTAACTCATGTAATGAAATTGATTTTTCATTTTCTTCTGCTTTAAAAACATTTACTGACTGTAAGAAATTAAGTTCTATAATAGTAGAATCTTTAGTAACCAAACAAAATATCCCGGGATGATTGTCACTTTTAAAATAAGTAAGCGATGTATCGCACAACGGATAGTTAATCTCACCAGAATCAGCATCAATAAAAGAAAAACTATAGGTCGTGCTTACACTTCTTCCGCATCTAGCTTTATGAGGTATCTTAGAAATTTCATTAAATCTCTGCGGATGTTTTTTCCTAAAATCTCTAAGTTCGTTAAGGTATTTAAGAATTTCACTTTCTTCTTTTTGAATTTTATTGCCAAAAAGTGCGCCTTCACCTTTTTCTTCGAGCAAAGAAAATATCTTATTATCTTCTCCAAACGCTGAATGAAATGCCTGTAACTTTCTTAATGCATTATTTACTAAATGTATTTGATCATCTCCATGAGCAGAAGGATAATAGTTATAAACAAATATTTTTTCCGCCCTTGAACCTATACGGTTAACCCTGCCTATTCTCTGCATTAAACGGGTTGAGTTCCATGGCACATCATAATTAACAATAGTATTACTACGGTGTAAATTTATTCCCTCTGCAAGTACTTCGGTTGTAACAATTATATCAAAATCTTTTTTCCAATTTTCTTCTTCAAGATTTGCATCAAAATTTTCCCTAATTGTGCTTTCAAGAGTTTTCCGATTTTCCGAACTCACAATTAGAACTTTCTTTTTAGTTATTTTAGTTAGATGTTTATATAATTCTTGTGCCGTCTCTTTGGACTCTGTAAATATTACAAGTTTACCTGATTTATTTTCTTTTGGTTTAAAGAACACTGATGCCATTTGTTCTTTGAATTCCAATAACTTCGGATCTTTATTAACATTTTTCCATCGTTTAACTAACCCATCAACTTTTTCTTTATCTGCTTCTAACAGCTCAATAAAATTATTAGAAAATGCGGCAGCACGATATTCTCTGTTATTTCCACCCCGATCATTTATCTTTTCTTCAATTTGCTCATAACTTAATCCTTCTTCCAACAACTGATTCACATCAAGATCGGGAGCTATAAAAACTCTATCATCAATAAACATCTGAATCATATTATCTATAGCTTTCTGTAAACGACTTAAAGACTGTGTAAATGCAAAGAAACTGCTTTCAAGCCTTTTAATAAGGAGCGTTCTCATTATAGCTGAAAGCCTTGAAGATATTGCTTCAACGTTACCGTAAAGCTTTTTATCCTCTTCCCTTATTAAATGTTCAATTGCGCGGTATCTAAAATAACCTAATCCTTCAACTTTGTTTCCATCTTCATCTAAGCTAGTAATTAAAGAAACTGTGTCATAAAATAGTTGGCTAAGCTTTTTATCTAATTCATAGTATAGAGGAATAGGATCGCTTACTTTCGGGAATATTATTCCCTGGTTTTGTAAGTCTTCCAAATACTCATTATTATTTTCAATATCAGTCCGTGTCCTTCTTATAACAAGTGGTTCTACAACATCATTTCGTAATTTCTGAAATAAGTTTTTTAGTTTATGAATATCGAGCACTCGTTCAGCGGCTAAACGTTTGTATTTTTCATTTATCGGTTTAAAATAAGCTTGTAAGTTCCTAATATTTTCAAGTGTGCTATTACGTCTATCCTGGAATAGATACAATTGATTTTCTATATCTTGTGGTCTATTGTTTAATGGTGTAGCTGAAATAAGAATTATTTTCTTTTTTGTATCTCCGTTTTCGGCAGGTCTCGATCTTGGACGCTTACAAATTTCCTGTAGCAGCTGATACATTTCTGTGTAATCATTTCTAAACTTATGAGATTCGTCAACAACAACTAAGTCAATTTCTTCGGGATTGGGATATGTATAATTTTCTGTATCAATAATTTTGTGAAGGCTCCCAATAGTTACGTAACGGAAATGATTTTCAAGTTCAAAATCTTTTACTGTTCTTCGCCAGTTATCTTCAATAGCAGGGGGAACAACAACTAAAATTTTTGTATGGGTTCCGTTTTCATAAATAAACTTTTTAATAACCATGCACGCAATAATGGTTTTACCAAGACCAACTACATCAGCAAGTATGAAACCATTATGTTTCATCATTATTGCATATCCCTGGTTAGCAGCATCGGATTGATATTTTAAACGAAAGAATTTTGGCGGTAATAGTAAGTCAATATTGTACGGATCGTAATCAACTCTTTTCCCAAAGTATTCAATCAGCATTTTTATATATATTTCAAAAGGTGTGAAATCATCTTTTAGATATGTCTTATCTTTAATTCTTGTGGCATCGGCTTGAAGAATCGGTACAGACTCTTCCCACAGTTTTTCAAATTCATCGGAAGCAAATTTTACATCATCGTAATCACGCAGGCTAACATTAAACTCGTAATTTGATTCTGGATTTGCTCCAAGCCCGGCATCAGTTAAATTTGATGATCCGGTTATTACTTCGCATGGAGAGTATTCATTAAAATTAGCAGGTCTGAAAATATAAACTTTTGCATGAATTTTTTTGTTGGGGTGTGCCCTTAACTCAATCTTATCATCTATCAGGTCACGGATAAACTGAAGAATACCATCTTCAGTAGTTTTATCATATTCTGCGTCTTGTATATTATTAATTAATTCATCTATAAATGTTTCCTTTGTTTCATCTGGGGAGTCGAGATATAATTGACCCTGATCGTGATACTTTTTAATTAACTGATCAACATTTATTCCAACAAGTATTCTAATTTTAGGAATTTTATTAAGAAATGGCCGAACTTTAAAATAGCCGGATGCGCGAAAGTATCCGACAAGAGCGTCAAAATTTCTTATACTTTCTACATTAGAAAAAACACCTTCAAATTTTCTAAGAAGACTATTATTATCCTGGTTTGTAAAAAATTTTGTGGGCATATTATAAGTTCAAAATCCAAATAGGAAAACAATTTTTAACTAACATAAAATAAACAATATTTTTCTAAGATGAATGCTATGATTTATAGTTCACCCACAATATCGCAGGTACTTCACGACGATTTTCTTCTATGAATTCAATGTCTGTCTCAGTTAATTTACCGACTTTTCTAAAGGGGCCAAAATCACTTCTTTTAAGCAATGTTTGCCCTACAAAGTATGAGTTATTAAACTTTACTGAATATTCGTTATTACTTGAGTCATGAGTTTCAAAATGTTCTTCGAGCAAAGAGATATTATCTGAATATTCTTTCTGTGTAGAATGAGTAAGCATTGCTCCTTCAAAGGAGTCTTGATCAACTGGTGACAAGAAAACAACCGGATGTATTATACGTCTGCCTTTAATGATATTGCCTTTTTCAAATGAGAGATTTCTAAAATTATTGTTAATATAATTCATAACATTTTTCTTTTGTTTTTGTTATGTGCAATCCACATTAATGATTTATAAAAATAATATAATGCATACTTTCTTAATAGTAAACACTTTAATTACATGTTAGAGCTCCATACTAATTGGACTGTGCCGAGTTTACATAATGCAACATTATAGCTGACAGAGATTGGAATTGAGGAGTGAAAGTAGGGACTGCAAATCTTGTCCGATAATGTTCGTTATGTAATACTGGCTACTCATATTAGGTTTAAATGAGTTCCTTACCAAGGAAAGGTATCTCTATTGCTCTATGTAATACAAGGATTATCCTTTAAAGAATTTTTTGATAGAATCTGATAGTTGTTGAAGTTGTTCTTAAATCGATAATGTAAATTGGTAATATATAAATCGATGGCACATTCTTGTTTTTACTTAACAGGTAGTTCTACTTTAGGCAGGTACTGCCCTAAAGTGGCGGAGCTAATAGTCTTAGTGGAAATAGATTTGCTTTCTGTATATAACCAATATGACTAACCTAACTTACTTTAAATGTTTCTAATTCCATTCCACCTTTCCACCATTAGAATAATAATAATAGTATTATGTTGATGCAACATGATGCATTATATATACTAATTTCTTTAAAGTAAAAAAATAAGTTGAAATTGATATGACAAATTCTCATAACGACTCAACGTCCCGATAACTTCTCATAACGATTCGACAGAGTTAAAAACGTCTCTTGTCTTTTCGTTTTGATAACTTTTCTGGACGTCTCCTCTTTATGATAACTTCTCATCTAAAACTGTAGATTAAACTGAAGAATTAAAAGGGCGGACCCAAAGGACCGCCCCAGATGAGCTAGAGGTATTTGTTTAATTAATTATATGTACCTGTCAACTTTGAAGATTGAATATTTTCATTCTCTGGTTCAGCAGGGATAAAATCAGGTAATCCTAATAATTCCCTTATTTTCCCACCATGAGCAGTGTAGTCTTTTTCAGGATCATTTGTGCTAATCCCTAGTACCCAATTAATCTTTTTGTATACTTTCCCGGATATAGATTGAACAGAATTAACCGTGTATGTGTTACAGTTAAAGAGTTGTGCGATCTCTTCCTTGAATATCTTATTAGATTTGGGGTCGCTGCATAAATCTGATCTACACCATCTACAATAATAATCATATAGATTTTTTAATGTTGTTGCATACTCAGTATGTTCATCTACACTAAGCGTACAACATTCGTTGATGTATTCAGAAACAGTACTTGATTGACTGCTGAATAGCTTTAGGTTTTCAGAAACAGATTGTGGGGGTGTGAAATTTATAGCTCCATCATCCCCAATTATTTCATGTGCTTTTGATAGAACTAAATTTAGTATTCCGGGAAGTTCATTTATAAGCTTCTTATCTAAAATCTTATCATCTTTCAAATCGAATTGTTTCCCAAAGTTAATTATATCAATCCTTCTTAATACTGCCTGATCAATCAACTTGAATTTCGGTAATTGATTAGTTGATATAATAAGTCTCGCTTTATTTTTAAAATCTACCGGTTTACCGTAAATTTGTCTGGCAGAGATTACATCTTTACCAGTTAAAGTCTTAAATAAATGTGAGTCTTTCTCTAAAGTTGATATCTCTCTAGAGAAATTTGCATATTTATCTATGAGTTGGAATACAGAATGATCTTTATCCTCGGCAAGTTTATTAAACTCTTGGTTAGACACATTATCCTGCCCAATCAACGCGCTCCAGATATCCATCAACAAGGATTTACCATTCCTGCCTTTTCCGTACATAAAGAGAGCTTTCTGTACTTCATATGTTGGCATTAAGGTATATAGCATCCATTTAAGAAAATAATCTACTACATCCTGTCGACTTTCAAAGATTTCGTCTAATGTTTTAATAAATAACTTACATTCAGCATTTGGAACGTATTCAACCGGAAATTGAACATTTGTTTTGTAACTTCGTTCATGTGGCGAAAGCTTACCAGTCTGTAAATTATACAAACCATTCTTAAAATTGAGTATGAACTTTTCGTTGTTGAAATGATCATCAAAGAAAAGCCGGGATCTCTTCTTTAACCGCTTGCAGACTGAATCTAACCTGAAATTAGTAATTTCATTTTCAGGATAGATTAGTAAAAGTAAGGCTTCAATCCGCATATTGAGTTTTTCTTCATCTAATACTTTCCAGACGCCGCCGAAATATTCATAAAACCGCTGTGTACTAAGTTGATATATTATATCATCACCAAAGTACTTCTCAATAATATTAACAGCTTCCGATTCAGTATACTTTTTTCTGCTTTCTGTAGGTATTTGAAACGGGGAATAACCGTTAATAATTTTCATAATTTGACAGCGGTGGATTTCACTACACATTTTGTTACAGATTGTAGTTTCGTCATTAAGTTGGTGTTCATTCTCAGACCATAAATTATCTACGTAGTCTAATTCAAAATCTGATTTTATCGCAATTAACTTAAGACGTTTTTTCCCGGCTTCACCAAATTGAAACGCAAAGGTGGAAACCTTTCTTATTTCTTCTTCAGTGAGTTTTATATCGTTTTGTTCTTTGGTCTGAATTGTATTTAAGAAATCGCAGCGTAAACTTATATTGTCCCATGTTTTAATATCATGCGGCATTAAACACCTCCACTGCTTTGTGAAGAACTTCAGTATTTAGGTGAGAATAAATCTCTGTGGTAGTTATACTGCTATGTCCCATCAGCTCTTTCACCGTATAGAGATTAATTCCCTGCTGAACTAGAAAGCTAGCAAAAGAATGTCTCAAACTATGAAAGTGAATTTTCTCATCTAACCCAATTTTACGGCATACCTTTTTGAAATATTTAGAAACATAATCGTCGTTGTATTTAAACCCATTGGGTTTTGTAAAAACAAAACCATCTGGATCATGCATCGATTTTTGTGAAGAATTTCTAAATCTACCTTCAAGCTCCCTGCACAAAGGAATAATTCTCTGAGCTTTGCTTTTGGTATTAAAATGACTGTCGCCTATTGTAATTATGTTTTTAAAAAGATCAATGTTTCTCCATCTAAGATTAAGTATTTCATTTAGTCTGCATCCTGTATTGAATGCAATACTAAATATATCTCTCAGGACATCGTTATCGGTACTAATTAAAATTCTGTTAAGCTCATCTTTGGTAATAAAAGTAGGGTATTCTTTTTGCTCCTTTCTTAGTTTTATCTTGTCGAAAGGATTTGATTTAATATAATCCCAGTCCTTGGCTTTATTAAACGCCGCTTTCAGATTTCTGAAGTATACTTTATACCCTTTAGGTGCTGACTTTCTTAACTTTAGAATAAACAATTCAATCTCTCTGGATGTAATTTCGTCTATTGATTTATCAGGATTGAAATACTCAAAAAGATGTTTTATTGATAGCTTAACTGATCCGCAGTATTTCACTGAAACATTAGCCTCAAGATATCTCATATACTCATCACAGAATTTGGCTAACTCATATTTTGATTTTAACTTATCATTTTTCAGTGTTTTTAGTAATATTTCAAAAGTATTGATATCTTCAATACTCATCCCATTGAATTGGGATTGAAGTTCAAGAGTTAACATAGTTAACTATTGTTACTCCATTTTTTAGTTTTCATTTTTTTCCTTTTTTAAGTTGTCCTCTAACCCATCTAAAATTAGATGTCATTCAATACGCAAGGAACGATTATTTTTGCGTTAGCAATATAAACAAGATATCGTTGTCAATTGGAAAATTATTTCTTTTTCACTAACAATTCTATAGCATCACTTAATGACTCATTATTTAGATGGGAGTAAATTTGAGTTGTGTTTATATCACTGTGACCTAACAGTTCTTTTACAATATAAAGACTGACTCCTTGCTGCACTAAATTGCTGGCGAAACTATGGCGCAGAGTGTGGAAGTGTATTTCTTCCGAGTACTGAGAATCTCTTGCAGCATACTTGAATTTACGACTTACATAGTCCGGGTTAAATTTATAACCATTTTTGTTAGGGAAAACATACTCGTCGTGTAAATCCGTATTCATTGATTGAAGTTTAGAAAGCAATAAACTATTGATTGGGACAACACGAGCTCTTTTGTTTTTAGTAACAAATTCAGATGTGTTGCCTACAATAATTTTTCTTTTCGATAAATCAATATGCTTCCATTTAAGATTGATTAATTCTGACAATCGTAAACCCGTATGAAATGCTGCAAAATATAAGTTGGCCAAATTTAAATTCTGAATCTTTTGGATGATTTTTTGTAAATCACTTTCAGCTAAAAATACAGGCAATTTAGTGTGGACTTTGGGCGGTTTAATTCCTTTGCAGGGACTAGAATCGATATATCCCCATGAGGTCGCTTTATTGAAGGCAGCTTTTAATGTTCTATTGTAAAGATGAGCCCCATATTTTGCTCTTCTAAATGTATGACTTAGAAAGTTTTCAATAATATTGGGGGTAATTTTTTTAATGTCTATATCGCCGGTAAATTCTATTAACATTCTGTAAGATAAGTTAATACTTCTGAAATAATTTGGAGTAAAAGATTTCCTTGCAAAACTTTCATACTCGGAAAAAAATTCGCTTAATGAAATACCTGTAGTTTTACTTCTTTCTTTTAAATTACTTCTGAGATCAGAAACAAATTTAATTGCCCCTGCTTTAGTTTGTTCGCCGGTTGATATGCGTTTATTCTTATTAGTAGATTCATCAAAGAATTCAACATAATAAACATCTTTTCTTTTGAAGATAAACATGCAGCCTCCTAAAATTGTTAGGAAGCCAACAGTCATTCTTTACTGTACAAGGCACTGTACACGTATTAAATACTATTTGATTTTGACTTATAATCAAAAGAAGTCTGATTATTTGTAATCAGCAGGTTGCGGGTTCGAGTCCCATCACCAGCTCGAAGAAACCACCTTTTATAGGTGGTTTTTTTATTTTAAACAAATTATGATTTTCAATGATAAGGTTGTGGGTTCGAGCCTGCCTGCCGGTAGGCAGGTCCCATCACC
>Ga0180009_10000540_pt1 | contig 52087 bp, 41 predicted proteins | sample OS_PC_MetaG_FD_123537 | JGI IMG/M metagenome (GOLD analysis project Ga0180009, IMG submission 123537) | Groundwater microbial communities from the Aspo Hard Rock Laboratory (HRL) deep subsurface site, Sweden - OS_PC_MetaG | ecosystem: Environmental > Aquatic > Deep subsurface > Groundwater... | reverse complement strand
TGGTATCCCTTTTCCTTAAAACATGAGACGATCATCCTGCCAATATCGCCATGACCCCCTAAAATAAATGCTCTTTTCATTCATCCTCCGGAATAACAGGGACCAGCATATTCTCCTCGAATTCTGCTCTGTCCAGAAAAGGTGACATATCCTCCAGTGGCTTTGATATCATTCTGCCGTCGGCCAGTTTTCTTGAAGAGAGTTTCGGTGCAAATACCGCATCCGGATCAAGTATCACCTCGCAAAGTACCGGCCCCTCAATCGCCAGTACGTCCCTGATTGCTTCGGACAGGTTTTTGTTTTCAGCAATTCGACAGGAAGCAATATTAAATGCTTTGCCGAGCCTGACAAAATCAGGAAAAGAGACCCCTGATGCACCATTGCAGCCGATGTACGGCAGACCAAAAAAGCCGGCTTGTGTCTGCTTGATCGACAGGTAGCCGTCATTGTTCAACAGGAATATCTTGATCGGGAGACGAAGATGGGATATGGTCTGCAACTCCTGCAGATTCATCATGATACTGCCATCACCGGCAAAACAGACAACCGTTTTTCCACCACCAGCAACTGCGGCCCCGATGGCTGCCGGCAGATCATAGCCCATGGCTGCACATCCTGAATTCCAGAAGATGCGTTGGTTTTTCTTGACGATACCAGCCTGGAACAAAGCAACACAGGCAGTCCCATTGGCTGCTACGGTAATATCCCCGGGTTTCAATTGCGCTGTTACTGTCTGGATAAAAAAATATGGATTCAATTTGGCGCTCTGCCGATATTCAGGTAAAACCACAGGGTATTTCTGTTTTCGCAGTAAACACCACTCATGCCAGGTGGAATAGTCTGGAAAAGTCGTTCCTTCAATATGATGCCCCAGTTTATCAATGAAATAGGCTGCATCTGCATGAATTTTCAGAAACGGGTTCAGGGTATGTTTTTCCAGTTCGTTTCTGTCTATGTCAACCAGAACCAGTTTTCCCGCCCTGATAAAATTTTCCCAGCCATAACTGATTTGTCGGATGTTATTCCGGGAACCGATTGATATGACCAAATCCGCGTTCTGCAAAGCAAAATTCCCCGGCCTGTCCCCGAGTGTGCCAATCCTGCCAATGTTTAAAGGATCATCCGTCTCAAAATTATCATATCCGTTGAAGGTGGATACGATTGGTATTTTCAGGAGCCTGACAATCTTTTTTAATTCATCCAAACATTCTGCTATCCTGACCCCTCTGCCGGCGATGATGACCGGCCGTTCGGCCTTCACCAGCTCATCTGCTACGATATTGACTCCCTGATCCGCCAGCACCGGATCAAACAGTTCTTCGGCATCCTCCAAAGACCATCCGGGCAGAGCAGCCTGGTCAATCAGGGCGCCCTGGACATTCATGGGGATATCCAACCACACAGGTCCGGGTCTGCCGGAAACTGCCGCATGGGATGCCCTGTCCAGTTCGATCTTGATCTGCCGGGGATCTGTAACCATCCTGGCATACTTGGTCAATGGTTTCACGATGTCAATAATCGAGACCTCCTGGTCTCCCAGCTGGCGGAGATTCAAATCAGGATCAGATTGAATGGTGGTCTCAAACTTTACCTGACCGGAAATGAACATTGCCGGAACAGAATCTGTCCAGGCACCCATGACACCGGTCAGGGTGTTCAACCCCCCGGGCCCGGTCGTAATATTGGCGACCGCCAGTTTTCCGGTTACCCGGGCATAGCTCTCTGCAGCGATTGCACATGCCTGTTCATGGTGATGGAAAATACACGCCAGATGCTTATTTTTTCCAAACCCATCATTCAGATGCATCGCACCACCACCGGTTATCATAAAAATATGCCTCACGCCCAAATCCACGCAGTAATTGGCAATATAATCGGCCACCCTGATCATTTTCCTATTTCCCATTTATATTTTCCTGGCGACAAACATCTTGATGTCCCCAAATCGGAATTTCACATTCATTTTACCCAGTGGAATGACCCGATTGATTTTTTTGATATATTTAATTCCCCAAACACCCAGAGACTCAAGCTTGGACAGAAAGTAATCCACCGTAATAAAATGAGAATAACTCTGGATATGGATCAACTCAAAACCGGTTTGTGACAGCATATGGTTGAGCACCTCCTGATTAAAATAAAAGAGATGCATATCCATAAACCAGGGCCATCGTTCGCCCAGCAACCGGGGAAACCAGTTATCGACATCAAGTGTGGAAAAAACCAGTATGCCACCTTTACTCAGCTTTGAACTGATCAGCCTAAGCTCCTCCCTGGGGTCATGAACATGTTCCAGGACATCCCACAAGCTGATCACATCAAACCCATTGATATGGGCCGGTATATCCTTCAATGCACCCTGCATCACATTCTGGTTCAGTTCTTCCCGGGCAAACCGGCTGGCCCACTTTGACGGTTCTATTCCCATCGCTTCAAAACCGGACTCCTGCGCAATCTTGAGAAAAGCCCCGCAATAGGCCCCGACATCCAGTAGACGACCCTTCACCGGCAACAAACCTCTGATTTGATTCAGGTTATACCGAAATGTCTGGTATCTGGCATCGATATTCCGGGCATACAGCGGGTCCTCCACATCGGCATAAAATTCTTTTAACTGAACATCACTCAACCGGGATTCAGTGTACATCAACCCGCACTGGAGACATTGGACGATGCGGCCATGGGACTTGTGCTCAAAATTTGTGCACTGATAGACATCATTCGACTGAATCTGCTTGACGGATGCAGGATATACTTCCGTGTTATAAATGCTCTGGCAATTCGCACAAATACTCTCCGATATTTTGCTGTCTTTTTTTAAACTATCTCTATACGCACGAGAGAACAACCTCAGATAGAACAGCCGCAACAGATTTGTAATTCCCTTTAGTATTTCGACCTTGGATATTTTTGAACTGCCCGCCCTCCGGTCCGCAAAATAGATCGGGAATTCTGCCAGTTTATCTGTTAGAAGTGATACGACAAATATTGACTCAACAAAAAAAGCATATCCTTCTGCATGGATGGAATCTATATTCAATTTTTTCAACTCGCTGACACGAAACCCCCGATAAGACGTGGTTGTCTCTTTTAGTTTTAATCCCAGTAAAGATCTTGCCAGAATATTCGCTGTCCGACTGATAAAATTCCTGACAAATCCGTATCCACACCCACCACCCTTCATGTAACGGGAACCGATCACGAAGTCATGATCCTTGATTTTTTCAATCAGGGTTGGAAGATATTTCGGATGATGAGAAAAGTCGGCATCCATGGTAACCAGTATGTCAAATCCATTTTGGACGGCATATTTCATTGCCAATTTGTGAGCCGTACCCAATCCAAGCTTTCGGGGGCGATGAACCACATGTATTTTTTCATTAGCATCAGCAAGTCGATCCAGAATATCTCCAGTACCATCAGGCGATGAATCATCCACGATCAGGATATGCTGCCCAGGCAGATATCGATTTATTTCATCAACCAGGGATTCAATATTGTCGGCCTCATTGTATGTGGCTGTAAAAACTAATATTCGGGCCATTATTACTCAAAAAGGAATTTATTCAGTTAAAATTTTTGTATCTATTCAGTTCAATTTCCGCTCAGCTCCGAAGGTATTATGTTGCAAGAACCCTGGAAGCCATGGATGGCAGTGAAAAACCTAACCAAGTCATTTTTTTCTTTCAAGATCTGCTTTTACCATGATTGAAATCAGATCCTGGAATGAGGTTGTCGATTCCCAGTTCAGGAGTTCTTTGGCTTTGCCTGCATTGCCGGAAATGCTGTCAACTTCAGCGGGTCTAAAAAACTCCGGTGATACATCAACCAGAATTTTTCCATTTCTTTTATCATACCCTTTTTCCCCCACACCCTGCCCTGACCACTCCAATTGCAGATCCGCGCATTGAAAGGCTATCTCGATAAATTCTCTCAGGCTATGGGTAACACCCGTTGCAATGACAAAATCATCGGGGTTTTCCTGTTGCAGCATCAACCACATGGCATGCACGTATTCCGGTGCATAGCCCCAGTCTCTTTTGATATTCAAATTGCCGATTGTCAGTTTTTCCTGCCTCCCGGTGACAATATTCGCAACTGATTTAGTAATTTTTCGAGTCACAAATTCTGGCCCCCTCAAGGGGGACTCATGATTGAACAGAATACCACAGGAGGTAAACAGATCATAGGCTTCCCTGTAATTGATGGCAGCCCAGTGGGCAAACAGCTTCGAATAGGCGTAAGGGCTTCGAGGATGAAATCCGGCATGTTCATCCAGAATCTGATTCTGTGTTTTCCCAAACATTTCACTGGTGGAGGCCTGATAGAACCTGATCTGTGGATCCAGTACCTTGATGATCTCCAGAATATTCAGTATGGCAATCCCGTTTACCTGGGCTGTCAAAATGGGTTGTTCAAATGAGATCCCCACAAAACTCTGGGCTGCCAGGTTATAAATTTCATCAGGCGCTATTTTTTTGATTGATTTGAAGATATTTGAAAACTCCAGCAAATCCAAGGAAATCAAGTGGACATCGGTTTCAATATGCAAATACTGCAGTGCCGGTATCCGTGAATTAGCCCCTCTCCTGCAGGCACCATAAACATCATACCCTTTTTCCAATAGCAGTTTCGCCAGGTATGCACCATCCTGACCGGATATTCCGGTTATCAACGCCTTCTTGGACATAATGGTAAATCAGGTTTTTGAGTTTTTTTTTGTTGCCCGGCAAGGGCAATCCGTGGTCTTCACAAAAAACGTGTTGCCCTTCTAAAGACTCACATTTTTCTGGTGTCCGGCAATCCTGCCAATTGGTTCCTGTTTCCCTTAATTAATTGGATCGATTCAATTTTTCTTAAAAACACGGTACCTATTCAGCTATCCAGGATCAGCGATAGAAACTAAGACCTGTATGTCATTGAACTCATTCTCGCCGGCCATCCATGGCCGTCTTCCGAGGACGGTCGCTGACATCGCCATCCTGGCGACGCTTAACTACTCCCAATCCGTTCAATCACACACAGGTCTCAGCTTCTGCTTATAAAAATATAGTGAATAGTTACAAAACACGTTGCCTTTCCCGGATGTGCTTTTTTAACGTCCAATAAAAGGGTATACTGGCGACGTACCCCCTGAATCGGTTTTTGATGTCGATCCAGGTGACACTGGCCAATCCTTCCATCATGATCAACCCCATCAACAATAGAATTCCAAGGATGTTTAATACCATGCCCTTGCCAATATCGCTGAATCCTGAATCTGAATAAAACCCTTGAAAATAATAATAGTTTTTCGGGATCAACAATAAAGCAAACAATAAAGAATACACAATAGATCGAGATGACTCAGTTCTGGAATTGATAAAATAGACAATTGGTATAAAAAGGTGAATCAATCGATAGTCGGCTGAAAAATGGGGCAGCAGGAGCATGGAAAAAACCAGGAGACTCATTTTTTTCCACCGCTCCGTCTCGATTAACAGGATATAGATTGATATGAAGATGAATATCAGAAAGGCAATTACAGTATAAACTTTCAGAAACAAACCCATATTGATTGATGCTGCCTGAACCAATCCGGTTTTTGAAATCGTCAGCAGTAAAATCATCTTGAAAAGCGAATAAAGGCTGACACCCCTCTGGAATTGACCGTTCAACTCAAAGAACCCGGACCAGAGACTGGTATTAAACCCGGAAATGATATAGATGATATTCGCCCAGAATCCGCCTTTGAATAATAGTAACGCCAACAAAGTAACACCTGCAGCCACGCATAAAGACCAGATGCATGCCTTATATTTTTTGTCGGAGATAAGCAGCACAACAAATACAGCCGGATATAGTTTTAATGATATGGCCAGTCCCAGAAAAAAAGCCCCTAATAGTACCTGTTTTCGATAATAGAAATAAGAAAAGAGACCCAGAAATATCAAAAGAAACATTTCGATATTCCCCCTGTCCAGGCAGAACAGAATCGGGTAGGTTAACAAACCCAATATGAAAATGTTTTTATAGTGCTTGAGAGCAATCTCGCCAATGTTTCTTCCCCTGTAATAAAGAATTAGCACTCCCAGAACAACACTCATCCAAAAAAACCTGAATGAGTGATTCATATCCGGGAAAAAGAGTACTATCAACAATATCAACCAGAGAACCACCGTTTTTTTCAAACGCAATTCCTGATGCTCTGCCAACATGACAGAAAGATAACTTAGAATAAACAGGATAAAGACAGAGGAATACAGCCTGAGCGAAACAACAGGCTCAATCAACGAGAAAACATAAAAAATCAGATTTGCAAAAGGAAAATAATTACTCTGAAACAGGTAGGGTTCAAAATAGGGGTTCAAATTTTTGCATATGTTAATCATATGAAAAAAATCATTGAACCGGTCTGATGGTTTGAACAGAAATGTATCGTGAGGATAGGTCAATCCCAGATAACTTCCGTTTATATAGTGGAAAAATACAGCCAGGGCGAATCCAACGAGTACAATAGAACTGATAATCTCGATTCGGGTATCGTTCTGAACGTGCTGTTGCTTAATATTTGACGGGGTATGATGCATAAACAAAACGTGTCAGATCTTAAAGTCAAAGAGGAATGTCACCAGACCGTGATTCAGTCGATTTGTCAAAGCAGGATGATGATTCAGATGTTGTCCCCTGATGGCCGGTTCTTCTCAACTTGGTTGAGCCGGTCCTTTCGAACATATAATCTGGTACCATCTATGTCATCCACTAACTGATACACCTGTTGAACATAATCTCTCAATTCTCCATATATTTCATGTCCTTGTCCTGTTCTATCCTGAAACGCAAAATTTCCGGTACCGACTGCATCCAGAAATATCGGCGCTTTGGAAGTTTCAAAATCATGCAGCAGAATTTCTAAATTCATTTTTTTCTTCCCGGCCAAGGATGGTATGAATTGGGGCTGAATATGGGGAACGGTGGATCCAAAGCGACTTCCCTGGATCAGACCGGTCCAGACATAATATCTGCTCGCCCAACCCCAAATAATCATTTTTTCTCCCGGCGATGCATAAGTCAGGATCTTTTTTACCAGGCGATTTTCTTCAACAACCTTACCGGATTTGAAATAGGAAAACAGTGAACTACCATTCAGGAGTTGATTCTGAAACGGATGAATCACCAAAATGATGCAAAGAATAATCTGAAGGGCTGACCGGAGCTTCTGTTCTTTGATCAGTTCGCTGGTAGTCCAGAATATCACCCCACAGGCCAGGGTAAAGGGAACCAGCAACAGCAGCAGATAGTGCGGAAACAGATTCCCCGGCTGGGCAACGGCATAAAAACCGGCAGCACCTATGGCAATAGAAAGGACCAATAGAGAAAGATGTCTTAATTTCAGATATCGCCAACGTAGCAGTTGAAAAATAAGAGCGACACCAGACAGGGTTCCAACAACCTGAAAAAAATCGGAAATCTGATAGAACCCCGGTTTTACCGGCCTGATATAATCCTCAGGAAATATTGAAAACCTGGCGAACCGGATGAATTTGGTTAACATCATTCCATTATCATTTCTGGACGAATAGGAAAGATTTCCCAAAATGTAATTATCCCAGAAATATCCAAAGGTTCCAGTCACACTGAGCAATGATATTTCAATCATCAGGGGAATAAAACCACCCAGCGTTAACAAAACATACGGAAGGAATGGATGTTCGGCGGCATGGCCCTTGGAACGAAAAAAAAGCACCCCATAGGCAGATAATGCAACCACCAATGCCATTGGAACACCCTGTAGCTTCACAAATGGGATACACCCCAGAACAACGCCCAAAGTAGCGGCAATGCGCAAACTTCTGCGTTCATCCGCATGCAGCAGCTTCGTCATCAGATAAAGACTGAGCGAAATAAACAGTAAAACAGCATGTTCGCTATTATAAGCAATAAAATCGGCCTGAGTCAGTAAACCAATCGAAACTGCCAAAGGCAATACAGAAATCCTTGCCAGTTTTTGACCCAGTATATTCTTGAAAAAAGAGAAAAAAAACAGAGTTGTAAAGATATTGAGCCCCAGACCGACCAGTTTTGCAGCACCAAAATCAATTCTCATCAGGAACAGTTTTGGCAGCAGAAGCAGATAATGGACAATCGGACCCTGGGACCCCCCATCAACAGACCGCCAGAAAACAGGATCCGAAACAAGTGTCATGGCGCCGGAGATGGCCGTGCTCTCATCCGGATTGCTATCCACTAAACTCAACATGGGCCAGCGCAGCAGAACGATAAACAGCGCTGTAAATATCAAAAAAGCTTTGTCACTGGCAATAAGTTTTCCAGGAATCTGGCGGGGATAATTTTCACACCTGTAAAAAGCAAATATTAACAATATAATAAGAACAATATAGGCAGGAGCCCAATAGAAGAAGAATAATGAGGAGGCCAACATAAGGCTTGCTATCGCGTGCGCGATACTGCCAATCGAGTAAAAACCAAGCAGATATTTTTCAGGCCAGAAATAATTTACTCCGAAATGAAACAAGAGAAAAATAGATAAACCTCCTGCGAACGGTCTGCGTTTGATACCCCGGTAAAAAGCAGAAACCATAATCAAATAGACCTTATTTACTGTTAACAAACCCATTCCCTTGAGGTTTCCGCTCAAATCGGATTAAATCGACCAGCCAGGCCATGAATATGAAGTATAGAGTATACCAGAATAGATTCAACCTCGTCCGAAAATCCAATAAAACCATCGATTTTGCAACCGGTGTAATATAAAATGGATTGCTGATCCCAAGCCACCCAAACATATCAGTTGAGTCATCGATCGCGACAATCCTGATTTCACTTTCCAACCAATCATCCGGTAATACTACTCTGCTTTCCACCCAGTTTTCTTTAGGGTCTGCAAGCATGATCGTTCGTTTTTTTCCTGAAGACAGTTGCTCTAAAAACAATTGGTTACCGGGTCTATTGGGATACCCAACCACGAAAAGGCTGAACTCCCTGGCCGGAAGAAAGGGTTTTGAGGCCAGCCGCCCGGTATTCCCGTCGTTTCCGGACCAGGAAGCCCACTTCTTGAGTTTAACGGCATCATCTAAAAAATTCTGTGTATTGGAAAATTCATTTTTATTGGATGGATATTCTCCATTCAGCTTAAAGCCGCCCTCAACAACCCAGTCTTTTTGATCAGTCAGATAAACCCTGTTTCCAAAAATTCGATTTGAAACCGTCAACAGGGGGCCATAACCATGTAAAAAAGCGAACAGGAGGAATACGATACATATAATCCATTTCTTTTTAACCACCATAGTGCTTACAAACCTGAATTTGGTCCTATAAAAAAAATTCGTCACTAAGACTCATGATGTTGCTCGCTTGCTTAAGCCTTCAAATATCTGAACCAGGATATCATTCAGATTGTACTGATATTCCCAATCCGGATAATGAGACTGAAATTTCCGGATATCACTGATCCACCAGATATGGTCCCCGATTCGATTATCTTCCTTATAACTCCAACTCATTTTTTTCCCGGTTATCTCCTCACACCTGGCGATGGCCTCCAGCATCGAGCAGTTGGAGAATCGACTCCCCCCGATATTGTAAACCTCTGCAACTCTGGGCGCATTGTAAACATGCCAGAAAGCGTTGACCAGGTCGAAGCTGTGGATGTTGTCCCGGACCTGTTTCCCTTTATAACCAAAAACAGAATAGTGCTGACCCGTAATGGCGCATTTCATGAGATATGCCAGAAAACCATGAAGTTCGGTACCCGAATGACCCGGTCCGGTTAAACAACCACCTCTGAAAACAGCTGTTTTCATGCCAAAATAGCGTCCATACTCCTGTACCAGCACATCCGCCGCCACTTTAGATGCCCCGAAGAGACTGTGCTTGGTTTGATCAATACTCATCGTTTCATCAATACCGTGTTTATAATATGGATTTGATGAATCGATTTCCCAACGCTTTTCCATTTCCACCAACGGCAAATAATTCGGCGTGTCTCCGTAGACTTTGTTGGTTGAGGTAAAAATGAAAACAGCTTCGGGACAATGCTGTCGTGTCATTTCCAGTAAAACCAGCGTTCCGTTTGCATTGACCGTGAAATCCATGAAGGGATCCTTGGCCGCCCAATCATGGGATGGTTGTGCTGCCGTATGCAGAACCAGTTTGATATCTTTTTGGTATTTCGAAAAGAGAGATGCCATCGCTTTCTCGTCTCGAATATCCATTGAATAGTGAATATAGTTTTTGATCTCTTTTTCCAGCCGTTTTCGATTCCATTCTGTAGAAGCCTCCTGTCCAAAAAAGGTTTTCCGCATATCGTTATCAACACCCACAACGGTCATCCCCTTCTCTGCAAAAAAGCGCACCGACTCGGAGCCAATCAGGCCTGCCGAACCTGTTACAATTGCAATATCCATTTGTTATCTCTTCATAATATTGTTATTTATAAATTACCAGATCTGGAAAATATCGGGTTCACCAAATATGTGTGGGTACCTGTAAGCGGAAAGTGGTTATGGTCACATGCCCACATGTTTTTGGTGCACCCAAAATATCAGCGGTTACACCTTTCTAATTCCCAACTGTATTACATACTGGTTGCATTTTGCATTTTGCATTTAAACTTCCTTGAAACAATTACTGATCAATCCGAGACAGAATACCAGGTTAATAAAGCAGAAAGCAGCACCCACGCAGCAATTCCAGCAATGAGTTTATCAACACCGACATTTTTCACAATCGCTTCAACACTTTCCAAAGTGAAAGATGAACTCGCATTGTTGAATAGAATATAAGGGTCCTCACCGTTTGCTGTGATTGTTAACTCCGGTCCATTTTTTTCGATTTTCTCGATGGCATGCAAAGGTCGGACATCGTTTGTCTCTTTTCCAAAAATCAAGTGTCTTGGCTCATATCGGGTAATAACAATATTTTTTATTGATACCAAACCCGGACCGGGCAAAGGATCAAAGCGAAGCTTTTTGATGTCTTTCGAAGCCAACACAAATGAATATGGAGCAAACGTTCCATCAACCCGCTGATAATAGTTGAACTTGATGGTCTCATTTTCATTGAACCCGTTTCCTGTATCAACATAAAACGCCCCGGAGTTTACATTGCCAGAAACCTTGAGAAGTGCAATATCAAAATCAATTCGGACCTTTACCGGTTCTTTGTTGTATATATAGACCAATAACAGGAAAAAGAGCCAAAAAAGAAACTGGAAAATGATGACTATCCGGCCAGTAAAAAAAAGTTTCAACATACAATATCTGCTTTAGTATTGCGTAATACTCTTTTGATGGCTCACCCATGGTTTTGAAAGCCGGGGAGGGTCTGCCAGGGACAAATCTTCCCTGTCTAAAGTCAGATTGGGATTATAATAGGGATCTATGCTTATTTTATCTCCCCAGCGAGCAGCCAGAGCTGCTTTTTCCTTATCAAAACGAACGATCTTCGGCAGCGTATCTTCATATCCCCGGCTGGCTGACTCGTGATGATAAAGTTCCGCAAAAGGCGTAAACGTAATCAGGTACCCCGCCGCTCGAATCCTCAGACATAAGTCGATATCATTATAGGCAACAGCAAAGTTTTCTTCATCCATGCCTCCCATTTCGTCATATATTTCTTTTCTCAACATCATGCAGGCGCCTGTCACCGCCGTTAAACACTGGATCAATTTTGCCCGACCATACTGACCCGGGTGATCTGCAGGAAAGTGCTTGTATGCATGTCCGGCAAACCCGCCCAGTCCCAAAAACACACCCGCATGCTGGACTGTGTTATCGGGATATAATAACCGGCAGCCAACTGCCCCCACTTCCGGCTGGACAGCAAAGGACACCATCTCCCTTAACCAGTCACCATCGATAACCTCGATATCATTATTGATCAATCCGACAACCGACCCCTTGGATTTCTTTACTGCCAGGTTATTCAGGGCAGCAAAATTAAATGGTCGCCCGTCTCTGATAATCCTCGCTTTTCCTTCATCTGCGAGGTTTTTCAAATAATCCAGCGTCTCTTTCTCTTCGCTGCCATTATCAACAATGATCAATTCATAATTATTGTAGGTGGTTTTTGCCAGAATGCTTTCAACACTTTTACTTAAAAAGTGCAACCCATCCCTGGTAAGAATGATCAAGGTGACCAACGGATCATCCTGAACCGCATATCGGACCCGAAAGGCAGAAAAAGATTCATTATAAACATGATAAATCACTTCTGCGTCCTTCCTTTTTCGCACCAAAGATTCTTCGATGGTCTTTTTGGCTGCTTCGATGGCATAATCCTTATATTTTATATCCAGCCCGGTTGATCCCGGAATCATTCGCCAATGATATAAAATTCGGGGTATATGTCGAATCTGATCAGGCGATATCTGGTCGACAAATCGTAAACATAAATCCCAATCCTGGGCCCCCTCAAAACCCTGCTGAAATCCATCAATTTGTTTCAACACGTCACGGCGGTATACACCAAGATGGCAGACAAAATTATGCGAATAGATCAAACCCGGATCCCAGTCTGGTTTAAAATAGGGGCCGGACAGATTTCCCTCAACATCAATTTTATCCTCATCTGAATAGAACAGCTGTGCATCTGGATAAGTATTGATTTCATTAACAATATAGTAAAGTGCATCTTCTGTCAGTTCATCATCATGATCCAACAGGGCCACAAATTCCCCCTGCGCATATTCCAAGCCGGTATTGGATGCGACTGAGATATGCCCATTTGTTTCCCGGAAATACGGTTTTATCCGTTTATCATCCTCAGCATATTGAGTAATTTGCTGACGAACCGCTGGATCAGTCGACGCATCGTCAACAATGCAAAGTTCCCAGTTTGAATAAAGCTGATTTTTCACCGACTCAATTGCCAGTGTCAGCCATCTTTCGGGCGTATTATAGGTTGGCATGAGTATCGAAATGAGTGGTGTTTGTTTAAACCGCCCGATATGCTCAATAATATTAGTCCGATCCGTTTTCGTTAACCGGTAATGCGTTGCATACCAATCATTGTAGTGATGCTCAGATTGCAGTTCACCAAGTCTGCGCTTGACTCCTTTCAATCCATCCTTAAAAAAAGATTGAAGCAGTCTGTCCATGGATGAAAATCCGATGAGGAGAATCGCCATTTTCCGCCAGATGGATTGGTCTTTTACTGAACGTATCAGCGCTTTTATTTTTCTTGGCGCCCATGTGACCTTTCGGCCAATTTTCCAGCTGGGTCCATTTTTGATATCATCGACCAGCGCGTTAACACCTTTCAATTTTGAAAGAACAAGGTAGTATTCCCGTTCAATGGTGTTTCTTTCAGCTTCAAGGGCGTTTCTTTCAGCTTGAATTGCTCTCTTTTCCTTTTCTTTTGAAATATAAGACTGCGTATTAATTAGATCCCGGGTTGCCGGATATTGATGTTTTTTATTAGAAAAATCATCCTGCATCTGTTTCAGACGCTGTTGGATTTCGATTGAGCTGTCATATCTGTTGAAAATACCATCAACTTCCCGTTGAAAATTTAATTCCAGTTCCAGAAATTCATTCAGAATTCTATTTCCAGGGATATCCAACCCCAGCTCAAAAAAAACCGCTTCAAACCAGTTAATCAACTTCATATTATTGAATAAATCAGTTTTCTGATACCAGTATGAATATCGCATCACATCATGCAGCGCGCCCCGAAAAACCACAAATTCAAGCTCAAGAAGATCCTGAAACACCCATTCCCGATCATAGAAACAGATTTCTTCACCTTCCGTGATAATCAAGTTGTTTGGAATACAATCAAGATAGGAGCCCGGCAAAAAATTCTTTTCCTCACCTGAAGCAGTATCATTTTCCTTAATGATTTGGTTTTTCAGAAACCGGATCCAGGGTTTGAGATACGCAACGTATTGTTGAAACGGGTTCCCGCCAAAAAGATTTTTCAACCAGAGCAGATTATATGGGTTTCCGTTTAGATAGACTGATTCACCAATCTGGTGTTTGACAGTTACTTCTTTCAGCACCGGGTTCAGCGCTTCATCCAAATTATAGACCCTGTCTTTTTTTACGGTTATCTTGCCATCTATTAAACAGAAGGTATTTTCTGTTAAAAACTGTTTTTTCCGGTGGCCGCAATAGGACTTGATCAGCCATGGGGATGCAACATCATTTATTGTGCGAGGTCCTTTGAAGGCGAATACCAAAAATGAGTTCGCTAAATCTGCAAGCAACTGGTTCTGATCCAACACCGGCCAAACCAGGTTCTCCACCAGAAATTTTTCTGCCTGATCAAGATAATCCCTGTCTGAATACTGTCCGACAATGTTGCCAACAGCTAATTTGCTACTCTGGAGAGCCTCCTGGCGGACCAGTAACTGGGGCAGTTTATAGTCGGGGAAAGGATAGATAAATTCAATATTATTAAAACCGGCTGACATTATTCTGGCTTCAAGATCTTTTTTTCCAAAGGTAATTGCTGTATTCTGGTTATATAAATTATTGATCCCGGCAAAAAGCTCTCCAAGATGATCTTCTCTGCAACCATTAAAATATTTCAATCCCAGCTGATTTTCTATCGCCAGAATCATTACACCATTGTCATCCAACAGGTCAAAGGCTCTTGTCAAAGCATCACCGACGGGATTGTCACCGCCAAAAAATCTTGGTGAGTATTCCAGCACGCCTATCATGCTTAGACAGTCAAAACGGATATCTGATTCAAAATTCTGAAAATTGTCACAAATAACATGTACATTACTTAAATCCCGGCATCGTTCTGCCGTAATAGAGGCTCTTCGATAACTCCCCTCCAATGCATAGACCTGATTTCCCAGTTCTCCAAAAAAACGCGTAATCGCTCCACAACCCGGGCCGATCTCCAGAATTTTCGGAAAAGATTTTAATGAAAAGGGGGCTAATAGATTAACCCGGGTGGGAGAGAAATGGTATTCACTCGCCCAATTCCAGATCTTCCCCCTCAGTTCATCCGAAGCCACGGACAAGTCTTTTGTACTCTTTAAGATCGAGAAGATCTTTTCTTCTATCTCGTCACCGTCGGTGTATTCAAATTCACTCTTCTGCTTAGGGACGACTATATTATTCCTGTCTAATTTATATTTATTTGTTATCATGAATCTTATTCTTCCGTTGACCGCAGTTATAAAGACGCGATCGGGAACCCCCCTGTTTCCGGGAATTGGAAAATTTGATCAGGATCTTAAACAAAAAGCAGCCTGCCTTTCGCTTCTGTTGACATCTAACAACCGGAAAGGCAGGCTGCTTCGTTTACGTTGGATAACTGCCTTCAGACCCTCAATGACTGACCCCAAGGACAGCAAAGAAAGAGAATTGATCATTCTCCATCTAAGCCGGGCACTGCTTTCTTAGTCTTTATATCACTTCTGCAATATTCATATTCAGATCAACAATACCATATCTGGCGCTTTCATTAAATATTTTTATATGAATCAGATCATAACGTCTATCCAGGGCCGGAGTCTCACCGTTCAGGTACTCAGCCACACCAATACTGATAAAATATTCACCGCTTATCAGGCTGACCGGTAACTGAAATTTTACAATTGAGATATTTCCCGTGTTCCTGGATCGGACGGATATTTTCTCGAACATTGAATTGCTCCCAAACACTTCAACACCGTCCAGTGTTTTCAGTGTAAACCCATAGATGGGGTTTCTGACCGGTTCATAGAACAGATATTTAACATAAACCAATACTGACGCATGGGCGTCAATTTGAAGCGGGTTTTCCTTTTCGTTTGCCATAACCAGAAAATCGATTATCTGGGCTTTTTTATTACCATACCTATGCTCATTTGGATTGTAGGTAGGGTTATGACGGCACTGATCACTGCTTACATCCCTGCCTGCAAAAACTCGAATATCAGGGTCTGTTCTTGCGATCTGCTCAGGAACCTCCATAGCAGACGCTGGTACTTTTTTTGATTTGGCAATGTTTTCACTTGGTTTTTTCACGTCGTTAACGCCAAGCATCAGTTCCAGGTAACAATTGATCACATTATTCGGATCGCCATCCATCACCACCTGACCCTGATTCAGCAATAACGCCCGATCACAGTGCTTGGCAATCAGGTCAGTACTATGAGTGACGAATATGATTGTTTTTCCCTGGTCCTTAAACTCACGGAATTTCCGGTAACATTTATTTTGGAACTTGATATCTCCGACAGCCAAAGCCTCGTCAATAATCAGGATATCGGGATCAACGTGAATCGCCGCTGAAAAGGCAAGTCTGACATACATCCCTGAGGAATACAGCTTAACCGGTTGATTTATAAACTCGCCAATGGCAGCAAATTCTTCGATCAGGGGAATTCTCTGCTGGATATCTTTCCTGGAAAGCCCCATCATACTGCCGCTTAGATAAAGGTTTTCCCGCCCTGACAATTCAGCATCAAATCCAGTTCCCAATTCCAGAAGTGCCGATATTCTCCCTTTAACGTCGACACAGCCTGATGTTGGTGACATTACCCGGGTTATGATCTGCAGCAATGTAGACTTTCCGGAACCATTCTGTCCGATAATGCCCAATGTCTCACCTTCTCTGATAGAAAACGTAATATCTTTTAGGGCCCAGAATTCATGGTGGTACTTTCTTCTAAAGGGATGAAGCCATTCCTTAATCCTGTCCTTAGGTGCAGAATATAATTTAAAGCTTTTTGATAGATTTGAAACGGTAACGGCTTTCATCATAAATTATCGACCAGGTCCTTTTTTACTTTTTTAAAAAACCAGCCCCCTGTAAGCATCGTCAATAATGTAACCCCCCAGAAATAGAAAGAGAGTTCAGGAAAGTGCCAAAAGGGTTGACTATAGAGAAAAGAGTTCCGAAAGCCCTCTGTCAGATAATAAACGGGATTGAGTTTCCAAAACATATGGAGCTTAACCGGAAACATCTCAAGACGATAAAAAATGGGCGTGGCCCAGAAGAGGGTTTGAAGTATCACGTTCAATATCTGGCTCATATCCCTGATCAGGACGGAAGCCGCGGAAAAAAACCACCCGACTCCCAAAGATAAGAGCGAAATTGCAGCAAGATAATAAACCGCCTGAAAGGAAAAAAATGAAAACTGAATATTCTGAAACCACATCACAATACACAGTAAAACAATCAGGATCAGGCTATTTATCAGACTGGACAGAACTGAAATCAAGGGAAGAATCTGGGATGGAAAATCAGTTTTTTTTATCAGGTTTCTATTCCTCAAAAGAGCCCCGCTGCTGGACATCAATGCTTCAGAAAAACTCTGCCAGGCAACAAAAGCACAGAAGAACCAGGACAGGAAAGGAATATTATTTGGGGGCGGGACTTTAAAACCTACGGAAAAAACAACCCAATAGATAAAAACCAGCACAATAGGGTGGATAATACTCCAGGCACCCCCCAACACCGATCCGGCATATTTGGCACGGATTTCCTGAACCGCCATGATCCAGATCGTGTACCGATATCGATAGATGATTTTTAGAAATGATATCAGCGTTTTTACCATGGATTCAGACCCTTGTTTCTCAGTTGTCCTGAAGAATTTCCGACGTTTTTGAAAAATTTGAGGAACAAAAATACTAGGGGGAAAAAAAAGGTTAAACCAAGCGTTCTCAGCAGACCGTTTGTTCTGGGGAGCCGCCTGGTTTTTAACGCAACATAAAGAGCGCCAATCCACTGATGATTGATCAGTCTCTCATAAAAAGCGATATACTTTTTCAATGACGGCTGATCCAAATTATGCTCTTTCAGTCTCTGCTCAAATGTACAGATTGAAATCAACAAATCATGATAAGACTGATATTTTCTTTCCTTGAAATCCGGGTAGGTAACGCACCCCTCATATCTCCGATCCCGTCTTTGTCTGGGCGTTATTGAAGCACCAATCGTGTTATTCGAATGCTGTCTGTATAACACAAGCGGCTCGGAAACAGGAACAACCTTCCCTGTTTTAGCGGCAAAAAAAGATAACCAGTGATCATGCATGGTTGCCTGTCCCGGAATTGGCAGGGCTATATCCAGCAGTCTTTTTTTGAATGCCATGGTACAACCAGTGACCATTGTTTTAATGGCAATGATCTCTGCCTGATTGGCTTCTGAGGGGTTGATTTCCTGGCTGTTCCAAAAATCGATACCCAGCGACTGGCCGTTTTTATCTACAAGTAATAGATTGGAAAAACTCATCACAACATCTTCGGGTAGAAGAGCCCTTAGCTGTGTCGCCATTTTTTCCGGCAGCCAGATATCGTCCTGATCCGCCAGAAAATAGATGTCTGAGCCGATTTCAGCTAATGCATCGCTAATATTTTTTTTAACTCCTTTTTGGCATATATTCCGATGTAGATAAATTCTCTTATCTTGTGCTGCCAGATCCGCGACAATTCGGACAGTTTCATCTGTCGACGAGTCATCATAGATATGAAGGGAAAAATCTCTGAACGATTGACCTGAAATGGAGCTTACCTGCTCTTGTATATATTTTTCCCCATTATATGTGGGCATGATCACTGTAACACGCTTTCGAAAGGAATCCATATTACTTTTTTTCTTTAAATCCCTCAAAAACACCTTTCAGTAATGAAACAACCAGATTCACCTCACCAAACAGAATCCACTGTATGACTTTAAACAATCTGCTGGGAAGAAAGAAGATATAAAACCGAAATAAATGTAATCCCTTGAAATGTTTCCTCATAAACAATATCCTGTTTCTAGACGAGTAATAGACAGACAGGGGTTTTTCGTCACCCCCAGTCGATGAACCCACTCGATGAAACAGTTCCGCCCTCGGCACAAAAAAAAGCTTATACCCCTGCTTTATTGACCGATAGCAAAGATCAACATCTTCAAGATAAAGAAAATAATCTTCGTCCATCCCATTGAGCTGTTTATACACATCAGGATGGCAAAGCAGACAACATCCGGTGATGAAACCTGTTTCTACAGTGACACCATAATGTGGCAATGTATTGAAATGCTCACCCATACCGCGTCTGAGATTCAGATTCCCCCCTGCATACCAGACTGTTTTGTCTGGCCAGGTATGAATCAGACACCCTGCAAATCCAAAATCCTGTCTCTCAGTTATTGATCCAAGTCCAGACAGGAAGTCCCCCAAAAATCGTTTGGGAATAATGGTATCGTTATTGAGCAGCAGCAAATAATCCGGATTACCGCTTGCCGCCAGTTTGGCCCCCAGGTTCATTCCCCCCGCATAACCCAGGTTCACGGGAGATGAATGCCAATAGACATGCCTGTCAAACAACAAGTCAATCCGATTGCCTCCCAAATAACCAAAATGAAGGCCTCTTTCAGAACAACTCCTTTTAAACATGCACGGGTCGGACTTTTCAGACCCATTATCAATAATGATGATATTAAAATCCGGATATTCGGACGAGAGTAAGGATTCAACACATTCCCAGGTCGTCTGGATTTGATGATAATGAACCAGAATGATCGAAATATATTCCTTTTTATAAGTCATCAGACAAAATCACAAACAAGATACCCTGCACTGAGATGAATCATTGTTATCATCATCAACAAAGAGATCAAAGATCCGCGGGGGATACGCATTTACCAATGGAGCCCTTGGCGCATTGCGTTCCATCAACCCAGGTGGCACCCACAAAACTGGCACGCTCCATTTTTGTGCGATGAAGTTTTGCATTTCTTAAATTGGTTTTCGAAAAATTCAATCCTGAAAGATCAAGACCGGACAGATCTGCCTCTTCGAAATTTGCACCAGATACAGTTGACCCAAAAAACTGAAGAAATGGGATATTTGAATTTCTGGAAAAATCAGATTTTGAGAAATTCACATCGGTGAGGTTCGTATAGCTGAATCTCACCCATTTTAAATTAAGACCAGAGAGATTGGCCTTTGAAAGATTGGCGTGTGTGAATATCATCCATGTAAACCCGGCACCTCTAAAGTCGGCCTCGGCGAGATTAGACCCGGTAAAATTGACGCCTGAAAGATCTGTTTCTGAGAGATTGGCCCCGGAAAAATTCATGTTAGCTAAATCTTGACCACCAAGATTCACTTTGGAAAGATTCGATCGCACGAATGTCGCACCACTGAGATCAAATCCACTCAGATCCATGCCAGAGAGATCAACATCGGTCAGATTGGTATGGAAAAACATCTTTTTGTTCAATATTCTATTTTTTAATTGCAGCCCCTTAGACCCTGCCAGACTCCCCTCCATTAAAAAGGGGTCATCGTAGTTAAAGCGAGCTCCGGTCAAGTCAGCACCGGTAAAATTCACACTTGAAAGGGATGAGCTCTCAAGCTTTGCAAACGAAAGATCGGAGTGAGAGAAATCGACGCCTTTGATCTCACACTGATTGAAATTCAAATTTCTGAGGGTCGCTGCTGACAGGTTCACATTTATTAACACTGTTTTGAATAATGTAACCTCGTCAAGTTTAATCCCTTTCAAATTTGCATGGGTCAGATTGGTTGCTGACAGATCCGATCCCGATAAATCTGCACCTCTTAAATCCGAATACCCAAGATCTGCATGTGATAAATTTGAATTCGAAAGATCCGCCCTTTTTAGACGGGTTCCGACTAGATTGGAATGGGACAGGTCGCTGCCAGAAAGATCTGCACCGGATAGATCCGATTCTCTGAAATTACTATTTTTTAAATCAGTTTTTGCTGCTTTAACCCCTGTGAGATTGCATTTGATACAGAGTCTGTTTTTTCCCAGATCCGGATGCGGGTCATCGCATCCCAATAAAAAAGCGAGTATCAATAGCAAAAAACAGCGGAAATACCCGGCAAGGCTTTTATTAATAAGTGTTTGTCCCTTATTTGACCCCATCACCGGTAAACCCTGCAGTTGTTAATGGGGTCATCATTAACGATTCGTTTTAATTTCTCACCACTCATTCCCTTTAAATTGTAATATCGGTCAGTGAGTGCCAGGTCACTCTGCCAATGGCCGGTTTCACTGGCGACCCAGCTGGGCGAAAACCCCTTAAGATTAATAATGCAACGATACCCCTGATGGTTGTTTTTTTGATCCATCAACTCAATATCTTCTTTATTTCTTCTTGAAAGTTCTCGAAAACGAATCGTCGGCTGGTTGAAGACACCAGAAAATACTGAACTCGTCATCGAATCTGAAATGATGTATTTTCTTTGCTTACTCAACGTTTCGTTGATCATCTCCCGCCATGGCCCCCACCAGGGCTTACCATCCAGGAGGATGAAATCCAGTTTTCCAAAAAATGGTGGAGATCTAACCCCGCCAATCAGGATAAGTAAACAGACACATCCTGCAAAATAGGTCCATTTTAATGATGTCAATCCAGAGCTTGATTTTGGATCGAACCTGGCCGGTTTGATAAGTGCGGGGTAGAGACGTTCTCCGAGACGATATAAGAAATAGGCAATGAACAGCCAGTACATAGAGGCATAAGATACTCGCCAATAAACCACCGGTTTCACATTGTAAAGCCAAACGACATGAAACAACGGCAGAAAATAGATAAAAAATGGTACCAGGGCCAGCAGAATGATTCGATTTGTATTTCTCTTCTGAATATTACTTCCTTTAAATAACATAGAAAACGGGAACAATATAAGCGGTGCAAAGCCAACCATTCCCAGTGTATCATGAATTCTATTTCCCCAGACTTTCCCACTAATGTGCAGTCCATGCCAGAAATAAACAGAATTTTGATTGGCCGACCAGAAATTATTTATTGAAATCTTCCCAATAAAAGAATTAAACAGCACAAACTGAGGCAATACAAATAAAACGGCAAACAAGGCAATACAGTAACTAATTTTGATCTTTAACCGTCTCTTTGTTTGGTTCGGTTGGCCCTGATTGTCGATCCAATCCCAAACTGAACAATGAACAGTCCAGAATAACCAGACAGACAGGAATATTACCAGAAATACCGCTTCCTGCTCATGATTGGCCCAGAGAACCGGCAGGATCACAATGGCTGCAATCAACCCTGAAAGAATTTCTTTCCGTCGGGTTTTAAAAAAATATTTTGCTGTCCAGAGCCAGCAAATCGTCAGGGAGCTGAAACTGGGGGAAAAACTGTAATAACTGAAATAGCTGAAACGGTTGGTTCCGAAAAACAAAAAGGCAATCATACCACCTGCAAATGCCCAGCGATCTGGCAATCCGGCCGATCTTCCCACGATTACGATAGTTACCAGCATTAACCCCCAGTAAACGCCATGCAGGGCATTTATCGTTCTGAGTGTCTTTTCAGGATTAGCTTCGAAGTAGCGCGGGCATAAGAAGACACCTGACATATTGTAGTGAAAAAATCCCCTGTTGGTTTTCGAGATGCTGTCAGTATTTTTTTGGCAAACCGCATAGGTCCTTTGCAAATGTTCAATTGGATCGGCAGGCGGTTCCAGAAAAGGTCCGGTAAAATATCCGAGACAGAAAAACGTCATGAAAATCAATATTGTACTGACCACATGATCTCTTGCAAAATAAGCTATTGTGAACAGTATGGCTGCCCAGGCGAATAATCCCAGCAGATAATTAGGGATAATGAAAAAATCACTCAGGGGGATAATCCAGTTCACGGCAAGGATCCCCACTAAACTCCAGAGAATTGGAATAATAAATCTGAAGTTACTCAATTTCATACGGAAGAGTTTAACCCAGTTATCAATAGTAATAAGTTAAAAGGTGCCGGGAGGTTTCAATTCAAGGTGGGTGGTGTCAGGGAAGTAAATCAGACAGAGGGGAGGGGATTGTATAATAGATGCCAGGTTTGCAGAACCGAAATATTTAATTTGCAGAATGTTTTTCAATTAATAGCTTCCTCGTATATCGGAAAACCGCTTCAAAAACAAGGTTAATCGCCTTAAATTTTAGGTCTGAATCCAGATTTAAATACCCGATTTCAAAAAATATGTCCATTTTAACATTTTCTTTTTCCAAGACAAGCTTTTTACAGGATACTTTTAATTTATCATCCAAACAGAAAGTTCTGCAAAAATTTTCACCACCAATCTGGACACTGATCTGCTGCGCCTGCATCAGTTCAGCCCAGATAGCCAATACAAAAATAATCTCTTCTACCTCGGAGGCTGCCCTGAAAAAAACATCAATATTTTCGGAGAATTCAATTGAAAAGGAGCGGTCCCTCTTAATGGTATCCCGATTTTTGTAAACCATGCGAGGCTTTGATACTTCCTCGTAACCTGCATATAAAATGAGCAACCAGGCACAGGCAAAAAAGCTGACAAATCCAACCCTGTTATCAATCAGCCTTTCAATTACAGATATAAAAACAGCCAGAAATATTAAAGAAACTCCATGAAGTCTGCGCACGGATTGTTGATGTGTCAGACCTTTTTCAATAATCCGATGGTGAATATGGTTCTTATCCGGTGAAAAGGGTGGCAGCCCTCTCATGGTTCTGCGAATAATGGAAAACAGGGTATCCGTGATAGGAAGCCCCAGGAGAATGATCGGAGCCAAACTCCAGTTATCAGTGGACAAACGGACCTGCAGCATCGGTAACACGGCCAGCATATAACCAAGAAAGTGACTGCCGCCGTCTCCCATGAACACTCTGGCCGGATGAGAATTATGAACCAGGAAGCCGCTAATGGCACTTATTAATATTAAGCTGATACTTAGAAACACCATATCATAACTGCGCCACGACAAGAAAGATATCCCAGCCAAAGCGATAATCGCGACGCCCCCAGCCAGCGTATCCAGGCCATCAATCAGGTTGACCGCATTTATAACTCCCACGATCCACAAAACCGCAAATACGATTCCCACTGCCCCCAAATTGAAAGAGCCCCAGAAAGGAATCTCAATCTGGTGAATTGGCAGGATTGTCAGAGCGGTAATCGTGGCAATGAGGATCTGCGTAACCAACTTATAACGGGCTCTTAAAAATATTGTATCATCAACCAGGCCCAGCAAAAAGGTCGCTATGCTTAAGGGAGCCAACCAATATAACAGCTTGAACCGGTCCCCAATCAAGTAATGGTGGGTGACCAGTTCAGGTTTAACCAGAAATAAAATCACCAGGGTGCCCCAAAACCCGGACACAATCCCAATTCCACCAAATCTGGGGATCACTTCATCATGCATCTGACGAAAACCCGATCCTCTTTTTCCTTTTTGCCGTCGGGATTTAAATACCTTAATAAGGAAATAGCAAAGCGTCGTTGAAAATAAAAAAGCCAGGATTGAGGCTATCAGAAGGGATGTGTAGTATTGCATGATTTAAAACTTATGTAACTTTTTGGTTCAAACCAGGGACGGTAGGTTTTCCGGGCCTTTGTATCAACTGGAGTATTTTGAACAAATACTTGCTGTATATCTTCAGATAATTGGTCTTAATCCCATTTTCCCTGCAGGCTCTCAGGATCTCAAGGTTCAGAATACATGTACTTTTAAATCCTTTTGTGCTGACACCACCCGTTCTCATTTTTACCAAGATCTTCGGCAGATAGGCAAATGATATCTTGTGTTTCCAGAGAAAACGGGCCAGAAGTTCAAAGTCTGCCGAAATCTGATAATCGGTTTTAAAATTTCCAAATCGGGTATAGCACTCTTTTTTTATAAAACAGGTGGGATGGGCCGGCTGATGCCCAAAAGCGAAGTGCTTGAGCCTGAAGTTTTTTGAACAATAATACCTGACGATCTTGTTTTTGTCCCGATGATCGACATACACCAGATCAGCGAAAACACAATCCGTCTCACTTTCATGAAATGTGTGCACAATACTGGAAACAGCATCAGAATCTCCATAGAAATCATCTGAGTTCAGGATGCCGATGATTTCTCCAGAGGCGGCGTCAATGCCTTTGTTCATGGCATCATATATTCCATCATCCTGTTCACTGATTACCTCCGCGATGCGATCCTTGTATTGATTGACGATATCCAGCGTACCATCCGTTGACCCGCCGTCTATTATAATATATTCCAGGTATGGATAATCCTGGGAAAGCACCGATTCAATGGTATCCTGGATTGTAGCAGCGGAATTATAACATACCGTTAACACAGAACAATTCATAGGCTTTCTTATGGATCAGCCCCGCAATTAAGGGTAATGAGGCCAAAAGAGGTTAAAATACGTTCCAGTTTTGTACAGGTGATACATTCACCTATTGATCCCTCCTGACAAATTTGCCCATCTATCCATTTCGCTTGCACCAGAATCACATCTCGCAAATCGGCTTTTTCTATGTTGGCACTTCTTAGATCAGCCCCTGATAAATCGGCTCCAACCAATACAGCTCTCCTCAAATCGGCATCAACCAGAGAAACTCCAGACAGGTTCGCTCGTGCCAATTCTGCTCCCTTAAAATTGACATCTCTTAAATCGGCCATTGATAAGTCGCTATTTTTAAGATTTTCCCCGGTTAAATTCATGGCTCGGAGTTGACAATTCCTGCAATTTTTCGAACTCCGCAATTTCTCAATGTCACTTAACCTTTGAAAGTCACACTGCCCAACAGACTTATCGAAGCATTTATAACCATTTATCCAGGTTGCACCAAAGAATTGAGTGTTATCCATACTGGAATTGTTAAGATTCGCTCCCTCTAAGTTTGAATATGTTAAATTAGCCTGATTCAGGTTTGAATTTGCCAGATTGGATTTCTGGAGGTTGGCTCCCTTGAGGTTTGAACCTATCAAAGAGCTATTTGCGAGATCTTTCCCGGACAAATTGGCGTTTTCTAACATACAGTGATGACAAATTCTGGTTGTCAGATATTGCTCCAGATCCTTTTTCCGGAAGTAACGGCAATTTCCAATGGAATCTTCATAACATGCATGACCATTTATCCAGATCGCATCCGTTAAATCAGCCCCATCAAAATTTACATCTTTTATGTCTGCTTCATAAAGATTTACTCCCCGAAGATTTGCCTGAGAGAAATCAACACTCTGTAGCAAAGCACCTTTTAGGTTAGATCCATTCAAATTTGCGTTCTTAAATTCAATATTGTTAACAACCTTTAACCGACGAAAATTAACAAATGAAAGGTCACAGTTTTCACATACCTTTGACTGTATCAATCGATCTAAATCTGCTTTTTGATACGCAAAAATAGATCCATTGAGCAAAATAATGGAAAACGCTGCTAACATGCAACGTAAATTTATTTTCAACCTCATTTAAAATAACCCGAAAGACACCTGTTGGAGCAGTATATTATAGAAAACCGTCTGTCCATTTTTGATTAGAAACTTTTCGTTTTAAAAAGCGGTTATTCAAACATAAATATAATACTACAAACGTTACACTCCAGATAAGTTTCTTCATATATCGGGATTACTAAAACATAAATGTTAGAAATTCATATAGATAAATGGTTGTCCGAAGCCACCAAATAAAGAGATTATGCAAATCATCAATGACAACGTTATTAACCTTAATATGGGAATTTTGTTAACTTTCAATCTGATTGTTGGATTTAAACTGATTATTTCAATAAAGAATAGAAAAAGAATCATTATCACTCCCTTTACAAAAACCAGTTTATAGGGTACCGAGCTGAAACTCAGATCTTGGAAATCCAGCATTTTACTTAAAAATACGAATGCCGCTTCAATACTAGTACTTCTAAAAAATACCCAGGCCAGACTGGTACAAATAAATACAAATATAATCGAAACAAAATTCTTAATCAATTTTGGTATTCTTATCCTATCGAGGAGAGGATCAACTACTTGTGTCACCATGCGCTGCAAAATCAAAAATACGCTATGAAGCCCACCCCAAATCACAAAGGTCCAGTTAGCACCATGCCATAATCCACATAATAGCATCGTAATCATCAGGTTGCGGAATGTCATGATAATACCGGCTCTGTTACCACCCAAAAGGATATAGATATAATCCCGGAACCAAGTGGATAAAGTAATGTGCCATCGTCTCCAGAAATCACTGAAACTGTTTGCAAAATAGGGAAGATTAAAATTCTCAGGCAACTTGAATCCCATCATACGTGCAATACCGATAGCCATGTCGGAATAGCCGGAAAAATCACAATATATCTGAACAGTGAAGAAAAAAGTTGCTAATATAAGAGTCAGAGAATTATGACCGGTCGGTGTATCAAATACTCTATCCACAAATGGAATTAGATTATCAGCAACTGCCACTTTTTTAACCAGACCCCAGACAGCTTTATGCAGGCCTTGGTAGAAATTGTCCCAATCATAAGGTTTGTCAAAACTCAACTGGGGCAGAAACTCACGAGCTCTGATAATCGGCCCTGCTAATAACTTCGGGAAAAAAGCAATAAAAAGTGCATACTTGAGAAAACTGTGTTCAACCTCTATCCTATTTTGAAAAAGATCAATTGTGTAACTGAGGTTTTGAAAAGTATAAAACGAAATCCCTAAAGGCAAGATTATATTGAGAGTGTATGGCGAAACACTGAGACCTGTTAAGTTAAGAAGTACACTAAATGAAGCAATAAAAAAATTTAGATATTTAAAAACACCAAGAAGTCCCAAATTTACAGCAATACTAGAAACAAGCAGTTTCTTTTTCACCAGATTGTCACTGGATCGGCTCAAACGAAGTCCGACATAATACTCAAAATATGTTGAGAATACAATCAACAGAAGAAATCGCCAATCCCACCAAGCATAAAATACATAGCTTGCGATCAAGCAGATAATTACCTTGAAAGAATTATTACAAAAAAGGAAAAGAGAAAAAAAAATGATAAAAAATGCAAGAAATGTAAAACTATTAAAGATCATCTGCAAAAGTATTCAAATTGTTTCTGATCCAAAAATATGTGGCGTAGCAGAGAAAAATATGTGGACATGATTCTGGTTTACGAACCTAACGCAGTATCTGTATTTCAAAATATTCACAGGTTTGTCGCGCAACTTAGCAGATCCGTAAATCATTTTCACCAGTGAGTAACTCATATCAATTTTTTGTGACTTCCAGTTTTCGACAATCAGGAGCAATAAGTACCATCTTTAAGGGGTTTAGGAAAATGCCCCTTTGAGGGGTCATATTAACATGCCACCGGTTCAACAGGCTGTAATTTTAATCAATTTATATTAATTTAAGTCGACTTCCTTCGTCTAACAACTATAGGATTTAGGGGATCTTTTTTAAGTTTCATAGCCGGTTTCTCAATGAAAAACCATGAAAGGATGGCAAATACTAAAGTAGAAACAACCGCCTGGAAAATATTGAAAATTGATGAAGTATGTCTATAGAAAAGTAAAAAATTTACTATTGGCATGTGGTAAATATAAATACCATATGAAATATCATTACTTTTTAAAAGACTACCACCAAGAGTGTTATGAGAGTAAGCAAATGAGAATATTGTTATAGAAAGAATAAGATAAAGTATTGGATTGAGGCTGTTACCAGAATCCCACCCAAGGTGATAAACTGAATAATAGGAAATAAGCAGATATATTGGGAATATCAACAAAAATTTATCAGACAATATGAGGTGCATTTTGTTGAAGTTTCGCTGGAAAAAAGCCCCGATAAAGAACATGTATAACCATGGAATAAAAGACACTCCCCAAAGTTTATATAAAAGATACTCGCCGTATTTTCCTATCAACAAGAAATATATAATATGTAGAGTCATGAAAAACAATATGATAACCAGTATTATCTTGTTTTTGGATTTGGCCAAATTGAAAATCCAATAATAAAGTGGAACCAACGTATAGAACTGCAATTCAACGGCAACCGTCCAGAGACTCCCATTTAATACTCCCGTTCCATATCCTCTCATAAAATCTGGATTATAGAACTGAACAAAACTAATCTGTGCTAATATCCAAACCAACAATTTACTAAAACCAACATCAATGTTGGAAAAATATTTTGTCACCCATACACTTCCAACAGACAAAAATACACACACAATTAGTGCTGGATATATCCGTAATAATCTATTTCGAATATATCCAGAAATAATTGGATTTCTTTCAAAAGATTTAGTTATTAAAAAACCACTAACAAAAAAGAATATTGGTACACCTGGAAATAGATCCAAATATTTAATAATCGTCAGAGAATCTGTATTTATATTTAAGTGAACGAAAGCGTGATGCACAGTTACTTGCAACGCAGCAAACAATCTAACGAGGTTAAAGTTATTGCTTCTAAATAAGTCTAAACGCATCAGAGGGTCCTTAATCTGTTTCTAATATTTAATCTCATGTTTTTAAGTTTCCTAAACTGGCGTATTTAGATCATCAACTGCTTCGGACAAATATTTTACCATACTTTCTTACTGGATGTGTTTGAGTCCGTTAGATCAAGTTCTTACATAAGTTACGCCCTCTAAGCCCCACTCTAATCGCTCTTTTTCTGTTCCTGCCCAGCGTTGTTGTCCCTTGCCATTATCGGAGTGACTATATTTTAATAGGCCTCAAACTACCTCTAGAAATATCTTCTTTTATGGCGCCCGCGCCACTCAATGAAAGCAAATTTTGTTTAAATGATAGGCCTAGCATAGTGTGTTCAATTTACGTTAAAACTGAAAAGACCGTCTGCAATCATTTGATCCACCAAAATGACACTCCCCTTCTTATTTAAATGTAGGCCGTCTGCAAACGCTGTCGGATCTCTTACTGAATTTGAGTAATCCCATACCAATGTACCGGTTCGTCTCTCAACTACTGATATAAACTCATCGATATCAGGATTCCTTTTGTTGTTTGGGAAAATAGGTCCTAATACCAACCGAATGGATATGTTTTCAGCATTTGCTAGTGCTATAATCCTTTTAATTATAGTAAAATTCTCTTTTATAATAGAACCTGGAGAATACCCTGTACTTTTCTGTAACTGCAGAATTTGCTCCTGAGAAAGTTGCCCATTATTAATCCATGTTTGATCTGATTGAAATAAGTAATACAATGTTCTAAAAAATAAAATATTGTTAAAGCAGTACAGATTTGAAAGTTTACATTTAAAATTAGCCAAACGATCCGTTTTTTCCACAAAATAGGTAAGAGCTTCAGAAAAAGAATCATATGGTTTTAACGTATTTACATAAGAATAACTTGATGGGAGTTCAATATTACTAATTTCTAAAATAATTGCTTTAGGGAGTTGATTGTGCATCAGATAGTCGCCAATTATTTCTTCTTCAATAACCGGTGGAAGTGCATTAAAGCTTAAATTAATCGCATTATGTCCTGTTTTTTTTTGTATTTCAGGAGTATAAAACGTATTCACTCCTCTTGAACTCCCCAAAATAATAATCGATTCCGGTTGATTCCCCCTATATAACAATGAGTATCTAAAGTTAGAATTTTTTAAAATTTGATGTAGTATCACACCTCCTAGCCTATCAAATATAAATAATACAACAACAAAAATAATAACCCAGAATACTTGTCTTCGTATCAAAAATGGCTTCATTTCAATAGCATTATATATCTATAATATTAGCATGCAGTAATATTTAATACACTTTTCACTCATCTGCATTAAATTTTTCCATTACAAGCATCTGTTGCGTCAGAAATATAGACCAAATGATCTTCTCATTTATTAGTCTGCTGTATCGCCTTGAAATAGCCAATACTTCCTTTTTCCTGATTGGTCTCTCATCGTGAAAAATCCACATCCCTGCAACTTCGGAAAGAAAGCGCGTGATCTTATATAGAATCGTTGGCGTTGGATAGCTTATAATGGCAATACCACCTGGTTTGAGAATACTAAAATGGGATTTTATCGCTTTAATGGTATCTTGAGAACCGAAGTGCTCAATAAGACCAACACTAAATACAAGATCAAATTGCAAATTAAATTGCAAACTTAAAACATCTGCTTCGACTAACGTTAGATTTTGATTTTTTATCCGCTCTTTAGTTTTATTCAATCCAAGTTGGTTATTGTCAAATATGTAGTACTCTTCAGGTAAGATCTCTTCTTGAACATCCTTATAAAAACAACTATTGGCTCCACCTAACTCAGCAATTTTCAATTTTGTGTTTTTATTTGTATACTTTTTTATATTTCTAATTAGGATGCGAGTCGAAATTCTACGTGTATAAGCTGCTGCAACATAAGGCTTGCTATAGTAATCATCCCAATTAGTGAATTTTGTCATTTATACTTTTTGTGAAAATAAATTCTCGTTGAATCGAAAAATTGGCAATATAGAGCAAGGAGTCAGATAGTAATTTGGCAAGTATAATTGGCGTTGACAAAGTGTTTGATAGATAATGAATCATGGCAGAAGAAAGCAAACCGGAAACAATAACAAGAAGTAGATACTTAGGAAATGACTTCCTTGATTTTTCTTTAGAGAAAAATACTACCTTTTTCAAAAGAAAGAAATTTATAAAAAGAGCGATAGCTCGCCCACAGTATACAGCTGTGGTAATACTTTCCGTCAGGCTAAAGGCCACAATGAAAAAGATATAATCAACAACTGCTGTAATTACTGACGCAAAGAAATATCTGAGTAATGTAAAATAAATTCGTATTGAATCAATAACTGGATTAAAATGAGAATCTGAGTTTTCATCTATATATATGGTTTTGATGGAAACTTCTCGGATTCTAATATTCTCTCTTTTGCAAACAAGGATCATTTCCATTTCAAATTCATATCTATTATATGGTATTGAAATAAGCACATCTATCAGTATATACGGAATGCCACGTAAACCTGTTTGAGTATCGTTTATGCGAAGGCCGGTAACAATCCTCATCACATATTTCGTCACCAGGTTTCCAAATTTGCTCCTTAAAGGAACATCATTTCCAAACTTCCTCATCCCAAGAACTAAAGAAGAATCATCTTCCGCAATAAATTCTGCAATTCTAATGATATCCTCCACACTGTGTTGTCCGTCGGCGTCAGCTGTAACAATCCTTTTACACTGGACAAAATTATTTTGAATATATCGAAATCCAGTTTTTAGTGCTGCTCCTTTGCCTTGATTAATTTGATGCGTTATAACAACAACATTTTCAATGCCCTGAATAGAGGAAAATATTTTATCTGAGTCAACACTGCTGCCATCATTTACAACCAAAATGGGGAGGTTTGCTCTTTTGTTTAGATCCTGGATGAGTTGAATTAATTTTCCCCCTGGTGAATATGCCGGTATTAAAACAACAACAGAGCAATCGGTTTCCTTCTGAATTAGACATGGTCTATTAGTACTCATATTGTCTCCCATTCCAGTTTGCCGTAGGCAATCATATCGTCTCTCACATACTGCAATTTTTTAAGATAATAAAGAAGACGGTGGCAAATCTTTTATCAAATCAAAACAACAGATCATATTTTCGGGAGTACGAGGATTAAGTATTATGGTTTGGTTTCATCTGTTTTAGTATTCTTTCGAAATATTTCAGACCAATATTTATACCTACTCCGGATGCAAGACCAATAAAAGGAAAACTTGGAAACAGGTTCCTGATATCATAAGAAAAATACAAGCACCAAATTAAAATAGAGGGAATTGTAACAAAAAATAGAATCCATCGATAAGACGAACTCATCACATTTAATAGAATCGTTACAAAAAAGCCAACTAAAGCAATATCAAAAATATATCCCAGTTTCACTTTTATCTGAGAATTTAGATAATACTGCTTTAATCTTTCAGTACACCGGCGACAAGGGCTTTCTCCACATTCAGCACAAATTGATTTATCTACGTGAATTTCTGATGTTAAGTATTTGATATACGATGGTGACATACCGAGTTCAACTCTAACTTTTTTGTAAATATAATATGGAGAAACCAATAGTAGAATGAACATGCTAGCAGCAAATATTTTTCCCCTGTTTTTTGGGTAAGCCCTTAGAATAAGTAGATAAATCAAAACAGGGTATACTATAATAACCACTAAACCAGATTGTTTTGTCAAACCTGCCCCGACAGCAAAAAAAGCCCCTATCAGAATCATTCGCCAATTTTGTGGTTTAGCTATGAGGCAATAGATTGACAAAAATGAAAAAAAAGCGACCGGTAAGTCCACATACCCGCTGGCAATGTAAACCTTAGCATATTTCAATATGGCAAAACCAGTGACAATTATCACCCAATAGTAGCCAATCTTCTTATTTTTTAATGCCAAATCCAGTTGGGTCAGCAATAGAATAATTGAAAAAACTGCCATATACTGTTTTGTTAAAAACTGAGAAGTACTTCCAGTTAGCAAATAAACCATAGCACTATTTGTCGGGATAAGTAGTGGATAATATCCAAACCCTCCACTTAAATCATTTTTTAAGAATTTTAATGCCCAGGGATACCAAGTTAGTCTATCATCGACCAATTCATATGGAGTTCCAATATTATCTAGTAAAATTTTTATAAACAAAATAAAAACAACCGCACATATCAGCCAGGTAGCAATTTCAAAAATTCGATAAATCAGGAATGAATTTATTCGATTGTTTTTTTCGATATCCAAATTCTCAGAATATTCGAATTTATCGATTCGTTTCTTTTGATTATTCTTTGAAACAAAGAAGTATAAAATTGCAACATTTTCAATAATAACGACTGTCAAAATTACTGGATATGTAAAAATATTGAACGCTGCAAATGCAATCACAATAAAGTGATTGATTATCAGGCTAGACGCAAAACAAAAAATGACAAATTGAAGTTTTTTAATATTTAACCTAAGCCTGAGAAGTAATATCAATCCCGGCAATACAAACACCTGTATATAAGCTAGAATAATTTTTATTAAAAAGATTATCATTATGGTTTCAACATCCGTTGATCAGTTTAGATGCATACTATTCCGAACAAAACGAACAAATATTGCTGGATTGATTATACATCCGGCTTGGGCTTTTTTATTAGTATAATAAGTAACCCGCATAGTAGAGCAAATGGTGTAATACTTCTGGTAACCAGAAAAAACTCTGTTGAAATCACATTAATTAAGGCGTAGGTGCAAAAAACAGAGGCTAATGCAAAATATTCTTTTTTCCGACGGTTTATCAATGAAATTTTAAAAAGGTGATTTGAATATGACAAAATAATTAATGCAAACACTATTACACCAAGTAAACCTGAACTCACTAAAATGGCAGCAATAGCGTTATCATACCACACCAATTCTGAACTTGTGATTCCAATACCAATTAATATCGGCCCATCAAATATGGTTTGATTAACAGCACTTAAAATCGACCTTATTCTGACTGTCGCAAGATTATCCATATTACCGAATGCAAAAGACCTTTTGAGTAAAAAGGTTGCATCGGTTTGCGATTCAAAAGCTTTTGAATCAACAAAACCATAGATACCCCCCACTATAGCAGTAAATATAATGGCAAAAACAGCTATTTTCTTCAAGCTGGTCTTTCTTTTAAGAAAAAATTGGTCAACAAATACCAGCATTACCATAATAAAAACAAATAAGCTTAGAACCAAGATACTTGCTCTGGCGCCCGTTAACAGCAAAGCTGGTAATGAACAAATGGCCAATACATAAAAAACCATCGGTGATATCTTGAAAACCTTAAAACTACCCAATGCTATTAGTGCTACAATCATATTAGCGAGATAGGCCCCATACAAGTGAGCATCACTGACGGTATTACTTGTAAAAGGAAATGAAGGTCTGATTTGTGAAAATCGGTGCCTAACCCCAAAAGCGAGCGGATTCAGATACTTTATCGGATAAAACAAATCGATAAAAACGTTTGCTACCATGAAAATAAATGAGGAAAATAACAAAACTAGCAATATTTGTATTTGCTTTATGCTTAGTTGGGACGCCGAGAACTCACCTGTTAGCCAAAACAGTATAAATACAATCGAATATTTATAGATAAATATAAACCTGTTATTATCTTTTATACCGACAAATAATGCCCCATAAAGCATGCTCAAAACGAATAATAAACAAAACACATATATCAAAGTCGTTGTATTTAGTGACAGTCTCGATTTAAATGGTTTGAGCCCTGAGTTGATAACCCCCCAAACAAATAAAGCGAGAACCAAAAAGTCTGTTATGCGGAAAATTAAAAAAATCTTGTGGTCTATCGGAAAAAACAAAATTAATAGAGCCAAGAAAATAAACGTAATTATGCTTTTTCTATTTTCCGTTGTTAGATCTTTAGGAGCCATTTTATTCTTGTTGCCATCGGAGTCAGAAAAGGAAGTTTTTTATAAAGAATCAGTTTTATTTTCAATTCTGAAGAAACTGATTTTTTTAATATCTCAAATAATGTAAGACTCGATGTTGCAAGTGATTGATTAAAATCTTTAACTTCTCTGAAGACATCCTTCTCATTAACATTTCGCATTAGACTATTTTCCAAGTCTTTTTCAAGGACATTTATCAGGCGTAATATACGGTTAGCCCTGAATTCAACTATCTCTTGACTAAAATTAAGGATACCACCATAGGTTTGGTTATCATGCTGCCGATAGTAATAGAGCTGTTCAGGAACGTATTTTATACTTTTGCTGTGTTTCTTGATAACCAAAGAAAACCAGACATCTTCAAAAGGTAAATCATCGGGCATTGGGAAAATTTTATCCCCAATATCCCTCGTAAATGACCATGCCCACCTGGGAAGCGACTTCAAATAACGCAGACAATATAAAAAGTCTAAAGACAAATATGTTACATTGACGCGCCCCGTTCCTATAACTTTTAGATTGGACGTTGTTATATAGCTGTCATGATAAAGCGCCTGGCTGTCATAATTTGATTTTAGAACATTAAAAAATTGTTTATCCAAAATATCATCCGCATCGATGCACTTAATGATTTCACCATCGGTCAAGCTATATCCGTAGTTCAACCCCTGTACCTTACCTTTGCCCTTGTTTAAAAAAACACTGACTCGTGCATCAATTTTTGAAATATCCGCAACAATCTTGAACGTCTCGTCACTTGAATGGTCATCTATGACAATGAGTTCCCAGTTTTTATAGTCAGCACCTCTTAATGAATCAATGGCTTGCTGAATATATGAAGCCTCATCTTTTGCAGGCATAATCAGGCTTAGCTTTTTTTCAAGGGATATTTTTTCTTTTTTTATCATAACAGGGAAGCGTTCGTCATTTAAGCAGACTTTATCGGCTCGCTAACATTGTAAAATCAACGAATGGATCTCAACAACTATTCAAGTTCAGCGTTGATAGAATTTCAAATGAGTCCTATTTATTTTTTTATCTTCCAACATTCCACGCCTAAACAGTTGTCCCAACGCTCTTGCACCTCAACGTCTTTAAATATCATTTCTTCCGAATCACCAAATTCTGCTTTTCTCACACCAGAAAAACCAACGTTTTCCAAGTACGCTTTTATAGACAAAAAATCCCACATCCACAGATGACGACTATTGCCGATCCAGTTTAGCAGAAAGTCTTTCAATCCTTTTAGCCTTTTTTCCAGTCCAAGCCCGGCACGCTGCATAAAAAGAATAGCTGACTCTTCATCCCTATTGGCCAAATATTCGTTAATCAAGAATGAAAGATCTGGAATGACAAATCTGAAAATGCCATTTTCTGAAAGAATCTTATAGGTATTTTTAAAAGCAATGGTAACGTCTTCTAATGCCAAATGTTCCAGTACATGTGAACAATACACTGCTTTGCAATGATTGCTCTCAACAGGAAGACCTCTGATTATGTCACCAAATTCAACATTACTTGGAAATCTTGCACTATTTTTAAAAGAAAGTTTTCCAAGCAACGGAATTCTTTCAAATCGCAAAGTTGGTGAAGCGTCAAAATTCCGCCAGGTTACAGGGGCAGAAAAACCACAGCCATATTGCACATATATAGAATTTGTTTCTTTACTCATACCGGGATTCTTTTTTTAACTCGATAACATGATTTTTATTTTATTGAACGATGCTGAAGACACTTTGTGTCAATTTCAAAACTATGCCGCTTGACCCTATTTTCCGGTTGTAAAAAAACGGCTCAGCTGGTTAAAAGACTCGAATACAAGGCTTCTAGTTTTTTGTTCTCTGATGTCGCGTTTATTTTCTGATATACCTTTTCTGACGCGCTTTTGGTGTCAATTGTAATATCTTTTCGAAGAATCGCAATTATCGCATCTGCCAAATCTTCCGGATTCTTAATAGGGACTGATAGAAGGTCTTGTTTATTAACAAATTTTTTGTGATACCAGGGGAGTTCGGAAACAACAACGGGAGACCCACATGCCATCGCCTCATATACTGTCCTGGGTGAGGAATCTGATGACGGAACTGAAATTACAACATCTGAATCCCGATAATAGAAAGGAAGCTCAAGTTCATTGTCCAAAAAACCTGCAAAAATAACGTCATTTTGTACCCCTTCCTGCTCAATAAATTCGATATATTCAGATTCCAAATCACCAAAGAACTTACAGAATACAAATACCGCATTCGGAATCTCCTCTTTCACTTTTTTGATAGAAGTAATTATCGTATCAATATTGTAGAGTTCCGTGAAACTCCGAGGACTAAAAATGAATTTTTGCTCAGGGGTTAATCCCAGCTTCTGTCTTGCGATTCCTTTTTTAATTTGCTGGTTGAAAACTGAAAAATCTACTCCTACTTCAATAATCTGGTTATTTTTCCTGGGGGCACCATATTTAATTCCTGCAATCTGCGCAACCTCCGAATCTTGAATCACAGCATCAGCAAAACGATATGAGAACCGGATAAAAATCCGCCACAAAAAGCTCTGTTGAGGCCAGACAAGTACATCTGATCCCATATTTTCAAAAACCTGTACTTTGGCTTTAGAAAAAAGAGCATATACAGCATATCCCAGCCACATCACATGCAATATATCAATATTATGTAAACGGACCATGCGACGAACCATGAGTATATTGGCCAGGACCTTTAGAATTCTGAATCTTGCTATGATTTTGGGAGGATAAAGGATCAATAGTTCAACGCCAGCGGGAATATCATGCCCACCATTCAATGGTGGGCTCAAACAATACACTTCATGACCTGCATTAAGGAAAAATTTTGCTCTGGCAATGATATGTGGGTTATTAGCAATATGCAAAAACGCAATTCTCATTGATAATATATTCCATTTTAAGTAAATATTTTCATATAAACTCTCTTTAGGACAAACTTTAATTTGGCATTTTTTATTACCATCCAAACAATGACTTTAAACAGCTCCGTCAGTATTCTTTTTGCTTTTCTTTTGAATATGTATTTAAAAACCAATATAATAACCAAGTGCAACGGCATCGATTTACGGGTTGATTCAACCAATTGTTGGTAATTATCGGCGTAAAGTTTTAGCTTCATTGAACTGATATTCGGATGCTTTATGATAATATCGTTGTAATAATCAAGACCTGGTTCACCGATGATTGTTTCATTGCTACTATACCAATCGTATATTTTTGTACCTTTAAAGGGCATAAAAATAGTACAATAAGCGTTATCGACTTTTGCCGATCTATTTAACAATATCCCCTCCCAAATATCTTCCTCCTTCTCTTCCGGTAAACCGATCATGTTAAATGCATTTACCGTAACACCCTGTTCTTTTAACAGAGAAAAGCTGGATCCGATTTTATCATTAGACATTCTTCTATTTAGGTGGCGTTTTCTGATCTGCTCGCTTCCCGATTCAATACCCATGGTTATACTCACGCAACCAGACTTTGCCAGTACCTCAGCAATATCGGGATCAACACATTCAACGCGAGTCTGACAAACAAAGGGCAGGTCAATTTTTGATCTGTATAGACTTAAAAAATCATGCAATCGATTTTTTTTGAGCGTAAAAGTCTCATCGGAAAAAATAACCTTTTCTATGTGATACTCATTTTTAAGTTGAATAATTTCCTCAATAACATTTTCAGAAGTTCGATACCTTAAAAATCCCTTATTGTCGTTCAACATGGTTGCGTTACAGTAATGGCATTTATAAGGGCAACCTCTACCAGTAATTACATTTGCAACGGTCATTAATCCAGTATCATAGTACTTAAAAAATGAAGAACGATCAGGAAACGGATATTCGTCCAAATGTTTAAAACAGTTTGTTGCTATACCTTTAACGACCTGATTATCTTTTTTATAAGTAATATTCAAATCGTTTTCGTCAGCAAGGTTATTGTTAAAATATCTGTCAAGATATTCAGGAAGCGAGTATTCCCCTTCAAATGTGCAAACGGCATCAATATAACTTTTATTGATGATGTTGTGATGATCAATAATGGCATGTATTCCACCAAAAACAATATGTACATCTCTCTTTTCCTTAATGTATTTTGCCAAGAACTCCGCTATTTGATTGTTGGTACTCAAAACCGAAAAAGTAATAACATCAGGTTTTATCGTTTCAAACACCTCCTCAAACTGTCTCAAGATCCATTTATATCGTTGTTTGAAATACTTCAATTCCTGAAATAGATTTAGAGAATAAACGAAACTTGAAAATCCTGCTTGTTTCAGGGCCGAAGATACATAGAGGGGCCCAAGGCTAACCTCCCCGTCATAAACAGCTATGGGGATTATGTTTAATACTCTGATAGTCATTTTATTTTTTTTTTGTAAATTAGAAACGAGAACAGGGGGTTGAATTGGTAGAGATCAATAGCAGTAATCACGATATTCCTGGTTTGCTATTTTTTTGACTCTTTCAATTCAGCAATAACCTTGCTAACGATGTCATCTTCTAATCGGTACCAGATCGGTAAACAGACATGGCAATTCACAATTGATGCAGATTCCCCTAAAACGTAGTCATACACCTTTGAGGTTGTGGTTTCCAAATTCGGCAGTTCTTTATCAATATTGCTTTCTTCTGAAAGCAGAATAAACTTATAATAATTCCCCCTGTGTCGATCATCACTCTGACAGAGAAACGGAATTGACAGATCTTTGCAGATCTTGATGTAGGCATTGGCAATTTTACTTTTATTAGAGATAATCTCTTCTACCTCTTTTGCCACTGAATACATTAATAACGCCTGAACTTCTGAGGGCCTGATATTTACTCCAATATCCAGCTTCTGCTGAAACCTGTCATAAATGATATAATCCTGCAAAGTCTTCCCGATAAATTCGTCATTGGTCACCACAATGCCCCCTTCGCCTGCAGGAATTGCTTTTGTGGCATAAAATGAATAAACACCTCCATCACCAAATAAACCTGAATGCTGACCGTCCAAAGTTGCCCCAAAACTATGAGCGCAATCTTCCAGTAGGACAACGTTTTTTTCTCTACAAATTTCTGCAATTTCAATAATATCCGGATTAACAATTCCACCTATATGACTCAAAAGAATGATCAAAGAGTCATTATTCTTATCTTGTTTTATCGCTTCCTCAACATCTTCAACTGTAGGCATTAGAGTCTTTGTGCTACACCTTATTGAGGCGTCAACGCTTAATCCTGCCGTCTTTACGAGAGTTTTGACCCCATACATCGTATTGGATTGAATCAATACATGTGACCGGTTTTTGAAATTTGCATAAATCTGCAACAGGGCCATTAAGCCGGAACCATTGGACACAGCGGGCACTGCTACTTTTGCGCCACAATAAGTTAGGCAAAAATCTGCTAGCGCTCTATTCCATGGTCCCTCTGCAAGGCTGCCTGTTGCGAATATCTCATCTAAGTTAGATTTAAAAAACTTTATTGATGTCTCTGGTAGTTTGATCATGCCCATTTTTATCTCCATTACTGTTAGTCATTTCATACCATAACGTATCTGAAATGTAGTTTGAAAATTCTCCCTTATCACTCACTGTGATTAGATGTTTTTGGGGATTTTTTTTATATATTCTTCGGTAGAATTCGGGAGCCAAGCTGAAACCCAATGTGAATTTCCCAGGAACAACTGACCAAATGTCAGATGAGTGATGAACAATATGAAATAAATAATTCCTAGATTGCTTTTCGAAAACAAGCTCATTTTTCTCACCCAGGTAACTTCCCAGTACTTCAAAGCCACCCAATCTTTTTTTATGCTCGCTAATAACATAGTCTAAATAGTCTTCTGCTTTCTTTGTATCCTTAAAACTAATACCTCCAATTAATCCAACACCACCAGGTTTCGTAATCAGATTAATACAATTTTTGGGAAAATAGTCTAGTTCAACAAAAGATTTAACAGATTCAGCTAAGCCTTTAATAACAGCTATTGGCGCATAAGATGTGGTTATCCCGGCATCAATAAAATCTGTGATATTTTTTCCGGCACAAAGGGCAACATTATCTGTTTCATATATCTCCTTGTCACATATTACTACCTTCTTGCCGTTTTTGTTTTCTATCTTGATCACCGGATTACCAAGAGAAAGGTCCAAACCATTTGTAATCGCAGTTGCAATCAGGTCCCGGAGAATATTTCTGGAGTTTGTCGTAAAATCTGAACACTCTTTTGAATAAAACTCTCCTTTCGCTTTATAGTAGTTTGAGATATTTTCCAGAATTGATATTTTCTTATTTTCTTTAAATTCATCGGTCGTTCCAGCTCGACGACGCAGCCAATCGTGTTTCTTGATCTGGTTGATTAAGTATTCAGAACGAGCAGTAATTAAGGTCCAGGGCAAATTGAGAGGACGTTTTTTAAATTTGAATTCTATATAATTTGGAGCAAACCAATCATCTGACCCGTTAATCTTTAAACCAGATTCTGTAGGGACAAGGTTCATTCTCTCAAAAGACGAGTAGAACTCCAAAAGATCATCGATCGCTCCCAAGAGAAATTTAAGGGTAGTCAAATTGTCCGGCACTAAAGTGTATAATGAACCAGTATGAATCCATTCATGAAATACCTTGGTTGTTTCACTTGCCAGTTTCTCATCTTTATCAATCAGAAGAACCTTGTGATTTTCCCGTGTCAGAATTTCGGCTAAAACGATACCCGTTATCCCCCCCCCTACTATAATCCATTCATATCTCATGAATTTTCCAATTGATAGTACTCAACAGTTGCAGTCAGTCCTTCTTCAATCTGAATGAAATCTTGTAGTGCTAGGCCAAACAGATCTAACATTTTTTGATACGTCCCTAGCGATCTTTCCGGATCTCCAGGCGGAAGTTCTTTGTAAATGATTTGAGGTTTTTTTCCGATTAAAGAAATGATGACTTCCAAAAGGCTATCAATAGTGATTGATCTACCTGTACACACATTCACCGCTTCGCAGATTGACTTATTGAATGCAAGCTGCATTGATTCATACATTATGTTTACTGCGTCTTTCACATATACAAAATCCCTTGTCTGATACCCCCCATTTACAGTAACTGTATCTCCAGAACACACTCGATCTGAGAAGATTGAAATAACTCCGGAATAAGGGCTGGAAGGATCCTGGCGAGGACCATAGATATTAAAAAAACGTAGTCCAACAGAAGACACGGCATATAGTTTGTGTGCAACTGTTGCATAGTGCTCGGAAACCAGTTTATCTGCAGCGTAAGGAGAACCTAAGTCAATTGACGTTGAAGTATCATCACCTAAAGGTAGATCTCCGTAAATTGCGGATGAGGATGCATAAACAACCGGAATATTAAATTTTCGGGCAATATCAAATACTTTCACTGTGCTCAATACATTATTTTCAGTGCTTGTATAAAACTCATCGATTGAAATCGGTACAGAAGCCTGGGCCGCCAGATGAAATATTCCATCTATGCCCTCAATACTCTTTGTATCGATATTCTGGAATTTCTTGACGAAAACTTCACACCTATCGATATTATTAATATTGTCCAGACTTCCAGCGGATAAGTCATCGACGATCACGATCTGGTGTTTTCGTCTTAATAACTCTTCTATCAGATGCGACCCAATAAAGCCAGCACCACCGGTTACTAAATACTTCATATTTTATTTCGCATGATACTTGAGGAATTTTCAGTATATCACGTTTCAGAACTTTACTTTTAAAATGCAAGTTGAAATGGTTGATCATGGATAAACAAATAGATTCTGAAACAAGAAAAATAAACAGCGACTCAATAGGGAGGGGCATAATTGTATTTAGCAGACTATTGCCAAATAGATACTTCAAATGGACGAGTATTTATACCTAATTTCTGGTATCTGAAAAAGTATAGGAAACTGCTTTTACTGAATCTAAATTTGATTTTGCTCCAAAAGGGAGACAATTTCCCCCTTTTCACGAAGAGTTCTGATTCCTTCGAATGTTCCTGATATCAAACCAAAATAAAAACTCATATAGGATTTATTTTTAGAATACAGACCGATCACTAATATTCCAAAAATATAACGACTTATCATCATAGAAACACATGCAAATTGTGAAAGCTCACGATGTAATTGAACAAAATATAGATGCCACAAAGCCCAGGACCGTCCCCGTGTATAGTATTGGGTTCTGTTTCCAGACTCTGTAATATCATGATCATGAATAGCTTTTGCTTTTTGACAGACATAAAGCGGATATTTTTTTCCAACCGGATAACTAAAAATTACATCTTCATTGACAGCCCAAGTACAATTTATCTCTTTTTGTCGGAACTCGGAAAGTATTCGAGTCCGCCAGAAAGAAGATCCACCGTTAAGCCAACTGGTTCTTATTGATGTTGGAATATCATTAAAACTAGTGACAAATCCTGATTTCAACACCCGCCCTGGGGGATAAATCAGGCGTTTTAATCTATTAAGCAAATCTTTTATCCTTGAACGGGTATTTATTGGGGATTTGTTGATAATACTCAGTCCAATACCTGCTGTTTCAACTGGTTTTTGATTCCAAAATTCTAATAACGTTTCAATTGCTTTAGGTTCTAAGATAATATCATCATCCAGAAATCCAACCAATTTTGTACGGTCTCTCAGTTTATCAATTCCCAAATTTCTTTGTTTTATTTGTCCTGGGGTGTCGCAGTGGTAGTATTCAATAGTCAATTTCTTATCATAATTCATTACTACGTCATTAATATTTTTGCCACTTGCAACAACGACAACACCAGCGCATTTTACTGTTTGGTTTGCAATTGCATCTAACGTTTTTTTAATTTTGTCGGGACGGTCTTTCGTGGGAATTATAATAGTTATATCCTTACTACTAAATTCGTTTTTTGAGGAAATATTCATGTAATGACTTTGCATGTATTGCCGACTTTTTAATTTTTCTTAATCAGATAGCGTATAAGCCTTGAACGAGCGGCAAAGAACTCTCAGGATCTGATTAAAATGAACTCCCCCGCCGCAAGCGGACGGGGTATCTTGGCGGAACAAACTCTATACATCACCGCAAGCGGTGGGGTATTAAACCCAGAGCTACGCAATAATGTAATTAAAAACGTATTTGTTCAGCACTAATTTTTGGAATTTTAAAAAAAGTCCGGCAGTCTGCCACTGAATAGGAGCAGCAGAGCTTCACTGGCACGCATGTCATGTTTGCGACAGGTGGACAGATAACTCCGAATACGACAGAAGATTGCAGCTCCTTTTTCCGAACGAAAGCAGCCGGATATTTTCTGCTGAACTTTAGTCATACGAATGTCATTTTCACCTTGATTATTCGTAAATGGAACCAGCGGATCATCCATGAATCTCAAGGTCTCCTTTTCGAAATTAATGAGTCTTTCGAGGAGATTTCTGGCTTTTGATCGTTTGATACGGCCTCTGCTGCCTCTATTGCTGTTTTCATCTGGAGCAGGGCACTCAACCTGGGCTTTTTCCAGGATGGAACGGTATTTTTTATGGTATTTCAAGGATGCCTTTGCATCCAACTGTCCTCCGGCATCGTTGACCACCTGGTTCAGTTTGATCAGAAAGATTTTCATCTGTTTTGCCCATTTCTGGTCATCCTGTTCGAAGGCACGCTCCAGTTCTCTTAAATGATGGGCATTGCACAGAGCGTGTTGACAGTCATATTTGAAATAGGGTTTCCAGTGGTCATGGCATAAAATGCCTTTGAATTTTGGAATAATTCCAATTTCATCTATTGCGAGACTCCCTCTCTTCTGATGAGGGGAGTACAGGGTCCAAAGATCATTCGAAGCACAATGAAGCCAGAACTGTTTCGCGTCGATGTTGATGCCTGTTTCATCTGCATGGATCAGAGGTGAATCAGCCAGTTTCGATTTTACGATCGCCTCGAAGGTTTCCAAGCGATCATAGGCATCTTCATTAAAGTTGTAGGCTGTTCCACTGCTCAACGGAATTGAAATTTGATCCGAAAACAACTCTTCGACTCGACCATAAGGGATCAATTGGTATTGGGACAAATATACGCTATGGGCTTTGACCCCGATCCCATATTGAACCGGCCGTGTCACATTTTTCGGAAATTCGGCTGTGTACCTGTTTCCCTGTTCATCTTCGAGGATCTGAGCCCGGTACTCGGTCACGATTCTCGAAATATCCAGATCAATCACCTGCCGGGTTTCACACCCGACATCTTTGTATGAGCCCTGGGGCAGTTTTTTGCGATTAACCTTGAGTTCCTTGACCCTGTCAGGGTTTGCTGTTTTTCTGAGTGTGTTGCCGTCATGTCCGTTTTGTCCGCCTGGCTTTTTTTGGCCTGCCGATCTTTTGGTCTTCTGACGGTTTGGGTCACTCGACGGCGGCTTACTGATGTTTTGACTGTTAAGATTGAGTCTGTTTGCCAGAAGCGAAATCAATAAGAGAATTACCTCCATGCTGGCAACAAAAGCCGGAGACAGGCCCTTCTCTTCTTTCAGAAATCGCTTGACGTTCGCGACAGCTTTTTCAATGTCGATAGACTCTAACTTCATCGGTCACTTTATAAGTTGTGGTTGATGAAGTTAGTATAACACAGGTTTTAAAACCTGATTTTTTGTCTCTGTAAGCCTTCAGGATCCATTGTTATTTTTTGGGTATGGTCAGGAGTTTATACTAAAATTAGTTCTCTATATTCGCCCCTATGCAGGGTTTATAATATCCAAATCGCCTGGAACCTCTATTGCAGCTGAATTAGCAAAAATTAGCCAAAAACCCTGTCAAGTAAAAAATGCACTTTATTACACTATTTTTTGAATTAGTACTGAACAGTTACTTAATTTACTATATTTTATTTTGTTTTTTTCAAACATCACGAGAGAATTTTTATTTTTTGTTCCCTCATTTCAAAACTGACGCCATCAATAAAAAAATTTTTTAAATGGTAAATAGCAGAGCGACCCATGGCTAATCCTGCTTCAACTGCATCTCCCCCGATGTGGGGTGTAACCATTAGATTGGGAAGTGCGAGAAATTCTGAGTCTGTCGGTGGTTCGACTTCAAACACATCAAGTGCTGCTCCAGCAAGTTTTTGATTCATCAGGGCATCTTTCAAAGCGTTCTGATCGACAACCGGACCACGACCGATATTGATAATAAACGCAGTCTCTTTTAGTTTTTTGAGGCTTTTCTCATTGATCAGATGATAACTTTCCTCAGTATGAGGTACATGAAATGAAATCACATCTGCTTTGGAGATTAACTCATCAAATTCGACCTGTTTTGCCTTGTATTTTTTTGCGACTTCTTTTTTGTCTAAAATATCGCAAACCAGGAGCTCACAATCAAAAGGCTGCAATAGCTTTAGTACCTCAGAGCCGGTATGCCCGCAGCCTACAATGCCGACTGTCTTATTGGTGAGTTGCCAGCCGCCGTTTTTCTCCCAAACGTTTCCTTTTAGTTTATAACCGGAAGAAAAAATATTACGACATAACCCCAACATAAATCCCAGCGTTTGCTCAGCGACAGATCGCTTATTGACGCCTCCCGTCCAACCGATTACCTTCCCCTTTTGCTTCGCATAGTCAACGTTAACATTGTCTAAACCAACACCATATTTAGCAATTATTTTCAGTTTTGGGAGAGCATCAATGACTTCTTTCGTCATCGGGTCCAGTCCAAGAATGATACCATCAGCCGGCTCTAAATACTTGATCAATTCATTTTCACTGAACCTTTTTCCTGTATTGTTGAACTCAGAATTCGGGAATAAACGAAGGAGCTCCGATACTAAAACAGGTTGGTTTGAAAAGCTTTTTGTTGTAACTATAATTCTGGGATATGATTTCATCGCTTTAGTATTTTTTCATAGAGTTGCTTTTGAATTGGATTATTATTTAAGATCTCTTCTACGATCGAAACATCATTTGGACGATCAACACCTTTTGTCTCGTCATTGATAACAACCCCTCTAATTGACAATCCATGTTCAAGGATGCGCAAAAAGTCAACCGATTCTGCAATTTCCAAAGGAGTTGGTTCAAGCTTTGAGTATGTTTCCAAAAAAGTTTTTGAAAAAGCAGAGACCCCTGTCTGTCGAAACAGAGAACAATTATTTTTTACTCTCCGGAACGGGATCGCAGACCGTGAGAAATACATGATATCGTTGTTTGTATTAATGACAGCTTTAACAATATCCTCATCCAAAAGGTCTTCATCACGATCAATTATAGATAACAGATTTGTACATTGAATTATATCATTATCAATCATGGGACTAACTAGTTTTTTGATTACTTCCGGGAGAAAAAGAGGTTCATCCCCCTGAACGATTACGACAATATCACAAGCAATTTGATGCAACGCCTCTTCCACCCGATCCGTGCATCTTTCATGCGTATCAGCCGTCATGATTGCTTTTCCTCCGAAATCGACAATTGTCTTCTCAATTTCGATATCACATGTCGCTACAAAAGCATCATCCACTGAATCGGACAAAAGCACACGTCTGCGGACATGCTCAACCAGTGGTAACCCAAGGATTTTTTTTAACGGTTTTCCGGGGAATCTTGAGGCCCCCATTCTGGCCGGGATTACGGCAACTACTTTTTTTTCTGACATTTCAATTTACAGTAGATTTATTGTTATATGGGTGAAATGGTATCGGCACTTGACTGGAGAAATGGCTATTGTGGCATTACCCCACAGTCCACATTGATACATTGCCCGGTGATTGCAGATGCCTGGGAGGAAGCCAGGTAGTAGCAAAGGTCCGCCACTTCTTTAGCTTTTGGGAGCCTTTGCAGCGCTGTATTTTGTTTGGTGAAATTTTCCAGATAGGTGTCTACTTTCTGTCCGTTTGGAGGTGCATTGGGCTCTTCCAAAGCTTCAATCAATCCTTCCGTACTGATATAAACGGGACAAACTGCATTTACACGAATGCCTTTGGGACCTAGTTCTTTTGCTAATGCCTGAGTGAGCCCATTCGCACCAAACTTTGTCGCACAATAGACCGAGTTATTAGCACTTCCTCGCTTTCCGGCCAGACTGGAAACATTGATAATACTCCCATCGACAGCCAGACTTTTAGCAGCGGTTTTACATCCCCAAAAGGTCCCTTTAAGATTTGTATCAATCATCTGGTTCCAAAAGCGATCATCAACTGCTGCTATTGGTACCCATTTTGAGAATCCCGCACAGTTGATATAGCAGTCTAACCGTCCAGTCAATTTCTGGGTTTCCGCCACGACACGAATATGGTCCGCTTCATTCTGCACATCCATAACTTGATAACTGATGTTAGCACTCAATTCATTTAAAAGGTCACTCGACTTGCGAGAGGCTACCACAACAAACCATCCTTCTTGATGAAATTTCCGTGCAATATCAGCACCAATTCCCTTGGTTCCTCCAGTGATAATTACTGTTTTTGTTTCGTTTTTCTGAGCCATAATTTTTAGTTACCTTTTTTCTTATACATTTCTACCAGTCTGTGCTGATGTGGCCCATCATACTGGAAATAAAAAGGAAACCTCATGGGGTTATAATAGTACTGGTGCCACGGGCACAATTCATCAACCAGAATTTGATCGTTTTGATGCCAAGGATAGTTAAAGAAGTCTGACACAGTTCCGTCAGGTAAGGTTTTTTCAATTCGATTCACACAATAAAATAAAGTTTTTTTGTTCGAGGAGGCCCGTATAAAATCAAAATACTCCTTAGTGACAATGGGATTCATTTCCTGCATTGAGGCTATATTGATAGCTAATCCAATCGGTGCGATGCTGATTAATTTGGAATTGTCAGCCTGGATACAAATAACATTTATTCCAGAATCAATCAAAGCCTCGTGATAGGCCTCATTGTCTTTTACTAGACAAATGGTTACTGCAGGAATCGATTTTTTTATGAAAACCGCATCTATCAAAAGATTTTGGGTTAGATTTACAACAACCACTTTTATGCTCGATTTGGCAAGATAAGACAGCAGCAATGAGGCCATTATACCAAACCCATCCCCAATAATTATAACTGGTTCTGACAAATGCTCAAATATACGATTCTGTTGAAGAAAAGCGAGTGATAAAACTTGCCTCAATGACCCTAGTTGAAGAGAAGTATTCCTTTCTTGATGGACTTTATTAGCACATTTTAAAATCGTTTCAAATTCAATAAACGGCTTTCCGAGCCTACGAAAGGGAGTTTGGAAAATATGTTGTATTCCTCTATTTAGCAAGGATCTTCTTCCGCCACCACCCTCAGGTAAACCTTTCCCTGAAAATTCACCATTTTCATATTTGAAATCTTTCAGATACTCAATCCAGTGAGAGGAAATACTTTTCTCCGAAAATTCAGATTCATTTTTCAAAACAGTAAATACATCTTCACCCAAAATCATGATATCGCCCTTGAGTTAAATCGTCATACAGGAAAATCCGCCATCTACCGCTATTTCAGCTCCAGTAACAAATCCGGAAGCATCTGAAGCCAACCACAAAACAGCCCCTGTCAGTTCAAAGGGTTGGCCGTACCGTTTCATGGCAGTATGTCCCAGGATAGCAGCTTCCCTTTCTTTTGTGATAAACTTCTTCATACTCCACTCTGTCGGGAAAAATCCAGGACGCAGGGCATTTACTCGAACGCCATCTCTCGCCCATTCTCTGGCCAGATTCTGAGTCAGGTTTTTAATCCCTGCTTTCGCGACTGAATAAGTAAATGCTTTGGAGAGAGGCGGTCCCGCAGATGCCGATGAAATATTAATAATACTACCTTTCTGTTTTTTTAGCATATAAGCACCAAATACCTGACATCCAAGCATGGTCCCTGTGATCTGGGAGGTAAGTATGGCGTTCCATTCCTCAAGCGAAATTTCCAGAAATGGTGTGGGGGCATTTGTTCCTGCCCCATTGATGACGATATTCAGATCACCATACAACTCAAGTATTTTCTTTAAAACCTCTGTGTATTGCTCCTTCTGAGTGACATCCAATTGCATGCCTATTGCCGTCCCTCCTTCAAGCACTATTTGGTCTGCTATGTGCTGTGCCTTCTCGGGTCTTAAATCCAAAACAGCAACCTTAACACCAGCCTTTGCCAGAGAACGCGCCATTTCTCCACACAAATGACCGCCACCACCCGTTATGGCAGCAACTTTATCTTTTAGATTAAATAAATCATCCAGATAAGACATAATTCTCCATTATTCATAAATTACATTAAGGATTGGATTATTATTTTAGCTTTCCAATAGCTCGGATCCAGGTTCCCCGAGGATGCAATTTGTTGATCCCAAAGTGCCACGAAAAATAAGCTACCAGTCCCTTTGAAGGAATAATTTTTTGTACTTTCATAACTACTCTTTCTAAAACACGAAGAAATGAAAAGACATTTCCATTCATCGGTGTCGATTCTCTTCCACGTCCCCAACTCCCAACAGTTAGCATTTTAAAGCCCGAATTTTCTAGGACAATTTTCAGGCTCTCAGGAGAAAAAAATAACAAATGGGGAAATACATTTTTTTTAAATAGATGATCCTGGTTCGGTACATCCACAAAAAGTATTCCATCTTGATCGAGAAACTGATGAAGATTCTTTAAAAAACTGATCGGATCAGCTACATGTTCTAATACATGGGAAAGCACAATGATATGAAATCTTTGGTTGATCCCACCCAAGGAATGATGAAGATCTAACTGAGTTTTCGTTTTCACTTGCGGCCAGGATTCTTTTAAGGAATCTCGCATCATTGTGTCAGGCTCAACGGCAGAGTACTCTATTCTGTGCTCTGGAAGATATTTACTGGCAACCATTGCAAAACATCCTTGTCCCGCTCCTATGTCTAAAATTTTTATAACTATTTCTTTATCCCATTTCGGGAGATATGATACAAGCAAGTGCCATCTGGCTTCTGCCAAGGCAAAAGGAACAGGGAAAGTCTTAGGATGAATGGCAGGCTTTACCGTATCTCCCCAATATTGATTGTCTTGATAGAGCTTTTGCAAGTCTTTTTCAGAGGGCATTGGATTGGAAAATTCTAGCCCACAATGAGCACAAACTAAGATATAAGAGGGAACGCACTCTGCTTTTTCGGAAAAGGCAGGATATTTTACTTTCTTAAATTCATTTGATTCTAACTTACAAGATGGACACTTGAGAGAGTTCATAGGTATTACCCGATCTAAAAAAGATAGTATGTACATACTTGCTGCATTGATCTTAACCAACTAACCGCTAGAATCTTCGTTTTATTAACCTGGCGGGAACACCACCTACGATAGAATACGGTTCAACATTTTTGGTTACTACACTTCCCGCTCCAACAATACTATGCTCCCCAATCGTTACATTTTTGGTAATAACAACATTGCCACCTACCCAAACATCATCTCCGATGAAGATTTTTCCAGGACTGTGGCCCTGGTTTCTAATCGGGATATTAATATCTTCAAAATTATGTTCTGCGGCTCTCATGACTACATTTGGACCAATCAAAACGTTATCCCCGATAACGATTTCTCCATCCGGACCTGATATAATAATAACATTCACATTGAAACTCACGTGATTCCCAATTTTTATTTTAGACTGACTGGCTTGCAGAAAAACATTTCTCCCAAAACTCGTAGACTCCCCTATTTCAATATTTTCAGGATACTCAAATTGCATCCCCACATCAATGCTACAGTGCAAACCAACTTTTTTGCATTTTTTTTTTACCCACTTACTTCGAAAATAATAACCTCCCTTTCCAGGCAAACCAAAAATGATAGCTTGAGAGATATCTCTTATTTGAGTTTCTATTAATTTTATTAATTTCCTAACCATTTAATATCCTCTTTTCCCGAACATTTGTAACTATGTCGCAAGGGTAAACTCGAAAACCTCTATTATCTTGCGTTGAATTGGATACGTTTCAGTATAAAGCTGACCGTAACGTCCTGAGAACTTGACTTTC